>SMUX01015607.1_pt1 | contig 14911 bp, 17 predicted proteins | sample 2456431 | NCBI WGS metagenome assembly SMUX01 (sample SAMN11095930, study PRJNA526329) | marine sediment metagenome | biome: Marine sediment; feature: Surficial sediment; material: Deep marine sediment; isolation source: Hadal surficial sediment | place: Pacific Ocean | collected 2014-11 | depth... | reverse complement strand
GGCCAACACAGCTATCTCTTTTTCCCTCTTCCGTGCCTTTCGGTAAACTTTGGCCAAGCCCGTGAGGGAGCGGAGGCGGAGACCCTCCCCGGAGGCGACACCGGACAATCTTTGGAAAACTCTTTCCGCTTCATTATAGTCCCTTTCGAGCAGCAGGAGCTTTCCTTCTTCCAGTAGAGCCCTTGGCCCCTTGAGGCCCAAGAGCTGTGGGTGCTGTTCTCTCAAGCTCTGCACCTCCTTTCTTGCCCTGCGGGCCCACGGAGAGAGGGGAGAGCGGTAGCGTACCCCTCTATAAAAAGAGGCGGCTCGAATAAACTCGCCTCGACCCGCATAGGTCTGACCGAGAAGAAAGAGGGCCTCGTTAGAAATGGGGTCCTTGACCCTTCTGATTCCGAGCGCCTTTAGCCTTTCAATAGCTTGTTTGTCATTTCCCTCTTTTAGAGAGATTTTTGCCAGGTGGAGATTTGCGTGGGCAACCCAGATGCTCTCGGGAAACCCCTTTTTGAGTTGATGGAAATAATGATGGGCACTGTCCAAGGCCTCTCGGTTAAAAGAGATCACTCCTAGAAAATAGAGGGTGTAGTCCTTGAGCACCGATCCGCGATTGAGGGCCTCGATGAAGAGGTCCTCAGCTTTGGAAAAGTCCCTCTGAGAAAAATAGGTATAGGCACGGGAGAAGGACTCTCGGGGTTCAGAGTGGGTTACAACAGGGTGTGTCAGCCAGAGAAGGTGGAACAGGAGGGCCAGTACCTTCTTCATAAAATCATGTGAAGTTTAATAAGAAACGGCTCTGCAAAGTCATAAACGCGAGATGATTTGTTCGGCGGTTTATGATAAGTGATCCGCGAGGTATTGTAAATCGCCGGCAGCTCATGGGTGATATTGATGCCAACTGCGAGCGGGTCATGGAAAAGATTCGCTCTGCGGCAGAACGGAGCGGAAGGGATCCTGGTGAGATAAAGCTCCTGGCCGCTTCCAAGTCACGGGGCGTTACGGAAATCCGATCGGCCTTCAATGCGGGGGTCCGCCTGTTCGGTGAAAACTACGTGCAGGAGGCCGTGATCAAAAAGGAGGCTATTGGAGAGCCGGCAGAGTGGCACATGATCGGTCATCTCCAACGGAACAAGGTCAGACAGGCCGTGGGCCTCTTTTCCTTGATAGAATCGTTGGATAGTTTGGAGTTGGCAAGGATGCTGGACAAGGAAGGTAAAAAGCAGGGGAGGCCAGTCCGCGCCTTCGTTGAGGTCAACCTGGGTGGGGAGGAGACCAAGAGCGGAGTCCGCGAGAAGGATTTGGTCCCTCTACTGGAGGAAATTGGAGCACTTTCTCAACTGCGGGTGGAAGGGTTAATGGTCATCCCGCCATTTCGAGAGAATCCTGAGGAGGTCCGCCCTTATTTCCGTGCCTTGAGGGAGTTAAAGATGTCGCTTGGAGGCCTCGCTATTCCTAACGTCGATCTGCGCGATATTTCCATGGGCATGACCCATGACTACCCCGTGGCCGTAGAAGAAGGTGCCACCATTGTTCGAGTTGGAACGGCCATCTTCGGGCAGAGAAGGGAGTAGCATGAGAAAATGTTTATATTAGCGAATCTCTTACAGGCCCTGGCCGCGGTCCTGAACATTATTCTGACTATGTACATGTGGATTGTCATTGCCCGGGCGGTGATCTCTTGGGTCAATCCGGACCCCTATAATCCGATCGTGCGATTCCTATACAGCGCTACGGAGCCTGTGCTTTACCGATTGAGACGGGCCGTTCCAGTCTTTGCCAAGGGCATCGATTTTTCTCCTATCATTGTTTTTGTCGCTATCATTTTTCTTAAACAGTTTCTGGTTCAGTCCCTTTATGAGATGGCCCGCTCTCTAAGGTATATGGGCTAAAATACAGGAAAGAGCCAGGGATTTGCTCACTCTCTTTATCTCAAATCTCTATCTCTGGCTTTATCTGGATTTTATGGTGCGAGAAGGGGGACTTGAACCCCCCTCAGCCAATGATGCCGAAGGCTCGGAAGAGTTCGATGTGATTGATATTTCTAAACTAAAGGACATTGACGAGTGAAAGGCGTTGTCCCCAAAAGTCCCGGATTTACCCCCTATAAGCTCTAAAAAACCGAAACCGTTTCGGGTCTCCTAAGGATAGGGGAGGGGAGGGGGTCGATCCCGATCCCGCCTCTATATTCACGTATGGCAGGAGGTACGAGAGAATTTTTAGGTCTTACATGGGGTCCCATCAAAGAAATTCTTTTAGGGTTTCCAGGACCGGATCCTCTCCGGGATAGACGGCGAGAAGTATCCTTGCAAGCCTGAAATCTTCGAGAAAACCTATATGCTGGTGGGGTGGACCCCTCGATCTGCCCCGTGGATAGGACCATCGCCAAGTGGCTCGAGATAGACGAGCAGATGAAGCTCCGGAAGGAATTCTACTTCGGATGGTACTGCCCCAAGTGCAACCGTATGCTAGGAAAGAAAGGCGGGGTCGATTCTCGCCTCTGCGCCCAGATTCAGAACCCCCCCCACAAATAATTGTTAACGCTTATTCCTGAGGCTTTTAGGTGTGGACGCATATTTTAGGAGCAGGAGGACCCTAGAGGTTTTTAGAAATGCCCTTTCTTGCTCCCCAGCGCTTCTCTAGTAGCCAGTTTAGCCACCTATCTCTGCCGGGCAATGGTAAGGTAGCCACCCGGAGGCTTAAATCCCTGAAACAGGCCTGGAGGTGCTCATCCTGAGCTAGAAATGGCATTCACCACAAACACCCTCTCCCTAGTCGTTAGCTCTCAGGAGTGAGGCGGGATCCGTCTTTTAGGCCCGATCAGACGCAACTCATAAAATGTCAATTCTCAATGGGCTGGGGCCCGCTCTGGGCCTGGGTTTGCTCGATATTGGACCGTCAGGACTCAATTAATGAGCTATTGAATTGCGTCCTGGCACAGTGTGACCGCATCGCATTGAAGGAGAATACAATCAAATTCTGTCTGTTCTCAGCGTTTTTGTTCCCAAAAGCCGAAATATATGCAATAGGCTTCCGATCACTCGTACAGGGGGGGCAACTGGCCACTCAGCTCAGTCGTTCGAAAGCCGAAGGCCGTTTACCGCCGATACAAGCTCTTGGCTTTTCGTGTGTATAGTGCCGAGCCGTGGTCGCTAGACTCTTATGGTTCATGAGAATCTTGATGACTCTCAGGTTCTCACCTCTGTTTATGAGGAGGGTGGCAATGTGTGGCGCAGGCCGTGTGGACCGATGCCGCGTGCCTTTATCCGGGCTTTCTTTAAATAACCTTCGACCAGATTCCACACCATACCTGGAGAAATCCTCCGATTTCGGCATGAAACAAACAACGTCCTTGCCCATTCCTGCCTCTTCGTTGCTTCAGGTAGGTTTTAGGAGCTGCTTTGCAGAGTCAACCAAAGGGGGAACATGCACTTCCCCTCCTTTACGATGTAGCCTAACGGTCCCTTGACGAAGATCGAAATCGCCTCTATCCAAACGGACAATCTCTCGGAGCCTCGCGCCGGTCAAGAGAAAAGTCGTAATCAGGGCTCTATCTCTACCCCTCCTAAATGGCTTGGATTACCCTCTACTGCAGCGAGGAGTCGGCTACATTCCTCTGGCGATAAAGATCGTACCTCACCTATCCGGAGCTTGGGCAAAGTAATATCGGCTGCTGATTATCCCAGAGCAAACCTTCATGATGAACGTACTTAAAAAAGGACCTTACGGCTGCTAGTGCGCGAGCACGAGCTGAAGGGGCGTTAGGGTCTTTTATGGCCCACGTCGGCAAGCCAAACTAGATAATCCCGTATATGATCCCGAGAAACATCTCCCGGGAGGAATCTGCTCCCGAGTTCCTGGACCAAGTAAGCTTGAAAATTGTAGAGATCGTGCTGGTAGGACTGAATGGTAGCGGGGCTGGTGTTTCTCTCGGCCTCAAGGTGCTTCACTAACCGCCTAATGACTTGACGCATAGAACTTCTCCTCCTTAAAGAATTCTTGCAGAGGAGGATACTATGCGCAATTCCGTAGGATGGACAATGCGATCCGCTTCAGCCGATCGAATGGACGTGTTGTGGTTGGAGTCTTACGTGATGGCCTACAAACTCCGAATTCAACTTCCCGGACTTAATTGCGCTAAGCGTCATGACCCTCTCAGCATCTCCATGATCTCACGCTTCATCTGTTCCCGGCTCAGGTAGACGCGCACTTTGGCCAGGAGTTCCTTTTCATCGAAGGGCTTGGTGAGATAGTCGTCTGCACCGGCGTCGTACCCTTCCAGTCGCTCCGACACTAACGCTTTGGCAGACACCATAACGATCTTGACGTTGCGCAGGGCGGGATTTGCACGAATCCGTCGGCACGTCTCGTAGCCATTGATCCCCGGCATCATGACGTCCAGCAGGATGAGGTCGGGTTGAAAGTCCGGGGCAATTTCCAGCGCTTCCTCCCCCGAGGTGGCTGCCTCCCAACGGTACTCGTCACCCAGCATCTCCTCCAGGATTGCGAGATTAGTGGGATTATCATCCACGAGCAGGATTCTGCTTTGACGTTGCATGCTTTTCCTCCTTACTTGCCCGTCCTATCATCAGATAGTTACACTGCGTGCTCTCTTTGGCACGCATCGTCAGGCGTCCACATATCACTAGCCTTTACGACCTGGTCGGTTCCTGTTTCGTCTTGCATATCCAGTGGAATTTCAAAGTAAAAAACTGCACCGCCTTCCGGGCTGTTCTCCACCCAGATACGGCCCCTGTGGGCAATCATGATCTCGCAGCAGATAGACAACCCCAAACCGGTGCCGCCTGCCCCCGTCCTAGTCTTACTCGACTGAACGAACTTGTCAAAAATCCTCTCCAGCTCTTCCTCGGGAACGCCCACGCCCTGGTCCCGAACAGAAACCAACACAGACCGTTCCTCTCGGCTCACGCTGATCTCGATCCTACCACCCTTCGGAGAAAACTTGACCGCGTTGCTTAAGAGATTCCGGGCCACTTGCATGATTTTCTCCGGGTCCATGATGAGTTCAGTATTGAAGTCGGGCGTGCTGAAATGAACCGTGAGCCTTCGTTCGGCCAGAAGCGAGTTGAACTCATCTGAAACTTTTGCCAGCAGCAGGCAGATATCCACACGCCGGAACTCAAATGGCGTTTTGCCCGACTCCAGCTTGGCCAAATCAAGTAGATCATTAAGCAGTGCAAGGAGTATATTTCCACTCTCGTTGATCTTCTGGAAGTAGCCGAGCAGTTTCTGTGGTCCAGCTTTACCAGTATTCTTAATGCCGAAACGCGCGAAGCTGAGAATACCGTGCAGCGGCGTGCGCAGCTCGTGCGACATATTGGCCAGAAACTCGCTCTTGGCACGCATGGCCTCTTCTGCCCGTCTTGACTTTTCTTGTTCAAGCAAACTCTCTTTAAAAGCCAGGATGCCTCGCCCTAGATCGCCTATCTCGTCCTCCCGGTCGGAGACAGGTACCAGGGTGTCTTTCTCACCACCCGCTAACCGGCTCATAACAGCAATTTGGTCCCTGATTTGCCCAGACAGGACATTCGATACATGAATGCTTATAGCCATGAGTAGGGTCATAGCAATCGACGTGACAATAACAACTATTGCAGTTCTTCTCACGAATTGTTGTCTAGAGTGCTTTATGAAACGTAAAGTGTTTTCCTTGGTTAACTCCAATAAACCCAAGAAGTTGTTATTCACATTAATATATTCACCATTAGCCTTCCTCATATACTTATTGGCAACACCTAAATCCACCGAGGTCATTTCTATTGCAGATATAGATTGGGATTTGTATTCCGCAAGTCTAGCTAGCAGTTGACCCATACGTCGTTCTTCCTTGTCGCTAAACTTATAACGATCTCTTAGCGATTTAAGTTCGTATTCTATCTTATGAATTAAGTATAACCTGGGTTTTCCCTCCAAATAAATTTGCTCTTCATCCCTTTGACCAACGGTTGATACGAGCAAGGAAAAAATTTGAGCATGGTTTCCTGAAAGCCTGGCGAATAAATTCAATAACGTATCCACCCTTGTGAGATTCTCTTGTTCAATATGTGTTAGTACTCGGTTTTCGTAATGTAGGAGGTTGAAAAAAAAGAATAATAGTATAAGGAGAAAAAAACCCGCAATCAGCGGAAGGAGGATAAATTTGGTTCGTATAGAGGCACGTTTGATGAACTGGAGGCCCACAATTCCGGCTCAGACCTTCTCAAGAGTGGCATGCATACGGAGTGTTGCTCCGTGCCCTCTTAGATGTTCAGTTCCGCCCGGGGAGCGCACAATGCTGTAGATCACGTGTGTTACCTCCTCAGCACGTGCCCTCTCAGGCGCATGCCCTGGGTCCCGTGCACCCATGCGTCTCTAATGTATGCTTGCATCTTGTCTCCCGCACAACAGGGCTCTATCGGGCAGTGGCGACATCTGCTGGTTTGGTGCGATGGGCACACCCATTTTCTCTGCCAATTCAGGCCATTGCTGTGGTTCGATTCTGCTGACCATCTCAAAAGTATTGTTGCCCAACGGTTTGAATATGAAGGCAACGCCCTCGGGCTTCGGCCATATTTGAGCTGCCTCCTTGAGATTCGCCGTGTGCGCTACCAACACGGTATTGGTATCGGCAGGTGGCCGGGTCCCGAGCATTTTTCTGAGAGCTTGAGCTAGACGCTTGGCCTCTTGCTCTTTTGTCCCGATCGAGAACGCAAGGTCGTTGGATACCCTCGCCTTACCAAAAGCCAACTTGGCGGTCTCGACACATCGACAGTACGGACTCGTGATGACCTCAGACACGGGAATACCAAGCGCGTCAAAGGCTTGTCCTATAGCAACCGACTGGTACCGTCCGAGTTCGGAAAGATTGCGCTGTTTGGTCCAATCATTCAGGTCGTCGCGTTTGGTATCGGCGGTATTAGTATTCGTTGCCGCATGACGGAGGTAAATGACATATCCCCCCTTTTTCAACGCGGAGATAAGCTCAGACTTCTCCATCTGTTGCCCGGCATGAGCGGGAAAAGAGAGACTGAGAAGTCCAGTTATCAGTACTCCCAATGCCTTGGTAATCAGACTAGAATTTGAATGCATAACGTATATCCTCCTCCTTCCTTATTTGCTTAGTGTTTTCAAATGAGCCTCTCGATGGCTTGATGAGGCGTTTCGCCAATCAGGAATATTCCCCATTTGACGCATAATTTCCCGAGCAGGATCGATTTTCAGGTAGTCGACGAATGCCTGAATGCTGGAAGAGAACGGCTTTTTATAGACAAATCCCAGGCCAATACCGAGCTTGTAATTCGACCTGACGGGCGCAACTCCATCTAGGGTCACGGTTGTAAAGTCATTCAGTTTGACTTCGCTGAGCGGCATAAACCCGATTGCTCCCGAAGATATTTTCATGGATTCCACAAGATGAGCATTTCTGAAGTTGTAATCTGCGCGAGGCGTGATCTGTAAATCGGCAAAGCAGGCGATTTTTTTGCGGATCTCCAGCATATTGGATCCAGAGTCGGGACGTGATTGCACGGCAATGGGTAAATGATGACCACCCACTTCTTTCCAGTTGGTGATGCGGCCACTAAAAATATCACAAATCTGCTGTTCGCTCAGATCGCTCACGCCCGCGTCCGGACTCACAACAAACACCACGGGCACGCGGGCAAATTGCAGATACTTGAATTCACCGTATTGGGCCCTTTCTTTGGAGTTGGGCAGGCGGGCCACGCGAGCAATGAGCGATGCTGCCGTGCCTACGGCTTTGATGCCTCCGTCCGTACTAACTGAATCCGGAATCACTACATCACGGTCGGGATATTGAGCCCTATAGCTTCGAGCAAGTTCGCGCAACAAATCTTGACTGTCACCTGAGCCAGGGATGGTGACGATTTCAAATTTCTCTGGTTGTGGTGATATCTGCACACAACCGGCTATCGTCACGAACACGACGCCCATGATAAGGACGTAGATAAAGTTTTTCATACGAACTTACCTCCTTTGGTACTCTTGACCCCAGACCGACACTAGATGAGACGCTCGATTAGCCAGGACCTTAGTGGGGCAATTCCATTTCGCTCGCAACCTCATTTTTGCAATACTAGCTTTACCGGCCTGATGTGTTCGCCGTGTCGGGTCTGCGTTCGGTTGAAGGGCGCAACCGAGATGTACACCGGTTTATCCAACGTGATGGCGACGTCATATTCGCTCCCTGTGTCCAGGACACGCCGGGCCTCTAGGGTCCACCACCCCTGGCGCCATGCCCCCTTAGCCCTGATGTCTCCACGGTCGCCCTGGAAGGGCTCGATCAATATGTTCGGTAGGAGCGTACCTACCGAATATGTATCCATCTCTTCGCTATACGGAATTCCCTCCGATGTGCGAATCCACCAAGTTACCCCGTGCTCAGAAGTCGATGGGTCGGGGTTTATTTCGATGTTGAGCGTGGGCGGTAACATAACGGGCTGCACAAAGGTCTCGGCCAGGGATTTGTCAGGGTTCAGCTTCACGAAGTTGTAACGGTAGCCACCGCCAGTTTTGGGATCCGGATAATAACCGGCTGTATATCGTTTTTTTCCGTTGGAGGCGGAAGGCGGCTCGGCTGGGCCGAAGTACTGGTCATCCATATAGCCGGGTTCGCCGTTGTGCACACCCATGTGATTGGTCCGGACGGATTTCCAGTGCCATACGTCTCCAATCTCACCGTTGGTGAAATGGACGCCATGTTTGTCGCCGTTGTCGCTGTGAGGACCAACCCCAACGTGGCAGGACGCGGCACAACTGCCCTTGGGCACGTCGGTGATATACATCGCCAGCTTGTCTTCGTAATAGACATTTTCGTCCCAGCGCTCATATGCAGTGTTCAAGACCTCCCAGCCGTCCAAGGTTTTGCGGAGCGGAAAGCGCTTGTAGCTGACATCGGGATCTTTCCACTGGAACAGGAAGTAAATCTGGTGGCCGTCGTGTGCGGCCTTGACCAGCACATCCACATGGCCCTCCGGATTGTTGACTCCCTTGACCGTACGGATCGTTACCGCCTTGGCACGACTCCAGACGGGATCGCTCGAGTCGCCATCGAGGACCGGGGCCTGAAGATCTCCATGGATGCGTGTGGCCGTCAGAGTCATGAGATTTTCATTCCAGGCGAAAAGCCCTCCAGCCAAGGGGAGGCCAATAACCAAGCCGATTACACCGGCACGAATATGGGGGCGATACAGTTGCGCTTTAAAGATCGACCAGAAGTTCCCGAAAAACCACTGCAAAACCGAGTGGAGGATGATATATGGCACGAAAAGGTAGGCGACGATCCCATGCAGCAACCGCACACTGGGGTAGCCCCCGAGCAATCTAAACGGGGCCCAATCCAACGGGCTCCACTCCAACCAGTAGAGCATTGCCCCCGTGACAATCAGCACAGAAAGGAAGAGAAAGGACACCCAGTAAACCAGCAGGTTTGCCGACCACAGTGCGGCCTTGTTACGCCAGAAGTTTTTTGCTTTCATCCCAGTTCGCAGCTTCCTGAGGTCATGAGAAGTTAGCCGCATGCGGTGCGAGGCACGAGACCAAAACAGGTAGACAATGTAAACGCCAATAACGGCGAACATGAAGAAGGCCAAAGTGACATGTAACGTGATCAAATTGACGCCCAGTAGGGCGCCCTTCGGGGCAATGGCTCCAAGTATGGCCGACCAAGTTCCATTGCTTCCCCCGCCAAGACGGCTCTCAATATGGCCCCAGCCAAGTCGCATCCCCGAGGCGAGGTTGAGGGCGATAAGGATGACCATGCTCCAGTGACATATGGTCACGAACAGATGCGTTTTACGGGTTATGGTTTTGCGCTTGCTACCGGCTGTCCTCACAGCTTCGTCAGGGTTCGGCTGAAGCTCTGTTGTGTTGTCAGCCGACTTGAACGTTTCGAGCTCGTTCTCAGCGGCAGACATCGAATCCTTCCTAGTATCAAACTTCATTTGGGCAACAACTGATACGAACACCCACTGGACTGACCTCCTTGGGTTGGACAGTTTGAGGGAGCGAGTTAGAATGGTTGATTTTATCCATCATCTGTCTTTCTTTTGATCGGCAAGCGAAGTCGCTCCTCTCAGCTCGGATGAGTAAACTTAACCTTCGCCATAACCTAAGACCTCCCTCTCGCCTTGTACGACCCCTATTGCCGGCTTTCCTCTGGACTAGTCACGCCCTTGAAAGTAACCAGAGGCTAAAAATATGCCAAGCTGAAAATGATCCAGACAAATCATGCAACTACTGGTGGATCAAGGAGTTTTCAAAGCGGGACGAGGGGATCAAGATCCTTATTTGAGGAGACGGGATGACAAAAAGCGGAAAAAGCACCAAGAAATGTCACTTCGGTAACCGTTCATTAGTGGCGAAGAGGATCGAAGTCAGCAAATCGGGCATCGGATGCAATTAAACGTACAGGTTTTATCCAGAATGCGAGAGTAAGACGTCCCGGCGGAGCAGTGAGCGTCGGGGCATTTGCCGACATGATTAAGAGAAGGGGTCAAGTCGCTGGTTAACGGAAGTAAACTAAAGGACCTTTCAGTTAGACTTGATCGCAAATTTTATACGAAATGTGACAAAGTTGACGGCCTGACTCCGCCCCAGGATTGCAATATATCGGATAGGTTTTATCCTGAATGTGAGCGCAGATCGTCGTGGTAACAGCAGTTAGGTTCGACCACATTCTGGATAAAACCCGTTGAACGAAATCGTTCGGTGAAGCTGCTACGGTCGTCTATGGGGATTGTAAGAAGAACACTTGGGCGGAACACGGATAAACGGGCATGGGTGATGCAGTGATTCGGGAGACTTTAAGGTGAGAACTGACTTGAACGAGTCAGCGGCACGTGCAACAGAGGGTCGCTAAGGCACAGAATTCCGCGAGAAGACGCAAAGGTGTATTGGCTCTGGGATCGAGCAGTGGGAAGAGGACGAGGGCTCGGTAATGAGTTGCCACTACAAGAGCGCGATGCACAGGGCAGGAGAACTTTTAACGCTATTTTTGCAATTAGAGATGATCATGGGCTAATGGAGAAGACTAAACAGGAACGGGAGTTCAGTCTTTGCCTGGGTCCAACGGCGACGAAGAATGAATCATGGACATTTTCAGCCTTGATGAGGATTTCCTTGAGTGATGCCAAATGAAGGGTAAAGGACCACGACAGGAGCGGGAAACAACAATAACCTTTACCGAGGTCGAGGGCACTGCGTCAATTTGGACATCCTCGGAGCCAATGTACCGGAAACTTAAAAAACTAGGCTTTTACCCGGTAGAGGACAGGGACAGATCGGCCTCCTTCAAGTCATAAGCGAGGAGTTGCTTACTCCCAAAGAGCTGGCGGATCGGCTAACCATTGCTTCGGGAAATTTTCTTTTCGACTCGTTGCTCGCCCTTACTATTGCATCAGTATTTGTCATCACCACTCTTCGTACACTAATTGCTTCGCATAGAAAACTTTTGTGGCCGGAGAAGGTTGTTTGCGGCCCAATTGACTCAGGACTACTCGGTGAGGGTACTAGCGCTTTTGGAAGGCAATGCCGAGTATGGGAGATGATCCTAGGGGTAAGTCGGAGATTTTCCTTGTACAGCGTTTTCAACCCCTCAGGAGTTTCTTTGGAGGGATTACAGCCTCCTGTTGAATATTTTTCTGATCCACTTCACGATTTACTCGGCCTGTCCTCAGACACCAAGCCTTTCAGGAAATCCTCACTGGTAATCCCGGTGGCATCTGCTATGCGGTCGTTAAAATTGAAGACGCAGGTCACGAGCATAATATCTAGGATGTCCCTGTCGCTTAGACCATGGGAGCGGAGCGCATCGGTGTCCGTCCTGGTCATGCTGGAAGGTACCTGTGTCAGCTTTACGGCATAGTCCAGAATGGCCTGCTGCCTAGGTGTCAGCTCCGCTTGGGTGTAGTCAGTCTGAATGGCATGGACGAGCCCATGCTCTTCATCTCTAAGGTTCCTACGGAGAGCCTCTCCGTGGGAACACGTTCAGTAGGAGCAGTGATTTACGGCGGAGACAACGGTAGCAATCATCTCCTTCTCAGCCCGGCTGATGCCCGACTCGCCATAAAGGATGGTATTGTTCAGATGCATCCAGTGGTAAAGGGCCTCCGGGTTAAGGCTCTGGACGCGGCGGATAGGTGAAACGTTGCCGCGGTTAGCCGAGGGGCCAACCCGCGCCTCGTATACCTCCTTGACTAGGCCTTCGGCTTCCTCGGGTGACACTGTCTTGATCCAAGGCATATTTCCCTCCTTTGTTTATGCGCTCGAGAATTTTTTTATCACTCTGACGGCTACCCGAATATCACGATTGTTACGAGAACTCAAACTTTCTAATATCCCTGTTCAAGATTCTCTAACGTGACCGAATTGCTACGTCAGCTTTCCCGTCGTCAAGGCTTCCCGAATTCGCTCATCCTCTCCCAGGAGCTCTCCCCGGAGCTCGCAGCCAAGCGCGTCTGCGATACGAACGATGAAATTCCGGTATGCCGAGAGGAGAGCAATCGAGAGAATGTCTTCATCTGGGAAACCGACTTTTCTGAGCTTCTGGACATCGGCTTCACTCATGCTGGCAGCGTCAAAGGTCATTTTCTCAGCGAACTCCAGCATGGCTTTATCCCGTTCGGTGATATTGGCTTGGCGCCAGTCCTTGGCCAGTTGGACCACCAAATCCGAATCCCCACCGGTCGCTCTACGGAGAAACTCTCCGTGGGCGACACCTCAATAGGTACACTGCGTTAGAACAGATAGGACAACGGCAATCATCTCCTCGCGGTCTCGCCCCAGACCCGAAGCCCCGTCCTTGACAGCCGTGCGAAAGTTTTCCACGGCCTCGAGGACTTTCGGTTTTAAACTGAAGACCTTGACCATATCCGCAACTTCGTCCTTAATCCGAACCCGAGCCTTCGAATGGTCGTAAACCTCCTTTACCAGGCCGGTGGCTTGATCTTCCGATACCGTTTTGATCCAAACCATTTTATCTCCTCCCGCAGCGCTAGTAGTATCTAAAAAATCGGCCGAGAATCCCATATTAATCATAAGACTTTAGCCAAGATTTTGGTAGTGTGTCCGTTAGTTGCTGCTGCTGATTTTTAATTGCTTGACGAAACGTGTTGTATTACCGTCGTTTCTGAATACCAGAGTGCTTCTGTGGGGTTTTAAGCCATGTGTACCACACCTTGTGGAGTGCTGTTTGCCTTGAAAATGCTGAAATATCAAGGTGCTCCATTTGTTGTAGAGTATAAAAAGCACCATTCTCCGGACATGCTACCAAGGTTTTTAAATTTAAAATCGACCCTGTCAAGCCATAGCTAAGCCTCTCGGCGAGCTTGACCACTCGAGCATCACTGGGATCGGCTGCGTGCTCCACAGCATCACCCGGTAAATGTGGCATGACTCGCTTTCGATGCTTGGCGATCAGCGGGTTCCCAATTATGATGAGTGCGTGCGTACGCCACTTTTGCAGCTTCGAATGCCCCTTCGAAGTCAGGGTTGGGACCACGGACTTCCAGGGATTGGAGATCTAGTTTAAACGCTCGGGCGGCGACTTCACATTCCTTGAAGGCAGCAGTCGGTCCGGGGCCATCCGTATCCCAAGGACGGCCAGCCGGGACATCCCCGGAAGTACCTCCTTAAGTAACTCCACGCTTTTTGCGTTTAAATCGCGTTTGCGGTGGGTGAGCCCCGTGATATTTCCGCCTGAACGTGCGAGGCTATCCACATACCCCGCAGCAACAGGATCGAGCGAACTCACCATAACAATCGGGATCGTCTTGGTTGCCTTCTTGGCGGCACGGATAGCTACCTGATTGGTCACAACAAGGAGGTCAACTTTCTGTTGAACGAGTTCATTGACGAGGTCAGGCTTCCGATCCAGTCGGCCCTTCCCATATCGGTATTCAATCAGAATGTTTTGAGTCTCAATATGGCCTCGATCACTTAGCTCTCGGAGGAATGCCTTCCAGGAGCGCGAGAGACCTCCCGGACTGCCACTCGATCGTAGAACGCTTATCCGGGGTACCTTCCCCGCCTGTTGCGCCTCGGCGGGCAACGGCCCGGCGAGCAGTCCGAGGGCTAGTGCACTGATAAGCCCGATGGTCCTGATCCTCATAATTACCTCATCAATGATTGGGGGAGGCCCTACTTGACTCCTCAAGGTGCCCTTCTAGTCAGTTCATAGAGGCATGTCAATAGACTAGAAAGTGGTGTATTGGCAGGCACTTACAGGCCGATTTCATCCCAGAACGCAATTAATCGACGCTTCAATTGTGTTCTACGCAGCTTTATGGTGACTAGGTGAAATTGTCAATTCTACGGCAGCGATGATTTTCAGCAGATACGGACGATGGCTTGGAGGACAAGGTACGTTCGGAAAAGCGGCCCTAAAAGCAGCAAAACCGAAACCTTTACCGAAACCTAATCAGGTGTTAATTCAAGAACCCTTGAGAAAACAAGTGGTTGGCATGGTGCGAGGAGGGGGACTTGAACCCCCACGCCCTTTCGAGCACTAGCCCCTCAAGCTAGCGAAGCCTTTTTAGGAAAATTCAGCAAGGACGGTGGGTTAGCGATAGCCCACCGTTTTTGTTCATCTTTCTCGATTCTTCACATTCTGCACATTTAGCACAAGCACGATCATAGAGCCTCATTATTTGCGAAAAATGTTAACGAGGTGTTAACAAGGGTAGGGGGGGCGGTTTCGAGATTCGCCTTGGTCATAATCCTGGCTTAGGCCTCACCTAGAAGAAATTTTTTAGCATTCCCTGGGGACCCATCGCTGAATTTTTTTATGGTTTCCAGGGCTGGACCCTATAGATCAGCCCTAGATTCCAAAGGCTCAAGAACCTGCCAAAGTACCCCTCGGAGATGTAGGCCCAGAGTGGACTTGCGAGGCTCAAAAAAGGCT
>SMUX01018079.1_pt1 | contig 14912 bp, 16 predicted proteins | sample 2456431 | NCBI WGS metagenome assembly SMUX01 (sample SAMN11095930, study PRJNA526329) | marine sediment metagenome | biome: Marine sediment; feature: Surficial sediment; material: Deep marine sediment; isolation source: Hadal surficial sediment | place: Pacific Ocean | collected 2014-11 | depth... | reverse complement strand
TCGACCTCGTTCAGCCGCAGCATCTGGGCCCCCTGGATGATGCCCAGGTTGCCCGCCGCGCAGGCCGCGCCGATGGAGTAATGCGGCCCGGTAATGCCCATGTTGAGCGTTACCTCGCCCGCCGGATTGTTGGCCACCGTCCGCGGGTTGTGGTGGTGCGACCAGTACTTGATGTCGTAGCCGTACTGGCTGATGGCGAACACCTCGTTTTCAGTTTCGACGTTGCCGTGTTCGGTGGTGCCGAGGTAAACGCCGATACGCGACTTGTCGACCGTATCGAAGGCGATGCCGGAATCGGCTATCGCCTCCTGGGCACAGTAGATGGCAATCGACCCCGCCCGGGTGCCGCGGCGCAGGCTCTTCTTCTTCTGATACTTGAGCTCGTCGAAATCGCACACCCCGGCCACCACCTCGTCCATGTAGCGCGTCTCGAAGCGGATGACGCCGGATTTGCCTTCGAGCAGATTCTTGCGGAACTCCGCGAGGGTGTTGCCGTTGGGGGCCGTCAGGCCGATTCCGGTAATGACAATACGGTCCTGGTCCTCACGAGGCATAAATATTATCCATAGATAACAAGTGTCGGGGATGACTCTGACTCAAACCCGGGGCGGGTCAGCGTTGAAAAACAAAGCGAAGCCACAACTTTGGAAACAGAAAATTTACCATAATTAACAGGCTTTGGGAAGGGGCTCAGGGAAGATTGAAAGGCCTGGGAGGCTCTGGTTGAGTTAAAAAGGATTGGGGCCGGATGCATTGAATTTGGCCTCCTTGGGAGCAGGGGAACTGGGAAAGCCCCAAAGAAACAAGCATTTCCGGGGTTGGGGGCCTATACTATTGGAATGTAGGACAGTTGGGGGGGCATTGCTGGAAGGGCCTGTGAAGCCGCAACCCTGAGGGGTTCGCCGGGCTCCTTTCAATGGAGGTGTCCCATGGGATTGACCTATGACGTTTTGAAAACCAAGGTGAAAACCGAAGGCAAGTTCACGCTGGAAGAGCTGATGTGGATGCTGGACAAGATGAAGGAAATGGACCGCGTCCTCGATTCGGTGAAAACCACCACCGACGAGCGGTTGAGCCGGATTGAAGGCCAGGGCGACGACCACATTCCCGGCGGTATTTAACCGGGCCCGCGTGACGCTGGGCAGAGGTCCTCCGCTGGTAATTTAAAACCGTGAATTACGCTCGACCAGCCACTCTTGCCGTCAACCATCAGCAAGTTTCCTCCCTCACTGGAAAGTCAGCCCGTTCCCCCTCCGGGGAGGAGACCGATTAAATTTTTTCCACCAAAGCCACCGCCTCGGCGGCGATCCCCTCTTCGCGGCCGGGGAAGCCGAGCTTGTCTGTGGTGGTGGCCTTGACATTCACCTGCGCGGGTCCTATCGCCAGCGCCTTGGCGATGTTCTGTTTCATCCTGTCGATGTAGGGTGCGAGTTTCGGTTGTTGCGCCACAATAGTGGCGTCGGTGTTACTGATTTTATACCCCCACTCCTTCACCACCTGTCCGACTTTTTCAAGAAGCACAAGACTGGAGATATCTTTCCATTGCGGATCGGTATCGGGGAAGTAATGGCCGATGTCCCCGGCGCCCACCGCACCCAACAATGCGTCGCAGATCGCATGGCACAGCGCGTCGGCGTCACTATGGCCGTCGAGACCCTTGTCGTGCGGAACCTCCACCCCGCCGAGGACCAGTTTGCGTCCCTCCACCAGGCGGTGCACATCGTATCCATTACCGATTCGAAATGAACTCATAGAGATCAATGGTCCACAGCAATGTCACCTTTCGACAGGCTCAGGGTGACCATGGTTTTGATTATTGAAGTTAAACCGTTTTCCGTCTACAGGGCAACTGTAATCAGTTTGCGGGTTTCTTCGCGGGCCCACCGGTCGGCTTCCAGGACATCCTCGATGGTGTGGACCGGCCGGGTCTTGTGGTTGTGCATGGCCATGCGAATCATCTCGGGAATATCTTTGTACGGGATCTCTTCGTCGAGAAAAGCCTGCACGGCGATCTCGTTGGCGGCGTTGAGCACGGCGGGCATGGTCTGGCCGATGTTCATCGCGTCCTTCGCCAACTGCAGACAGGGGAACCGCTTAGTGTCCGGCGGCTCGAAGGTCAGCTTGGCCAGCGCCGACAAATCCAAGGACGGCAGTTGGCAATCGATCCGGTCCGGATACGACAGGGCGTAGGCGATGGGCACACGCATATCGGGAATGCCCAACTGCGCGATGATCGACGTGTCTACAAACTCGATCATCGAATGCACAATGCTCTGCGCGTGCACGATGATGTCCACCTGGGTCTCCAGTCCGAACAGCCATTTGGCCTCGATATACTCGAGGCCCTTGTTCATCATGGTGGCGGAGTCGATGGTGATCTTGTCGCCCATGTCCCAGTTGGGATGGTTGAGCGCTTGCTTGACCGTCACGTGCTCCATCTGCTCCAGCGTAAAGGTACGGAACGGTCCGCCCGAGGCGGTGAGGATGATGCGTTTGATGCGGTCGCGATTTTCGCCGTTCAACACCTGCAGAATGGCGCTGTGTTCGCTGTCGACGGGGATGATATCGCATTTGCCCTGGGCCGCCCTGAGCACCAGTTCGCCGGCGACCACCAGGGTTTCCTTGTTGGCGAGGGCCAGGGTTTTCCCGGCTTCCACCGCGGCGTAGGTGGGCACCAGTCCGGCGCACCCGACTACTCCCGAGACGACCAGGTCGACTTCCGAAAGGGTGGCGACCTGTACCGCTCCCGCCTGACCGGTGACGATGTCCACGTCCTGATCGCCGAGCAGTTCGCGCAGTCTTCCCAGGCGCGACGGGTCGTGCAGGGAAATCATTTTGGGTTTGAATTTTCGGGTTTGCTGGGCGAGCACTTCGACATTGCTGCCCGCGGCGAGGCCCCAGACTTCGAATCGATCGGGGTTGCGGTCAATCACATCCAACGTGTTGACGCCGATGGAACCGGTGGAGCCCAGGATGGAGATTTTTTTCATAAGCGCTTGTGGTCGAATAACTCGCTAGTTTCAAATCAGTCGCAGAACCAATACCCAACCTTACACAAATATAAAAGGACCCTGATCCCAGGCTCACAAAAACAGTTCATGATAAATATAGAAGGCGGGGCCGGCAAACATCAGGCTGTCCAGCCGGTCCAGTACGCCGCCATGACCCGGAATCAACGAACCGGAATCTTTGACACCCGCCCGGCGTTTGAACAGGGACTCGGTGAGATCTCCTATTTGCCCCATGGTACCGCAAATCAGGGCGGCAATCAAACAGTGGCTCAGGGGAAGCGTCCCAAAAAACAGATATTTGGCCGCCAATCCGCCGGCGACGCTGGCGGCCAGTCCGGCCACCGAACCGGCGACTGTTTTGCCGGGACTGATCTCGGGTGCAAGTGGGGTTTTTCCAATATTTTTCCCAACGTAGTAGGCGGCGATATCCCCGGTCCAGATCACCATAAACAAAAAAAACAGGATGTGGTTGCCGTGCTCCATCCCGCGCAGCAGGATGAAATAGCTCATCAGGCCGGACACATAAACTACACCCAAAAGTGAATAGGCCACCTGATGGAGTGCGTCCTCCAGAGCGGAACGGGACGCGTACCATGAGATGAACAGGGAGATGAGACATACGGCCAGCCAGACCAGATAATAATCATTCCGGTAAAAACAAAACACCAGCAACAGGCACATCCCGCCGCCGACTATCGGATTGAAGGTAATCCCGATTGTCCGGATCAACCGAACGTATTCGACCCATCCCGCCAGCACGGCGGCGGTCACCAGAACCGCAAACAATTCCAGTGAGCCGTATTGGACAATCCCCAGCACCACGGGAATCAGGACCAGCCCGCTCAATACGCGCTTCACCCGGCCATCTCCGGTTTTAAATCAAAAGCGGGATTCATGGGGGGTTTCATAAGAGTGCGTTTTGGGGATTCGTTTGAGACAACGGTCAGGCTTTGACGATCTGGTCGCCGATCATGCCGAAGCGCCGTTCCCGGTTCTGGAAGTCAATGATGGCTTTGAGCAAATCGTCTTCCGTAAACTGCGGCCACAACACCTGCGTGTAATGCAATTCCGTGTAGGCCATCTGATAGAGGAGAAAGTTGCTGATGCGTTTTTCGCCGCTGGTGCGGATCAACAGGTCCGGATCGGGCAGATCATGGGTGTACAGGCAACTTTCCATCACCCGAAAATCGATGTCCTCAATCGGGAGGACGCCCTCCTGCACCTGCTTGGCGATTTTCCGGACGGCGTCGATGATCTCCTGCCGTCCGCCGTAACTCAACGCCAGGGTCAGCACCAAACCATCGTTGTTGCGGGTAGAGTCTTTTGCACGGCGGGCGAGTTTTTGGATGGCCGGCGGCAACTCGTGGATGCGGCCGATGGTATTGAACCGGATGTTCTCCCGTTTCATGCGTTCCAGTTCCCGGTTCAGGTACTGGTCCAGGATTTTCATGAGCGCTTCGACTTCGGTGCGGGGACGGTTCCAGTTTTCGTCGGAGAACGAGTACAGGGTCAGCGCCTCGATGTGCATTTCGGTGCACAGGGTGACGATTTTATCGACGGTTTTGACGCCGCGGCGATGACCCTCCACGCGCGGGAGCCGGTTCTTCTGGGCCCAGCGCCCGTTGCCGTCCATGATGATGGCGATGTGGCGGGGTAGGCGCTTGGGGTCGATTTGATCCATTAACGCGGCATCGGGCAAGGCGGGAACTCCATGCACTCGGATTGATTCAGCACCGGGGTCCGGCAAACGCCCGGGCTCCGGGTATTAGCTTATCCATATTATAGGCCAATCCTCAACCTTCCAGAACATCTTTTTCCTTGCCCTGAACGATCTTATCCACCTCCGAGATATGCAGGTCGGTGGTTTTCTGGATACTGTCGTGCCCCTTGCGCTCTTCGTCCTTGGAGATGGCATGATCCTTTTCCATTGCCTTGACTTTGTCGTTGAATTCGCGCCGGACGTTGCGGATGGCGATTTTGCAGTCCTCACCGTATTTCTTGACCAACTTGGTGAGCTGTTGACGGCGCTCCGTGGTCAGCGGGGGGATGGTCAGCCGGATCATTTTGCCGTCGTTGGAAGGGGTCAGGCCCAAGTCGGACGCCTGGATGGCCTTTTCGATCGTCGCGAGCATGGAGACGTCCCAGGGAGCAATGGTGATGGTTTTGCTGTCGGGCACACCCAGCGTCGCGGTTTGCGCCAGCGGCGTGGGGTTCCCGTAATAATCCATTTTGATGTCCTCCACCAGAGACACCGAGGCGCGCCCGGTCCGCACCTTGCCCAACTCGGTATGCAGGTGGTCGACGGAGACTTTCATTTTGCGTTCCGAATCTTTGAGCAGGTCGTCCATATCAATTCGTCCCAACGGTGGTTCCTATTTTTTCTCCCAGGAGGGCCCGCTTGATGCTGCCCCGCTGCCGGACGTTGAAGATCACCATCGGCAGTTTGTTGTCCATGCACAACGACACCGAGGTGGCATCCATCACCTTCAACCCTTTGTTCAACAGATCGATGTAGGATAATTCGGTGAACTTGGTCGCCTGGGAATCTTTCATGGGATCGGCGGAGTACACGCCGTCCACCTTGGTGGCCTTGAAGATCACCTGCGCCTCGATTTCAATAGCGCGCAGGGAAGCCGCGGTATCGGTGGTGAAATAGGGGTTACCGGTGCCAGCGGCAAAGATCACCACCCGGCCCTTTTCCAGATGCCGGATCGCCCGCCGCCGGACATAGGGCTCGGCGACCTGACGGATGTCCAGAGCGGTCAGCACCCGCGTCGGGACGCCCTGGCCTTCCAGCGCGTTTTGCAGGGCGAGCGAATTGATCACCGTGGCCAGCATGCCCATGTAATCGGCGGTCACCCGTTCTATTCCCAGGGCGGCAGCGGCGGCGCCGCGCAGGATGTTGCCGCCGCCGATGACGATGGCGATCTCGACTCCCAGGTTCTTCGCTTCCGCGATTTCCACGGCAATGGCGGTCAACGCCGACTGCTCGATGCCGAACCCGCCGTCTTCGGCCGCCACGCTTTCGCCTCCCAGCTTCAGCAGCACCCTATCGTAAATGGGCTTATCCAAAGGAACCTCCCTGTGGTTTACCGGTTGATTTCAAAACGCGAAAAACCACCCACCGTGATGTTCTCTCCCAGCTTGGCGATCTTTTGCTTGATCAGTTCCTGGATGGTCAAATCGCCGTCCTTGATGTAGGCCTGATCCAGAAGGCAGTTCTCTGCAAAGAATTTCGACATCTTGCCGTCGACGATCTTGACGATGATGTTTTCCGGCTTGCCGGCTTCGGTCGCCTGGTGAGAGAAAATCTCCCGCTCCTTGTCCAGCACATCCGAGTTGATGTTATCCCGGGATGTGAACCGCGGTTTGGCCGCGGCAATGTGCATGGCGATATCCTTTAACAGCTCCCTAAACTCATCGGTGTTGGCGACAAAGTCGGTTTCGCATTTGAGCTCCAGCAGAACCCCGACTTTGTTCCCGGCATGAATATAGGAACCTATCGCGCCGTCGCCGGTGCTCCGGCCATCTTTTTTATCCGCTTTGGCTATGCCCTTTTTACGCAGGCAAGTGATGGCTTCTTCGATATCGCCCTCTGTTTCCTTCAGCGCGTTTTTACATTCCATGATGCCCGCTCCGGATTGCTGGCGCAGCGTTTTAACCATTTCAGCTGTTACTTCCATTCTTTATTGTCTCCTATGTCGAAATGCTCGATTCGTTCCGTCGGCGGCAGGGTGGTGACCCGCCATCGCCTCCACTCGCGTCTCCGGCAGGATACCGGGCGCGATGAACCCCGATGACAGGCGCATCCGTTGCCAGCACTCGCTGCCGTTCAAAATCATTATGTGTGAAAAAAGGATATCCCCGGACCCGGGCAGGACCCCGCCGTTTCCTCAGGCTGTAACCGCGTTTTCCTCAGCGCTCTCATTGGAATCCGCATCCGGCTTCGGCTCCGCATCCGGCTTCGGCTCCGCTTCCGGCTCAGGCGGGCGGGCGGTCTCCGCAGCGGCGGCCTTTTTCGGCGACGGCTTGGGCGGCGTCTCTTTTTCGGCGGCAGCTTCCTTTTTGTCCTTCTGGGTGGCCTTGTATATTTCCTGACCTTCGATGCAGATATCTGCGATACAGCCGGCAAACAGGCCGATCGAGCGGATGGCATCATCATTTCCGGGGATCACGAAATCGATCCCGTCCGGATCGCAATTGGTGTCGACCATCGCCACCACCTTGATGCCCAGCTTGATCGCTTCGGCTAAAGCGATGCGTTCCTTGCGGGTGTCCACGATGAACATCGCTTCCGGTAACTCCGTCATGCGTTTGATGCCCCGCAGAAATTTGTTGAGCTTGGCGATTTCCTTGCGCTTCTGCTGGGCTTCCTTTTTATTAAGCTGTTCGAACTGGGTTTCCTCCTCCAACCGCTCCAGGTCCAGGAGGCGCTGGATACTTTTGCGAATGGTGGCAAAGTTCGTGAGCGTGCCGCCCAGCCAGCGTTGGTTGACGTAATACATCCCGGCCCGGGTCGCTTCTTCGGCGATCAAATCCTGCGCCTGCTTTTTGGTCGCCACAAACAGAATCTTTTTGCCCTGTTGCGCTATGCCCTTCAAATATTTTTCCGCTTCCCTGAAATGAATCAGGGTTTTCTGAAGGTTCACGATATGGATGCCGTTGCGCGCCCCGTAGATGTACTTGCTCATTTTGGGGTTCCAGCGCGCGGTCTGATGACCAAAATGCACCCCGGCCTCCAGCAGTTGATTCATGGTAATTTCGGACATGCGTTCTCCTTCAATGAGTTGGGTTCGATCCTCCGCCCCCTTCGTCCCGGCACAGAAACCTTGCGGTCACCCCTGATCCGGTCCAGCGGCGTGAGAGTTAACTAATTGTAAAATAGAACTTTACAGTGCCTCTGGCACAATGTAGAGCTGTGGCGATAGATTATCACAACCCCCCTGTGGAGGCAAGCGGAATGACGGGCGGAAGGTTTTTAAATAGAGAGGTTTACCCTGGTCGTCGCAGGAAATTGAGATTTGTCTGCGAAGTTAGCGAGGGCTTCGTCTTTGGAGCCCGGCGAATTTTCCTCCAGGCGTAGTCTGGCCGGCTAGTCGTCGCAGGACATGATAAAGAGGGGTTTGTTTTCGAAATTCCGGTAGTCGGGACGCAGGCGGCCGGGGTGATAATGCTTCTCGATGTTTACCCGTTTCTTGCTGGCAGTGACTTCCTTTAAATCGACATCTTTGTATTTGCCGTCGCGCACAGCCACCAGCCGCCCGCTCTTGCCTTTCATGAGCAGATTGAGCGCCATGTTGCCGTAGGCGACCGGCACAATGGAGTCGATCGCGTCCGGTTGACCCGACCGCACCAGATACCCCAGGCGCTGGCTGATAATGCCGACTTTCTCGCCATGGTTATACTTCGAAGACAAGTGCTTGAGGCGCGCCGCCACCTGTTCGCCGATGCCGCCCAGTTTTTGATGGCCGTACGCGTCGGTTTCCTCGCCTTCAAACACTCGGTCTCCCTCGGCGAACAGGGCGCCTTCGGACACGATGACGCTGGAATACTGGCTGGGATTCCTCCGCCGGTCTTCGGCCAGGAGTTCGGCCAACAGTTCAATATCGAAGGGGTGTTCGGGAATCAGACACCGGTTGCAGGCCCCGGCCACGGCGGGCAGAAGCGCGGTGAACCCGGCGTAGCGGCCGAACGCCTCGATCACCAGAAACCGTTCATGCGACCCGGCCGAGGTGCGCAATTGATTGGACAGTTCAATCGTACGCGTCACGCAGGTACTGAACCCAAGACAGTAATCGGTACCGGCCACGTCGTTGTCCATGGTTTTGGGAATCGCCACCACGGGGCACCCCTCCCGATGAAGGCGCACGGCATAACTCAAGGTGTCGTCGCCGCCGATGGGAATGAGATGATCGATACCCAGGTGATCCAGGTTTTGAATCACTTCCGGCGTCAGGTCGTTGATCTCTTGCGCATACGTCTCCTGAAGGTGCATAGGCACATCGCTTTGTTTCACCTTGGAGGGGTTGGTGCGTGAGGTGTGAAGGAACGTGCCTCCGGTGCGGCCCACCTTGTTGACGATCTGTCCAGTCAACACCTGGCAGTAGTCTTGCTCTTCCACCGGGCGGTCGCGGTCGATCCGGATCATCCCTTCCCAACCCTTGCGGATGCCCAGCACCCGGTAGCCTTCACGCTGGGCGCGCAGGGTGATGGCGCGAATCGCCGGATTGAGTCCCGGCACATCCCCCCCGCCGGTCAATATGCCAATGGTGCCTTTGACTGAAGCCATATTTTCTATCTGCTTTTATCGATGGTTATTCTTGATTTTCAGGAGTGGCGACCAGATCGTAATCCAGCGCGCCGGTGATGCGGACGGCAACGAGGTCGCCCGGTGCCGCCTCGCACTGTTCGAGAATGACCTGCCCGTCGATGTCCGGTCCCTGAAACGGCAGACGGCCCAGCATGAGCAGACCGTCGTCGCCCAACCCCTCCACCAGCGCCGGATGGGTCTGCCCGATGCGTGCCTTGTTGTTGCGGAGGACGATGTCCCTTTGCGCGGCCATCAATCGATCGCGCCGCGCTTCGCCTACCGCCGGGTCGATCTTGCCGTCATAATCGAACGCCGTGGTGCCCGGCTCGTCGGAATATGCGAACACGCCGACGTGATCGAACTCGACCTCGTTCACAAAATCGAGCAGGTGCTGGAAATGCGCGTCGGTCTCGCCGGGAAATCCGGTGATGAAGGTGGTGCGCAGAGCGACACCGGGGATGCGCGCGCGCAACTGGTCGACCATCTCCCTGACGCCCCGCTCCGTCTCCTGCCGCTTCATGTGCTTCAGCATGAAATCGTGCGAGTGCTGAAGCGGTACGTCGATGTATTTGCAGATCTTGTCGATGCCTTGCACGGCGTCCATCAATTCCGTGGTCAACACCGTCGGGTAGTTATAGAACAGGCGCATCCAGTCGACGCCTTCGATTTCCGCCATCGCTTCCAACAATTCGATCAGACCGCGTTTCCTACCGAGGTCGTAGCCGTAGAGCGTGGTGTCCTGCGACACGAGATTGATTTCCCGCACGCCCCGCGCCGCCAGTTGCCGGACTTCGGCGAGAATGGAATCCGCCGGGCGGCTCTGAATCGGTCCGCGCAGTTTCGGGATGATGCAGAACGCACATTTGTTGGAGCATCCTTCCGCAATTTTGACATAGGCGGAATAAAACGGGGTGGTCACCGCCCGTGCGCCGTAATCTTCAAAATACTGCGCGGGCTCGTGCACGTGGTTGCGCTGTTGGGAAGGGCCGGATCCGTTCAGCAGATGTTTCAAAAGGGGATACTGTTTGGTGCCGAGCAGGTGATCGATTTCCGGAATCTCTTTGAGCAATTCTTCAGGATGGCGCTCGGCCAGGCATCCGGTGACGATCAACTGTTCGCACCGGCCTTTGGTTTTGTACCCAGCCATTTCCAAAATGGTGTCGACCGATTCCTTGACCGCCGATTGCAGAAACCCACAAGTGTTGACGATGATGATATCGGCCTCAGATTCATCTGGCGTGATCTCATAGCCGGACACGCCGAGATCGCCGAGCAGGGCTTCGGAATCCACCAGATTTTTCGGGCAGCCGAGGCTGACCATGCCTATTTTTTTGGGCTTCTTGTTCATGAAATCTTAAGTGTGAGTGATCCCGGCATCATACAACATGCGGGCGGGAATATGAAAATTTTAGGTTGCCGGGAGCAGGGCATCAATCCCGCACCGACTTGAGTTTCTTTTCCAGGCGGCGCAGCAGTTCGCGATAATCGTGTTGCTTGAGCAATTTGTAGAACTGGGCGCGCAGGTTGTTGCGCATGCTCACCCCGTCGAGCACCACGTCCACCACCTTCCAGCGCCTGGAATTCTGCTCCAGCACAAACTCGAGCCCGACTTCCCCCTCCTCGGGATGCAGTATGGTGAGGGGCACCGTGGCCCGTGGCCCGTCCATCCGGGTGGGGGCGTAGGTGAGGTTCATGGCGCCGAAAAATTTGGAGGAATTGGGAAAGGCGACGTAACGGAACAGGTCCCCCAGGAGTTGCACGAACCGATCCTGCTCCTCCTTACTGCGCTGTTTCCAATACTTTCCGAGGGTTTTTTGGCTGACCTGCCGGACGTTCAGATGCGCCACCGCTTGGCGGGAAATCTGCTCATTGGCCTGCCGTTGCTCCGCCGTCGGGGGTTTCTGGTGATGCATTTTTTGGATGGACTGGATCAGCTGTTGCACGGTGGCCCGCGGGTCGTCCGCCCAGGCGGAATCCGGGACGGGCCCGGCCAGCCCCATCAGCGTGAAAACTACCAGAAACTGTAAGATTTTGGGAAGTTTCATGACTCAATTATGATACATTAACGCATTAAAAAAATCGCGTTTCACCCCACTGTGCGGGCGTGAAAGGTCTCAGTATAACGTAAATCATGGACCGTACGACTCCAAATTCCGGACGCAGACTCGCCGAGATCGCCGGCACGGCGATGCTGGTCCTGACACTGGCCGGACCCGCCACCGCGATGGAAGACGTCTATTCCTCCCCGTCCTGCAAGTTGTATGCGGGGGAAAAAACGGTGGAATCTCTGCAACAGCGGGAAGCGGTTTTGAAAGATGCGCTTCTGCCTTCGCCGGTGGACGGGGGCGATTTGTGTGAGAGGGCGAATATCCATTACCGGCTTTCCAGGATGCTGCCCGACCGGCAGGTGCAATACCTGATTTCCTGCATCGGACTTTCGCAGAGAGCCATTGTGCGCGATGCCCAAGCGGGGGTTGCCTACTTTTTCAAGGGACTGTGTGTCGGCCGCCTGGGAGAAATGCGCGGCGTATGGGGAAGCCTCAAGACCATCGAACCGTTCCGTAAAAATATGGAGGCCGCCGCCCAAATCAATCCGGCGATCGACCGCGGCGGTCCCCACCGCGCTTTGGGCCGATTCTATTTCAAACTGCCCCGGATCCTCGGCGGGGACATTCAAAAATCCATCGACCACCTGTTGCAGGCGGTGTCTTACGGTCCGGTGTACTGGGAAAACCATTTTTTCCTGGCCGAGTCTTATTTTGAAAATCGTCAGTACATCAAGGCACGCGCCGAACTGCAACAGGCGGTGGACATCGCGTCGCGGCTGAACGATGACAATCCCGAAAGCAAAACCCGCACCGTGGAATTCCAGGGTTTGATGCAAGCCATCGAACGCAACATTCACTGAGGCCTTCATGCTTCAGGAAATCCGGATCACCAACTTCGCCATTATCGAAAACCTCGCCATCGAGTTTCATTTCGGCCTTAACGTATTGACCGGTGAAACCGGCGCGGGGAAATCGATCATCCTCGACGCGCTCAACCTGATTCTGGGCGGCCGCGCGGACACCGACACCATCCGCTCCGGCGCCTCCACCGCCACGGTCGAAGCCTGCTTCACCCTCGACGATCCCCAAACGCTGGCGATGATCGCCGATCTCGGCATTGACGTGGATAACGGCGAAGTGATCATCAAGCGCATCATCTCCAGCAGCGAAAAAAACCGCACCTACCTCAACAACAGCAACCTCACCGTCGCCGCCCTGTCCGCCATCGGCGACCGGCTGATCGACATCCACGGCCAGCACGACCACCAGTCCCTGCTCCATCCGGAAACGCATGTCGACCTTCTCGATCATTACGGCCGGCTGATGCAGAACCGCGCCGAGTTTCAGGAACACTACGCCGCCTACCAGAAAACCCTGCAGACGCTGAAACAGATTCAGACCCATCAGGGCGAGCGGCTGCAACGGCAGGACCTGCTCAATTTCCAGATCGATGAAATCGATAAGGCCGGTCTGTCCGTCGGCGAAGACGACGGCCTGAAAAGCGAAAAGAACAAACTGAATCACGCCGAAAAACTCCACCAGTCCGTGCAGAACATCTTGGACACCCTGGCGGATGCTGACGGGTCGGTATTAGAGTTGCTGGGGCGGGTGGACCGCGAACTGCAGGGCCTGCCGGAAATCGACCCCGCCCTGGAAACCCAGGCCCAGCGCGGACAAACCGCCTACCTGGAAGCGCAGGAGCTGGCCGAGGAGTTGCGGGATTATCAGAAAACGATCGAGTTCAACCCGGCACGCCTGGAGGAAATCGAAGACCGTCTGGCGGAAATCAACGGACTGAAACGCAAGTACGGCAACGACATCGCCACCATCCTCGAATACCGGGAAACCATCGGCCAAGAACTCGCTACGCTTTCGCTGGGCGAGGAATCCATCGACGCGTTAAAAGAGGAAATCAAAACGCAGCAGAAGGCGTTGGCCGGGCTCGCCGTCGAGCTGGCGAAGCAACGAGAACAGGCGGCGGAGAAACTCAAAAAAGCCGTGGAAAAAGAACTGAGGGATTTGAACATGAAGCACGTGCAGTTCAGCGTGCGCTTTGTGTACGAGACGGATGCCGAGGGTTTCACCACCTATAAAAACAAAAAGACCCGGACGCACGCCAACGGCATCGGCGAAATCGAATTTTTATTCTCTCCAAACCCCGGCGAGGATTTACGTCCGCTGGCGAAGATCGCCTCCGGCGGCGAAATTTCACGGGTGATGCTGGCGCTGAAATCCATTCTGAACGAGCAGGATCCGGTGCCGGTCATGGTGTTCGACGAAGTGGACAGCGGCATCAGCGGTTCGGTGGCGGAAAAAGTCGGTACCAAGCTGAAAAAAATTGCAGAACAGAAACAGATTCTCTGCATCACCCACCTGCCGCAAATCGCCGGCATGGCGGACTCGCATTACCGGGTGCACAAAACCGTTTCCGGCAAGCGCACCCGCTCCACCATCATCGAGCTGGATTACGAACACCGCGTGGAAGAGATCGCCCGCATGTCCGGCGGCGAAACCATTACCGAGACCACCCTCAAACATGCGCGCGAGATGATCAAGTAAAATTCTCCGCTTTCCCTTTCTCTTATCGAGCACTCTTAAAACCGCCCCTCACCCTGCCCTTTCCTCATGAGGGGAGAGGGAAAATCGGGTCCAGCGTCAGGCTGGCCTCTCCCTCCGGGGAGAGGGCTTAACGACAACACAGATTCTTCGTCACTTCGTTCCTCAGAATGACAATTTAAATAATGGTCTGGTCATTTAGGCAAATGAATTACTTGCCCTGGGCCTGTTGGGCGACGGCCTCGGCGGCTTTTTTCGCGGCTTCGGGATCGCCCAGATAATAATGCTTGATGGGCTTCAAATCCTGATCCAGTTCGTAGACCAGCGGAATACCGGTGGGGATGTTGAGTTCGGTGATGTCCTGTTCGCTGATGCGGTCGAGGTGCATGACCAGCGCGCGCAGGCTGTTGCCGTGGGCGCAGATCAATACCTGCCTGCCGGACTTAATGGCGGGCACGATTTCGTCGAACCAGTAGGGCAGAAACCGCGCCACGGTTTGCTTGAGCGATTCGGTGCGGGGCAGGTCTTCCGGGTTGACCCCGGAGTAACGCGGATCGTTATGGGGCAGTCGGTCGTCGCCTTCGGGCAGGGGCGGCGGGGAAATATCGTAACTGCGCCGCCAAATCTTCACCTGGTCGGCGCCGTGCTGTTCGGCGGTTTCGGTTTTGTTGAGTCCCTGCAGGTTGCCGTAATGCCGCTCGTTCAACCGCCACGAACGATCCACCGGAATCCACATCAGATCCATCGCGTCGAGGGTGATCCACAGCGTGCGGATGGCGCGCTTGAGTACTGAGGTGTACGCCACGTCAAAGGTCAGCCCGGCGTCGAGGATCGCCTGCGCGCCGGCCCGCGCTTCTTCGCGGCCCTGATCGGTGAGATCGACGTCGACCCAGCCGGTGAAACGGTTTTCGAGGTTCCAGGTACTCTGTCCATGCCGCATCAGCACCAGTTTATACATGCCCTTGTTCCTTCATAAATCAAGTCCCC
>SMUX01263622.1_pt1 | contig 14919 bp, 10 predicted proteins | sample 2456431 | NCBI WGS metagenome assembly SMUX01 (sample SAMN11095930, study PRJNA526329) | marine sediment metagenome | biome: Marine sediment; feature: Surficial sediment; material: Deep marine sediment; isolation source: Hadal surficial sediment | place: Pacific Ocean | collected 2014-11 | depth... | reverse complement strand
TAGTCGAGCGCCACGTTGGCCTGCATCTCGCCGTCGTACTCGAAATCGAGGTCGAGCGAGTCGAGCACCTTGACGGCGTCGCGCACCCGCGACGCCCTCTCGTGCATGGGATTGCCGAAGTTGGAGAAGCTGAGCAATGCGACCCGCGGCTCGTGCCCCATGGCGCGCGCCTGGGCGGCGCTCTGGATCGCGATGTCGGCGAGTTGCTCGGGGCTGGGCAGCTCGTGCACCGAGGTGTCGGCGACGAACAAAGAGCGCCCCTCGAGCACCATGATCGACATGCCGAACAGGCGGTGTCCCGGCTTGGGATCGATGACCCGGATGATGTCCTCGAAAGCGACCCCGAAGCTGCGCGTGAGGCCGGTGACCATGGCGTCGGCATGGCCGCACGCCACCATGCAGGCGGCGAAGACGTTGCGGTTCTGGTTGACCATGCGCTGGCAGTCGCGCTGCAGCTTGCCGCGGCGCTGGAGCCGCGCGTAGAGGTAATCGATGTAGCGCTGGTTGTTGGCCGAGAGCCGGGCGTTGTGAATCTCGGTGAAGTCCTCCGGGATGCCCATCTGGCGCATGGTGTCCTGGACCCGGTCCTCGCGCCCAACCAGGATCGGCGTGCCGTAGCCGGCGTTGTAAAAGGCGTAGGCGGCGCGGATCGTGGTCTCCTCCTCGCCCTCGGCGAAGACCACGCGCCGCGGGTTCTCGCGCACCCGTTCGAAGATACGCTGCAAGCTGGAAGCGGTCGGGTCGCGCCGGGCGGCGAGCTCGTGCCCGTAGGCGTCCAGGCTCTCGATCGGCCGCCGCGCGACGCCGGTATCCATGGCCGCCTTGGCGACCGCCTTGGGCACCGCGACGATCAACCGCGGGTCGAAGGGCGCGGGGATGATGTAGTCGGGGCCGTAGCGCACCCGGCGCCCGGCATAGGCCCGGTCGACCTCGTCGGGCACGTCCTCGCGCGCGAGCGCGGCCAGGGCCTCGGCGGCGGCGATCTTCATCTCCATGTTGATCGTGGAGGCGCGCACGTCGAGCGCGCCGCGGAAGATGTAGGGAAAGCCGAGCACGTTGTTGACTTGGTTCGGATAGTCCGAGCGGCCGGTGGCGATGATCGCGTCGTCGCGAACCTCACGGATCTCCTCTGGCCAGATCTCCGGGTCCGGGTTGGCCATGGCGAAGATGATCGGATTTTCGGCCATGGAGCGGACCATGTCCTTGTCGATGGCGCCGGCCGCCGAGAGCCCCAGGAACAAATCGGCGCCGTCCATCGCCTCGGCCAGCGTGCGCAATTTCGTGTTGGCGGCGTGGGCGGACTTCCATTGGTTCATGCCATCCTCGCGGCCCTGGTAGATCACGCCGCGCGTGTCGCAGAGGATGATGTTGTCCGGCCGCGCGCCCATGGCTTTGATCAGTTCGGCGCAGGCGATGCCGGCGGACCCGGCGCCGTTGATGACGGTTCGGGTGCTGGCCATGTCGCGGTCGGTCAGGTGCAATGCGTTGATGACGCTGGCGGCGGTGATGATCGCGGTGCCGTGCTGGTCGTCGTGGAACACCGGGATGTCGAGCAGCTCGCGCAGCCGCTGCTCGATGATGAAGCACTCCGGCGCCTTGATGTCCTCGAGATTGATGCCGCCGAAAGTTTTGCCCAGGAAGCGCACGCAATTGACGAACTCGTCGACGTCGCGGGTGTCGACCTCCAGATCGATACCGTCGATATCGGCGAAGCGCTTGAACAGGACCGCCTTGCCCTCCATCACCGGCTTGGCGCTGAGCGCGCCCAGATCGCCCAGGCCCAAGACCGCGGTGCCGTTGGAGATCACCGCCACCAGGTTGCCCTTGGCGGTGTAGTCGTAGGCCAGGCTCTCGTCCTCGGCGATCTTGAGGCAGGGGGCGGCGACGCCCGGCGAATAGGCCAGCGTCAGGTCGTGCTGGGTGGTCAGCGGCTTGGTGGCGCGGATCTCCAGCTTGCCGGGCCGGCCGCGCGCGTGCATCTCCAGCGCTTCCTGTGCGATCGCCCGCGATTTGTCGTCGGTCATGTTCCCTTCCCTGTCCCGGGCGCCACGCCGCGCCGTTTCGGGGACAGCCCTTTCGCCCAAGATGTTAGAGAGCCCCGGGCGGAGCGTCAAAGGTGCCTTTCAGCGCGGCGCGGTGGCTGAGGGGGGCGCGGGTCTGCGGTGGCGACCGTTGCTTAGCGCCCCGCCGGGCGCTGGTGGCGGTGCACGTCCTGGGCGCCGTGGCGGCTCAGAATCTCGCCCGCCTGGGCCTCGCGCTCCGCATCGGCGGCCCGGACCCAGAGCAGCAGCGCGCCGGCCTCGAGCGCGCGGGCGAAGCTCTCGGTGTGCGGGGTGGCCCGTATCGTCTCCAGGAGTTCGGCCAGCGCCGCCCCGGTGAGCCCCGCCGCGACCGCAGCCGAAATCGCAACGCCGACCGGGCCGGTGGCGATCCCGATCAGTCCGGCGGCGGTGATCGGGCCGACGTATTTGATCTCGCCGACCAGGCCGGCCAGGGCGGTTTGCCAGGCCTCGCCCGAGGAACCGGCCGCGCCCAGCGCCTCGTGGGTGTCCAGGACCGAAAGGTCGCTGGGCCCGAAGCCCGCCTGAAGCAGCTCCTCGACCGCCGCGGTGAAGCCCTCTTGCGCCGCGAAACGGCCGACCACCTCGATGACCGCTCCTTGTCCCGTCACGGTATTCTGGTCTGACACCTCGGCATCTCCCGCCAATGCCGCGCTTCCGGATCGCGCTCCCGAGTCGCGCTCTTTGGGGGCGCATTGTGACTCGCCGGGGGCCGCTTGCCTAGAGTGCGTGGGCCTGTGCTAACGTGTCCGCCACGATCAGGAAAAGAAGCAAAACCCTCTTGTCCGAGAGCCGAAAAATCGAGCCTGACACCGTATCCAGCGGCGCAACGCTGCCGCGCTCCGGCGCCGTCACGCCGATGATGGTGCAGTACCTGGAGATCAAGGCGGCCCATCCCGGCTGTCTGCTGTTCTACCGCATGGGCGACTTCTACGAGATGTTCTTCGAGGACGCGCTCCAGGCCGCCAAGGCGCTCGACATCACCCTCACCAAGCGCGGCCAGCACGAGGGCCAGGACATCCCCATGTGCGGGGTGCCGGTGCATGCCTCCGACGGCTACCTTCTGCGCCTGATCCGCCACGGCTTCAAGGTCGCGATCTGCGAGCAGATGGAGGACCCGGCGGCGGCGCGCAAGCGCGGCGGCAAGTCCGTGGTCAAGCGCGAGGTGATCCGCCTGGTCACACCGGGCACGATCACCGAGGACGAACTCCTGGATGCGCGCGCCCACAACTACCTGGCCGCGCTGGCCGAGGCCGGCGGGGCGCTGGGGCTGGCTTGGCTCGACATGTCGACCGGCGACTTCCTGGCCCAGCCGCTCGCCCAGAAGGGCGCCCCCGGGACCGCCCCGGAAGCCGCCCCGGAACCGGCCGCGCTCGCCGCGGCGTTGGCGCGGCTCGCACCCGGCGAGCTGGTGCTGTCCGAGCGCCTGCTTGAGCGGCCCGAGCTGTTCGAGGTCCTGGGCGAGTGGAAGGCGGCGCTGACCCCCCTGCCCGGCGCGCGCTTCGACAGCGAGAACGCGCGGGCGCGCCTCGAGGCGTTTTACGGGGTCAAGGCGCTCGACGCCTTCGGCGCCTTCACCCGGCCCGAGCTGGCCGCCGCCGGCGCGCTCCTCGATTACGTCGAGCTGACCCAGAAAGGCCGCCTGCCGCGGCTCGGCGCGCTCAAGCGCCAGGCCTCGGGCGCGGTCATGGAGATCGACGCCGCGACCCGGCGCAACCTGGAACTGACGGCCGCGCTCGACGGCGGCCGGCGCGGCAGCCTGCTGGGCACGATCGACCGCAGCGTCACCGGCGCCGGCGCGCGCCTGCTGGCCGCGCGCATCGCCGCGCCGCTGACCGATCCGACGGCGATCTCGGCGCGCCACGACGCGGTCGCCTTCCTGACCGAGGCGGAGGACTTGCGCGCCGAGCTGCGCGCGCGCCTGAGCCGCACGCCCGACGTTGCGCGCGCGCTCTCGCGCCTGACGCTCGGGCGTGGCGGCCCGCGCGACCTGGCCGCGGTGCGCGTCGCGCTCGAGCAGGCCGGCGCCCTGCGCGGCCTGCTCGCGGGCGGGGCGTTGGACACGCCGCCGCCGGAACTGGCCCGGGCGGCCCGGGACCTGGGCTTCCACGACACCCTGGTGGAGCGCCTCGGCCGCGCGCTGGCGCCCGAGCTGCCGCGGCTGGCACGCGACGGCGGCTTCATCGCGGCCGGCTACGCGCCCGAGCTCGACGAGCTCAAGACCCTGCGCGACGAGAGCCGGCGCCTGATCGCCGGCCTGCAGAGCAACTACGCCGGCGAGGTCGGCATCGCCACGCTCAAGGTCCGCCACAACAACGTGCTCGGCTACTTCATCGAGGTCAGTGCCGCACAGGCGGAGAAGATGCCGAGCGGGCCGGAGTCCGCCTACATCCACCGCCAGACCATGGCGAGCGCGGTGCGCTACACCACGGTCGAGCTGTCCGAGTTGGAGCAGAAGATTTCCAGCGCCGCCGAGAAGGCGCTCGCGCTCGAGGTCAAGCTGTTCGAAGACCTGGTGAGCGAGGTCGCAAGCCGCGCCGAGGCGATCGGGGTCGCGGCCCGCGCACTGGCCGAGATCGACGTCGCCGCCGCGCTCGCCGAGGTCGCGGTCGCGGGCCGCTGGTGCCGGCCCCGGGTCGACGACTCGGCGAGCTTCCAGATCACCGGCGGCCGCCACCCGGTGGTCGAGGCGGCGCTCGCCGCGAGTCAGGAAAGCGGCTTCGTCGCCAACGACTGCGACCTCGCCTCCGAGTCCCGGGTGTGGCTGGTGACCGGGCCCAACATGGCCGGCAAGAGCACCTTCCTGCGCCAGAACGCGCTCATCGCCGTGCTCGCCCAGATCGGCTCCTTCGTGCCTGCCGAGAGCGCCGAGATCGGCGTCGTGGACCGCCTGTTCAGCCGGGTCGGGGCCGCCGACGACCTGGCGCGCGGGCGCTCCACCTTCATGGTCGAGATGGTCGAGACGGCGGTGATCCTCAATCAGGCCGGCCCGCGCGCCCTGGTCATCCTGGACGAGATCGGCCGCGGCACCGCGACCTTCGACGGGCTCTCGATCGCCTGGGCCTGCGTCGAGCACCTGCACGAGGTCAACCGCTGCCGGGCGCTGTTCGCGACCCATTTCCACGAACTGACCAGCCTGGCGGGCAAGCTGTCCGCGCTCAGCTGCCACACCATGCGGGTCAAGGAATGGCGGGGCGAGGTGGTGTTCCTCCACGAGGTCGCGCCCGGCGCCGCCGACCGCTCCTACGGCATCCACGTGGCGCAGCTGGCCGGGCTGCCGGCGGCGGTGATCGCGCGCGCCGAGGAGGTGCTCGGGATCCTGGAGCAGGGCGAGCAGGCCGGCTCGCTCGCGCGCCTCGCCGAGGACCTGCCGCTGTTCTCGGCGGCGCGTGGCCAAGCGCCGGAGCCGGCCGCCCCCGGCGGCTCGGCGCTGGAAGCGCGCCTGGCCGAAATCAACCCCGACGACCTGACCCCCAAAACGGCGCTGGAGTTGTTGTATGAGCTCAGGCGGCTGTTGCAGGACTAGCGCGCCATCCCGGCCAGCGGCAGGACCAGGTTGCGGCGGCTGCCGGTCACGTCCCGGTAAGTGACTTCGAGGCGCCAGCGCGCCGGGTGGTCGCGGAACGCGGCCGGATCGGGCAGCGGGACCCGGGCGATGACCCGGCGGTCGCGGGTGCTGTGCTCGCGCAAGCCCGTGCCCAAGCCCAGGCCGAGCGACGGCTTGATGCCGCTCGACGAGCCGATGGTGACCCCGAAGCTGAGCACGGCGCCGGGCGCCAACGTGCTGCCCTCCCGGGTCGTCGCCGTCAGCGCCTCGGCCGGGTGGCGGCCGCCCCGCGGGTCGAGCAGCACCACCGCCTCGACCCGGACGCCCGGCGGGATCCCGGCGACCGCGATCTCGACCGTGCCCGTTGCGCCTGGGGCCAGTGCGCCTGGGGCCGTCGTGCCGGGGGCCGCCGCGCCGGGGGCCGGTTCGGCGTGCAGGAAGCCGGGCCGCTCGGGCGCGCGCGCCGCGCAGGCCGCGAGCAGGAGAAAGACCGCGGCGATCGCGCAAGATCGGGTCACGAGATTCTCCGCCATGAGACCGTCATCAAGGGATCACGACCCACCACGCATTCACAAGCGACTTTCAACCTCTTATAATTAAATGAAAAAGCGAGAAATAAAGGGGACTGTCCCCTATTTATACCCTATTTCTGGGGTGAGGGGCCGGGCGGCCAAGGGCGAAGAAATCCCTTGTCAGGCGTGGCCCCAGCGGCAATCTGAGGGATCATGGACGGCCCAGAGGACGCACCAGAGCACGCACCGGCGGACGCACCGGCGGATGGATCGACGGTCGCGGCGCTGATCGCGGGCGCGGTCGGCGACCGGCGCGCGATCATCTGGCGGCGCGCGCTGCAGATCGAGATCGACAAGGCGGCGGCCGCCGGCGCGCCGGCGGCCGAGGTCCGGGCCCAGGTGCTCGGCCTGCTGCGAACCGCGCTCGAGAACGGCCGCGCCGAGGTCCGCCGCCGCTTCGAGGCCGGTACGCCGGGCAGCGCGCCGGGACGCTCGGTGGTGCGCGCCAACTGCTACCTGGTCGATCAACTGGTCCGGGTGATCCACGACCACGTCACCGGCCACCTCTACCCACTCGGCAGTCCGTCCACCGGCGAGTTCCTCTCGCTGGTCGCCATCGGCGGCTACGGCCGCGGCGAGTTGGCGCCCCAGTCCGACATCGACCTTCTGTTCCTGCTGCCCTACAAGCTGACCCCGCGCAGCGAGCAGGTGATCGAGGCGATCCTCTATTTCCTCTGGGACCTGGGCTTCAAGGTCGGCCACGCGACCCGCTCGATCGACGACTGCCTGCGCCAGTCCAAGACCGATCTGACCATCTGCACCAGCCTTTTGGAGGCGCGCTGGCTGTGGGGCGACCAGGACCTCTACCGCAGCTTCCGCGAGCGCTTCCAGAGCGAGATCGTGCGCGCCCGCGGCGCGACCCGCTTCATCGAGGCCAAGCTGGCCGAGCGCGCCGCCCGCCACGAGCGCCTGGGCGGCTCGCGCTACAGCCTCGAGCCCAACATCAAGGACGGCAAAGGCGGCTTGCGCGATCTGCACACGCTGTACTGGATCGCCAAGTTCCTGTACCGGGTCGACGACGCCTCCGAGCTGGTGGCGCGCGGCGTGTTCTCCAAGGCCGAGGCGCGCCGCTTCGACAAGGCGCAGAACTACCTCTGGACCCTGCGCTGCCAGCTCCACTACCTGAGCGGCCGGGCCGAGGAGCGCTTGACCTTCGATGTGCAGACCGAGCTGGCGCGACGCATGGGCTACACCGACCATACCGGCAGCCGCGCGGTCGAGCGCTTCATGAAGCATTACTTCCTGATCGCCAAGGACGTCGGCCACCTGACCCGGGTGTTCTGTGCCACGCTCGAGGCCGAGCACAATCGCCGCTCGCGCTTTCGCCTGCCGCTGCTGACCCGGCGCCGCACGGTCGAGGGCTTCCGCCTCGAGGGCGACCGCCTGACGGTCAAGGACGCCGAGGTCTTCGCGCAGCAGCCGGTGCAATTGCTGCGCATCTTCCACGCCGCCCAGAAGCACGGCCTGGATATCCATCCCGATGCCCTGCGTTGGATCACCCGGAAACTCAAGCACGTCGACAAAGACCTACGCGCGGACCCGGAGGCCAACCGCATCTTCATGGAGATGCTGGTCTCGCGCAAGGACCCGGAGGTCACGCTGCGCCGCTTCAACGAGGCCGGGGTGTTTGGCCGATTCGTGCCCGATTTCGGCCGCGTGGTCGCGCAGATGCAGTACAACATGTACCACCACTATACGGTGGACGAGCACACCATCTTCGCCATCGGCATCCTGCACCGCATCGAAGTCGGGGCGCTCAAGGACGAGGTGCCGATCGCCAGCGAGGTGGTGCACAAGGTGCTGTCGCGGCGCGCGCTCTATCTCGCCGTGCTGCTGCACGACGTCGCCAAGGGCCGCGGCGGCGACCACTCGGAGCTGGGCGCCAAGGTCGCCCGCAAGCTGGGTCCGCGCCTCGGGCTGAGCGCGGAGGAGACCGAGTCCACCGCCTGGCTGGTGCGGCACCACCTGGCCATGTCCAACACCGCCTTCAAGCGCGACCTCTCCGACCCTAAGACGATCGAGGACTTCGCCGCCCTGGTGCAGTCGCCCGAACGGCTGCGCATGCTGCTCGTGCTGACCGTTGCCGACATCCGCGCGGTCGGTCCCAACGTCTGGACCGCCTACAAGGCGGCGCTGCTGCGCGACCTCTACTGGCGCACCGAGGAGGTGCTGTCCGGCGGCGTCGCCGAGGAGAACCGCAAGGCGCGGATCGCGCGCGCCAAGGAGGAGCTTGCCGAGGCGCTCGCAGGGGCACTCGGGGGCTGGACCAAGAAGGACATCAAGGCGCATCTGGCGCGCGGCTACGGCCCCTATTGGCTGTCGGGCGATCGCGACACCCACCTGCGCCATGCCGAGTTGGTGCGCGAGGCCGAGCGGACCGGTAGCCCGCTCACCGTCGACACCCGCATCGACCGCTACCGCGAGGTCACCGAGGTAACCGTCTATACCGCCGACCATCCGGGACTGTTCAGCCGCGTCGCCGGCGCCATGGCGGTGGCCGGCGCCTCCATCGACGCGGCGCGGATTTTCACCCTCGCCAACGGCATGGCGCTCGACACCTTCTACGTGCGCAACGCCGTCGGTGGGCCCTTCGACCGGCCCGAGCATCTGGTGCGTCTGAAGCGCGCGGTCGAGCAGACCCTCGCGGGCAGCCTCAAGCCGTGGCAGGAGTTGGCCCGGCGCAAGTCGCCGATCCCGAGCCGCCTGCGCGTGTTCGAGGTGACCCCGCGGGTGCTGATCGACAACAAGGCGAGCGCGCGCGCCAGCGTGATCGAGGTCAACGGCCGCGACCGACCGGGGCTGCTCTACGACCTGACCCGGGCGCTCTCGAAATTACAACTGATGATCCACGGGGCCCGCATCGCGACCTACGGCGCGCGCGCCGTCGACGTGTTCTACGTCCAGGACGCGCTCGGCGACAAGATCGAGTCCCCGGCCCGGCTCGCGCGCATCCGCGCGCGCCTGCTCGAGGCGCTGGGCGCGCCCGAAGGCGCGGCGCCGGCCAAGAAGCCAACCGAGAAACCCAAGCCCGCGAGGAAAGCCAAGCGGAAGGCGCCGGCGAAAAAGAAGGCCCCGGCGAAGTCGGCAGTCAGCGCGAAATCCTCGCGCGCCCGTGTCGGCGCGGCGGAGTAGGCCGCGCATTCGCTTCTCAATTCCGCCCGAATCCTCTAGTTACTGGCCCCTATGGCGCTCGTTCGCTCCCTCGCCACGGTTGGCGGCTACACCGGCATCAGCCGGATCCTGGGCTTCGTCCGCGATATCCTGATCGCGGCGGTGGTCGGTACCGGGCCGGCGGCGGACGCCTTCTTCGTCGCCTTCCGCCTGCCCAACCTGTTCCGCCGCCTGTTCGGCGAGGGTGCGTTCAATTCCGCCTTCGTGCCGCTGTTCGCGCGCCACCTGGAGGAAGGCGGCAAGGCCGCGGCCCGGGTCTTCGCCGAGGAGACTTTGGCGGTGCTGCTTTCGGCGCTGCTGCTGCTCAGCGCGCTCGCCATGGCGGCCATGCCCTGGCTCATGTACCTGCTCGCGCCGGGCTTCGCGGCGGAGCCGGACAAGTTCGACCTGGCGGTTCGGTTGAGCCGCATCACCTTCCCCTATCTGCTGTTCATGTCGTTGGTGGCGCTGCTCAGCGGCGTGCTCAACTCGCTCACCAAGTTTGCCGCCGCCGCCGCCGCACCGATCCTGCTCAACGTCTGTTTCATCGTCGCGCTCGTCGTGGTGCTGCCGGTCACCGGCGCGCCCGGACAGGTGCTGGCCTGGACCGTGGTGGTGGCCGGGTTGGGACAGTTCCTGCTGCTGCTGATCGCCTGCCGCCGGGCCGGATTCGCGCTCCGGCTGCCGCGCCCGCGGCTGACCCCGAGGGTCGGCCGCGTGCTCAAGTTGATGGCGCCGGGCGTGCTCTCTGCCGGCGCGCTTCAGATCAACCTCCTGGTCGGCACCATCATCGCCTCGCTCCAGGCCGGCGCGGTCTCCTACCTCTATTACGCCGACCGGGTCTACCAACTGCCGCTCGGCCTGATCGGCATCGCCTTCGGCGTGGTGCTCCTGCCCGATCTGGCGCGCAAGCTGAGGAGCGGCGCCGACGCCGAGGCCATGCATACGCTCAACCGTGGGCTGGAACTCGCCATGCTGCTGACCCTGCCGGCCGCGGTGGCGCTGGTGGTCATCCCCTGGCCGATCGTGGTGGTGCTGTTCGAGCGCGGCGCCTTCGACCGGGCGAGCTCGGAGGCGACCGCGCTGGCGCTGATGGCCTTCGCCGGCGGGTTGCCGGCTTACGTGCTGGTCAAGGTGCTGCAGCCGGCCTTCTTCGCGCGCGAGGACACGGTGACCCCGTTCCGCATGGCCGTCGCCACGGTGGCCGCCAACATCGCGCTCAGCCTGATTCTGTTCTGGCCGCTGGGCCATGTCGGCATCGCGCTCGCCACCACGCTCTCGGCCTGGCTAAATGCCGCGCTGCTCGGCGGCGCACTGCTCCGGCGCGGCTTCCTGAGCCCCGACGCCCGGCTCAAGGCGCGCCTGGCGCGCATCGCGCTGGCTAGCCTGATCATGGGCGCCGGGCTCTGGGCGCTCGCGGCCTGGCTCCTGCCGTGGTTCGACGCGGACCAGGGGTGGCGTGTGGCGGGCCTGGCGCTGCTGGTGGGCGGCGGGCTCGGGCTCTACGCCCTGCTGGCAGTGGCGTTCGGCGCCCTGCGCCTCGACGAGATCAAGGCCCTGCGCCGGCCCGCCACGCCGCCCCCTTGACCCTGCCCCGGGTTGCGGCGATAACGCCGCGGCCCGTTTCCCCGGGGGGCCCCCGAGGGGGAGCGGGCTTTGAACCTGGGGTAACGGGCGATGAACCGCATCTTCTCGGGCGTGCAGCCCACCGGCAACCTGCACCTGGGCAACTACCTGGGTGCGATCCGCAACTTCGTCGCACTGCAGGACGATTACGACTGCGTCTACTGCGTGGTCGACATGCATGCGATTACGCAGTGGCAGGAGCCGGGCGCGCTCAAGGCCAACACCCGCGAGGTCACCGCCGCCTACTTGGCCGCCGGCATCGACCCCAAGCGCTGTATCATCTTCAACCAGAGCCAGGTCGCGGCCCATGCCGAGCTGGCTTGGATCTTCAATTGCGTGGCCCGGCTCGGCTGGCTCAACCGCATGACCCAGTTCAAGGACAAGGCGGGCAAGCACCGCGAGACCGCGAGCGCCGGGCTCTACGTCTATCCCAACCTGATGGCCGCCGACATCCTGCTCTACAAGGCGACCCACGTGCCGGTCGGCGAGGACCAGAAGCAGCACCTGGAGCTGACCCGCGACATCGCCCAGAAGTTCAACAACGACTTCGGCGTCGAGCTGTTCCCGCTGACCGAGCCGCTGATCTTCGGCGCGGCGACCCGGGTCATGTCCTTGCGCGACGGCAACAACAAGATGAGCAAGTCCGACCCCTCGGACGCCAGCCGCATCAACATGACCGACGACGCCGATGCGATCGCCAAGAAGATCCGGCGGGCGACCACGGATTCGGAGCTGCTGCCGGGCCCGGATATCCTCGAAGAGGGCGGCCCCGAGGGCGGCCGCGTGCCCGAGGCGGCGCGCGCCGCCCGGCCCGAGGCCTACAATCTGCTGGGCATCTACGCGGCGCTTTCCGAAAAGCCGATCGAGGCCGTGCTGGAGGAATTCGCCGGCGCCCAGTTCTCCCGCTTCAAGGCGGCGCTCACCGAGCTCGCGCTCGCCGTGCTCGCTCCCGTCGGGGCCGAGATGCAGCGCCTCTGCGATGACCCGGGCGCGGTCGACGCGGTGCTGCGCGACGGGGCCGAGCGCGCCCGCGTCATCGCCGAGCCGGTGCTCGAAGAGGTCTACGACGCGGTCGGTTTCCTGCGGCCGTAAGAAGGGGGTGGACTCAGGCGGCTTTGGTGCGCCGCAGGGGTTTGATGGCGGCGAGATCTGGCCCAGCCTCGGCTTTAGCCTCCCATAGGTCAACGGCGGCCTGGAGATTGAGCCAGTATTCCGGCGAGGTCTTGGTCAGCCGACCCAGTCGTAGCGCCATGTCGGCGGTCACGCCACGCAGCCCGTTGACCAGTTGATTGACGGTCCGGCGGGATACGCCCAGCTCTTCCGCGAGTTGTTGCTGCGTGAAGCCATAATCCTTCAGAAGGCCCCGCGCGATATAGACACCGGGGTGTGTCGGGGGCCGCTTACGGAGTTTTCGTGGCATGGGCATCCGGCGCGTGTTCATCAACGATAATCTTCAAACCGGGCGTTCTCCGCGTCTTTCCCCTGCCATTCTAAGGTAATGCGGTATTGTCGCGTGACCCGGATGCTGTAGCGCCTTGGGTTCGTACCGGCCAGACGTTCGAAGCGGGCGCTGGGCGGAAAATAAAGATCTTCCAGCCGCACGGCTGCGTCCGAGAGGTCCAGTTGCTGCTTTGCCCTGACCGAGACTCGATCAGCAACCCGCCGGTGTTTCCCCGACGCAAACAGGGCCTCGGTCACATTGTCTGAGAAGCTGAGGATCATCGGCCCGCGTCCTTCTAGATCTGAGATGTCGGCGGCCTATGAGTATTCTCCTCCGGCGAAATTTCTCCTCTGATATCGATGCCCCATCAATTGTAACCATATTGGTTACACAGTTAAGCATGATATGTAACCAACATGGTTACAAAAATTAACGTTTGGCCGCCGAATCCGTTCGCCGCAGACACACCCGGGGTTGATCCTCGCATCGCTCGATGATGCTTTGCGGGTTAAGAATCGGGTGGTTCCGCAAATTTCTTCTCTTTAATCCAAGAAAAACCGTGCCAAGGCATTGGCGCTGTGAATCTTTGAGAGTAAGCTTCGGGCCCACAGCGCCGGTATTTATTCGAGCGTTGTCGTTCTTATCTATTTTTCACGCTGGCCCGCCATGATGCCGCCGCGCCACGCGACCCGAGACTGAACGCTAGAGCGCGATGCAGATCTACCTGCCCATTGCGGAGATGTCGGTGAACGTCTTCCTGCTGTTCGGCATGGGCGGCGGCATCGGCTTCCTCTCGGGGCTGTTCGGGGTCGGCGGCGGCTTCCTGATGACCCCGCTTCTGATCTTTATCGGCATTCCGCCGGCGGTCGCGGTCGGCACCGAGGCCAACCAGATCGTCGCGGCCTCGGTCTCCGGCGTGCTCGCCCACTGGCGCCGCGGCAACGTCGACTTCAAGATGGGCCTGGTGCTGCTGCTGGGTGGCTTCGCCGGCTCGACGCTGGGCGTCATGCTGTTCTCCTTCCTGCGCGGGCTCGGCCAAATCGACCTGGTGATCTCGCTCAGCTACGTCATCTTTCTGGGCACCATCGGCGCCCTGATGCTCTACGAGAGCGCCAAAACCATGCGCCGGCGCAAGACTTCGCCGGGGCAGCGCCGCAAGCTGCATCAGCACACCTGGGTGCATGGACTGCCGCTCAAGATGCGCTTCCGCCGCTCCAAGCTCTACATCTCGGCGTTGCTGCCGTTTACGGTCGGCTTCCTGGTCGGCGTGTTGGCTGCGATCATGGGCGTGGGCGGCGGCTTCGTCATGGTGCCCGCCATGATCTACCTGCTCGGCATGCCGACCAACGTGGTGATCGGCACCTCGCTGTTCCAGATCATCTTCGTGACCGCAAACGTCACCTTCCTCCAGTCCTACGCCAACCAGACGGTCGACGTCGTGCTGGCATTGATGTTGCTGATCGGCGCGGTGATCGGCGCCCAGTTCGGCGCCCGCGCCGGCGCCAAACTTCAAGGCGAGGAGCTGCGCGGCCTGCTGGCGCTTATGGTGCTGGCGGTCTGCGGCAAGTTGTTCTTCGATCTGCTGGTGACCCCGACCGACGTCTATTCGATCGGAGTGGTCCATTGACCCGGCGGCGCGCAGTCCGGCCGTGGGGACCGGCCGCCGCATGCCTCGGCTTGGTGTCCGCTTGCCTATTGGCGCCGGCCGGCGCGCCGAAGGCGAACACGCTGGTCGCCGACCTCTCGGACCACTTGGTCGCGATCTCCGCCGGTTTCGCCGGCACCGACGTTCTGTTGTTCGGCGCGACCGAGGGCAAGGGCGACGTCGTGGTCATCGTGCGCGGACCCGACCGTGCGGTGGCGGTCCACCGCAAGAGCCGGGTGCTTGGAGTCTGGGTCAATACGGCGCGGATGACCTTCGAGCGCGCGCCCAGCTTCTATGCCATCGCCAGCTCCCGGCCGTTGGCGCAGATCGCCGCCCAGACCGTGCTGGCGCGTGAGGAGATGGGCATTCAGTACCTGCGCCTGGACCTGCCGCGGGCCAAGGCCTCGCCGAACGTGGCCGCCGAATGGCGTACCGGCCTCATCCGCAACCATCAGCGCGACGGGCTCTATCAGACCGAGGTCGGACGCGTCATCTTTCTGGGCAACCGGCTGTTCCGGGCCGAGTTCAAACTGCCCGCCAACGTGCCGACCGGCGAATACAAAGTTAAGGTCATTCTCCTGCAAGATGGGCGCGTGGTCGAAGCCCAGACGACACCCCTGACGGTCGAAAAGATCGGCGCCGAGGCGGCGATTTACGACTTCGCCCACCAGAACTCGGCGCTCTACGGACTGATTGCGATCCTGGTCGCCTTGATGGCAGGATGGGTGGCGCATTTGGCGTTCCGGAAGGCATGACGACGCGATGAGCGAAGCTGCGGACGAAACCCCGGCACCGGCGGATACCTCCGACCGCGTGTTCCTGGTGGTGGTGGACGAAACCGAGGAGATGAAAGTCGCCTTGCGGTTCGCCTGCCTGCG
>SMUX01140952.1_pt1 | contig 14919 bp, 9 predicted proteins | sample 2456431 | NCBI WGS metagenome assembly SMUX01 (sample SAMN11095930, study PRJNA526329) | marine sediment metagenome | biome: Marine sediment; feature: Surficial sediment; material: Deep marine sediment; isolation source: Hadal surficial sediment | place: Pacific Ocean | collected 2014-11 | depth 0-1... | reverse complement strand
TCACGTTTCATCAGCACCTGGGCATCGGTCCAATCGAGGATCGTCGCTCTGGCCATGTTGCTCTCCCTGTAATTCCTAACTTGCCGACAGTGTCGCAAGTGCTGTGCCAAAACATTTATTTTTAGAATAGATTTATAATTCAAAGAGTTAAATGACTTTCTTCATGTCGATTCGACAGTTGGATCAACAACAATTGTCAGTATCTGACAGCCAGTTCAGCGGCTTTGCGACACACGCTTTACATAAGGCCTGGCGCTACATCGGCCAGAAAGTAATTATCGCCGGGATGGACACGACGATGATCAGTATTTCCAAAGGCAGCCCCATGCGCCAATAGTCCCCGAATCGATAACCGCCCGGACCCATGATCAGCGTGTTGTTCTTGTGCCCGATGGGCGTCAGGAAAGCGCAGGATGCGGCAACAGCAACTCCCATCAGGAACGGGTCAGGATTAACGTTCAGCCGCGACGCGATCTCGAGTGCAATCGGCGCCGCGATGACGGCCGTCGCCGTATTGTTCATGACGTCGGATAAAGTCATCGTCACGATCACCAGCAAAGTCAGAACAACCACCGGTGAAAAGCCAGCGGATAAATCAACAATACCGCCAGCAATGAGTGCCGTCCCACCGGTTGCCTGCAATGCCCCTCCGATTGGAATCATGGAACCCAGCAAGACAATCACCGGCCACTCGATGGACGTGTAGACATCCCGAATCGGCACAATGTTGAACAATACGTAAAGTGCTGTTGCGCACCCAAGCGCGACAGGCAGGTAAACAACACCAGAGCTTGCGACGACAATTGCCGCGCCGAATATACCGACGGCCCACCAGGCTTTGTCACGCTGAATTACGCGCTGTCCTCTGTCCGCCAGCGGTAGCAATCCCAGGCGGCCCGTAATGTCGATCAGGCGCTCATCCGCTCCGAGCAATAGAAGAACGTCACCAGGCGCAAGCAAAAGCTTCCTTACATTTTCACGGAACCTCGTGCCCCGGCGAGAAACGCCAACAAGCGCAACGCGGTAGCGATATAAGAGCCGCAGCGACATTGCCGATCTGCCGGCGAGACGAGAGGATTCCTGCACCACGACCTCGGTAAGAATCAGGTCGTCATTGCCGAGTTGCTCCTCCCCTCTGCCAACGTATTCGAGGTTCAAATTGCCCAACGCCTCTTCAAGGCTGTCGGGACTGGCCTCGATAACCAGCACATCACCCGCTTTGATTTCGATGGCTCGCGCGAGCCCGGGCAATCGTTTCCCGCGGCGTGCGAGTCCGACAATTTCGACGTCGCTGCGCGCCGCGAGCTCATCGAGGTCGCGAACCTGCTTGCCGATTACCGCGGAATCTTCCGGCACTCTTACTTCGACGATGTAATCTGCCAGCTCGAACAGCTCTCTCCCGGCATCCGCTGACTTCCGGTCAGTGGGCAATAACCGCCAGCCGATGAGAGCGACATAGGCTACGCCTACTACGGCACATGCCAGGCCAACGGGTGCAAAATCGAACATGCGATACGGTTCGCCTAAAGCATCACCGCGAAACTCGGCGATGACAATATTGGGCGGGGTGCCAATCAACGTGATCATGCCGCCCAGGATGGATGCGAAAGACAACGGCATCAGCGAGAGCGACGGACTGCGCCCGGCCTTCTTCGCCGCCTGCATATCGACCGGCATCAACAAGGCGAGGGCAGCGACATTGTTCATGATCGCGGACAGCGACGCCGCGAGCCCGGACATTATCGTGATGTGTGTAGAGAGTCTTCTCGACGCGTCAACGAGATAGCGAGCGACAAGTTCTATTGCCCCGGAGTTGGACAGACCCCGGCTAATAATTAGAACCAGCGCGATGATCACGGTCGCAGGGTGGCCGAACCCTGAGAACGCCTGCTCGCTGGGAACGACGCCCGTCAGCAGAGCGATGAGAAGTGCTACAAATGCAACCAGATCGTAACGCCAACGGCCCCAGATCAAGAAGACAAATACGAAAAACAGCAGTCCGAATACTGTAACTTGATCTGCTGTCACTCCCTACATCTCTGTCGACGGCAAGAACGGCTTGACGCCCACTGCCCTGTACAGGTCCTCAGGGCGATACAAAGTGTGGCCTTTCATGACCAGCACCGTACGTCGAATTGCGCTGATATCGTCAAAAGGATTGCCGTCGATCAAAATCAGATCTGCGTCCTTGTCTACTTCGATCGATCCTTTTCGATCGGCGACACCCGCGACTCTGGCAGAATCCAGAGTCGCGATCCGCAACACATCCACTAACGGAATACCGGCCTCGGCATAGAGTTCGATCTCCCGGTGCACAGTGAATGCCGCCATATTGTCGCTACCCGGCACAAGTTGGATGCCGTAGTCATGTAGCGCCTTGAGCATCGCTGCCTGATTCTCGGCAGACCGAAGCCACGCATCTTCTTGACCACGTTTGTTCATTTCTACGTTATACAAACTGCGTGCGATGCTGGGTGGCAGATGTTCCACGACCGCCGCAAACGTCGGGTCCGGTTGGCCATCAAGGTGTTGCAATGAAGTATCGAAGATCGCCGCGGTAGGATCAATAACGACATTATTTTCTTTGAGTAGTGCGAAGAATTCCTGTACCGCTTCACTGTTCAGATCCAGATTGCCAGCTTCATCGCCATACAATGTGAATCGAAGTTGCTGTCGCGTATCCTCGCGATCGCCCGCCAGGAAATTCAGAAACACCATGTTGATGTGCTGTATCTCGTCGTAGCCAGCCCGGATCGCCTGCTCTGCCGACATGAAAGCCGGAATGTGTCCGCTCAACCGCATACCGTGCGAATGCGCACGTTCTGCAATTGGAGCAACCCATTCGGGCTCAATAGAGCTATAAAGCTTGATCTGGATATAACCATTCTCGGCATAAAAGTCGACGCGATCCAACGCATCCTGCAGTGTTTCGGCTGCCCATCCCGATGCGTAAGGACCGGCTTTGTCCATGAAGCCAGCGCGGACGGTGTTCGGGCCAATGATCTCACCGGAGTCATACTTCGCTATCAGCTGCGTTGTTTTCTCATGAACGCCGCCGATATCGCGGACGTTAGTAATGCCACCGGCGATATTCAATACGCCGTCCGACAAAGAGAAATGCCCATGCATGTCCCACAATCCTGGCATTAATGACTTGCCGCTGCCGTCAATACGCAGCGCTGTCGAACTCTCTATCGCGTCGCCTGACACTGCCCTAATCACGCCGTTGTCAATCAGGACGTTTTGATCTTCTATCAAACGACCATTCACAACATCGACAACGTCGACATTCTCGAAAATGACGGGAATATCAGGACGGGTTGCAAGGTCGCCGGCCAGTTGCTTAATGAACTCACCATCAGCCTCAGACTGGACGCCGCTTAACTCCGTGAGTATTGATACATCCCAACCTTCGGGGATCATTCCCAAATAACCGCTGAAGTCGAATGCCGCCACATCCAGATTCTCGTCGAACCACAAATAGGTCGGCGTAAAGCCGATGCCGTGAATCGCAAATAACGAAAGGGTCTGCTCGCCTTCCGACGTATCAACTGCCACTTCTTTGACTTTTTCAACGCGCGCACGACCATTGGGGAATAAATCAATTGAGTTATCCATGTTTTTGTTGGCGGCCCTTACCAGAGCACCTGCCGCACCGAACGTTATGCTCTCGTTTGGGAGGTAGAACGCAGGTTCATCTGTGGTCGCCGAACCACTTTCGCCGGGGGTACCCCACGACGCTACACCGTTCTCATAGCTAAAATATTCATCAATGACAGACTTGAACGGCGATATGCCAGTGATTTTTTGCGATGCTATACGGCCATTCTTGTCCAGTTGCAGTTCCGAATGGACCGTCCATTCACGGTTGTTCCAGTGCACAAAAGACTCGTTTGTTATTTTGCCGTCGCCGTTCTTGGTAATCGTCGTTTGCCCGGCAGGCGTTGTGCCTTGCATATACCAGTCGAACCTGGCTGTGCTGCCAGCCGTCGCGGTTGTTTTTTCTGGCTCGTCGCCTTGCTCCTGACTGCAGGCGACTGCAATCATTGAACTCAGAAGCAGGAGAACAAAGCGATTGGGTGCACGACATCCGGTCATTATAGTTACGCCCTTAATTGATTATTATCGGACCGCCAAGACTACTCTGCAGATGACCTTTTGCAACGTCGACGGCACGTTTTGACTACGGACTACCACATTAGAGGCTATAGATTATTGCCAGGGGCTGTAGACTCTGAACACCTCGTGAACGGGTGTTCGTCTTGTTGCCGCGATAGGATGGGTCGATGGCATACCTATTCGTCATAGCGATAATTTTGGCCCTGGTATTTGGCCCTGGCATCTGGGTGCGCAGGGTGCTCGAGAAGTACAGTCAGCCCGCTGATCGTTACGCCGGTAGCGGTGCCAGTCTGGCGCGGCACCTCCTCGACAAGCACGGATTGCAGTCCGTCGTCGTCGAGCCGACCGAGACCGGAGACCACTACGATCCAATTGCCAAGGCGATTCGACTAACTCAGGACAACCACGATGGCTGTTCCCTGACCGCAATCACGGTTGCGGCACACGAGGTCGGGCACGCGTTGCAGGATCAAACAAGCTATCCGCCGCTGAAGTGGCGTACGCGGTTGGTGGGTGCGACCCGTCGCATCGAAAAGATTGGTGCTGGCTTGCTGGTGATCTCGCCGTTTATGGGTCTCCTCACACGTGTACCCGCATTGGGCCTGCTGACCATTCTTGCCGGAATGTTGATACTTGGAACATCGACGATAGTACATTTCGTCACGCTACCTACCGAATTTGACGCAAGTTTCAACCGCGCGTTGCCCATGCTCGACGAGTACAAAATATTAAAATCATCAGACCGGCCCCACGCCCGCAGGCTGCTGACGGCTGCAGCCCTGACCTATGTATCTGCGTCGCTGATGAGCCTGCTCAATATCGCCCGCTGGATCGCGATCTTGCGGCGCTGATCCGGAAGCTATATATAGTTGTTTTCATTAGCCTTTCCAACAATTCCAGGCTGTGTACAGCGGCTGCCGACATTTTCGCTGGTTTAGGGCGCTCCGCACTGTTATCATCCGCGCCCGAAAGCCCGTCCTATCTGACTTGCAGCGCCGCACCAGCTGCCCGGAAGCGCCTCAAGGACCGGCAAGGATTTGGACGTGCACCCACCTCAATTTATTACAGGGTTCTCGCTGTAACAAGGCTATGAGAGCATCTGACGGTATGGTGATAGACAGAGGTCAGTGCCGGGAAACAACCGACAGAGCTGAAGAATGGAAAAGAAAGAGCTTTACCTTTATCGAAATATCGGCATATTTGCCCACGTTGATGCGGGCAAAACAACGACTACCGAACGAATCCTGAAGTTAACCGGAAAAATTCATAAAACCGGTGAAGTCCACGATGGCGAAGCCACGACAGACTTTATGGACCAGGAGCAGGAGCGCGGCATAACGATTCAGTCCGCCGCGACCAGCTGTGAGTGGGACAATCATCGCCTGAATATCATCGACACCCCTGGACACGTTGACTTCACGATCGAAGTCTATCGTTCGCTGAAAGTCCTCGACGGCGGTGTGGGCGTTTTCTGTGGTTCGGGCGGTGTGGAACCGCAGTCAGAGACGAACTGGCGCTATGCCAACGATTCGGAAGTTGCGCGCATCATTTTCGTTAATAAGCTTGATCGTGTCGGCGCAGATTTCTACCGCGTTGTGGAGCAGATCAAGGACGTACTCGCGGCCAACCCGCTCGTTATGGTTTTGCCCATCGGCATCGAAGACGATTTTGTTGGCGTGGTTGATCTGCTGACACAGAAATCGTGGACGTGGAGTGATGCGGGCGATCTTGAGTCCTACACAATTGGTGACGTTCCGGAAGACATGGCGGAACTGGTCGCTGAATGGCGCGAGAAGCTCATCGAGACCGCCGTGGAACAGGATGATGACCTTCTGGAGAAGTATCTCGATGGCAACGAGCCGTCGGTTGACGATCTCAAGCGTTGTGTCCGCAAGGGTACGATCGCGCTGGACTTCTTCCCAACGTACTGTGGATCGGCCTTTAAAAACAAGGCTATACAGAATATTCTTAATGCAATTGTTGACTATCTGCCGGACCCAACCGAGGTCAAACCGCAGCCGGAAATCGACCTCGAGGGTAATCCGACCGGCGGTTTCGCGATCGTTGATCCGAACAGGCCGCTGCGTGCACTGGCGTTCAAGATCATGGACGACCGTTACGGCGCCCTGACCTTCACGCGTATCTATTCTGGCACCATCAAGAAGGGCGACAACGTCGTCAATACATTTACCGGCAAGAACGAACGCATAGGCCGTATTGTCGAGATGCATGCTGACTCACGCGAAGAACTCGACTCGGCACAAGCGGGCGACATCGTCGCCCTCCTCGGCATGAAGAACACACGGACAGGCCACACTTTGGCCGACGCCGACAATCCAGCAACACTTGAGCCGATGGTATTTCCGGACCCCGTGATTTCTATCGCAATCTCGCCGAAGGACAAAGCGGGCACCGAGAAGATGAGCATTGCACTGAACAAGATGGTTCGGGAAGACCCCTCATTCCGGGTCGCAACTGATGAAGACTCCGGTGAAACACTGATCAAGGGTATGGGCGAACTGCACCTTGACATCAAGGTCGACATTCTGCGCCGTACACACAACGTCGATGTCTCGATGGGCAAGCCGCAGGTCGCCTATCGTGAAACCATCACCAAAATGATCGAAGACATCTATACTCATAAGAAGCAATCGGGTGGTTCGGGCCAATACGGCAAGATCGAATATCGGATCGAGCCCGCAGAGCAGAATGCTGGCTACGAATTCGAATCCAAAGTAACGGGCGGTAATGTTCCGCGTGAATATTGGAGCGCTATCGAAAAAGCGTTCAGATTATGCATGGACGAAGGTACGTTGGCGGGCTACCCACTGCTCGATGTCAAGTTCACCTTGCTCGACGGAGCCTTCCACGCCGTTGACTCTTCTGCACTCGCTTTCGAGATCGCGACGAGAGCGGCTTACCGCCAGTCGATTCCGAAAGCGGAACCGCAGTTGCTTGAGCCAATCATGAAAATCGACGTATTTACACCTGACGATAACGTGGGTGATGTCATTGGTGACTTGAACCGTCGTCGCGGCATGATTAAATCTCAGGACGCAGGCCCGACAGGCGTACGTGTAAGAGCAGAAGCGCCGCTGGCCGACATGTTTGGATATATCGGTCACCTGCGCACGTTGACGTCCGGTCGTGGTCAGTACTCGATGGAGTTCTCGCACTACGCACCGTGTCCGCAAAATGTTGCTGACGAGGTCATTAAAGAAGCGGCTGAAAGAAAGGCGAACAAATAACCACCCCGTAGGAGCGCGCCCTGCGCGCGAACCTCGGTCCCGCTCGACGGGAGCGAGCGGCAGCCGCAAGGCTGCTTCAAGACTGTCGGCCGCATGGCGGCCTCCTACGATAGCTCCTAAGTCCTTGAGGGTTTCTCTCTCAGGGGCTTTTTTCTGCTCGATTGAAACGCATCGTAGCTGAAGAATATAACGGCCACCCAGATGAAACTGAAGCAGATCAAGTGTGCTGTAGTCAGGGTTTCACCGTAATAAATGCCCGTGCCGAATTGCAGGGTCGGGGCCAGAAATTGCATAAAGCCGATAGTCGTCAGCGGCAGACGTCGAGCCGCGAGCGCGAACAGCAGCAGCGGTACCACTGTCACAGGGCCAGCCATGGCCAACCAGAATGTTTGTCCGGTGCCACCACTCGCGAAGGCCGCCTGGCCGGTCGACTGAATCCAGATGAACCACGCGATTGCCAGAGGCAGTAGCAACAGGGTTTCGATAAACAGGCCGGGCATGCCGCCGACAACGACTTTCTTTCGAACGTAGGCATAGCCGGTGAAGCTGATCGCCAGGAACAGCGATACCCAGGGCACTTGACCCCCGCTAGTCGTCAACACCAGGACGCCAGTCGCTGCGAGCACCATGGCAAGCAATTGAAGTCGCCGCAATCGTTCGCCCAGAAAGACCACACCAACGAGCATATTGGTCAATGGATTGATGTAGTAACCAAGGCTGGTTTCAAAGATACGTTCGTCCTGAATGGCCCAAATGTAGACGAACCAATTCATCCCGATCAACAGCGCTGACACCAACAACCAGCCAAGCGTCTCGCGATGGGACAGAGCACGCACCACCTCCGGCCACTGGTGACGGAACTGCAGGATCAACGCACCGAATGGAATCGACCAAATGACGCGATGGGACAGAACTTCCAGCGGATCTATGTCGCTGACGATCTTAAAGTAGACCGGCAAGAATCCCCAGATCAGATACGCGGCGAGGCCGGCGAACACACCGTCTCGGGCGTCCTCTTCCTGCTGCGACAAAAAATTTATGATCGTTCGCTTTCCGCTGTGGGGCTGTCAGTCAGAGCCTGGTCCTGCGGGCGATAGGTCAACCAATTTCCAATGCGGCGCATGCGACTGAAGAAATCGATCTGCAGTATGTACAACGACGGAATCAGGAATAAGGTAATAATGGTCGCGAAAATGATGCCAAAGCTCAAGGAGATGGCCATTGGAATAACCGTCTGAGCCTGCAAACTTTTCTCCAGCATGATCGGCATGAGGCCGACAGCCGTCGTTATCGATGTCAGAATGATTGCCCGAAATCGTTGCGCCCCGGACTCGATCACTGCCTGCTTGACAGCCATGCCGCGCGCACGCGCCTTGTTAACGAAGTCAATCATAATCAAACTGTCGTTGACGACGACTCCCGCTAATGCAACCAGTCCAAACAGCGAAAACATGCTGACCGATTTACCTAATATGAGATGGCCGATCACGGCACCAATCATACCGAACGGAATGACCGACATGATAATCAGCGGTTGGCTGTATGAATGCAGCGGTATCGCAATCAATGCATATATCAAAAACAGGGCAGCAATCGACGCTACCGTCAGATTTCTGATCAGATCGACTTGCTCTTGGCTGGCGCCCTCAAGTCCATAGCTCACACCCGGGTGGCTAGCCAGGAGTACGGGAATATAATCGTCACTGATCGTCTTGATTATCTCAGCCGACTGCACGATTTCAGGGTCAATATCCGCCGACACGGTAATCGTTCGTTCGCGATTTATTCGCGTAATGCTCGAATATCCGGTGCCAAACGATATGTCGGCAACCGCTGCAAACGGCACCTCATCACCATCCGGTGTCCGTATCCGCATGTTCTCGAGATTTGCAATTGAGCGTCTCTCGTCTTGCGGGTAACGAACCATAACTCGCAACTCATCCTTGCCACGCTGGATGCGCTGCGCTTCTTCTCCATAGAAAGCCTGCCGAACCTGCCGACCCAGGGATGCCATGGTCAATCCAAGTGCTTCCGCCTCTGGTTTGATACTTAATCGAATTTCCTCACCACCGGCGTCCGCCGTCGTCCGAATATCGAAAACGCCTGCGTACTCGGCAAGTTTTTCTTCAAGCTCGGCAGCTGCATGTTCCAAATTCACGGTGTTCGCGCCGCTCAGTCGAAAACTGAGTGCTGCTCCGCCACCAAAATTGTTGGCATCTTTAAAATCGAGTTCGCGGACGCCTGCGAATTCTCCAACGCGCTCGCGCCATCGTTTGCTAATCTCGTCGCCGTTAAAAGGACGGTCCTCTGACTGCGGCATTTCGACAAACATCACGGCACCAGTATCGCTACGAGTAAATGCGCCGACATGTTGCACCATGGGTAGCGTGTCAGGATTTTCTGCGACGTACTCCGCGTTCATTGCCAGGATCGTATCCTCGAGAACTCGAAGCACCTTGTCGCGTTCGCTGGGCGCGGAGCCAGCTTGCATTTGCAAGTCAACCTGAATGAAGTCACCCGGCTGACTTGGAAATATCTCAAATTTAACAACACCGCTTGCCAACGTCCCAAACGTCAATATCAACATGGCGACAAAAATGGCGACCGTAACACCCCGATTGTCCACAGCACGCTCGACCCACGGTCGATACCAGTTCTTGATAACCGCGGCCAGACCGTGCTGGATGCGTCGCTGAATCTTGAGGAAAAAACGCGGGATACGTTCCCAGGCGCCGATAGGTCGTTGCGGGTTAAACAGATCAGCTTCGTCAATGGCCCCAATTTTCGCGTGTACCAAATGGGCCGGCAAAATCAATTTGGATTCAATCAGAGAAAATATCAGACAAAGAACTACAACGACTGAGATCGCCTCAAAAAACGGTCCGGCGATACCACCTATGAACAGTAACGGAGCAAACGCGGCTATGGTCGTTAAAACACCGAATGTAGCTGGCACTGCGACCCGGTGTGCACCCTGAATGACATTGTCTAACGTATGTCCGTCGGCTCGTATTTTTGTGTAGACACTCTCGCCGATGATGATCGCGTCATCGACGACGATGCCAAGGACAATGATAAACCCGAATAAGCTCATCATATTGATGGTTACAGGCCACGGACCGTGCGGCATCAACCACACCGCGCCAAGAAATGTGATCGGGATTCCGACCACGACCCACATGGCGACCTTCATCCGCAGGAACATGGACAACACGATAAAAACGAGCAGCGCTCCTTGCCACATGTTATTGCTCATCATCTGCAGGCGACCCTTGAGATAATGTGAGCGGTCAACCCAGATATCCATTTTCACGCCAGCCGGCAGCGCCAGTGATTTTTCGGCAACATATTTCTGTACGGCGGCAGCCGTCGTCAATTCATTTTGTTCGCCGCTCGCCAGAACCCGTAATGTAGCGGTTCGATTGCCGTCGAAATGTCCATAACCATCTGTCTCAACGAAACCATCGGTAATGTTCGCGATGTCGTTAAGTATGAGGCGCGTTCCGTCCGGAAAAGTTCGCAGCACCAGTGCACCGAATTCATGACCGGTATAAACCTGACCCTCAGTACGTAACAGGATATCGCCACTTTCCGTCTTGATTGTGCCACCCGGCATGTCGATAGACGAATTCCTGATGGCCTGTGAAATCTCGCCCATCGTCAAGCCATATTGTTGCAGTACATGTTCCGACACTTCGATACTGATTTCGTAAGGTCGATCACCCAGAAATTCTACTGTCGACACAGCCGGCAATTGCATTAGTTCGTCGCGAACTTCTTGTGCAATCGCTTTTCGAGAAAACTCGTCCAATGCCCCGTGAATCGCAACGAAGACAACATGAATCGGTATTTCCTGCTTATAGATGACGGGTTTTTCCGTCAATGCAGGGAACGTCGAGATAGCGTCCACGCGTGTTTTTATCTGACTCAATACATCCTGGATATCTGTCCCGGACGAAATTTCTGCGGTCACTGTCCCCCTGCCTTCTATGGCGCGACCAGTGATCCTGGTGATTCCCTTGATGTCCTGGATGGCCTCCTCAATCTTGATGACGACGCCTTCCTCGACCTCTTGCGGCGCCGCGCCCAGGTAAGCGACCCGCACTTGAATACTATTGAGCTCAAAATCGGGGGTCGTCTGTTTTCGAATGGTGAAAACCGAAATCAAACCGGCGACGATAATAAACAACATCAACAGGTTTGCAGCGACGTGATTTGCGGCGAACCACGCGATAATACCTTTCTCGTTAGTGATCCCCGGTCGGTTTTTCACTATTCCGCGGCCTTGATCTCGGCGATGGTTGCGCGCTCTGCAACGTCATCGGCGGTGCGTACAGCCATGCCGTTGATAGGAGCCTCAAGCGCTGAAACAACAATGCGTTCACCTTCGACTGCACCGCCTTGCAAGTAGGAATATTCGGCATCGGACCGCACGATATCAACATTCCGAATTTCAATTTTATTATCCTGGTCGACGAACAAAAGTTGTCTGGAACCGCGCACCGCGCCTCGTGGAACTCGAATAATATTTTCTGCCGTAGAGCCCTGAATAGTTGCTCCTACAAAAGTGCCTACCGGAAGTACGTTGCCGTCATTGTGCAGTCCGTATGGATCAGCCAACTGTGCGACCGCGTAGGTAACGCGACTTTTTTCGTCAACCACGCCCTCCGTTCTTACGATGCGTGCCTGCCATTCTCTTGGCCGGCCTTTTTGTATCGCTGTAAGCGTGACAGCGGGGCCATCCGCACCACCTGAAGCGGCCGTCTGATTCGGTCCCGGAAGATCGACGAAAGCCAGGTCGACATCCGTCAGAGGCAATCTAATCTCCGCATAGTCCGTCGAAAACACGACGCCAATTCGCGTTCCGGTACTCACGAACTGACCCAGATCGGTCTCCTTGGCTCGCACAATGCCATCGTAAGGCAACCGAATGAAGGTGCGTTCCAAATTGCGTCGCGCTCGCACCGATTCCGCTCGTGCAGATGCCAGCGCCGCTACCGCGGAGGCATACTCAGATTCGGCGCGATATCCCTGGCTGCGAAGTTTGTTCGCGCCGTCATGCTCGATCTGCCGTTGTGTCACGAGCGCTTCGGCCTGATCGACTGCGACCGTGTAGTTCGTTGGGTCGATACGCAACAGCGTTTCGTTTTTCGCAAAAACTCCGCCGGCGACGAATTTTGGCGAGATGCTGACGATTGTTCCGGACACCTCGGCACTAAGCACCGTTTCAGTTCTCGGACGCACGGTACCCTGACTTCGAATTTCGAAGTTCGCGGTCATAATTTCAAGGGTCAACGTGGCAACGAGAGGGTCAATATCCACACGCTCTTTCTTCGGTGGTTGCTCACGCAGGCTCATCATCGCTCCTGCGGCAACAATCGCCAGCACGAGTATCCCGACGATGAGTCCGATACGTTGCAAGTACTATCCCCTGGTAAGTCTCAATTACGACGATTGGCGGCCCACGTATTCTGAAGGTTTTTGACCTCAATCACAGTCTTTTGTTCGTTTCGTGGAAATAGTCAGCCGGCCATCGAAATCGCCCAATGTAGTGCATTCTTTACCCGTTTTTGTGACATAACTCCCTGAATTCGATCTCCATTCGACCCAAACTGGCTGTCTGGTAAGACCGGGTATCGATTCCGGTCGCAATCACGGTGATCGGATCGTTATGTACGAACAACACTTTGGGCTTAAGAAGCGGCCGTTTCGCGCCAACGCGACCGGCACCGACGTGTTCGTCGGACCGCAAATCGCCGCGACGATGGCGGGCCTGAAGAAGTCGCTCTCGGCCGGTGATGCAATCGCAAGTGTTTCGGGCCCTGTGGGATCCGGCAAGACGACGCTTGTAACCCGGGCACTGGAGTTGATTGGCAAGAACCAGATAGTCATCCATGTTGCCCGAATGCGTCTCGACAGCAATGACGTTTTGGATTTGCTGCTGGATGAACTCGGGATACAAGATAAGCCGGACGGCACAATCCAAAGATTCGGCGCGTTCCGCCGATGCCTGAAAGAACTGGAAGAGAACAACAGACGCGTATTCGTTACCATCGAGGATGGTGTTCGACTCGGTACGGACACGCTGGCTGAAATTGAAGCATTGACGGCCGCTGACGCGGGAGAATCTGCAGGTGCAAGCGTGGTCGTGATGGGCGACGCGTCGTTGGACATGATCCTCGGCGAGCCTCAGCTCGCTCGTATGCTCCAGCGTATTCGCCGGCGCTACAGCATAAAGGCCTTGTGTGCGGCAGAACTGCGCGGCTACCTCCGACATTGTTTTCGCCTGGCAGGCGGGGACTTCGAAAAAGTCTTCGATGCGAATGCAGCACCTCTCTTGCACCACCTTTCTGACGGCATACCTCGTATCGCAAACAATCTGGTCGAGTCAGCGATGACAGCTGCCGCGGATCAGGATATTCCGGAAGTATCGTCTGCCTTGCTGGCCCGCGTTGCCGAGAACGAGTACGGACTGAGTGCCGAGGGATTCGACTTTTCAGCACCGTCAGCACCGTCAGCACCCGAACCCGCAAAAGAACCGGCCGCTCAAAAGTCGGAGACCGTTGCCGCAGCTGCGGATAAAGCAGTACCGCAACCCTCTCAGGATGAGGATGAGATTCCGGAGTTGATTCAAGACACGTTACCCGATCTCAAAGTTCTGATACCCGAAACTGCTGCGGCGCCTCCGCCTGTCGCTGAAGCTGCTGCAGAACCTGCACCTGTCGCTGAAGCTGCGCCGCAGACAGCTGCCGAGTCGGCAGGCGATGGCGTGCCGGCATGGGACCGAGATCCTACGATGGCGGAATTAAAACCCGATCTCGATGCTCTTGAGCAGGCGATGGCAGTGGCTCAAGGCAGCGATCCGGAACCGAGTGAGGCAGAAAATCAGGTTCGGCAAGAGAAAGTACCGGACGAGCCAGAGGTAATTCCTGAGATAACCCTGGACCACGCAATCAGTCAGCGTATTTCAGATAATCTTATTGACGAGCCTGGCGAAGTAAGCCCACCAGCAGCAGATACTCCCGCAGCACCGCCGACAGTCGCGAAAACGCCCGCCGTCAAACCGCCGCCAAAAACGAACACAAAGGCTGACGCAGAACTCGAAAAGATCGCCGCTGAATTGGCGAAGGCAAAATCCATTGAAGACGTGGACGACAGGATGGCTGAAACACTGTTTGGCGAGGAATTGAATCTCATTGCGGAGCAATTCATGGCGAATCCGCCATCTGCGGAACCCGCGAATGACGATTCGGACGTGGTTGTTGCTACCGAGCAGCCTGCTACCAGCGAGAATGTGGCGGCCAGTGGACAGGCCACTGCCAAGGTAGCGGTAACTGTCGATGCTCTACCCACAGTCAAGAACGACGCATCGATGACCTCTGCATCGCAGCGCATAAGGACTGTGCAGGCGTTAAATGCAGTTCCGAAACCGGTGCCACGCCAACCCGCAGCATCTGTCGCTGTGGCTCCCCCAGTTCAGACCGCGCCAGAGCCGACAGCGAAACCCCCGGCAGAGAAACCCCCGGCAGAGAAACCCCCGACAGCGAAACCC
>SMUX01318207.1_pt1 | contig 14922 bp, 11 predicted proteins | sample 2456431 | NCBI WGS metagenome assembly SMUX01 (sample SAMN11095930, study PRJNA526329) | marine sediment metagenome | biome: Marine sediment; feature: Surficial sediment; material: Deep marine sediment; isolation source: Hadal surficial sediment | place: Pacific Ocean | collected 2014-11 | depth... | reverse complement strand
CTGTCGAGTTCATTTAAAAAGTACTTATTCATCTTTTTACAAACTCACGCTGACACTGCCGTTGTCGTTAATTTGTATTTGAGTCACGAAATTCAAATCCTGATTTTTATGATGAAACATCGCCGAAAGCGCAAACCTGAGTCCAATGCTACGACGCCCCGGCTGCTGGTAAGACAGGCTGACCGCGCTCAATCGGGTTTCATATTGTCGAACCTGGTACAACAGGTTGCGCTCGATTTCGTCTGTATCGGGTGCCGCATAGCCATTCATTAAATGGGTGAAATCGGGTAGTCCGTAGTTCTCGTCGATCAACACCGTACCGCGGCGGGTATTAAACAGCTTCTCAAGGTCGTCGCGCACCGACTCCATCATTTCATTGACATCGATATCCGAGGCTGAAATCGCGCCCGCTTCCCCCCAACTTTTAATCCGTTTTAGCAAGCGTGGCTTCACAATTTGTCATCCATTTTGCCCCAGGATTCGTCACCCATCTGCCCCCAGGTATCTTCATACTCGATGCCATCCGGTTCCCAGGTCCAGATTATTTTCTCATAGGCTATGGATATGTCTTCCATATGCCTCAGGGTTTCATTTTTACGATCCAGTACATTGGGAACCCAGGGTCGTATTCGGGTAATAAACGCATTCTCCAGGTAAATCGAATAGTAAAGCTCGTAATCGCCGGTACCATCGAGTCGATACCAGTTAAGCGTGACTTCGGTTAGCAATTCATTGCTACATAGAGCCTGGTATAGCATCGGTGTGCTTTTATCGATTTCCTTGATAATCGTCATTGGTCGATGCACGCGCCGGCCACTGGCAACGCCGCGTTCGTCGGTCGGAATTTCAACGACATGGTCGAAGCCTTGCACCAGTATCGTATCTTCACGATCTTCCAGTTCACAGGAGCCTTCGATCAGACCCTGCTCTTCGCCGGTTATAATCAGGTTTCCTGGCATCGGCATGATAATGTCCTCCTTCGTTGATTAGCTTGTCTCTGGGCGCGGCTGGAAATGGTCACTAGCTTTTATCCAGCTTACTGGCCTCACTCAAGGTAAAGGTATGTCCCATGAACTTAAGATGCGGCGTTATCTGAATCTGTGTCAAATACCAGTCGTTTTTACCTTCTACCTCTCGCACCTTGATTTCTGCCTTGCGCAAGGGTCTACGCGCGCGTACGCCCGGCGCCGGGTTATCCATATCGGATACATACTGGCGTAACCAGCTGTTCAGATTCTGATCAATTTCCCGACGATTGGTCCAGGAGCCTAAATTCTCGCGCTGCATGATTTTCAGGTATTGAGAAATTCTCCCGACGATGAGCAGATATTGAATTTGTGCAGCAAGCCGGGTGGACAGATCATTTTCATCACCCATTATTTCGCCTACCGCCTGAGTAGAATAGGCTGAATAAAATGCAGCCGTGTCATCGCCCTTGTGCACGCTGAGCGGGATAAATCCTTGCTCGACGACTTCGGTTTCGCGTTTGTCGGTGAGCAGAAAGCGGGTGGGAATGCGGCCACTGTGAATACTATTACCACCCTTGTCGATGCTGAGTCCTTTTACCAGGCCGGAGGTTTTGCCGGTGGAGTTCAGGCACCACCGGTATTGGGCAAAACTGTCGAGCAGGCGCGTGGCAAATGCGAAGCTGGCATTGCCCCAGAGCAGGTCCTCCTCAGCGCTTTTTATGGTCTCCCGATATTGCAGGCTACCGATAGAGACATCGTGGGATTTACGCAACAAAAACCCGGGCATGGTAAGCCCGATGTATTTAGCGTCCGCACTTTGGCGAAACGATTTCCATTTGGCATATTTTGGTTGTCCAAAAATGGAACCGAGATCGCGCAACTTGCTAAACTTGGCGAACGAGTCAATATCAAAAAATTCTGCTGATGCGGCTGCAATAAACGGTGCATGTGCGACCGCCGATACGCTCGCGATGCGTTGCAATAACCTGATATCCTGCGCGCCTGGCCCTATTTCATAATCACCGATAATGGCGCCGTAAGGCCGACCACCAAATTGACCAAATTCATCGGCATAGACATGTTGATAAAGCTGCGATTGAAATACTTCGGGTGCATCGTCAAAATCATCAATCAGGCCCTGTTTGCTAATGTTAATAAAGGCCAGTTCACAATTTTCACTAAAATCGGTGCGCTCGATTAAAAATTGCACCGCGCGCCAGGCGGATTCGAGTCGACGAAAATCCGGGTGATGAATAATCGCGTCGAGTTGATGGCAAATTTTCTCTTCGATACTGGAAGTCAACCAGCCAAAACTCTCTGCATTCTGCTGAATTTGGTCGATTGTAACCGATTCGCTATCGAGTACCGACTGTATCAACTGCAGATCATCTCCAACAGACAGCGACCCTGGATCGTGGGCGACTCTGGCCAGGCTGGTATTAAACTCAAGTAAAGCTGATAAGGCTGGTATCGATCCCATCACCCTGGCTGGGGTAAAATCGTCGAGTGACCGAATCGAAAGCTGTAGTTGTAAATCACCACGCTGCTCGCTCAGGCAATCGTTAACCTTCAAGTTTAATTCAGGCTTTAGCTGCTGGAACAGGATATCGATCCTGGCTTCCTGTAACGGGATCGGAACTTGCTCACCGAAATACTCCGATCGCTCATCCAGTGTCAAATCAGCCAGAACCAGTACCTTGAAAGGCAACTCCACTTCCTCCACGCGGTCACCTATCCTGGATTCGTATACCAGATTGACTCGATCACTAGCGGGTTTAGGGTCAGCCATGGCTACTGCCCCCAGCAGGAAACTGCGTTTATCGGGGGGTTGAGCGGGACCGACTCCAGCATTTGGATTACTGGCTCCTGGCCTTGAATTTCGTAATTTACATCGATAGCCTGAACCTTTTCATTGCGCAGTTGAGATTCAAATTCGGGGAACTCCTTGATCGAAAAAATTCGGCGCCCATCACGGAAGTCTAAAAGAAACTTGGAGAAACCTTTTTGACCAGTGTATTGCTTACGTAACGAATATTCTCCAACTTCAATGCGCAGGGTCACGTCACCACAGGTTTTGAGCGACCAGTTAAATTTGTTGGTAGTATAATAGTTGTAGTTGGCCAGCGATTGCACACCGTCGGCACAATGTAAATCTATAAAGGTGGCAAAGGGTGAGATTTGGGCGCTTTGATTGATTCCGGTAGGTAGCGCTGCGATACTGACTACAAACTCACCTGCCACGATATTTTTACCGGCATCGGCGTGATTAACAAATTCGATGAATTGTGGTTGCCAATCCAGTCCGTTATTATTTACCCGGGCGGAAATATAACCTTTCTTTAGTTTCTTCTTTAAAAAAGGCGCGGCTTCAGTACTGGTATAATTCCACAGCAAGCCATTCTCGCCGATTAGTGTTTCTCCGATTTTTTCTTCGCTCACTCCCTCCAGGCCCGCAAGTACATTATCTTCCCAGCTATTTTGCAGGTAACACGCCGCTTCCTCGCGCATGTAGCGGTAGGCGAGGCGCACCGGACCGGTATAAAGGTTCCAGAATATTCGTGTGCTCTCCCTGGGTTTACCGACAATGTACTGTAATCTGGTGATTGCGTCCCATGCCTGCGCGCCCGCACCATCACCGGACGAGAGATCATTGGGATGGGTAAACGCATGCGCAGTTTCGGCATAGGACAAATTGATCGCATCGCCGTTAAAGGCCAGGTTCTTTAACCCTTCCTTGTAGGCAACATAGGCCTCGGCGGCTTTTTCCAGCTGGTCATCGAGCTGCTCTTGCTCTTTACCACCCAGCTTCTTTTTGGCCTTTAGTCCTTTCTTGGTCCCTTTGGCAATCAGCTTACCTGCCTTACCAAACTTTCCAATCACCTTTAGCGCGGCTTTGGTCGCTTTTTTCTTCGCCTTTGCGTGATCGGGCCCCGAATCGTCACCCGTGTGATCCTGAATATCGGCAAAATAATCAATTTGATCGCGTGCCTTGAAAAGACCTTCCGAAAGTACAGGTTCGATTTCGCGTTGTATCCTGCGCATTACCGCAAAATACGGGTTATTCGGAGTCGTCATGGATTCCATCGCGTTCAACCATTCCTTGCGCCCACGAAGCTTATTCCTGCCATAGTCAAACTCTTCGGCAAATGCCACCCATTCCTTCAAGTAGTTTCTTTGGTAAAACACCATGAAGTTGTCTTTGACATTGCTCAGCACTGCCGAATCCGCACCTGCAACAATCAGTTCATCGAGAAATTTTTCGATAAATTCGAGCCCTTCCAGAGTATAGGCCGAAGATACCACGGGCTGGTCGATCAACTGTCGACTTCCACTCCAGAAATCCCCAACCTTAACATTAGGAAAACGCTGCAACTCGGTATATCTGATTAGCCACTTGAAATCTCCCCGACTGGCGGCGATCACTGTTTCCAGTGCAGCTTTCAATCGCAGGCGTTCATCTGAAAGTTCGACGTTGGATGGCAATAACTGGACATATTTCTGATACAGTGGATTGAATAGCGATGAAGTCTCGGTGTTAATATCAGGGTCGATGACCCGCAAGTACTGTTCTGGAATTTCAGGGATCTTCTCGAAGGTACCCTGCTCAAGCCGTGCCGAGATTAAATTTATGCGTCGTACTATGCCCGAAACCAGGTAGGCTCGCTCATCACTTGCAAGATCGGAATTGGCTGTTGCGGAAATTCGCTCATCCAGGCGAGCCAGTAAATCTTTGTCAAAAGCCAGCAGGAAGATCCGTTCCAATCGACCTGAGTGCGGGCTATCGATATAGGGACCATACCAGGGTAAAGTCCAGTTCTGTTCAGTTTCAGCGACATCGATTATTAATTCATTCAGGCGGTTTAGTGAGTTAATTTGGGCATTGATATCTTTCTGGGTCACTTCTATTTCTGTATGCCTGCTCAATAGAGCATTCAGGCCCGCCAGATCGTTTACAAAGGCCACGCTCAGGCCCGCTAATAATAGCGCCAGAGTGAGTCCGCTAATGCTCAGCCCATAATTCCTGATTGCTCTGCGTATCCTTTCAGCACTGGGCAAAGTCGACAATAATCCTCTGTCCGGCGGCATAACACGGGTAAATAATTCGTGCAGGAAAAGTCCGCGGTTTGTCATTTCCGCGTCTGCACCCTCTTCGGTGGACTGTTGACTAGAACTGAAGTACAGGCCTCGAAAGCGGGGGGTTTCCTGGTAAAGGTTATCTTTGAGTGCGGTCTGCGCGAAGGCATGCAGGCCAGTGCGCAGTTTTTCCATATTAACCGGCAGCTCGATCAGGCTATCATCGGGATAATCTCCGCGTTCCATCATTAACAGGCGTAACTCCTTGAGTCGATCGAGTACCCGGTCAAAAGCAATATCAAGCGTTTTATCGATATCGGCAACATGAACTTCACACAGGTAGCCCATTACCTGGTCAAGAGATTCCTTCGGCAGGTATTGACACCAGTTGGTAAACTGATCTATCAGATCGCACTTGGTTACCATCAGGTAGACTGGCATCTGAATTTCGAGCCGTTCCATCAGCTCGTTAATGCCGGCACGAATCTGCTGGCCCTCGGCACGTAACTCCTCCTCGGTACTGTTAAGCAATCGGTCCGCCGTAACGACTAGCACCAGGCCATTCAGCGGTTCTTTCTGCTTGTGCCGGGATAACATCCGCAATAACGTCGTCCATTCCTGGCGGTCGCGTTTATCGTTATCCGGTACCGCGTAGCGACCGGCTGTGTCGAGAATAATCGCCTGATCGTACAGCCACCATTCCAGATTCAGTGTCGAGCCCTGTTCATGTTCCGACAGTTCCATCGCCGGTGAAAGTAACTTGGCATTCTTCAACGCGGTACTCTTGCCTGAGCCGGGTTTTCCAAAAAACACGTACCAGGGCAGCACGTAGATTGGATCACCTCGAAGTTTTAAATGCGATTTGCGTAGCAACTTGAGCGCCCTGGCCCAGTTCCTGGCCAGTTTTTTCTTCAGCTGCTTGGGTGAAATGCCCAGATCCGCATCGCGTTCCGCGTGTTCCTGTTGCAGCACTCGTAGTACTTGCGCACGCGCGCGGTAACGGATAATTGCTTTCCTGATTAGTACGATTAGCAACCAGGCCGCGAGGACCAGGCCGGCGCCAAGTGCCGCCTCTTCGTAGGGGCGTTCAAATAATATCGCTACCCCAAACGCTATTGCGATTATCAGTAGAATGATAAACAGGTAAAGCAGGAAAATAAAAAAGGTTCTCATTGATTATTATCCGCTAGTACTTCGCCATTGCCTGAACCTGGTCGAGCAACCAGGCTATGTTCAGATGGTATATTCCGATCATCAATATCAGCACCACGATAGGAACGCCCACTATAATTGGATAAATACTAAAACGTGATTTGAATGGATTATCGTTGCGCGCATCGCTTGCTTTATAGGCAAACGGAAACAGGGTAGCCGAATCGATATTCTTCAGGGCCTCGTCAGGTAACAACAGGCTCAGGTTAAAAGCTTTAGTTTGTTCATAATACTTCCGGTCTTCACCGCGAAAATAGCGCCCACGGAATCCAAGACCAAGGCAAAGTGCATATATTTCGCGAATATCCCGATCAGGGCCAAACTTGTTTAATACATTCATGCGCTCATAAAACTCTGCGCCCGCGTTGGTGGTATTAAAATATATGCGCTGCAACGGATTTTTCGCCCAGGCTGCCCTGTCATACCAGTCCGAGGTTTGCAGCATTTCGTCTACCAGCGCAACCACCGGAAATTTTGCCGATTGGTACAATTCATCGGGCAGGCCGATATCCTCGGCCAGCCGCTCGGAGATATCAAACCGGCTTTGCAATTCGGTACGAACCTGTTCGACTGGCATGGCTTCTATTTCACCGCGACAAAACTTGCGCGTGAATAAAAACACTTCGGTAAAGCCATCGACAATGCGCATTGTTACTTCCTCACCACAACCAGTTCTATTGAGGTATCTTCGGGTGCTTCAGCCCAAAGCAGGGCGACATTTTCCTGGCGCACAACCGAAGACCATTGATCGTCGTGAATATCGAGGCGCATGTAATACGAATTCGGTCGCCGTGGTAAGCCAGGTGGCGCAGTGGAAAGATATATCATGCCGACCCCGGGTAACGAGCGTTCAACCAGGGTTTCGACCATATCACGCGAGGATAACTTGGCCGCGGTAAGCAGTGATTTCTGCGATTCTTCGAAATCTTCAACCGTGTTGACAATCAGGAAAAAGTCGACATGTTCGGTAAAAAATTCCGCTGGCACGTCTGCACTAAAGGCCACCTCGTCGAACTTCATTTCAACCAGGAATTGAGGCCCAATGGTGATTTCGTTGAGTAACTGGCTTATCATCGCGCTCACCTGGTGGAAACAGTTACCGAGATTATTATGCTCGTAAGCCGGTACCAGGCGTTCGCCATCTGCAGTCTCACCCAGAACACTGATCCGATCAGTAAAAGTGCTGATCTCTCCAACCAGTTCGCGCATTACACCGTATACCTCCCAGGGGTGTACATTGCCCGATTCGGTGATGTGGAATAATCGTGGTACAAATCGGCTCAGGGATTGAAGCGCCATTTTGTAGCGCAACATATTGGCGTCAAAATCTTTCTTCGCATGAGCTGGTGATTTGTAGGCGGATAATTGCATGGCGCGACCGGTTATTTCATCGCGCACTTCCTTGACGATACGAGTTAGCTCGGGTACCGATGCGATTGTTACGCAGGGCGGCAAATACTGTCGGTTATAAATGATCGCATCACCTTCACGCATCACCTGGGCAATCGGGATGAATTCATAGTCATTGAGTTCATCTTTCTCGTTGTCGAATACTATTTTTAACGCGTGCCGCAGAAACTTAACCTGCGCGTCATTACCTTCCACGTAAACATCCTTGACATCCTCAGCGGCGGCGGTGGTGATATATCGAGTCGTCGTTTCAGCGTGTTCATCGAGGTTTGCAAGCACGGTGGCATTGTCGTCAAATTGACTTAACTTGTGTATTGCAAGGTAAATTGTAAAGGGCTTTTCAGGGTCTACCCATTCGTCTTCAAACGAACGCGGGCTGACGACAGCGTTACCGGGGACAGAGACAAAGGTGCCATCCGGAAACATGAATTCTCCAGACTCGATTTCACAAGTGCGATGACTGAGCGATGAGGCCAACATTTCTATGCGGCATACACCCCAGAAATGTGGTTGCATAAAAGTCTGGTAAGGAAAAAGGCGGGCATCCTGATATTGGTCGGATAGCTGGAAATGCTGCGGTTGCAGAAATAATCCCTGGTGCCAAAAAATGGGTTTACTATTACTCACGACACACCTCGATTGGTTGGGGAAGGATGACCCTCGGACAACTAGCCACTGTTTACCCTATTCATTCACTTTCTGACAATTCCGATTCGAGATTCCTGAACCAGCTTTCCTGCTGGGACTTGCTCGGTTCGGTAGAAACCCGGTTTTCCCGTAACAATTCATCCTCGATCGTTACGATCTGTTTTGAGGCCGTTCGACCGAGATCTACAATCACGGTAAGTTTGCCGGGCACGGCCTTCGCCGTGTCGCTGATCAAAGAAGTCCAGGCAAGTGATTTTTCCACGATACCTCGCTTTATAGCTCGAAAGGGTATAGAAAAAATCTTCACATCTGTTCTTGGATTCAGCTTGAAGTAGCCCGCTATGACGCCAATATATTTTGCTGTTTGCGCCCGGCTGATTGATACTTTTTTTTGTTCACCCGGGCGCATGGTTATCAACTGATAATTTACTATGGTTTCGTCAATTTTTCCCTTCTGCAATAACTCCACCGCGCCTTCCCGGGTGACCGACAACCCGCTAAAGGTATTCGGATCGCTCATCTGGAATAATCCCACGGCAATAGAATGAGGTCGGCCGCTGACGGAATTTACGTCGGCGGTCGCCCTCAGTACCAGATTGATGGCTCTAACTTCGTAAATCCACTGCTCTTCTTCGACAGAAAGCTCTGTTGGCGTTGAAGAGCAGGCCGAAGCGAGAAAAAGCAAAATGGTCAGTAAGAGATATTTGACCGGGTCTGGCACTTTTTGTTTTTACGAACCCGCGGCAACACGCCAATCATCATTACCCTCGGTGCCGGCGATTTCGTGGGTCCAGGTAATGGTGCTATAACTGAAACTTACCTCTTCCAGATGGGTGAAATGACCTTGGCTCGGATCCTGGCAATTCGGCATGATCGATTTCATATCGACAACCACCGCGCCTTCAATCTCCTGGGTAAAATAGTGTTCGTGCGTCCCTTCCGAGGATGTTCGAAACCACTCTATGGTACAGGTCAGACTCTCGCCGGTGACAAGCGCCTGGTAAAGTAAAGGCGACGATTTATCAAAGACCTTGGTTACCTTCATCGGCATATGTACCCGCGTACCCGATGGTTGACCACTTTGCGCATCGCGAGGAATCGAAATGTTGTGTTCAAATGCCTGCACCATGAACTCATCGTCATGGCCTTCCTGGTATAGGTTACCGACGCTGTCTTCGGTCAATGCGCCTTCGGTAATCAGACCCTGTGTTACACCTTCTACACTCATATATGCTGGTATTGGCATGCCTTTTCTCCTGGTTGGTTGTTGTGAATTATAACTTCAGGTCAGTCAACATAGTTGCGCATCAAACTCGCTCTTGTCATTGATCCGAAGCTGTAACCTGGTAAATGCTGTTTCCTCACCTATATTGCTCAAAATCTGAGTCGATATCAGTGGTAATAAGGTTTTATTGACAATGTGATCGATATTGCGCGCACCGGATTCAATATCTTTGCAGCGCGAAGCAATTTGTTCGACCACCTTGTCGTCATAGTCGAAATCGAGCGCCTGATTTTGCTTGAGTCGCTTTGCCACCTTGTCGAGCTTGAGTTTGACAATTGAATTCAATACCTCCCCCTTTAGCGGAAAGAATGGAATAATCGTCATTCGTGCCAACAGTGCCGGTTTGAAATGGGCCTGCAATTCGCCACGTATTGCCTCGGTAAGACTTTCGATTGAAGGCATCGAGTCTTTGTCGCACATCTCCATGATTGTTGCCGAAGCCAGGTTCGAAGTTAAAAAGATGATAGTGTTTTTAAAATCGATCAACCTGCCCTCGCCGTCCGACAGGGTTCCCTTGTCAAATACCTGGTAAAACAGGTTCATTACTTCGAGGTCCGCCTTTTCAACTTCGTCGAGCAAAACGACCGAATAGGGCCGCTGGCGCACTGCCTCCGTCAATACTCCGCCTTCGCCATAGCCGACATAGCCAGCCGGTGAGCCTACCAGCCTCGATACCGTATGTTTCTCCTGGTACTCCGACATGTTGATCGTGGTCATAAATTGTTCACCGCCGAACATTAGGTTGGCGACACCTAGCGCCATTTCGGTTTTACCAACCCCGCTGGGGCCGACAAACAAAAAGATACCATGGGGTTGATCGGGGTTTTGCATGCCGGCCTTGGCAGTGCGAATTATCGAATCGATAATTTCGATCGCCTGATCCTGCCCTTTAACCCATGCTTTCAGGCTCTGGTTAAAGTTTAACAGTGCCGCGGCCTCGTCCTTGACAATGTTCCCTACCGGCACCCCGGTCCAGTCGGATATGACGTCCGCGACTACATCGGCCGTTACCTCGTAGGAAATTTTTGTTTTATCCTTCTGAAAGCCTTCGAGTTCGGCTATAGCAGCAGCCAGATCTTTTTCTTTAGCCTTGCCATCGTCAACCTGCGTACGCAGCTCGATCACCTTATCGACCAATATTTTTTGCTCCTGCCAGTCGCTTATTTCAATTTCTACTTTTTTATTATTTTCCTCGATTTCGCGGTTCAATTCGTCCAGGCGTTCATTATCATGCGCACGCCCGGTTTTGATATCTCTTTCCAGCGCGTTTTTCTCACGTTGCTTAATCTGGGTAGTTCGTTCCAAATCCTCGATCGCTGCCGGTTTGGTCGAGAGGCTGATTTTGACCCGTGAACAGGCAGTATCCAGCGTATCCACCGCCTTGTCCGGCAATTGTCTGCCGGTAATATAGCGCGCCGACATCGCCGCCGTCGCCGCTATGGCTTCATCACGGATATACACATTGTGCGCCTTTTCGTAAATGTCACGCAGGCCTCGCAGAATGACCGCGGTGGTCTCTACCGAGGGTTCGTCGAGTTTGACCAGTTGAAATCGCCGCGCGAGCGCCGGGTCTTTTTCAAAGTACTTCTTGTACTCCGACCAGGTAGTAGCCGCGATGGTGCGCAATTCACCACGCGCGAGCGCTGGTTTAAGCAGATTGGCCGCGTCACCGGTACCGGCGGTACCGCCCGCACCGATAAGCGTGTGCGCTTCGTCAATAAACAGGATGATCGGTTTTTCAGATGCCTTAATATCATTAATGACACCATTCAACCGGTTTTCAAATTCTCCTTTGACACTGGCACCGGCCTGCAGCGCACCCAAATCGAGCTCGACAATTTCTACATCACGAATGATTTCGGGCACATCACCTTCTGCAACCTTTAACGCTAAACCTTCGATAACCGCAGTTTTGCCGACTCCGGCGTCGCCCACCGCTATCGGGTTATTTTTGCGTCGTCGTCCAAGAATATCGATCATCTGACGAATTTCGCGGTCGCGTCCAAAAACCGGATCTATATCGCCATCACGGGCTTTCTTAGTAAAATTAGTGGTAAATTTCTCCAGAAATGAGCCAGTGGCTACGCCGGCGGGAACCGCTGCCGAGGGCGTGGCCGATTGCTCGTTCGACACTTCTACCAGGCTGTCAAACTGGTTGACGATTTCGTCCATGTTGATCTTGTCGATGGCATCGAGGAAACTCATGCCGTAACGGTGTGGGTTGTCGGCCATGGCGGCCAAAAAGGTTCCCGAACGAATCTGTGTTTGCGAGAGATGCATCGAAGACGCAACCCAGGCTTCCTCAAACAGGTTTTGCAGGGAGTCGGAAAATACCGGTTTGCCCGGATTGCCGTTTTTCAATTGTTCCAGCTCACCTTGTAGCTGTTTTTTCCAGCCACCTGAATCGACTTCGAAATGGGCCAGCAAAAGGGGGATATCCGAGCGCTCGTCTTCCAGTAGTTTCAACAACATATGCTCAACCGATACCTCGTAGTGCGATCGGTTCACGCAGACGCCGGACGCCGCTTCCAGCGCCTGGGTACAATAGGGATTGAGTTTTTGTATCAGCCCGCTAAAATTCGATTTCATTCCCCGGCTCCTGTTCTCTAATTACGTCTTGTCGAGCCTACCAGCCAACGACAAGGTAAAGCTTGCACCCATGTATTTAAAATGCGGTCGTACCGACATATCGACCCGGAACCAGCCAGGATTACCCGGATCTTCAGACACTTCGATCTTGGCTTCGCGTAGCGGACGTTTGCTGCGTACCGCGGCTGGTGGATTATCCTGATCGGCAACATATTGGCGAATCCATTTCTGTAGCTCGGACTGCAATTCGCTACGCGTTTTCCAGCTCCCAATATTTTCGCGTTGTATAACCTTTATATAGTGAGCAAGCCGATTGACAACAAATAAATAGGGAAGCTCAGTGCCCAGTTTGAAGTTGGTCTCAGCTTGCTTGGCTTCAGGGTCGTTTCCAAAGTACTTGGCTTTCTGAGGAGAAGTTGCCGAGAAAAAGGTCGCATTGTCGGTACCCTTACGCACGGTCAATCCCATGAAGCCCTGCTCGGAGAGTTCGAATTCACGCCGGTCCGATAACTTGGTTTCCACCGGTGCCATGGTTTTCATTTCACCGTTTTCCTCGTATTTATGCATTGGTAAATCTTCTATTACCCCGCCACTTGTAGGCCCTATTACATTGGGACACCAGCGATACTTGGCATAGCTACGGGTTAAATTAGTGGCAAAAGCAAACGATGAATTGCCCCACAGGAAATTTTCCTTCGAGCCATCCACCGACTCCTTATAGTTGAATGTTTTGCTGGGATTTTCATCGCCGTAAGGTTGACGCAGCATAAACCGAGGCATCGCCAGGCCGACATTGCGCGAATCATCGGATTCTCGAAATGATTGCCATTTTGCATACTGAGGACCTTCGAAAATAGATTCGAGATCTTTCAAGTTGGGCATGCCGTCGAAGCTGTCTAGACCGAAAAATTCGGCACTGGCGCCGCCAATAAAAGGTGCATGCGACATAGCGCTTACGCTGGCCACCTGGCCTAGCAGCTTGACATCCTGCGCCCCCGGACCGAATTGATAATCTGAAATAATTGCCCCGTAGGGTTGACCGCCGAATTGACCAAATTCGGCCGAGTAGACATGCTTGTATAATCCCGATTTTGTGACATCGGGTGCGTCTTCAAAATCTTCGAGCAATTCCTCCTTGGAAACGCTGAGTAATTCCATTTTTATGTTCTCGCGAAAATCGGTACGATCGACGACCATTTTGAGCCCTCGCCAGGCCGATTCCATTTTTTGAAAGTCCTCATGATGGATTATTTCATCGACTTGCTGACTGATGCGATTGTCGATTTCCGCAATCATGTCATCGACAATTTTTTGCTCTACTTTTTCACCTTTTCGTTGCGGCGTGAGTAAATCACCGATAAAAGCCTGGATGCCTTTTTTCGCCGTATCATAACCTTCGTCTTCGGGCTTGAGACGAGTTTGCTGCATAATCTGATCGATCAGCGAACCGCCTTCCTCGACTTCAGCCTGTTGTGACTCCTGCTTTTCTTCTGCCATTTCTATCACCTGTATTCGTTGTTATTTTTCAATGCCGAGTTCTTTCATCATTTGCGCGCGCGACCCGTCGTCGTTCAAAATATTCTGGATTGCCTTGCGAAACGCCGGGACATTGCCCAGTGGTCCCTTAAGCGCAAGCAAAGCCTTTCGCATCTCGATCATACTGTCTAACTCCGGAACCTGTTTTGCCACACTATCGGGGGACAAGTCTTTCATCGACTTGATGTCAATATGCACGGCCATGTCGTCATCCTCTTCGGACAGGGTATTGCCAACATTCATATCCAGCGAAAGATTAAATCCGGCCATCACATTGTCGAAATTATCCTTATCGATATTGACCGGGGCGCGGTCTTCCACTGTTTCATCGCTCGCTTTGCCGGTATAGTCACCAATCATGAGCATTTTAAGTGGCAGTTCGATGTCTTCCGACTGATCGCCGGTGGTCGACTTGTAAACTATATTTACGCGCTCTTTTGGCGCTACTGAACCATCTGACATATTATCCTCCTTTTACGGATAAGGCGGTTACGGGATCAAACCAGCATAGTTGCTCGAAAGCTTGCTCGGTTTTGTGCTGGAGTGACTTGTCGTCCTTTTTGGACTTTTGCTGCTTTTGATAACATTGATATAAAAGATTGTAAATTTTCGACAGCAGCTGAGGTTCCCATTCAGCCATCTGCCTGGATTGCGCCTGCTGGCTAACTGATTCGAGAATTGCGGAGGCCGTGTCGGCATTTCCACTTTGGAACAGCAATTCCGCCAGCGCACATCGCCAGTAAATTTGATCCCGCATCTGACCGGCATTAGCCAAACCATTGTTCATAATCGTTAGCGCCTGTTCGTTTTTACCGCCGGCAGCGAGCTGTTTAGCTTCAGTCAGGGCCAGATTCCATGATTCACCTTCGAGGCGGGCACTGTCTGCAGAGCTAACTTCGCCAGCCTGGTTTAGCACTTCTGCATCGAGCCACATGCGTGTCTGATCGCTAGCGAACGCTGTTTCATCCGCAAAAGACAAGTTAACGACTTCCGGTAGGCGCGTCAGAAAACAATTTAATTCGCGAATGACGGTTTGCGCTGCCGACTCGTATTCCCCACCCAGTCCTCGCAGCGATTTGACAAGCTGGAAATGTCCGTCGAGCCAGAACGGTGATCTTGCCAGGGTTTTTTCCAGTTCCGGGATCAACGCAACCGGATCAGCTTTCTCCTGCTGGGCCTCGAAATATTTGAGCCGTTCGG
>SMUX01021408.1_pt1 | contig 14928 bp, 13 predicted proteins | sample 2456431 | NCBI WGS metagenome assembly SMUX01 (sample SAMN11095930, study PRJNA526329) | marine sediment metagenome | biome: Marine sediment; feature: Surficial sediment; material: Deep marine sediment; isolation source: Hadal surficial sediment | place: Pacific Ocean | collected 2014-11 | depth... | reverse complement strand
CGCTGGATCTGGGAGACCATGGCGTCCGGCGAGGTGAACCAGCCGACGCCGACCACCGGCTTGGTGGTCACCGACTTCACGAAAGCGACGTAGCTCTCCTGCTGGCCCTCCCGACCGAAGCGCGAGGTCAACGAGTCGTTCTTCCAGTCGCTCACATTCACGTCCCAGAGGTCCGGCAACTCGGCGAGCATCTCGACGATCTCGCGGCCCTCGCCTTCCGCGGTGATGCCATCGGGCCCCATCAGCTCGTCGACGGCGAGGCGGACGGCGACGCCGCAACGGTCGCCGACCGCGTCCTTGGTGTCCTCGATCACCTCGCGAAACAGGCGCACCCGGTTCTCGAGCGAGCCGCCGTATTCGTCGCCGCGTTGGTTGCGGCGCCGTTGGATGAAATGCATCAGAAGCGTCGAATCGTGCCCGGCATAGACATAGACGATATCCGCCTCGGCCTGCTTCGCGCGCAGCGCCGCCTTGCGATGCCAACGGCGGAACGCCCGGATGTCGGCCTTGTCCATGGCACGGGCCTGGGTCGGCACGCCGACGATCCCGACCTGGTGCGACGGACCGAGCGGCTTGAGCCGGGTGTACATATTCTGCGCGCCGACGCCGTTATGGGCCAACTGCACACCGGCAAGCGCGCCGTGCGCGTGCACCGCATCGACCATCAGTGCCAAGTATTCGACGTCCCGGTCGTCCCACAGGCGCGCCTGGGGCTCGGGCGAGTAGTCCGAGGAGGGATGGATCATGCATTCCTCGGTGCAGACCACCGCCCAGCCGCCCTCGGCCTTCATCTCGCGCATCTTGGCGTGGGACTGCGGCCAGTTGAAGCCCATGCCGTTGCAGTGCGGCACCTGATAGAAGCGGTTCTTGGCGGTCACCGGGCCGATCCGGACCGGCTCGAACAGGATGTCGTAGCGGGGGTCGCGGGTCATGGTTTCTCGCCACGCGCGCCGGATGACGTCATGTGACAGGCTTCCGGGCGCGGACGCGTCCGGTGCGCAGCTCGCCCTTGTGCAGCACCACGGTCATGGCGCGCCAGTTCTCGACGAAGAGGTCGCGGGTCTCGGCGCCGAGGATGGCCGCCATGCGGTCGCGCAAGGGGCCCTTCATTCGCGCGTACTCGACGTCGCAGAGGGCCCGGTAGTCCGCCGAGGTGTCGACTACCTCGATCTCGGCGAACCCGGCCGCCTCGAGCGTCTCGGCGTAGAACTCGAGCGGTTGCATGTGATAGCTCAGGCCCTCCATCTCGAACCAGTACTCCATGTCCTTGCTGTAGGGCCCGGGCCCGCGCATCCAATCGCTCATGGCTAGCCAGCCGCCTGGCTCAAGAACGCGGCCATAGTCGCGGAACGCCGCGTCCTTGTCTTCGACGTGGATCAGGCTGTCCTTGCTGAACACCACGTCGAAGGAGGCGTCGTCGAGTGCCAGGAGGCCGGGCGCGCAGTAGCGCAGATCGACCCGGTCCGACAACCCGGCGGTGGCGACCCTGGCCTTGGCGAGCGCGACCAGCGGCGCCGCGATTTCCATGCCGATCACCCGGGCGCCGTGCTTACGCGCGAGGTGCACATCGACCCCGCCCAGGCCGCTGCCGATGTCGACCACCAGCTTGCCGGTCAGGTCCAGGCCTGCGACGATCTCGTCCACCGCCGCCGGCCCGCCGGGCGAGAGAAAGCCCGCGCCCCAGATCAGCTCCAACATGGCGAGCAGTTTGGGATCGTATTCTTCGCTGTGGGTCGCTTCGCTCACGATGCGATTTCTGCTCCAACGTGATTCTCAGGCAGCGTCGCACCGGTTAGTCCGCCAGAATGACCGCGCCTGCCGGCGCCCAGGTCAGCCAAATCTCGGCGCCGTAGTCGAGTTGGCCGACCGACCCCAGATGCTGCAAGTCGTTCTGGCTGGCCACCGAAATCCGTTGATCCAGGCCCTCGACTTCGACGAAGTAGTGGCTGCGGTCACCGAAATACGACATGGTCGCATACCGGCCCCGGATTGCGTTGGCGCCCTCCGCCGGCCGCGTTTCGCTGACCGAGAGCTTTTCGGGCCGGATGCCGACCAGGACCGGATCGCCGACGGCCCGGCCGCGTCCCGAGCCAGCCACACGGAAGGTACCGGCGGCGCCCGCCTCGACCACGATCGCCTCCGGCTCCAGGGCGGCGATGCGCCCGCGCAGGAAGTTCATGGTGCCGATGAAGGCGCCGACCTCCCGGGAGCTGGGCGCTTCGTAGAGCTTCTCCGGGGTATCGGTCTGCAGCACCTTGCCGTTGGCCATGACCGCGATGCGGTCGGACAGGGTCATCGCTTCTTCCTGATCGTGGGTCACGAAGATGAAGGTGATCCCCAACGACTGCTGCAGGTCGCGCAGCTCGAGCTGCATCTCCTCCCGAAGTTTCTTGTCGAGCGCGCCGAGCGGTTCGTCCAGCAACAGCACCTTGGGGCGCTTGATCAGCGCGCGGGCGAGCGCGACCCGCTGGCGCTGGCCGCCGGACAGCTCGTTGGAGCGCCGCTCGCCGAAGCCCGGCAGCTTGACGATCTCGAGCATCTCGTCGACGCGTCGCTCGACCTCGGCCTTGCTCAGCCGGAGCACGCGCAGGCCGTAAGCGATGTTCCGGCGCACGTCGAGATGCGGGAAGATGGCGTAGTTCTGGAACACCATGTTGGTCGGGCGATGGTGCGGCGCCACCTCGGCCATCGAGACGTCGTCGATATAGATTTCCCCCGCGGTCGGCGATTCGAATCCGGCCAGCATGCGCAGCAGCGTGGTCTTGCCGCAGCCCGAGGCGCCGAGCAGCGAGAAGAACTCGCCGCTGCCGATGGTCATGTCGATTCGATCCACCGCCTTGACCGGTCCGAAGTGCTTGGACAGGGTCTGGATCGAAATAAAGGCGTCGTTGCCGCTCATGGCTCGGTGCCCTCGCTTGAAATCCGCGCCACGCCGCGGCCTCGCAGCCACTGCGAGGCGAATACGACCATGAAGGAGACCACCAGGATAACCGAACCCAGTGCGAGCACCCCGGGCAGCTTTTGGGGAAAGCGCAGCTGACTCCAGATATAGATCGGCAGGGTCGGGTCGGTGCCGGACAGGAAGAACGCCATGATGAACTCGTCGAAGGAGACCGTGAAACAAAGCAGCAGGCTGGCGAGTATCCCGGGGAACACGATCGGGAAGGTCACCCGCCAGAACGTCCACCAGGCGTTGTCGCCCAGATCCGCGGCCGCCTCTTCCATGGACTTGTCGAAGCCCTCGAAGCGTGCGATCAGGGTCGCCATGGAGAACGGCACGGAGATCAGGACATGACCGAGGGTCACCGTATAGAGCGACAGCGGAATGCCGAGCCGGCTGATCAGAATTAGCAGGGCCACGCCCATGATGATTCCCGGGATCACCAGCGGCAACATGATCGTGAACACCACCGGCTTGCGGCCGGGCATCCGGTAGCGGGTCACGGCCTTGGCGCCGAACACGCCCAGGATGGTGGCGAACACCGCGGTCGCCACGCCGACCCGGAGGCTGTTCATCAGGGCGGCGTGCATCGGCTCGTTGGCGAGCATCTGCGCGTACCACTTGGTGGTGAACGCCTTCATCGGGAAGCTGATGTAAAGTGAGTCGTTGAAGGAGAACAACGGCAGAAACAGCACCGGAATGTAGAGGAAGGCCAGGAACAGGAACGCGTAGGTCCGCAGCGGACGGCTCGGGCGCTCGATGTAGGCCACGCTTTTCATGCGATGCGCTCCGTCATCTTGCGGGACATCCAGATGTAGGCCACTGAAATCAGCCCGACGATGACCATCATGCAGATCGCCAGCGCCGCGCCCATGGGCCAGTCGTTTACCCTTCCGAACTGGACCTGGATCATGTTGGCGATCATGATGCCGTCCGGTCCGCCGACCAGGGTCGGGGTGATGTAGTCGCCCACCGTCGGGATGAAGATCAGCAGGCTCGCCGCGATCACGCCCGGCAGGGAAAGCGGCAGGGTCACGCGCAGGAAGCGGGCCACCGGACCGTCGCCCAAGTCCGCGGCCGCCTCGAGCAGGGAGCGGTCGATCTTCTCGAGCGATACGTAGATCGGAAGGATCGCGAAGGCCGCCCAGGCGTGCGCCAGGGTGATCACTATCGCGGTCGGGCTGTACAGCAGAAATTCGAGCGGTTGCTCGATCAGGCCCAAGGCCTTGAGCCCCGAGTTGATGGCGCCGTTGTAGCCCAGGATCACCTTCCAGGAGAACACCCGCAACAGATAGCTGGTCCAGAACGGCAGCGTTATCAGGATGATCCAGACCAGCTTGCGCCGGTGGACGTGAAAGGCGACGTAGTAGGCCATCGGGTAGGAGAACAGCACGGTCAAGATGGCGCAGGTTCCGGCGATCCACAGCGAACGGACCAACAGCGCCCTGTAGACCAGCCCCTCGGCCGCCTCCTGATAGTTGTTGAGCGTGAAGGTGGTGTCGAATTCGAAGGCGCGCTGGGTCCAGAAGCTCATCACCACCAGGATCGCGAAGGGCGCGCACATGGCGAAGGCCATCACGATCAGCGTCGGCGAGAGCAGCGTGTAGCCGCGCAGCGCTTCGCTGCGCAGGTAGAGCGCGCGAAGACGCGACCGCCAACTCCTGCCCGTCCCGACTCGCGGGCCGGCTATCGAGATTGTGTTACTCAAGGATCGCTACTCAAGGATTTGCCTACTCCCTTTGGAATGCGGCCGGGTGCCGTCCCACCGAATCGACTGGAGAGATTGCCGCATAGCCATGCCGGCCAGGGCGACGCCCCCGCCCGCCAGGAAGGTCGGGACGGTGGCACCGCCGCAGCCAATAACACAACCGCCGTTCGAGCTAGAAACCGGCCTTGATCTGCTCGAACTCCTTGTTCATCGCGGTCTCGAACTCCTGGGTCTGCGGGATCTGGAACTTCCCGGCGCTCAAGATGTCGACCGGGTTCCGGCTCAGGCCTAGCTCCGTCAGCTCGGCATCCGTGAACAGATCGAACGACTTGATGTTCGAGTGGCCGTAGCCGTTCTCGCCGATCAACCACTTGCCGGATTCGGTGCTCAGCAAGGCGTCGACGATGTCGTGGGCCTTGTCGGGATGCGGCGCATCCTTGTGCATCATGGCGCCACAGACCCAGGTGAGCGCGCCCTCCTTCGGGTTGGCGAAGGCCACGGGAACGCCTTCCCCCTTGAGCACGACGGCCGAGGAATCCCAGGTCATGGCGGCGACCAACTCGCCGGAGGCGAGCGCCTGTTCCAGCGACGTCGTGTCGTCGGTGTAGGTTCGGATCAACGGGCGCTGCTTGCGCATGATGGCCGCGACCTTCTTGAAGCTGGCGTCCGAGGAAATGTCATTGAAGTCGACGCCGGCGTAGATGGCGGCGCACCACCAGGAGTCTCCGCCCGAGGCGAGCATCCCGAGGCGGCCCTTGTAGCGCTCGTCCCAGAGCATGCCCCAGGACTCCTCTTGGCCCTGAAGGTCGAACAGGTCGGTGCGATAGGTGATCGAGGTGCGTCCCCAATCGACCGGCGCCATATAGGGCTTGTCGCCGACCATGTTGCCTTCGAGGTTATAGAGTTCCGGTATCACGTCCGGCCAGTTGGAGAGCTTGCTGGTGTCGAGGGTCCGGAACAGGCCGGTCGCCACCCAGCGCGGGATCGCTTGATTGCACGGATGCGCGATGTCGACCACGTAGCCGGCGCGCATCTTCGTGAGCGCCTCCTCGGAGCCGCCGAAGGTTGCGAAATTGGGCGCCTCGCCGTGCTTGGCGATGTAGGGCCCGACAAACTCCGGTACGTCGTAGCCGCCCCAGGTGAAGAAGGTCGCCTGGTCGGCGGCGGCCGCCTTGGCCATGTGCGACATCGCCGGGGTCATGACCACGGCCAAGCCGGCGGCGCTCATTCCTTGGAGCAAGTCGCGCCGGCTGATGTCCCGGTTTTTGATGCGTGCGATAAGATCACCTGTGTCCATGTTTACCTCCCATGTGCGTGTGCCATTATCGTTGCCAATAAGCCGCTCCGCGGCCGCTATTCGGTATCAGCCTCGCTTCCCCTGGCCGTTCCCGCCTCTTGCCCTCTCCTCATCCTATCACCCGCCGTATCTGCGTCCAGACTAACCAGCACGCCGGGACGCCGCCGCCGGGGGGCTGACGGCGGCGAATTCGGCCGGAAACACGCTCGCCAGATAGTTGCGGCAGGCGCGTTTCGCGGCTTCGCGGTCGAAATGCTCCGGATCGATCATCAGGTCCAGCCACAGCCCGTTGATCATGGCGTTCAAGCCGTGGGCGATGGCATCGGCGTCGAGTCGATGGTGCCCGCCCTGATTCATGATCCGGGCGATGAGTTCGCGGGTTTGGGCGAGATATTCGTCCGACAGCTTCGAGCATAGTCTACGAAATTGGGGCTGGCTCTGAGACTCACCCCAGAAGGCGACCCAAACCGATACCTTGCGCCGGTTGCAGACCTCGCGCCCTAGATCGGTCTCGATGATCGCGTCGAGCGCGGCGACCGGGTCCGGACCGCGCGCCCCGACCGCGCGCTTCCAACGCGCCTCGTATTCCTCGGCCAGGAACTTGAGCGTTTCCAGCAGGAGGCCGTCCTTGGTCTTGAAGTAGAAGCTCACGATGCCCTGGGACAGCTTGGCCCGCTTGGCGACCTGGCCCAGAGTGGTCTTGCGGAAGCCGTGCTTGGCGATGGTGTCGATCGTGGCCTCGATCAACTGCTCGCGCCGCAAGTGCTTGATATCGTTTCGCACGACCGCTCCCTATTGCCGCCGGGGGCCCTTCGATCCGGGGCCCGTCTTGGAACCAACTCTGGTGTTGCGACGAATTATAGCGCAAAAAATTGATTGATTGAACAATCAATTTTCTGGACGCCCCGAGGCCCGAATGGCTATGGTCCGGGGGCTGAATTCGGACCGAGAAACGCGCGCGTGCCATGAGGCGTCCGCGCAAGGGGCATGGGCGTGAAAACCTACGACATCATCGTGATCGGGGCCGGTCACAACGGCCTGACCGCCGCGGCCTACCTGGCACGCGCCGGGCTCGACGTCGTGGTGCTGGAGCGCAATCCCTACATCGGCGGTGCCGCAGTCAGCCGCGAGATTCACCCCGGCTTCACCTACTCCAACTGCTCCTACGTCAGCAGCCTGATGCGCCCGGAGATCATGCGCGAGCTGGAGCTGTCCAAGTACGGCCTGCAGATCATCCCTTTCGACGGCGGCGTGACCATGACCCGCGACGGTGGTTACTTCGCCAGCTACAACGACCACGACATGAACCGGCGCGAGATCGCCCGCCACTCCGCGCGCGACGCCGAGGCCTACGACCGCTACGTCACGGAGACCGCGCGCCAGTGCCGCTTTATCAAGCCCTACCTGATGCAGACGCCGCCCGACCCGGCCTCGTTCAAGTGGCGCGACCTCAAGGGACTGGCGGACCTGGGCCGCGCCTTTCACGACCTGGGCGAGGAAGCGATGTACGACACCTTGCGCTTCTGGACCATGAGCTGCACCGATTTTCTCGATCAGTACTTCGAAACCGAGGTGGTCAAAGCGCACAAGGCAGGCTCCTCGATCATCGGCACCGCCCTGGGGCCGAGCTCGCCCGGCTCGGCCTACGTCCTGCTGCACCACTACATGGGTGAGGTCGACGGCAACATCGGCGCCTGGGGCTTCGCGCGCGGCGGCATGGGGGCGGTCAGCGGCGCGCTCGGCCAGGCCTTCCAGGCCCATGGAGGCGAGATCCGCACCGATGCCGGGGTCGCGCAGGTGATCGTGAAGAACGGCAAGGCGGTCGGCGTGGCGCTCGAAGACGGCACCGAGGTGCGCGGCCGCCGGGTGGTCTCGAACATGGACGTGAAGCGCACCTTCCTGAAGGCGGTCGACCCCAAGGACCTGCCTGAGGACTTCCTGCGCCAGGTTCGAAACTTCAAGATCCGCGGCTCCTCGGGCAAGCTCAACATCGCGCTCGACGGCCTGCCCGATTTCCCCAGCGTGCCCAACGATTGCCCGGCGCTGCAGGGCGATATGCATATCACCGACAGCATCGAGACTCTGGAGCGCGCCTACGACGACTGGAAGGGTGGCATGTGGTCGCGCGAGCCCTACGTCGACATGGTGATCCCGACCCAGCTCGATCCGACCATGGCGCCGCCGGGCAAGCACTACATGTCGGTCTTCGTCCAGTACGTCCCGCCCAAACTGGCCGACGGTCCATGGACGCCGGAAAAGCGCGACGCCTTTGGGCAAACAGTGATCGATGCCATCGCCGCATACAGCCCGAACTTCAAGGACCTGATCCTGCATGTCGAGGTCCGGACCCCGAAGGAGCTGGAGGACGAGGTCGGGCTGACCGAGGGCAACATCTTCCAGGGCGAGCTGACCCTCGACCAGTTGATGTTCAACCGGCCGATCCCAGGCTACGCGCAGTACCGATCGCCGATCCGAGGGCTCTACATGTGCGGCTCGAGTTGCCATCCCGGCGGCGGTGTCATGGGCGCGCCGGGCGCCAATGCGGCGCGCGAGATCCTGCTCGATGTCGGCGCGCGGCGGTGAGACGGTCATGACCGGGCGCGTCGATGTCATCGTGGTGGGCGGCGGCCACAACGGCCTGGTCTGCGCCGCCTACCTGGCCCGGGCCGGGCGCCGGGTGTTGGTGCTCGAATGCAATCCCCAGATTGGCGGCGCTGCGGTCAACAAGGAGATCGCGCCCGGCTTCAACCTGCCGGCCTGCGCCCACATCCTGCACCATCTCCACCCGCGGGTGATTTCTGAGCTGAACCTGGCCGGCCATGGCCTGAGCCTCGCCGCCAAGGACCTGGCGACCATCGCGCTCGGCCGCGATGGCCGGCACCTGGTGCTGCGCGGCGGCGAGGTGACGCCGTCCTTGAAAGACCTGAGCGCGGCGGATGCGGCCGCCCTGCCCGGCTTCCACGCCCGGATGAGCCGTTTCGCCGAGGCGCTGCGCCCGCTCCTGACCGAGGCGCCGCCGCGTCTGCACGGCATGAACCGGGGCGACCAGTGGACTCTGGCCAAGCTGGCCTGGCGGCTGCGCCGATTGGGCCGCGTGGAGTTCCGCGAGTTCCTGCGGGTGGCGGCCATGAACGCGGCCGACATCCTGGAGGAGAGCTTCGAGTCCGATCTGCTCAAGGGTGCACTCGCCTTCGACGCCGTGCTCGGCACCAGCTTCGGGCCGCGCTCGCCGGGCAGCGTGTTCACCCTGCTATACCGCCTGGCCGGTCAGGTCGAGGGCCGCTCCGGCGCGCTCGCGCTACCGCGCGGCGGCATGGGTGCCGCGGTCGAGGCCATCGCCGCGGCCGCCCGCAACCAGGGCGCCGAGATCCGCACCGAAGCCCGGGTCGCGCGCATCCTGGTCGAGAACGATCGGGCGGCCGGGGTGGAACTGGAGTCCGGGGAGCGGATCGCCGCCGGCACCGTGGTCTCCAACGCCGACCCGAAGGCCACCTTCCTGTCCCTGCTCGGCGCGGAGCATTTGGACACTGGCTTCGTCCGCCGCATCTCCAATCTGCGCATGAACGGCCTGGCCGCCAAGCTGCACCTGGTGCTCGACGGCCTGCCGAGCGTGCCCGGCCTGAGCGCGGCGGAGCTCGGCGAGCGGCTGGTGATCGCGCCCGGCATCGACGATCTGGAGCGCGCCTTCAACCACACGAAATATGGCGAGTATTCCGAGCGGCCGGCCATGGAGGTGACCATCCCCAGCATCGCCGATCCCTCGCTTGCGCCCGAGGGGCGCCACGTGCTCTCCGCCGTAGTGCTCTACGCGCCCTATCGTCTCAAGGGCGGTTGGGAGGCGGCGCGTGACGCCTTCGCGGAGCTGGCGATCGAGACTCTGGCGGCCTACGCGCCCGACCTGCCCGAGCGGATCGTGGCGCGCGAGTTGGTGACGCCCGTAGACCTGGAGCGCGACTACGGCATGACCGGCGGGCATTGGCACCACGGCGACCTGGCGCTCGACCAGATGTTGATGCTGCGCCCGGTGCCCGGGGCGAGCCGCTACGCGGCGCCGCTGCCGGGCCTCTACCTCTGCGGCGCCGGGAGCCATCCGGGCGGCGGGATCATGGGCGCGGCCGGCTTCAACGCGGCGCAACGCATCCTCGGCGATGGCGGCGCGGCATGACGGCCCCCTACAAGCAACCGCTGCTGGAGACGCCGCTGCATGCGCGCACGGCGCCGCTCTGCCTGACCGGAGACTGGGCGAACTGGGGCGGCTACGTGACCGTCAACAGCTACCGCACCGTGGAGCAGGAGTACTTCGCGATCCGCAACGCGGCGACGCTGTTCGACCTTTCACCCATGAGAAAGTACCGGATCGCCGGGCCGGACGCGGAGCGCTATCTGAACCGGCTGCTGACCCGCGATGTCCGCAAGCTCAAGCCGGGCCGGGTCGGCTATGCGGTCTGGTGCGACGATCGAGGCAAGGTGCTCGACGACGGCACGGTGTTCCGCTTCGGGCCCGGGGCGTTCCGCATCTGCTCCCAGGAACGGCACCTCAACTGGTTCCTGGACAGCGCGCTCGGCTTCGATGTGACCGTCGCCGACGTGAGCGAGGACATCGCCGCCATCGCCCTGCAGGGACCGCAGTCGTTCAGCGTGCTGCGGGCGCTGGGCCTGACCGGCAGCGAGGCGCTGAAACCCTTCAGTATGGCCGAGTTCACTATCGACGGGTTGGCCGTGACCCTGTCGCGCACCGGCTTTACCGGCGATCTGGGCTACGAGATTTGGACCGAAGCGGCGCATGCGGTCGCGCTCTGGGACCGGCTGATGGCGGCGGGCGCGGGCCACGGCATCCTGGCCGTCGGCTCCGCGGCCCTCGATTTGGCACGCATCGAGGCCGGCTTTCCGGTCGCCAACGTCGATTTCATCGTCGCCGAGCAGGCCCTGCGCGCGACCCGTCGGCGCTCGCCGCTCGAGCTCGGCCTGGGCTGGCTGGTCGACTTCGACAAGGGCCACTTCAATGGGCGCCGGGCGCTGCTCGCCGAACGCGATAGCGCCGAGCGCGACCGCACTGGGGGCACCCGCTTGGTCGGGCTCGACGTGGCCGGCAACAAGCCGGCCCGGGACGCCCTGATCTACCACGGCCGAGACACCGCGGCCGGCTTCGTGACTTCGGCCATGTGGTCGCCGACCTGCAAGCGCAACATCGCGCTCGCCACCCTGAAGCGGCCCTTCGAGACCGGGAACCAAGCCCTTTGGGCCGAGATCTATGTCGCGAAGGAGGGCAAGTGGGAGAAGGTTGTAGCGCCCTGCAGAATCGTGGAACGTCCCTTCTTCAATCCCCCGCGCCGGCGGGCCACGCCGCCCCTGCCATACTGACGCAAACGGACCAGACCCGATGATTTCGAACCTGCACTTTGACACCGAGCAGATCCGGGAACAGGATCGCCACTGGATCCATCCCTGGGAAAACTTTCAGACCGCTGGCACGGCCGCACGCACCATCATCGCGCGCTCCGAGGGCATCTACCTGACCGACACCGAGGGCAACCGCCTGATCGATGGCCCGGCCGGCATGTGGTGCGTCAACATCGGCCACGGCAATTCCGAGATGGCCGAGGCCATCGCCGAGCAGGTCCGGCGCATGCCCTATTACAGCCCCTGGAGCCTGGGCAACGTGCCCGCCGCCGAGTTGAGCGCCAAGCTGGCGGCGCTGGCGCCGGGCGATCTCGACCACGTGTTCTTCACCACCGGCGGCTCGACCGCGGTGGATTCGGCGTTGCGCTTCGTGATGTACCTGAACAACTGCCTGGGACGGCCCGAGAAAAAGCACATCATCTCGCGCCAGGACGCCTACCACGGCGCCACCTACCTGGCCGCCTCCTGCTCGGGCAAGCCGCGCGACAGGATCCTGCTCGATTTCGAAACCGGCTTCATCCATCACATCGGCTCGCCCAACCCCTATCGGCGCCCCGCGGGCATCAGCGTCGAGGACTTCTGCGATGCCAAGATCGCGGAGCTGGAGGCCAAGATCCTGGAGCTGGGGCCGGACCGGGTGGCGGCCTTCATCGCCGAGCCGGTGCTGGCGTCGGGCGGAGTGATCGTGCCGCCGCCAGGCTATCACAAGCGCTGCCTGGAGGTCTGCCGCAAGCACGACGTGCTCTACATCTCCGACGAGGTGGTCACCGCCTTCGGCCGGCTCGGTCACTTCTTCGCCTCCGAGGATGTCTTCGAGATGGTGCCCGATATCATCACCACCGCCAAGGGCATCACCTCGGGCTATCTGCCGCTCGGCGCGGTGCTGATCTCCGACCGCCTGATCCAGCAGTTGGGCGGCAGGGAAGCGGACAGCGGCATGTTCGCCAACGGCTTCACCTACTCGGGCCACCCGGTGGTCTGCGCCGCCGCGCTCAAGAACCTGGAGATCATGATCCGCGACGGGTTCATGGAGCACGTGCGCGAGGTCGGCCCCTACTTCCAGGCGCAACTGCGCGAGCTCGCCGACATCCCGATCGTCGGCGAGGTGCGCGGCATGGGACTGATGGCCTGCGTCGAATGCGCGCTGGAAGGGGACGCCCGGGACTCGCTGGAGGTCGGTTACGACGTCGGCGCCCGTATCGACCGCCACTGCCAGGCGCTCGGCCTGATCGTGCGGCCGCTGGGGCCCATGTGCGTGATGTCGCCGCCGCTGATCATCACCAAGGCCCAGATCGACGAGTTGGTCGGGATCCTGCGCCAGGGCATCGAGGCGGCGATGGCGGAGCTGCGCGCGGAAGGTATCTGGAAGGGCTGATCCGTTCGCGGGGGCGCCGTCCTCGGGACGCAGCACGATGACCAGGCGATAATGCGGCGTGGCCTCATGGGGCGTTACCCGCGGCGAAAGTCCCGAGTCTTTGATCTAGATCAAAGTCCCGACTCCTTAATTTTCCGACGGAAATGCGTATCACAATATCCAAGGAGAAGAGTCGATGACCGGGGGGAGACGCTGGATTTGATCGGCGTGATCGCGGCCTTTGTCGCGTTCAGCGCCATGCTGGGCTACGCGCAGATCACCTCGGGCGGGCCCGGACGCTAGAGCATTATCCGATCTTATAGGACCATTTGATGGACCAGAGCGGCTCATTCGGTTAGGCGCGGCGCGCAGCGCGATGTGGGTCATCGGGCCAGCGCCGCAACGCAGCCGATGAGCCGCTCTGGTCCACCGAAGGCCGGGTTCTTTTGTCCCGGTCAAATGGTCCCATAAAATTGGATAATGCTTTAGCCGGTAAGCGCGCAGGCGCGGCTAGGGCGTGAGGGCGGCGACCGGCACGGCCCGCAACGGGCCGGCTGAAACGCCGATATGGGCGTTGAATCGCGCCAATAACCGGGCGTTACCCTCGGACAAGCGTCCGCCGTAGGCCGGGCCGGTGAGCGGCCGCGTGCCGGTTTCGGTCAGGAAATTGCGGCCCTCGATCCAGGCGATGGCGGCCAGGAAGTCGTGGCTCAACGCGTAGCGCGGCGGCACCAGCCCGAGCCGGTCCTCCGAAATGCGCGCCAGGTGGGCCAGCGTCATCTGGTCGTAGGCGTTGCGCCGCCAAGGTGCCTCGAACCAGCGGTCGAAGGCGGCCCGGGTGGGCCCGAGCAGGCCAGCCCCGCCACCGGCCCCGCCACCGGCCCCGCCACCGGTATCGGCGGCCGTGGCGAACCTGCGGGCCATGTCCGCGTAGGCACTCGCCAGTTTCGCGTCCCAGGCGGCACCCTCGCCGCCCGCGCGCAGCTCCCAGGCGATGCGGATCGAGATCGCTTCCGCCGCCGCCTCGCGCACGCGCCGCAGCAGGATCAGGTCCGCGGGCGGATAGTAGCGGTTGTCCGAAAAGGTCGGATGCTGGGGCACGTGGGCCAGCTCATGGGCCAGAAAGGCGATCTTGCCGCCTTGGGACAGCGTGGCGCGGACACCGGCCATGTGGCGGCCGGCGAAATAGTAGGCCAGGAGGTCGGTCTCCGAATCGATGCAGACGTGGACACCGTGGCGCCGCGCCCGCGCCAGGACCGCGCGCCCGGTGGCGCTGATGCCGATGATCTCGAACAGGCGGCTCAGCTCGGCGCGGCGGGTGCTGGCCCCGGGGCTGGCAAGCTCGATGTCGCCGGCCAGGAGGCAGCCGGCCACCGCCCGGGGGTCGTGGCCGAGGGCGCGTTCGGTGTCGTCCGGCGCCATGCCGCCGGGCCGGTACACCTCGGTGGCGTGGTCCCGGGCCGCGTGATCCTGGGTGGCGTGGTCTCGGGTGGCAGCGACCCGGGCCGCCGCGCCCTGCCCGACCGCGACCAGGCTCGAAATCGCGGCGATCAGCACGATGGCCAGCCAGCCGGGCCCATGCCGCGCCGACCGCCGGTCGTTCACCGCTGTTGAAATCCGCGCCATGGTTCCCTCGCCGTCCGCTCCGCCTGTCGGGTTTTCGCGAGAATAACGCGGAAAGCTTACCGTTTCGCTGTCACGACGGGGGCCCTTGCACGGCAAGGCCGACTCGAAAGAGTTAATGCTATACTAACAAACTGCGGATTAGCGTGGCCCCTTTAGCGTGGCCCTTGAAGTTGTGGACCGGAACCCCAGGTCATGCCCGAGAGCATCCTGAGCTGCCTGCCGGAACGGCTCCATCCGGTGAGCCGGATGTTTCTTGATATTTGGCTGTCCGGGGATCTCTCGACCGCCGAGTTCCTGCGCTGGTTCCACATGCCGAACTCGGACTACCTGCCGGTGGCCCAGTGCATCCTGGCCGCGGTCGCCGGCGCCTGAGCCGGCCAGCCCTCGGGCCATCCGGAGGCGCGGCAAAGAAATTGCGGGGGCTGTGCGGGTTTGTTATAACCCCGCCCTCGTGACGACGGTACACTCAGGTGCGATCGTTTCGACACCAACCGGAACGATCCCCGATCCGCGGTAGCTCAGTTGGTAGAGCGGGTGGCTGTTAACCACCATGTCGCAGGTTCGAGTCCTGCCCGCGGAGCCAATTGGAACAGGGGCTTGGT
>SMUX01335958.1_pt1 | contig 14932 bp, 11 predicted proteins | sample 2456431 | NCBI WGS metagenome assembly SMUX01 (sample SAMN11095930, study PRJNA526329) | marine sediment metagenome | biome: Marine sediment; feature: Surficial sediment; material: Deep marine sediment; isolation source: Hadal surficial sediment | place: Pacific Ocean | collected 2014-11 | depth... | reverse complement strand
CGTAACCGGTGCTGGCGATACTGTAATCGCAATGCTCGCTGGCGCACTGGCTAGTGGCGCAAGTCTGGCATCGGCCGCGGCGCTCGCCAATATTGCGGCAGGTTTGGTGGTGCGCAAGATCGGCGTCGCTACCGTAACACCGGGCGAAATACGTGTATCGCTGCATCAGCGTGGTCAGGGCGGTCGCGGCCTGGTCGGGCCGGACGAACTCAAGCTCATGGTCGCCGAGTCTCGAGATCGCAGCGAGCGCGTTATCATGACGAACGGTTGTTTCGACGTATTGCACGCTGGGCATGTTTCCTATCTTGAAGAGGCAAAGAGTCTTGGTGATCGGCTGATCGTCGCCGTAAATGACGATGAGTCGGTGCGCAGGCTCAAAGGTGAGTCGCGGCCGATCAACGCCCTCGAAGATCGTTTGTTGGTGCTGGCTGGTCTCGCGGCTGTCGACTGGGTCGTACCCTTTTCAGATGACACTCCAGCTGCGCTGATTGCTGCTGTGTTGCCGGATGTTCTGGTAAAGGGCGGCGACTATGATCCGAATGAAATCGCCGGCGCCAAAGACGTATTGCAGAATGGCGGCGAGGTACGGATCCTGGCATTCCGTGACGGACATTCATCGAGCCGAATTATCGACAAGCTCAGCGACTAGTGGTCCAACAAGCTTATATTGACGGATTCAGAGCTATCCGGATGGTCCAGGACAAGGCGCAGTCCGAAGGGAATGGCAGGTTCTTTCCAAGGGCTGCAACGCCGTATTGGACCATCCGGGTAGCTCCCTATGGACGACCGCTTCACAGCTCGCTGAACGCATCAATATAAGCTTGTTGGATCACTGTGCGCTTACTCTATAATTTATTAACCTATCTGCTGCTGATCCCGTACGCCTTTTACTGGTTAATCCGGGGTATCGGTAACCGAGCTTATCTCGACCGCCTGTCGCAACGATTTGGGTTCGGCTTTCCCAAACTTGATGGATGCATTTGGGTGCATGCTGTATCGGTCGGCGAGGTTCAGGCAGCCGTGCCGCTCATTCACGCACTGATTGATCGCTTTCCCGATCAAAACCTCGTCGTCACGACGGTAACACCTACTGGCGCTGCGCGTGTTGCAGCATTATTCGGTGACACTGTAGAACATTGTTATATTCCATTCGAGTTCCCGCATGCGGTCAGAAGTTTCTTTTCGTCCCTCCGTCCGCGAGCGGCGATGATCTTGGAAACCGAGATCTGGCCGAACCTGTACCGCGGCTGCGGCACACGAAAGATCCCGCTGATCCTGGTCAGCGCCCGGATTTCACCGCGGTCTGTACCGGGTTACCGGCGTTTGTTGCCGCTGATCCGGGAGACTTTATCTCACGGCATTATCATCGCGGCGCAAAGTCAGGCGGATGCAGACCGCTTTCTTGAGCTAGGCGCGAATCCAGTGCGCACCTGGGTAACCGGAAACATCAAATTCGACGTTGAACCAAATCCCGATATTGCCGCCGAAGGCGAGGCGCTGCGCGCCGCATTATTCGGCTCGCGGTCAGTCTGGATAGCAGCGAGCACACACGATGGCGAGGAGCAGCAGGTACTTGATGCGCATCGAACGTTGCTCGAAAAAAACCCGCAGTTGCTGTTGGTGCTGGTTCCCCGTCACCCGGAGCGATTTAGCCGTGTGTGTCATCTTATCGAACAGCAGAATTTCAGTGTCGTCTGCAGAACAGCGAATCAGCCGTGTGATGGGTCAACCGAGGTTTTCTTGCTGGACACGATGGGCGAGGTGCCGCTCTTCTACGCCGCTAGCGACATTGCGTTCGTCGGCGGCAGCCTCGTCCCGGTCGGTGGTCACAATTTACTGGAGCCGGCAGCGCTGGGTCTACCCATAGTCACTGGTCCGCACTTGTTCAATGCGCAGGAGATCGCCGAGAAATTCATTGAATTGGGTGCTTGCCGACTGGTTGCGGACCCTATCGAATTAGCGGCGGCGGTGGCGTACCTGATCGAAAATCCGGCTGCGGCGGCAAAAATCGGTAAGAATGGCCTGGCGGTACTCGAGCAGAACCGGGGATCACTGGAGCGGCTCCTGCGCTTATTGGGACCGCTACTGGACGACGGTGTGGCTGCCTAAGACCTTTCAGCGCTTTCGGCCTGCGCTTCTTCCGGCGTTGGACGATCCTTTAACCACTGGTCTATTTGTTCTAGGTCCTGCACCTGCAGTGAACCCGCCGCCTGCTTCAAGCGCAGTGCATTCATGATGTAGTCGTAGCGGCTTTGATAATAGTTCGTAATCGCTACGTACAGCGAGAATTGAGAGTTAAGCACCTCGACGATCGTTCGCGTGCCGACTTCATAACCGGCCTGCGTCGCTTGAAGCGCTGTATGGCTGGACGCAACCGCTTGTTTCAAAGCCCGTACCCGGCTGATCTCGGAAAGCACTCCAAGATAGGCATCGCGGGTCTGGCGCTCGGTTTCACGCGTTACGCGCTGCAACTGTTCGCGACTGGCGCGATGCAAGTAAACCGCTTCTTTCACGCGCGACGAAGTAGCACCGCCAGCAAAGAGTGGCACAGTGAGTTGAACTGATATTTGATCTCGCGCGCTGGAGTCATCAAAAATGCTCGTACCGCTGCCAAAGGGACTGCTAGCGAATACGTCGCCTTCGGATGTGTTTTCGCCGGTACTGACAACCAGGTCAAGCGATGGATAGTAGCCGTTTCGTCGGAACGATATTTCGTCGCGGGCGAGCCGCTCATCCAGTCGGCTGGCTACAAGATTGAGGTTTTGACTAAGCGATAGGTCGACCCAGCTAGCCTCATCATTAGGTGCAGGAGTGAGAAGCGGAAAGTCGTCACCCGGGGCGTCGAGTCTGGACACATATTCACCCGTAATTTCGCGCAGGAACTCGCGCGCGGTAGCGAGCGATCGCTTGGCACCGATCTCGTTGGCGACTGACTGATCGTAAGCCGCCTGAGATTCCTGTACGTCGGTGATGGCAATGAGTCCAACGTCGAATCGTTGCTTTGCCTGCTCCAGCTGACGGGCAATAGCCGTGCGATCGGCGTTGATGGATGTCAGGCGATCCTCTGCCGCCAGGACATCGAAGTAGCGCTGCGCTACCCGGACGATGAGATCCTGCTGTGCAGCTTCACGCACAGCCTCTGCTTTTGCGACGGTCTTATCGGCACGCTTAAGGTTTACGATCTGGTCCCAGCGGAACAAAGACTGACGCAGCGTGACGCTCCAGTTCGTGTTGGTACTCTCTTGGTCAAACGTCGTTGTCGCGTTGTTGATAAACGAGAAGCTCGATCCTGATATGTTTGTTTCATTCCAATCAGCCGTCGCGCTGATCTGCGGCATCAGTACGCCGCGTGCCTGTGGTTTTGCCTCGAAGGCCGCCAGTCGCCTGGCTTCTGCCTCGTGAATCTGCGGGTCGCCCTGCAGTGCCTGCTGGTAAATTTCCAGCAGCGAGGCCGGGTGGGCTGAACCCGATACTGCAATCGCACCGAGCGTCAAAACTAACAGCCTGATCTTATTAACTTTTTTCATTTTCTCCGTTCCGGAATAAGCTGGTGTCTGGTCTGAGGTGTTATAGTCTACTACATCACTATATCAGTTGGAATGTTTTGCTTCTGCACTTAGATGCAACAAGCGTGGGACTGGTTTCGCTCATTGCAGGTTTTTTCCCGCTAAAACGAAAACTGCGGTGGTAACGCGCCATTGACAAGTGGCAACAGGCTGGTCTCGAACAGCGTATCACTTTGCCAACCGTCTTCATCGGCACGCGTCACCCGTGTAGCGGACATGACTGGCGCATCGCCGACAACAACAAATAATCGGCCGCCGGGATTCAGCGCCTCAACCCATCGTGTGTCGAATGACTGCACAGAACCTGTGACCGCGATGGCATCGAAGGTTCCATCGGGTAGTCGCTGCGTTGCATCCATTGGCAACAGTTCGACATTCTTGATGCCGCAGTGCTTAAGTTTTTGTAGTGCAGAATCGAGAAAGTCATCGTGCACATCAATACTTGTGACGTGCGCCGAGAGTGTCGCGAGGCACGCTGTCAGAAATCCACTTCCGGTGCCGATCTCCAGTACAGTTTCACCGCCAGCCAGTCTCAGCGCCTGCAATACATGGCCTTCGATGGTCGGTGTCATCATCAACTGGCCATGCCCGATGGGAATTTCCGTATCCGCGAACGCGAGTGCTTCATAGCCCTCGGGTACGAAGCGCTCACGCGGCACTTCTTGCAGTCCTTTGAGCACAGTTTCGTCGAGAACATGCCAGGCGCGGACCTGTTGTTTGATCATTTGCTGACGAGCAAAATCTGTGTTCATGCTTGTGTTACCTGTAAACCGATGAATTTAAACGGGAATAAGCGAGTTCCGTGACATTATTTCGTGCCGGTTCGCGTAATCAAAAGGAAGCTCTTCCAGAATTATGGTGAATCGCCGCAGCGACGTCACGTGGCTGGGATATGCTTACAGATGCTTGATTTATGTAATCTTCTTAACTCTGACCTCTCCGTTTGCGGAGAGCCACATTGAGCCCAATAATAACAAATGAACATCAATAACTTGGCTGTATCTGGATATTTTCGGTCTGGAATTGTGCTCTGAATGTCATCGAACGTCATCATGATCCTACTCGCATCGCTCGCCACTGTCGGCGTCGGAGTTACTGCGTGGTTGTGGTTCTCGCGCCGCAATGTCTCACGACGTGTGCAGCGACTCAATGAGGAGATGCTCGAGGCATCCAAAGACTCGTCAGTCGGGCATCGCCTGACGGTACCGAATGATCCGGCGATGGCTCAGCTTGCGCATACCATCAATCGCCTGTTCGATGCGCTGGGTGAGCGCGACAAAAAGATTCAGGGCCGCGATCGTCTTTTTAAGGACTTCACTCGAACAATGCCAGAGATCGTCATTATTCACGATGAGAAAATTCTATTGTCAAATGAGACGGCCGCCAGCCTGGTCGGTCTTGAACCTGCGCAACTGGTCGGGCGTGAAATCGCCGACCTCGTCAAGCCGGCGTATCGGGCGCTGTTCAAAAAGACGGTCGCGAAACGGCTTGCTGGTGAGGACGCGCCACGTCGTATTGAGATACAACTCATTAACGGTAACCAGACAGGTTTGTGGGTCGAGGCGCAGAGTTCCAATATCGAGTATCGCGGGCAAAGAGCCATACTGACCGTTGCGCGCGATGTCAGTTATCGCAAAAGTCTCGAAGTTTCGTTGTCGCGAAGCAAGCGCCAGGCCCAGTACACGCTTGAATCGATTTCAGAAGGAGTGATTACTACCGATAACGACGGGCGCATTGATTACATGAATCTCGCGGCGGAAACGTTGATTGGCGCAAATCGTGATGATGCGGCGGGGCATCGCGTGGGCGAACTCTTCACACTGGTCGACGATGCAGACCGCCGCCCATTGGGAGATCCGGTGGAGCAGTGTTTGGCAATGCGCCGTCGAGTGAACATGGGCCGCCGCGCGGTCATGGTCAGCGCAGACGGCGAGCATGAACATTCGGTGGAAATAACAGCGTCGCCAGTCAGGGGTCCAGGAAATAGTATCTCCGGCACCGTGGTCGTATTCCATGACGTCAGTGAATTGCGTGGTCTGACGCGCAAAATGTCCTATCAGGCGACCCATGATCCGCTGACGGGACTGGTTAATCGGCGCGAATTCGAACGCCGCCTGGGTGAGGCTATGGACTCGGCGCACGCCGAAGAGGCTGTGCACATGTTGTTTTACATGGACCTCGATCGATTCAAAGCCGTCAACGATACCTGTGGTCACCTGGCCGGGGACAATATGCTCAGAGAGGTTGCTGCCCTGATACGAAACGAGGTCCGCGACTCTGATTTCGTCGGTCGATTGGGTGGCGACGAATTCGGTGCATTACTGGTCGGTTGCCCGATCGAAAAGGCGCGCCAGATCGCTTCTGATATCTGCCACATCGTGGCGAATTACCGCTTTGTTTGGCAAGACAAGATATTCAACATCGGAGTGTCTATCGGCCTGGTCGAAATCAACCACGCCAGCGGTACATTGCAGGATGTCATGAGTGCCGCTGACTCGGCCTGCTACATGGCGAAACAGCAAGGGCGGGGACAGGTGCATATTTACTCGGCACGTGATGAGGCTGTAGCCAGAGAACGCGGCGATATCCAATGGCTGCGACGACTGCAGACGGCGTTGCATGAGGATGGATTCGAACTTGCTCTGCAGCCCATTATTGCCATGAGTGGCAAGGCGGATTCCGGGCCGTCTGTGGAGGTCCTGATTCGTCTCACAGACGATAGGGGCCAATCGAGCAACTCAGCGGAGTTCCTGCGACCCGCGGAGCGTTATCAAATGATGCCGGAAATAGATCGCTGGGTGATTACCGCGACGCTCGGAGCCATCTCAGGCGGCGAAATCAAGCTGTCCGCTCACCGTAGCTGCGCGATTAATCTGTCGAGCCAGACGCTCGGTGACGAAACGTTCCTCGGCTTCGTGGTAGATGCACTCGATCGCTCCGCTGTAGCACCATCAGCGATCTGCTTCGAGGTTACAGAGGCGGCCATTCTTGCAAATGTGCAGCATGCACAGCGCTTTATTGAGGTGCTGCACGGCATCGGCTGTGAGTTCTCGCTTGACGATTTTGGCAGTGGTCTGGGCTCGTTCTCGAGCCTCAAGCACCTGCCTATTGACTACCTGAAGATCGATGGCAGCTACACGCGTAATCTGCAGACCGACCTCGTGAATCAGGAAATGGTAACGGCGATGATCAAGCTGGCGCGAACGATGCAATTCCGAGTTGTGGCGGAACAAGTTGAGCACCAGGAAGACTTCGACTGGCTGCGCGATGTCGGCGTCGATTTCGTGCAGGGGCACTTCATCGAAGCACCTTCGAAACTTGGCACAACCTCTACAACCGGAACCTTCCGGATTCTGAATCCGTAGCTTTGCCAAGAACGTTTACAGCCATGCATGGCCAATCAGTGATTGCAAGGTCGCTGCTACAGAAGCGGTACCATCAGCAGAGCAACGATGTTGATGATCTTGATCAGCGGGTTAATAGCAGGACCCGCCGTATCTTTGTAGGGGTCGCCTACCGTGTCGCCCGTTACCGCAGCCTTATGAGCAGCAGAGCCCTTGCCGCCGAAGTTGCCGTCTTCGATGTATTTCTTGGCGTTGTCCCATGCACCGCCACCGGCCGTCATTGAGATAGCGAGGAACAAGCCCGTGATAATGGTACCGAGGAGCATTCCACCGAGTGCTTTCGGCCCAAGCAACAGGCCGACACCCAGCGGTACCAGAATCGGCAGCAGTGAGGGCACAATCATTTCCTTGATCGCAGATTTGGTCAGGAGATCAACGGCACGGCTGTAATCTGGCTTGCCGGTACCTTCCATGATGCCTTCGATCTCGCGGAACTGGCGACGCACTTCCTGCACCACCGCACCGGCTGCGCGACCGACGGCTTCCAAAGCCATCGCGGCAAACAGGAACGGCACCATGCCACCAATAAACAGGCCGATGATGACCATGTGATCGTCGAGAAGGAACACGACATCGATGCCGGCCGCGTCCAACGCGTGGGTATAGTCAGCAAAAAGCACGAGTGCGGCGAGGCCGGCGGAACCAATGGCGTAGCCCTTGGTAACAGCCTTGGTCGTGTTGCCAACAGCATCAAGTTGGTCCGTTATCTTGCGAACTTCGGGCGGCAGTTCGGCCATCTCGGCGATACCGCCGGCGTTATCGGTGATTGGGCCGAATGCGTCGAGAGCAACAATAACGCCGGTCATCGACAACATAGAAGTTGCGGCGATCGCAATGTTGTAAAGGCCAGCAAGATTATCACCCGCCGGTGCCAATGCAAATGCACCCCAGATGCTGGCACAAACGGCCAGGACCGGCAGAGTCGTCGCCTTCATGGAGGTGCCGAGTCCCGCGATAATATTCGTCGCGTCGCCGGTTAACGAGGCTTCCGCAATCGTCCTGACAGGCTTGTACTCCGTGCTGGTGTAGTACTCGGTGATGACAACCAGGGCTGCCGTCAGGCCGAGGCCGATCAGGGCCGAGTAGTAAATACTCATTGCTGCGCCGGTTTCGCCCATCATCTTATTCGTGACGAAGTAAAAGGCCGCCGCCGCGAGGATGGCCGCAACGATCATGCCTTTATACAGAGCGCCCATAACTTTGCCACCGTCGGACGTCTTGACGAAGAATGTACCGATGATGGATGCAACGATTGAAACCGCGCCAAGCGTCAGCGGGTAAACTATCGCTACAGCGCCGTAGGCCTCTGCAACGAGGCCGCCGAGCAGCATTGTTGCGATGATCGTCACGGCATAGGTCTCGAACAAGTCAGCTGCCATGCCCGCGCAATCACCGACGTTGTCACCAACGTTGTCAGCAATTACGGCAGGGTTACGGGGATCGTCTTCCGGTATTCCCGCTTCGATTTTACCAACGAGGTCAGCACCGACGTCTGCACCCTTGGTGAAGATGCCGCCGCCGAGTCGAGCGAAGATGGAAATCAGTGAGCCGCCGAATGCCAGACCGAGCAGTGCGTGGATCGCTTCGTTTGGCGACGTACCCATGTTTCGGAGCACCATGTAGTAACCAGCGACGCCAAAAAGTGCAAGGCCGACAACGAGCATTCCCGTGATCGATCCGCCGCGGAAGGCGACGTTGAGCGCCGCGTTTACGCCTTTGGTAGCCGCTTCGGCCGTTCGCACGTTTGCGCGAACCGAGACGAACATGCCGATGTACCCGGCCAGCGCTGACAAAATAGCACCGATAGCAAAGCCGATTGCCGTAGGCCATTTGAGCGCGAAGCCCAAGACAAAAAACAGAACGACACCGACAGCGCCGATCGTCATGTATTGACGATTCATGTAGGCGTTAGCGCCTTCCTGAATTGCTGCCTGGATTTCCTGCATGCGGCTATTACCGGCAGGTTGCTTGAGGATCCACTGTGTCGAAATAATTCCGAATAATACCGCGAGTGCAGCGGCACCGATCGAGAACCAAAGGTGGGCCATCTCGATAGTCATCAGATTGTCTCCTGACATGTGTAGCGAAAAGTCAAACGATGCCACCATCGCCGGCTAAGGTGCAGGCGTCAGGGCATTGTCCGGTAAATGTCTGTTCTTATTTGTTTTGGGAGTTACGGCCCGCAACGGCCGCGCATCATACCACAAATTTTGTGCCAATCCGCGGCTTCACGGGTCGGTATCTGAGCTTGGCGATCTTCGGTAACCCATTGATATATGGAGGATAATTCTCACCCTTGATCAGCGGTTCGAGGTAGCGACGAGCTGCCGCAGTGATACCAAAGCCGTCTCGTGTGATGTAACGGCGTGGCAGCAATTTTTCCTTATTGGCAATGCGTCCTAAGGGTGCTGATTCGATCTTCCAGCGATACGGCCGGTCAGAGATGCGCTTGATAACTGGCATGATTGCTGTCTTGCCCAGCAGGGCGTATTGCACAGCTGCCTTGCCGACGGCATAGGCTTGTCTGACATCGACATCCGAGGCGATGTGACGGGCGGAGCGCTGCAGGTAGTCGGCTATTGCGTAGTGGAATTTGTAGCCAAGATTTTCACGAACCATGTTGGCGACGACGACTGCAACGCCGCCGAGCTGTGGATGACCGAAAGCATCGCGTGTTCCAGTCTCGGCCAGAAACTTGCCGTTCTTGTAGCGGGTTCCTTCGCTGACGACGATGACGCAGAAGTCGTATTGATTTACGCACTCACGAACCCGTTTCAAGAACTCGCGTTTCCTGAACGGAATCTCGGGGAACAAAATAATATGCGGTGCGTCCTCGCGGTTTTTGCCCGCCAGACCGCCTGCGGCAGCAATCCAACCTGCGTGGCGGCCCATGACTTCCAGTATGAATACTTTCGTAGACGTTTTCGCCATCGACAGCACATCCAGTGCGGCTTCCTGAGTTGACACGGCAATGTATTTCGCAACAGAGCCGAAGCCAGGGCAGTTGTCTGTGACTGGCAAGTCGTTGTCCACGGTCTTGGGAACGCCGAGACAGGTGACGGGATAGCCCATCGACCTGGAAATCTGCGATACCTTGTGAGCGGTATCCATGGAATCGTTGCCACCGTTGTAGAAAAAATAGCCAATGTCATGCGCCTTAAATACGTCGATCAGGCGTTCATATTCAGCGCGATTTTCTTCGATGCCTCTTAGCTTGTAGCGAGCGGAACCGAATGCGCCACCGGGTGTATACATCAGCGCGGCGATAGCGGACGCGCTTTCCTTATTCGTATCGATCATGTCCTCGGTCAACGCACCGATAATGCCGTTGCGCCCGGCGTAGACGTTGGCGATCTTGTTCGGGTATTTGCGAGCCGTCTCGATGACGCCGCAGGCCGTAGCATTGATGACAGCTGTAACACCGCCCGACTGGGCGTAAAAGGCATTCCTTGCAGACATGACATTGGATCCCTGGTGCTCTCTTTGAAGGCGAGAGAGGATACCTTGCATTGACGATAATGTCCTTTCTCGGTAGCGTACCTCGCGTTGTTGGAGGGCGTCGGACGAATGACCCGTATGAACCCGGAGGAAATGACATCAATGCGTATCGTATTACTGGGGGCGCCTGGATCAGGCAAGGGCACCCAGGCCAAAAAGCTAATGGTAGATAAGAACATCCCGCAGGTTTCGACTGGTGACATGCTGCGTGAGGCGGTCGCCAACGGTACCCGGTTTGGACTCAAAGCCAAGGCGGTTATGGACGCTGGCAATCTTGTCCCCGACGACGTAGTGCTGGGCATCATCAGCGAACGACTGGAGCAATCCGATGCGGCGAGCGGCTTCATTCTCGACGGATTCCCTCGCACCATGCAGCAGGCAACAGATCTCGAGGAACTGCTGGATGATAGGGGCACGCCGCTGGACACCGCAGTGCTCATGGATGTCGATTTCGACATTCTCATGAAACGCCTGACCGGTCGGCGAACTTGTTCTCTGACCGGAAAGCTACTGAACGTGTATTACTCGTCGCAGGACGAACTCGATGAATGTACGAATGCCGGTGGTGTGTTGATTCAGCGCGAGGACGACACCGAAGCGACGATCGGTAATCGCCTCAAAGTCTACCGAGAGAATACTGAGCCGCTGATTGAGTTCTATAAGAGTTGTGACAAACTCGTCACGATTGACGCCGAGGGCGCTATTGATGACGTTTACGCGCGACTCTTGACCGCACTATAATTTCTGCAGCAACGACTCGCCAATGAGCTCTCTGCGCCACCCTGTGAAGACTCTGGATTCGCGATTGCCAGACATGATGACCGACGATAACTCGCGCTTGGACGCCACGGTTTCCGCAGCGAGATCCAGATCTTTTGCACACTGGGCTATCTGAGCCTGCATTTCCTTGAGCAATGCCTTCTGCGCTTCATCGGGTGGCCGCGGCGGCTGATAGCCGTTCTCACTCCCTTCCGAGGACGCCACAGTATGGATTAATTGCTTGCCGACCCGGCTTATAATTTTGGCCGACATGCCGTCAATATCGACCAACTGGCTTTCGGATGACGGCAGATTATAGGCAATGTCGAGTAACACACGGTCACGCAATATCCACTGCCGCGGACGGTTGCGACGAATAGCTTCATCCTCTCGCCACGCCGCCAGACGAACGGCGGCGGCTCGTTTGCGGCCGCGGAAATTGCGCGCGCCCTTAAGCCGATTGATAGCCTGATCGCCCGATATGTCGTACAGCGCCGGGTCGAGCAGTAAGTGTGAATCCTGTCGCGCCCAGTCAAGGCGACCTTTTTTGTCGAGACGTTCCAGCAGAATGTCGGCGGCTGGCAACAGATATTCGACGTCCTCAGCGGCGTACTCCAAAAAAGCATCCGGCAGCGGCCGCCGCGTCCAGTCCGCACGCGTATGCGACTTGGTCATTGCGACGTCAAACAACTCCTGGACCAGGCCGGCGTAGCCCACTTGTGCCGGCATGCCGAGGAGCCCCGCCGCAACTTGTGTATCGAATATCGCCGCCGGCATCGAACCGGTCGTCTGGTAGACGACTTCGATATCCTGTCGCGCGGAATGCACGACCCAGCTGCCAGTCAGTAACTGCTTCCAGAAATCGTCTTGGCTGTCATCGACCAGCGCATCGACGCAGTAGATTTTGTCCCGCGTGGAAATCTGGACCAGGCAAAGCTGCGCGAAATAGGTCTTTTCACGCATGAATTCGGTATCAACGCCGAGTTGGGCGTGTCCGGTCAGGTTTTTGCTGATGCTGTCGGGTTGTTCGACAAACAGGTAATCGGGCATTGCGGGAGGTTAACATGCGATGATCGGCCACGTGTTATCTCTGATTCGAACGTTAATCGAAATTATTCTGTTGCGGAAAGGACCGGAAGCGCTGCCGCGCGCGCCAGTTGTCATCGTTTTTTCCGCTGCGTTGTGGTTGCTGGCCAGTATTGTGGCGCTCGTTGTGGTCGAGAATTACACGGGCAATACTTTTTTGCTGGGCATCGTGATCGGTGTCATTGGGTTTATGATATATGCGCTGTTAGTCAATGCGGCTGGCAAAGGCGCGCGATTGTTGCAGACGCTCAGCGCTATCATCGGTTGTGGCGCGGTATTGAGTTTCGCGGTCCTCATTTGTGAAGCGGTACTGCCGTACGTACTCAATGAAGTTCAGGTACGCGCGATAATCACGCTGATTTGGCTTTGGTCCGTGCCGGTAGAAGGACATATCATCGCTCGCGCCATCAACCGGCTTTGGTATGTTGGGTTTTTTGCCGCGTCGACTGTTTTTGTTGTACAGCTGTTCCTGTTGGCTTCACTCGGTCCGACGCTGGACCCACGGCCGCAGCAGGCGCTTGATCAAGCGACGACGCAGGCGACCTGAGACAGCATGCACATACACATTCTGGGAATTTGTGGAACATTTATGGGCGGTGTCGCTGCGCTCGCCCGTGCCGCCGGTCATAAGGTCACGGGTTGCGATCGAAATGTGTACCCGCCGATGAGTACCCAGCTGAAAGAGCTCGGTATCGATATTCACGAAGGCATGGACGCGGATCAGCTCAAGATCGATCCCGATTGTGTTGTCGTTGGCAATGTAATGAGTCGTGGTGTCGATGTGGTCGAGGCAATGCTCAAAAATGACCACCGCTACACATCGGGGCCGCAATGGCTTGCTGAAAATGTTCTGTACGACCGGCACGTCATTGCGATCGCTGGAACGCATGGCAAAACAACGACGGCCAGTATGCTGGCCTGGATTCTGGAGGATGCAGGTCTGGAGCCGGGTTTTCTGATCGGTGGCATCCCGGCCAACTTCGGCATGTCAGCACGATTCGGAAAATCCCGTTTCTTCGTCGTCGAAGCGGACGAATACGACACGGCATTTTTTGATAAGCGTGCGAAGTTCGTTCACTACCGTCCGCGTACGCTGGTGCTTAACAATCTTGAGTTTGACCATGCCGATATTTACAAAGACATGGATGCAATATTATGGCAGTTCCATCAACTGATGCGCATGGTGCCCAGTGATGGAGAAATTATTGTGAACGGCGGCGACGAGAATCTGACCAGGCTAATCGACATGGGTTGCTGGACTCCGGTGCAGACTTTCGGCACGGGTGATGATACTGACTGGGTTGCCAGGTTCGGTGACAAAGTCGAACGACATATCGGTATCCGCAGCCCGTCGGGTGCTGCGGCCGAAACGCGTTGGGGTATGGGCGGTATTCACAATCTTGAAAACGCGCTCGCCGCCGTGGCAGCGGCCGTTTCGGTTGGCGTGACATTTGAGCGCGCTGTCGAAGCCCTCTCCCGTTTTGAAGGCGTCAGGCGGCGCATGGAACGCACAGCCACCGTCGCCGATATCGCTATTTATGACGACTTTGCGCACCACCCGACAGCCATTTACAAGACCATTGCAGCGATTCGACACCGCTACCCAGGACATCGGGTGATCGTCGCCATGGAGCCTCGCTCCAATACAATGAAACTCGGTGTGCACAATGACGCGCTGGCGGATTCGCTCAAAGAAGCGGATTTGATATGGATGTATCGACCCGACGATATGGGGGACGGGTTCGATGCCTCTCTTGAATCGCTTGGCGGCAAGCTGAGCCTGCACGCAGACTATGACCAGCTGGTTAATGACATGTCGAAGAAGGTATTGGGCGGTGATCAGGTCATTTTCATGAGCAATGGCGGCTTCGGCTCGGCTCGGCAGACGCTGACGGCATTGCTGCAGAGGACCCGCAGCACCTGATCACAGCCTATACTTAGGCTGTGCGGATACCGATCTTTCCATTGAACACTGTCCTGTTTCCCGGCGGGCCCCTGCCGTTGCGGATTTTCGAGACGCGCTATCTGGATATGGTGAGTAATTGCCTGAAAACCGATTCGCCGTTCGGCGTCTTGTTGATCCGGGAAGGGGCGGAAGCCGGTTTGGCGACGACACATAATGTGGGTACTCTGGCGAGGATTTCGGATTGGTATCAGGGCAGCGACGGACTGCTTGGTATAACAGCCATCGGGGAGCAGCGATTTCGCCTCGAGTCCAGCGAACGCCAAAGCGATGGACTCAATGTTGGCGAGGTCGAGTTGGTGGCAGCTGAGGATTCGCTCCCATTGCCGGACGAGTACCGCGCGCTGACGCAGATTCTTGCCAACGTAATGGATGATCTGGGCCGTCTCTATGAGTCATTGGATCGTCGCTATGACGACGCCGTGTGGGTCACCTACCGGTTCCTCGAGATTCTGCCGATCGACCTGGACCGAAAGCAGTTGAGCCTTGAAAGCAGCGATACGGTCGCTCGACTAAAGCTCGTTGACGAATTGCTGGACTCAGTCAGGGGGCCGGTACGAAGTTATTGAGGAGAACATGAAAACGCTGCTTGCGGTTTTTTCTATTCTGCCGATCGTCATGGCCGGTTTCGTGCAAAAAGCGGCCATTGGGATGGT
>SMUX01290376.1_pt1 | contig 14938 bp, 11 predicted proteins | sample 2456431 | NCBI WGS metagenome assembly SMUX01 (sample SAMN11095930, study PRJNA526329) | marine sediment metagenome | biome: Marine sediment; feature: Surficial sediment; material: Deep marine sediment; isolation source: Hadal surficial sediment | place: Pacific Ocean | collected 2014-11 | depth... | reverse complement strand
CACTGCTATCCGGTATCAAATGTTCAAACACAACCATTTCTACCTGATACCATTTGGCAAAGACATGGCTGCTAAATACTAAAATAAAACCAACGAGTAATATTCTTATCATGTGGGCACCACTATTAATTCTGGATGAGCCAGATTGAGATTCAAAATCTTTAAGAGCAAGGCACTAAGTGCTTGTAATAGTAATTCTATTACGAGTGCTTGACAACGCAGCTATTGGAGATTTTGGACTCAAGGTGCTCGTGCACGAATTAATAATGGTACCCATAATTATGCGGTATCCCTGTTTGTGATATCTGCCAAAAGCTCGGCCAGTATTGTGAACCTGTCAGCAGGTTCCGGCAACTCCTCATTAATTCTTAATTTATTCTGTCCTTCCAGTTTATAGGTAAACGGATTGCTTTGTATCAATGTCATTATCTTCATGGGATCAACATTATTTTTCTCATTAAATTGTAGCCGCCCTCCATGAAGTCCCAAATCTATTTTGTGAACGCCGAGGGGATTAGCTAATAATTTTAATGCTGCAATCTGGAAAAGATTTTTGGCAAAATCAGGCAATAAACCGAAACGATCAATCATTTCGATTTGCAGTTCCTTTAACTCTTCTTCATTCTTTACACTGGCAATTCGCTTATACATGATGAGCCGCATGTGTACGTCTGGCAAATAATCCTCAGGAATCAGTGTTGGGATGTGCAGGTCGATCTCTACACCGTGATCCAGGGGTCTATCAAGTACAGGCTGTTGTCCGGATTTAAGTGCAGTCACGGCACGATCCAGCAGGTCCATATAAAGGCCATAACCTATTTCCTGAATTTGCCCACTTTGTCCTTCGCCCAAAATCTCCCCTGCCCCACGAATCTCCAGGTCATGAGTTGCCAGGGTAAAACCAACTCCTAATTCTTCCAGAGCTTCAATCGCCTCCAGTCTTTTCACAGCATCCGCCGTCATCTGCCTCTTTTCAGGGACGATAAGATAGGCATAGGCCTGATGATGTGAACGCCCAATACGACCTCTCAGCTGATAGAGTTGTGCCAATCCAAATTTATCAGCACGATTGATAATGATAGTGTTGGCACTCGGCACATCGATACCTGTTTCAATGATGGTCGTACAAACCAGAACATTAAAACGCCGGTGATAGAAATCCAGCATGACTTGCTCAAGTGTTTTTTCAGGCATCTGGCCATGTGCTATTCGGACACTTGCCTCTGGTAGAAGCGATTCTACCTGCCTCGCCATTTTTTCTATCGTTTCAACTTTATTATGTAACACATAAACCTGACCACCACGTTTGATTTCACGCAGTAGTGCTTCTTTCAAAAGTGCATCATTCCATTCGCGCACAAACGTTTTTACTGCCAATCTTTTTGCTGGGGGTGTCGCGATGATTGAAAACTCGCGCAAGTCAGACAATGCCATATTCAATGTACGTGGGATGGGGGTTGCCGTGAGTGTCAGGACGTCAATCTCTGCTCGAATTGCCTTAAACTTTTCCTTCTGTCTTACACCAAAGCGATGTTCCTCATCAATAATCAACAAGCCCAATCGGGCGAAATCGATCTTCCCCTGAATTAATTTGTGTGTACCAATGACGATATCGACCTTGCCATCTTCAATTCCTTTGATAGCCTCTTCCTGTTCCTTGCCTGTGCGGAATCGTGATAATAATTCGACACGTACTGGCCAGTCAGCAAACCTGTCTATAAAATTTTGATAATGTTGCTGTGCCAGTAATGTTGTGGGCACAAGGATGGCGACCTGTTTGCTATTTTGTACTGCGATAAACGAAGCACGCATGGCCACTTCCGTTTTCCCAAAACCTGCATCACCACATACCAGGCGATCCATGGGCTTCCCCTGAGTCATATCATCAATGACTGCCGAGATAGCGTCCATTTGTCCCGGTGTTTCTTCAAAGGGAAATGATTGCACAAAAGCACGGTAGGCATCTTCATCAAGTTCAAAATTAAAACCAGAACGTGCTGCACGCTGTGCATGCAATTCCAATAGTTCGGCAGCAACATCATATACGCGTTTAGCGGCCTTACGTCTTGCCTTTTCCCATTGACCGCTGCCTAAACGATGAAGTGGCGCATGTTCTGGATCGACCCCGGTGAAACGACTGATCAGATCAAGTGCAGAAACGGGCACATAGAGTTTGTCACCTTCAGCATATTCGATAAAAATGAACTCGGCAGGGATATCTCCTACCTCCAGGGTAATTAAACCCTGATAACGACCAACACCATGTTCCTCATGAATCACTGGTGCACCCAGGGTTAACTCCGTCAGATTACGGATGATGCTTTCTGAATCCTGCTGCTTGCGTTTGCGCAATCGACGTTGCATTACGCGTTCACCAAATAATTGCCCTTCACTGACAATGGCAATCCTGGGGTTATCCAGTTGCGCCCCTTGCTCCAGAGGAGCAACGGTTAATCCCAGACGCTCTTTACCATGCAGGAATTCGGACCAATCAGCATATTGCACAGGTTTAATTTGATGTTGCTGGAACAAGTCTAATAAGGTTTCTCTTCTGCCCGCCGACTCTGCGACCAATAAAATTCTCCCTGCAAAACCACTGATAAATCGCTTGAAAATCAATAACGGTTGTGCAGAACGAGCATCAATCGTCAGGCTTGGCGGCAGGGTTGTATCATAATTGCTGGTTCCAGCACGCTCATCCTGCTCCATATGTGATATGTGGATCTGATGGTAGTTTTTTGTTCTGCTTAGCAAGTCATGGAGATTGAGAAACATCTCTCTAGGCGGCAATACCGGACGTTCTACATCGTGTCTTGTTTGCTCATAACGAGTTTCGATGTCCTGCCAAAATGATTCTGAAACATCAATGACATCTTCATCAAAGATGGTGATACAATTATCCGGCAGATAATCAAATAAGGTACTGGTGTCTTTGTAAAATAACGGCAAATAATACTCAATTCCTGCTGGTGCAAATCCCTGGCTGACATCCCGATAGACTGGGCATCGGTTAGGATTCCCTTCAAATCGTGATCGCCAACTTGATCTGAAGCAGGCGATTCCTTCGTCAATCAATAGCACTTCTCTTGCCGGTAATATTCTGATTTCCTCTACCTTATACAATGAGCGTTGGGTATCCGTATCGAATATTCTGATACTGTCTATTTCGTCATCGAACAAATCAATCCGGTAGGGTTGCGTTGCCCCCATGGGGTACAAATCAATCAATGAACCGCGAACCGCCACATCTCCATGCTCAATGACTTGGGTGACAAATGTATATCCACTTTCATTGAGTTGTTTTCTGAACGCATCAACATCGAGTTGCTGTCCTTTTTTCAAAATCAGGCTATGTGATAACAGGAATTCTTTTGGCATCAGACGATGCATTAGTGTAGTGACAGGAACAATCAGAATACCTTCCTTCAAGGTTGGTAGGGTAGTCAGGGTCGCCAGCCTTTCTGAAATAATATCCTGATAGGGTGAAAACATATCGTAAGGCAGTGTTTCCCAGTCTGGGAAAGACAGGAGGCTGAAAGTTTTACTCTCATCAAGATAAAAACGAAGCTCTTCCCTCAGTCTGCTTGCTGAGAGTGAATCTCCCGTCATAATAACGATTGGGGCATCTGCTTTACGAACTAATCGACTAATAGCCAATGCTTTACTACTACCGTAGAGCCTACCCCAGAAACTTTTTTCACCCGCCCTGAATGAACATTCTGGCTGGAATGCACTTGCACGATTACTATCAGACATCAAATGCTATACGGCCATACTTGCGGCGCAGATTTCTGCCTCAATATTCTTTAGCACCTGTACTGGATCTGCTGCTTGTGTGATTGGTCTTCCTATCACCAGATAATCGCTCCCTGCATTGATGGCTTGACCGGGTGTCATGACACGTTCCTGATCATTATTATCGGAACCATCTGGACGAATACCGGGAGTGACTAACTTGAACTCTTTATTTAGATTGTTTCGTAACATCTGTACTTCTTGTGCAGAACATACCACGCCATCAAGGCCAGCATCAGATACTAACTGCGCCAGTCTCATCACCTGTTCTTCAACAGAACATTGATAACCCAGTTCTCTTAAAGCTTCTTCGTTCATGCTGGTAAGTATGGTTACGCCAATCAACAAAGGACGATGTGATTTCTTTTCAAGTTCCTCTCGGGCAAGTGACATCATTTGCGTTCCACCACTTGCGTGCATATTGACCATCCAGACACCTAAATCCGCAGCAACTGCACATGCCTTTGCTACGGTGGTGGGGATATCGTGATATTTCAAATCAAGAAATACATCAAAACCTTTGCCGATCAATTCCTCGACCAAGACCGGCCCTGCTTTTGTGAACAGTTCTTTACCTACTTTCAGTCGGCATAAAGCAGGCTGCAGTTTTTCAACAAGCTCAAGAGCCTGTTTCGGTTCAGAAAAATCCAGAGGAACAACAATACGTGAGTTACTCACCTTCTACACCATGGATAGGCTTAACCGTGTTCCAGTTTTTACAACTCGGGCATTGCCAGTGCAAGGCCTTGGCATCGAAGCCACAGTGATTACATTGATAAATTGGCCGATCCTCAAGCAATTTACCTGTCAGATCCTTGATTGTCATCAGATCATCTTTTGCCTTACCTTGAGCCGGGATAAGAGCGTATTCAATCAGTCGATCAACACCACGTACAGTGGGTCTTTTCTTGAGTTCTGTTGTGATATATTTTATTGCTTCTTCTTCATCATCCTGTTCAGCAATTAATTCAACAAGCATTATCATAGGTGTGATTCCACCATGTGTGTCGACGATGGTGCGTAAATAATCTCTGAATTCATCCAGTTTTTCCAGCTGCCTGTAACATTCAAGCAGCGGAGTAACTGCTTCTGGAATGTATTCTGCATCTTGCCTTTCAACACGTTTGTATACTCGTATGGCTTGCTTGAACTTACCTTCTTCTTTAAAGATACCCGCTTCGATCAAACTTGCACGGACACAGTTTGCATCAATATTAATTGCTTTTTTCAGTAGTTCACGCGCACCTCGATCATGCCCATGATTTTGTAATTCATTTGCTTGTTCACAATAAAAATGGGCGATATTTTCTTTCAATGAGCGGCCCGAGGATAATTCCAGTCGGCGTGCCGTCTTAATCGCATTTTCCCAATCTTTTTCCTGCTGATAGATATCCAGTAATTCGGTAAACGCAGCAACTGAATACAGACCAATTTCCACTAACTCAATAAACAAACTTTCAGCACGATCAAATAATCCTGATCTCATATAATCCATACCGAGCTCGAGTAATGCCAATGCGCGTTGTTCTTTGTTTAAATTTGGTCTAGCAATCAAATTCTGATGAATACGAATTGCACGATCAACCTCTCCGCGACGCCGGAATAAATTTCCCAATGCCAGGTGTGTTTCTACCGTTTCACTGTCTACTTCAAGCATTTTAACAAAGACTTCAATTGCCTTGTCTGGCTGCTCATTTAAAACGTAATTCAGACCTTTAAAATATTCAGGATGTAATCTGTCTTTATAGGAAGTGCCCAAAGATGTATTACCATGCCTACCATACAGCCATCCACTAAATGCAACGACTGGTAATAACCAGATGATTATCATCCAGTTTATTTCCATTAAAGCCTATCCTTCATTGGCATGACCCTAAGATTATCAAGCTCCTTTTCAGAGAGTTTCCTCTGTTTCTCTAGCCTGGATATCCTATGTTTCAAACTGATCATCTTTGGAAGCCATGCCAACACGCCTAACAATGCTCCGATACCGAGAGAAATAAAAAGTAAAAACGATAACGAAATATCCTTGCTGGCGACGAGATAGTTGAAAGTAATCATCTGATTATTTCTCAGAAAGAACACCAACGATACGATAAATATCAACAGGAAAAGGATAATGTAAAAATATTTTTTAATGGTTTGAGACATATGCTCTCTTCTCATATTGAGTATGTGATACCCAAACTACTTGGAAATGCAGGTTTCAGCAAGGTGAAAAGTAGTCCTATTCAAGGCATAAGGCCGAAGAACTAGTCATTTATATCCATGGATGGATTGTATGCAGAAAATGCAGGAGCAATTTTCTGTCTAGTTCAAGGTTTTATAACGAAGAAGATGGCTGCTTTTCATCTTGCCCTGCGGGAGCTCAGTCGGGAAGCCAGTGCTGCGTTACAACGCTTATGAAAGACTAGTCATTCACTGCGAGTTGCGACTTGCGACTTGCGACTTGCTCTGACTTCCCGACTGAACTCTGAATCCTACATTTCCAAGTAGTTTAGGTATAAACCGGAGTGACAACAATAAGCAGAGAACACTTCAAATACAATAGTCCGCTGTCGCGGAGCATTAAAAAATGGGGATTTACTGTCTTCCGGCCTCTGTGTATGGCCGCTTATCAACTCTTTCGCGTAGTTCTTTACCCGGCTTGAAATGGGGAACATGTTTAGCCGGAAGTGAAACTGGTTCACCTGATTTTGGATTCCTGCCCACGCGAGGAGGACGATAATGCAAAGCGAAGCTGCCAAAACCCCGGATCTCTATCCTTTCACCATTGGACAGTGTCGTTGCCATGTGTTCGAGAATCGTTTTCACGGCTGATTCAACGTCCCTGTAGGCTAATTGTGTTTGTCTTCTAGCAAGTGCATCTATGAGTTCTGATTTAGTCATCAAATTTTTCTCAATTTCTGTACAAGACAGCTTCTTGTATTACCACCAGACACTACAATCATGACTGTCCAGCTCCCCGTGTTCCTTAACAATTTCAATACTTTACATCATATGTGCCCTTACTTCTACAGCAGAGACACAGTTTTTTATTATTTATCCAGGTGTTCTTTCAACAAATCGCCCAGTTTACTTCCTGCAACCTCAGAACCTGAACCATACTCTTCCACAGCAGCAGCTTCGTCATCAGATTCCTTTGCTCTGATTGATACATTAATAGAACGCTTTTTGCGGTCAATTGCAGTAATTTTAACTTCCAGTTCATCGCCTACCTTTACCTCGGTACGCGCATCATCAACTTTCGCACCCATCGAAATCTCTGAAGATCTCATATAACCCCCGACACCCTCTGCCAAAGTCAGGGTAACACTTCTCATTTCAACACTTTCAATAACTGCCTTTACGATAGATCCTTTTGAATTTTCAGCAACATAATTTGAAAATGGATCTTTTTCCATTTGCTTCACGCCCAGAGAAATACGTTCTCTATCTGCATCCACTGCGAGCACAACTGTCTCCAGTTCGTCTCCCTTACTATATCCATGAATAAACTCTTCACCAGTGCCTGACCAGGTAATATCAGAAAGATGAACCAGTCCATCAATATCACCTTCAAGCCCGATAAAGATTCCAAAATCGGTAATGGATTTAATGGTACCTACAACTCTATCACCCTTGTTATGGGTCGCAGCAAACTGCTCCCATGGATTGGGCTGACACTGTTTCATGCCAAGAGAAATACGGCGCCTCTCAACATCGATATCCAGAATAACAACATCCACTTCTTCTGCAACCTGTACCAGTTTTGATGGGTGAACATTCTTGTTTGTCCAGTCCATTTCGGATACGTGTACGAGTCCTTCAACACCCTCTTCGAGTTCGACAAAGCAACCGTAATCTGCAAGGTTGGTTACTTTTCCGCGGAGACGAGCACCTTCAGGATAACGCTTACTTAAATCACCCCACGGATCATCACCCATCTGCTTAAGGCCAAGTGAAACACGATTGCGCTCACGATCAAATTTCAACACCTTGACTTCAATTTCGTCACCGACGGTCACTATTTCACTTGGGTTTTTAACTCTTTTCCAAGCCATATCAGTAATATGAAGTAATCCATCAACACCACCTAAATCAAGAAAAGCACCGTAATCTGTGGTGTTTTTCACAATACCTTTAACAACTGCCCCTTCCTGTAAGGATTCAAGCAATTCAGCACGTTCTGTTGAGTTTTCGGTTTCTACCACTGCACGACGCGAAACAACAACGTTGTTTCTGCGTTGATCGATTTTGATAACTTTAAATTCCAGCGGCTTGCCTTCCAGATAGGTGGTATCCTTTACTGGACGTACGTCGATAAGTGAGCCTGGGAGAAATGCCCTTACTTTATCAATATCAACGGTGAAACCACCTTTGACTCTTTCAGAGATTACACCTTTTACGATTTCGTCTGCTTCATGTGCTTTTTCCAACGCTGTCCAGGCCATTAATCGTTTTGCTTTTTCACGTGATAGTCGTGTTTCACCAAAACCATCCTCTACAGCATCCAGAGAAACGTCTACTTCATCACCAATACTCACCTCGATCTCACCATTCTCATCAAAAAATTGTGAGGCCGGAATGAGTCCTTCGGATTTGAGCCCTGCGTTTACAACGACGGTGTCCTGACTAATATCTACCACCGTAGCGCTGACGATGGAACCTGGGCGCATTTTGCCCTCAATTTGACTTTGTTCAAAAAGTTCGGCGAAACTTTCACTCATGAAAAATAATTACCTCTGCTCCAGTTCTGTCTTTCCCAGTTCTGTCTTTCCCAGTTCTGGCATATCGTAGGCTGGTGAGTCTATGCAAATACATCACTGCATAACTGTTAGTTAATAAAATTAGTCAATCAACTACTCATCACCTCACACTAACACTTCGAGCAAGCATCTGGCAGGGTCTCCCGAACCAGTTTTTCTATCTTCTGTATCACAGTAGAAATTTCCAATGTCGTTGTATCGACAACGATGGCATCGTCCGCAGGCTTCAGTGGTGATATAGTTCTCTGACTATCCCTTGTATCTCTCTCGGCTATATCAGCCGTGAGGCGCGGGAGATTAACACTAAACCCCTTCTGCTTCAACTGCTTATACCGCCTTTTGACACGTTCAGCAGCGGAAGCGATAAGGTATATTTTTAGTGGAGCATCGGCAAAAACAACTGTTCCCATATCTCGTCCATCAGCAACCAGCCCCGGCTTTTGTCGAAATTTCCTTTGTCTTTCCAACAAGGCAGACCTTACTTCAGGCAAAGCGGCTATTTGTGATGCAGAATTACCACATTTCTCTGTCCTTATTTCCTGGCTGATATCATTGCCCTCGAAAATAACCGTCACATCCTTTCCTGGCTGGGGCCTGTCAAACACGACATCCAGTGATTCGGCCAGTTCAGCAATGACTGACTTATTATTCGCTGCAAGATGATGTTTTTCGGCGGCTACTGCCAGAATCCTGTAGAGGGCGCCACTATCAAGAAAATTCCAAGCCAACCAGTTTGCCAAATGACTACATACCGTGCCTTTCCCCGCGCCACTCGGGCCATCAACTGTAATTACGGGAATTTCAGACATTTAGGCTTGTTCCTGAACAAGCAGATCAAGACCAACATTTTTTGCGATATCAACAAAACCAGGAAAAGAGGTTTCAACATTGGCACAGTCTTTAACCGTGATAGGTGCCTTGGCATTCAAACCTGCGATAGTAAATGCCATGGCAATCCGGTGATCAGTGAAGCTGTTGATTTCGCCTCCTGCAATCGCGCCACCTGTCACCGTCATTCCCGCCTCCTGTTCTTCAACTTCAATGCCCAATGTTTGTAAACCTTCGCTCATTGCTGTGATTCTGTCACTTTCCTTAACACGTAATTCTCTCGCACCAGTGAGTCTGGTTACACCTTTCGCACAGGCGGCCGCCACCATAATGACAGGAAGCTCATCGATGGCCGCAGGAACCCTCGATTCAGGGATATCGATTCCATGTAATACTGATGTTCTCACCTGGATATCAGCAATGGGCTCTCCACTCACAACCTTTTCATTCAACAATGTGATGTCTGCACCCATCTCTCTTAATATGTGAATAATGGCATCTCTGTTTGGGTTAATGCCGACATTTTCGATAATTATATCTGAGTCCTCAGCAATGCAGGCACCAACAATATAAAAAGCAGCCGATGATATATCTGCAGGAACCTCAATAGTCGTGCCTCGTAGAGTTCCGCCGCCTTCAAGAGAAATCGTATTCTTGACACATTCAACTTGGTAAGCAAATTGCGTCAGCATCCGTTCAGTATGATCGCGCGTTGCGACTGGTTCGTGAATACGTGTCCTGCCTTTTGCACTCAAGCCAGCTAACAGCAAGCTGGATTTTAATTGTGCACTCGCCACCGGCATTTCAAAGTCTATTGCAGTTAAACAAGCGCCGCCCTTGATATGGATAGGTAAGGTGTCGTCTTCTGAGCAAGTGATCAAAGCATGCATTTTTTGTAAGGGGTCAATAATTCTTCGCATGGGCCGGGACATCAATGACTGATCGCCGGTCAATTCACATTCGATCCCAAGCCCTGCAAGTAAACCAGAAAGTAAACGGACAGATGTGCCAGAGTTACCCAAATTCAGTACTTCCCCAGGTGCTGAGAGGCCACTCTTGCCAACCCCATTTACAAGAACCTCGTTTTCTGAGGTGCGTTGAATTTCAACCCCCATCGCTTTAAACGCCGCCATAGTTACCAATGTATCTTCACTATCCAAAAACCCGGTGATACGACTTTGTCCATCCGCAATGGCAGCCAGCATCAATGCGCGGTGAGAGATTGATTTATCTCCTGGTACACGAAACTTACCGCTAAGTTTGCCGCCAGGTGAAATGAAGTAACTAATCATGCCTTGGAATCATGTTTTTGATAGATGAGAACGCGTGTATTATTCACGGTTACTATTCAGGAGAATCGTTTCGCTTCTTTCTTTGATCAGTAAACTTATCTCTTGAAGTCTTGGCCCTTTCAAATATATTCAACAACGCATCACTATCGTCATTCTTGATGGCTTCTCTGATACTATTTAGATGCTGATCGAACTGGTCCATCACCTTCAGGAGTTGTTCGCGGTTTGAAAAACATATGTCGTGCCACATACTTGGATGACTCGAAGCAATCCTGGTGAAATCTGCAAAACCACCCGCCGCAAACTCAAAAATCCTATCCCGTTCCTGCATCCCTGATAAACAATCAACCAGTGCATAAGCAAGCATATGTGGTAAATGGCTGGTTGCTGCCAGGATCCCGTCATGTCGTTCCACATCTAAACTAACGACTTCTGCACCAGTCAGTTTCCACATGTCTATAATAACATTCAGCGCTTCATGTTCTGTATCAGCAACGGGTGTGAGGATAACGCGATGCGCATCAAATAATTCTGCAAATGAGGCTTCGACACCGCTCGCTTCTTTCCCTGCAATGGGATGTCCGGGGACAAAACGCGTAAACAACCTCCCCAAGTTTCCTCTCGCGGATTCGACAATTTTCCCTTTCGCACTGCCGACATCGGTGACAACAACAGTCTGCTTGAGGGAATCTGACATGGCCGCAAATAATGAGTCAGCCGTTGATAGCGGTGTTGCCAATACGACAATATCGGCATCATTCACGACTTCTTTAATATTCAGGCTGTAGGTATCTATTACACCCAACTGGACAGCTTTTTTCAGATTATCTTCATTACGTCCATAGCCGACAACCGTCTTTACCGCGTTGACTTTTTTCAGTGCGCGCGCGAGTGATCCACCAATTAGACCGACACCGATGATTGCTAATCGCCTGGCTATAAGATTGGCTATCATGGCGCTGCAATCATTCCTGTTAATACTTTATCAAGTGCATTGATAAATTTCTCATTCTCTTCTTCCAGACCAACGGTTATCCGGAGATGATTTGGCAACCCATAATTATCAACTGGTCTTACGATAACACCTTCATAGAGTAGTTTTTTGTATATTTCCATGCCGGATTGTTCGACATTAATACAGATAAAATTTCCGACTGAGGGAATGTATTGCAGCCCCATTCCATCGAAAGCACTTGTCAACTGTTGCATTCCAGTCTGATTCAATTTGGCACTCTGTTGCAGATGTTCACTATCATCCAGAGCTGCCTCAGCGGCAGACAAGGCCAGACTATTCACATTAAAAGGTTGCCTGACCCGGTTCATCAGAACGGCGATGTCTTTGTGTGAAATACCATAACCAATTCTCAGGCCAGCAAGACCAAAGGCCTTTGAGAAAGTACGAGTCACGAGCAAATGTGGAAATTCATTCACCCATTGAACACAATTGGGATAATCATCCTCTTGTACATATTCAAAATAGGCTTCATCCAGAACAACCACTATATGCTCAGGACTAGATTCAAGCAATGTCCTTAATTTTTGTTTATCCAACCACGTTCCGGTTGGATTATTCGGATTTGCAATAAACATGACTCGTGAGTTTTTATTGATCGCCGCCTGCATCGCAACGGCGTCATGTCCCCAATCTTTCGCCGGAACCACAACCGCCTTCGCTCCAACCGCCTGTGTCACTAGGGGATAAACGGCAAAAGCATGATCTGAAAAAATAATTTCATGTTGTGGTTCAGTAACTGCCCTTGTAATGAGTTCAAGAATTTCACTGGAACCATTGCCTATGGTGATCTGATCTACGCTAACGTCATGATACTTTGCCAACGCCAATTTTAGACCATGAGCATTACCATCTGGATACCTGGATAACTCTGATATGGATAATATAGCTTGCTTTGCTTTCACTCCCGGACCGAGTGGATTTTCGTTTGAGGCCAACTTGATAATGTTATCAATACCAAGCTCGCGTTCCAGTTCCTCTACGGGTTTACCTGGCTGATAAGGTTGCAAACCAGCAACACCGGGAGTGGCCAATTTGAACAAATCACAGGCCATCATCTTCCAACCAAATCTACTAGAATTGGGCGCATTAGATATGAATCCATTAGACCCAGGCAATCCCCAAATATTTTTTCACGTATGAAGTTTGACATTTTTTGCAAGCAGAATGTAGTTAACAATGCTGCATGCACACATACGGCCCATTACAAGACAGCACGGGGATACGAGCCTAACAATTTCACCATAGAGGCACGACCATTAAGTTTGTCCAGAGCAAGTGCCACTGAAGCTTCCTCAGCATGGCCCTCGATATCGACAAAGAATACATATTCCCACATGCCCTTGCTCGATGGCCGTGATTCAATACGGGTTAGACTAACGCCGTTATCAGCAAAACAGGCAAGCATCTCTTGCAAGGCGCCGGGTTTGTTCGGCGTTGTAAAAAGTAAGGAAGTCTTGTCATTGTCACTGGGTAAGGTCTCGTGCTGACCCAAAACGAGAAACCGGGTTGTATTGTCGGTTTCATTCTCGATATTTTTCATCAACACGGAAAGCTTATAATTTTCAGCTGCTGTTTCACCTGCGATGGCTGCAGTATTTTCTTCGTCCGCAGCAAGACGTGCTGCCTCGGCATTACTGCTCACAGAAATACGTTCTGCTTTTAATAAATGGACATCCAGCCAGGCGCGACATTGTGCGAATGATTGTTGATGTGAAAAAACGCGCTTAATCTGGTCGATGGAATCTTCATTGCTCAGTAAATGATGATGAATTCGTAATTCGACTTCACCACAAATCATCAGGCTGGAATTAATCAACATATCCAGTGTGTGATTCACCACGCCCTCGATTGAATTTTCTACAGGGACGACGCCATATTGACATGCCCCGGATTCCACTTCTCGAAATACCTGATCAATACTGTCCATTGCAGTCGATTTGACTGAATGACCGAAATGTTTCAATGCCGCAGCTTGTGTGAAGGTTCCTTTAGGTCCCAGGTAGGCGATATCCAGAGTTTGTTCCAGGGCAAGGCAGGCGGACATAATTTCACGAAACAAACGAGCCATTTCCTCTTCAGATAAGGGGCCAGGATTCCTGTCTATGATCTTTCTCAGCACCTGCGCTTCACGCTCTGGACGATAAAAACTATTATCGTCCGGCTGTTCACTTTTAACTCGAGCAACTTCAGTGGCAATGCGTGCACGTTCGCTAATTAACTCCAGTAGGCTTGAGTCAATCTCATCAATCTGCGCTCTTAGCTCATTTAATGTTGTATCATCAGACATGAATATTCAAGATTTAAGTCATTTCAGTCGAGTTAAAATATCAGCCATTATACTGGCGCTCAAATTCCTGCATAAAGGCAATCAGCGCATCAACACCTTCCTCAGGCATGGCATTGTACATACTGGCACGCATGCCTCCGACGCTACGATGGCCTTTCAGCGCAACCAGCCCATGATCTTTTGCATCACTGACAAATTTTTCGTCTAACGAATCATCAAATAGTGTAAATGTCACGTTCATATTAGAACGATATCTTGGATCGACGGGGTTGTGATAAAAATCAGATTCATCAATTGCCTGATACAATTTGCCAGATCTTATGTGACTCAATTTTTCCATGGCTTTCAGTCCACCTTGCTGTTTGACCCATTTCAATACCAGACCTGACATATACCAACTGAAGGTGGGCGGCGTATTGATCATTGAGTCATTTTTTACCTGGACAGCATAGTCATACATGCTGGGGATATGCTTCGGGGCATGACCAATCAAATCTTCGCGAACGATGACAATCACCAGCCCTGAGGGACCAATATTTTTTTGCGCTCCCGCAAAAATGACACCATAACGCGAGACATCCAAGGGCCTGGATAACAAATTAGAAGTCATGTCCGCCACCAGAGGGACATCACCTACTTCTGGTATAGAAGGGAACTCAACCCCACTGATTGTCTCATTATCGGTGTAATACACATAAGCAGCATCAGGATTCAATGACCATGCTTTCTGTTCAGGGATAGACATCACTTGTCCATCTTCCTCGGCAATGACATTAACCTTACAGAATCGTTCTGCTTCTTTCACCGCCTTTCCAGACCAGATGCCAGTGTGGAAATAGTCAGCTGTATTTTTGTCCGCAAGCAAATTCAAAGGCACCATGGCAAACTGACTACTGGCGCCCCCCTGCAAAAAGAGCACCTTGTAGTTGTCAGGAATATCCAAGATCTCCCTGAAGTCTGCCTCTGCCTGTTT
>SMUX01381133.1_pt1 | contig 14940 bp, 12 predicted proteins | sample 2456431 | NCBI WGS metagenome assembly SMUX01 (sample SAMN11095930, study PRJNA526329) | marine sediment metagenome | biome: Marine sediment; feature: Surficial sediment; material: Deep marine sediment; isolation source: Hadal surficial sediment | place: Pacific Ocean | collected 2014-11 | depth... | reverse complement strand
TGGTCAACGCCGAACGCCTGGCCCTGATGAAACCCAGCGCCTATCTCATCAACACCTCGCGCGGGCCGATCGTCGACCCGGCGGCCCTGGTCGCGGCGCTCAGCGACGGCACCATCGCGGGCGCGGGCATCGACGTCTTCGACCCGGAGCCGCCGAGCCCGGACGACCCCCTGCTCGGCCTCTCCAACGTCATCGTGACGCCGCACGCGTTATGTTGGACCGACCAGTGCTTCGCCGGCATCGGCGCCTCGACCGTGGCCGCGGCGTTGTGCGCGAAGCGCGGCGCGGTCCCGGACCATCTGGTCGAGCGCCGCGTCGCCGAGGATTCGAATTTCCGCGCGCGCCTCGAGCGCTACCGCAAGGCCTTCGGCTAGGATGGCGCGGGGGGTATCTGGGCCGGCGCGATTCCACGACGGCGGAACCCGTCTTAGTGCAGCAGCAGAATGAGCGCCCCTAGGGTCCAATCCACTTCAGCGTCTCTCCTGTCGAGCCGGAGCATCACACGACCGTCGTCCTTAACGCGAAACCCACGGGTGAGGAGAGCCGGGATATAGGCTGCCATCAAGCAGTGTCCCGATAGAAATTTCGGCGGCTCATCCGAATATTTCTCAAGGATCTTTTTCCATTTCGTGCTGCAGTATTCCGATCCCGCGGATCTTAATTTGTCGTAGTCCAACGCGTTCTTTTGACCCAATAAACTTGGTGTGTGGTAATAATTGGAGATAGCTATGAATTTTACATCGTGGTCGGGGGGAGTATCTTCTTTCAATTGGCTGAATGCACGCTGGTTCGTTGTCCTCATATACTCGATTATCTTGATCCAACACTCACCATAATCGCCGGCGCCCCAACCACCGTAGTTTATTGGAAAACATAATTTCTCGTTTTTGAACGCTTTCGTAATCTCGGTCTTTCCGACACCATCGTAACCGCGCGCATAAACCTTGTACTTGCTACCGGCTATATGAACGACTTCAGTATCTTCGGGCTTTGGATCCAGTGGAACGAAGGCGATCTGCCCGGATGCTCCTCCCAGTTCCAGAATGCCGATTGTCCCGTTTTCGGTCTTTGTTCTCAGGCTGAGATTTTGATAATTGGCGGCGACCCATGCATAGAGAGCCTCCTCCTTAGCTTCGATCGTGCTCGCGTCGCGAAGATCGAAGGGCGTACCTTCCAGATGGGCGCGAACCTGTCCCATTATCTCGTCATGACGCGGCTCATTCTCGCTCCTGCACAAACGCATGCCAGCCGTCGCCATGAGGTAAAGAGGTATCTCTTTGGGATCTTCGACCCTGTCATCCAACTCGGACCGTGCACAGTTTATCAGAGGCTCCAACAACTCACCGATATCGCTCGACTGTCTGCACGCGTCGTCGTCGACCAGCGGATCCACCAAGCCCGGTTCGGTCTTCTTGCATTCTTTCCCCAGAGGTATTTCCTCTATCAATGGAATCGGGGCATCGTCGTCATGCTGCCATTGATAAAGATGGATGCGGGAGCCCGAACTCCCGGCGTCAATAATAAGCGCGTATTCCGCGCCACTGGCGCGGCCGCCGATTCCTACGACTAGAACGTAGAACGAACCAAACAGAATGACCAAGAGTCCCGAGACGGCGGCAGCGAATCCCAAGCCGGATTTTCGCCGAACATTTCTGGTGCGGCGACGTTCGGGCTCCGAGCCGTCCGACTTGGGGTCTTGGGAAGATGGGGAATCAGATGCCATCGCAGCTTACGCGCCGTAGAGACCTTCCGTCTCGAAGGTCAAGTGAGATCACTTAAATCGGGTGAATTTTCGCTACGCGAAGCGTCTTTCGGCGGGGATTCCTTTTTCTCACTGTCCCCATTCGGTGGTTTCACAGTCTTCTGCGCTTGGGCGGCATGGATTCCCGTGACCGTGATACTGAAATCGATGCTCGTAAGAAATTCCGACGCGCTATCGAAGAAAGCGCTGGGTTTGACACTATTCGACGCCGCCTCGACAATGGCCTCAATAACCCGAAGTTTCTCGGATGCGCGTTGCTGCATCATGTAGACACTGAACGTCCAGCACACGGCACCGGCCAAAACAAGACCGATTCCGATGAGGAAAATCTCGCGCTGCGGAAGCACGGACGATCCGTCGAAGAAAACATCAAATTCGACCTCGACGACCATTACCGCCCCAAAAAAGATCAATACCAGCGGAATTCCGCCGGTTTGGTATGCCGTCACAAATGCCGTCAAAAGAATCTTCGTCACTCTCTCGAATAAATTGAACCGGCCGCTTTTTCCGTCGGTTTTCTTTGTCATGATTCGACCCCACAGTCCGAGATATTGGGCCGTGAGCGCTAATTGCGATCACGGCAAAACCAAGTGGGTGAAATTCTCGGTGACCACCGTTAGTAGCATAAACGATTACTAGATACCAGTGTCGCGCCGAGCCGGGGCGGCAGGTGGCGGCCCGTTCGCGATCGAGCCGGTCCGAAGATGGGGAAACTTGCCTGAACAATTATTCTCCCCGCGCCGCCGCGATCAGGAATTCCTTGTTGCCTTCGGGGCCGAGGATCGGGCTCTCGGTCAGGCCGAGGACGCGCCAGCCCGCGCGCGCGCCGAGCCAGGCCTCGATGCGCGCGCAGACCTGGGCATGGAGTTCGGGATCGCGGACCACGCCGCCCTTGCCGACCTGGCCCTTGCCGACCTCGAACTGCGGCTTGACGAGCGCGACCAGGCGCGCGCCCGGCGCGGCGAGGGCGAGCGGCGCCGGCAGCAGGGTCTCGAGCCCGATGAAGCTGGCATCGCAAGTGATGAGTTCGACCGGTTCGGGCACCTCGGCGGTCGTGAGGGTGCGCGCGTTGGTCCGTTCCAGCACCGTGACGCGCGGATCGTTGCGCAGCTTCCAGGCGAGCTGGCCGTGGCCGACGTCGACGGCGGTGACGCGCGCCGCGCCGCGGTCCAGCAGCACGTCGGTGAAGCCCCCGGTCGAGGCGCCGAGGTCGAGACAGGTGAGGCCCAAAGGGTCGATGGCGAAGCGGTCGAGCCCGTGGACCAACTTGAGCCCGCCGCGGCTGACCCAGGGGTGGTCGCGGCCGCGCACCTCGAGCGGCGCGTCCGCGGCCAGGGTCTGCCCAGCCTTGTCGATGCGCACCTCACCGGAGAATACCACCCCGGCCAGGATCAGCGCCTGGGCGCGGGCCCGGCTCTCGGCCAGATCGCGCGCCACCAGGAGCCGGTCGGCGCGCTCGCGTTTCGTTTTCGCCATGGATCGCTTATCTTTCCTCGCCCGCGCTACTATCGATTTCCGCCGCGCCGGAGTCCAACGGGAAAGGATGAGGACGCGAACATGACCGACAACCGCTTCCTGGGCACCTGGCGGCTGATCTCCTGGGAGAACCGGGACGAAACGGGCCGGCTCGGCTACCCGCTCGGCCCCGAGGCTGTCGGCTATCTCACCTACACCGCCGACGGTTATGTGTTCGCCCAGATCATGGCGGCGGCGCGGCCCCCGCTCGCGACCCAGAACCCCTTCGGCGGCACCGACGCCGAGGCCGCGCCGGCGGCACGCAGCCACATGTCCTATTGCGGGACCTACGAGGTCCGGGGCGGCGAGGTGATCCACCGGGTCGCGGTCAGCGACTTCCCCAACTGGGTCGGCGGCGAACAACTGCGTTTCTACAAATTCGAGGACGGCAAGCTGGTCCTCTCCGCCCCGCCGTTCCAGACCAGGAAGGGCGAGATCACCACCTTCCTGATCTGGGAGCGGGCGAAATCTGGATAGGCGCGCGCCTCAGGGCACGCCCGCCCCATCCTGGGCGAGCGCCGCGAAGTCGTCGCCGCGGACCTGGTAGATGCGCTCGCTGCGCGACCAGGCCAGGCCGATGCGTCGATAGAAGGCCTGGGCCTGGTCGTTCTCCGCCGCGACCGAGAGCCGCAGGTAGCTGCCGCCACGGGCGCGCGAGATCGCCGCCGCCTCGGCCAGCAACCGCCGGCCGAGGCCGAGCCCGCGCGCGGCCTCGGCGACGTAGATGTCCTGGACGTAGACCCCGCGCCGGCCATCCCAGCTCGAGAAGCTTTCGAAGAACAGGCAGAGCCCCACCGCCGCGCCGTCGCGCTCGGCGATCAGCGCCTCGAAGGCCGGATCGGGGCCGAAGCCCCGGTCGCGGATGTCCGCAACGCGGCTCGCGACCTTCCCGGTCCTGCCGATGGCGGCGGCGAGTTCGATCACCAGGGCGTGGATGGTGCCCGCGTCGGCCTCGGTCGCCCGGCGGATGGTCGCCATGCCGGCCCCGGGCAAGCTTGGAAATCTACGCGCCGTGGGCGGCCGGCGACTCGACGTCGTCCCGACCCAGCGCCTGCAGCGCCGCGGCCACGATGTGCGCGGCGTCGAGCCCGGCGATCTCGATCTGGCGGTCCGGCTTGTCGTGATCGATGAAGAAGTCGGGCAGGGTCAGCGGCCGGATCTTGAGCCCGCCGTCGAGGAGTCCGGCGCGCGCCAGGAACTGCAGGACGTAGGCCGCGAAGCCGCCGACGGCGCCCTCCTCGACCGTGATCAACACCTCGTGCTCGGCCGCCAGCCGGCGCACCAGGTCCTCGTCGAGCGGCTTGGCGAAGCGGGCGTCGGCCACCGTGGTCGAGAGCCCGCGCGCGGCCAGTTCGTCCGCCGCCGCGAGCGCCGCGGCCAGGCGCGTCCCGTAGGACAGGATCGCGACCTTGGTGCCCTCGCGCAGCACCCGGCCCTTGCCGATCTCGAGCGGCGTGCCGCGCGCCGGCATCTCGATCCCGGTCGCCTCGCCGCGCGGGTAGCGGAGGGCGCTCGGCCGGTCGTCGATCTGCACCGCGGTCGCGACCATGTGCATGAGCTCGACCTCGTCGGCGGAGGCCATCAGCACGAAGCCCGGCAGGCAGCCCAGGTAGGTGATGTCGTAGCTGCCCTGATGCGTCATCCCGTCGGCGCCGACCATGCCGGCGCGGTCGATGGCGAAGCGCACCGGCAGGCTCTGGATCGCCACGTCGTGCACGACCTGGTCGTAGGCGCGCTGCAGGAAGGTCGAGTAGATCGCGGCGAACGGCTTCAGCCCCTCGCAGGCCATGCCGGCGGCGAAGGTCACGCCGTGCTGCTCGGCGATGCCGACGTCGAAGGTGCGCTCGGGGAACCTTTCGGCGAACTTGTCGAGCCCGGTGCCCGAGGGCATGGCCGCGGTGATCGCGACGATCTTCTCGTCGTGCTCGGCCTCGGCGATCAGGCCCTTTGCGAAGACGTTCTGATAGGTCGGCGCTTTCGGCGTCGGCTTCGCCTGCTTGCCGGTCACGACATCGAACTTGGCGACGCCGTGATACTTGTCCGCCGCCTTCTCGGCCGGTTCGTAGCCCTTGCCCTTCTGGGTCACCACGTGGACCAGCACCGGGCCCTCGTAATCGGCGTCGCGCGCGTTCTTGAGCACCGGGAGCAGGTGATCCAGGTTGTGACCGTCGATCGGCCCGACATAGAAGAAACCCAGCTCCTCGAACAGCGTGCCGCCGGTCAGCATGCCGCGGGCGTATTCCTCGGCGCGCTTGGCGGCCTTCTCGATGGAGCGCGGCAAGTGCTTGACCACCTCCTTGCCGATGTGGCGCATGGACTGGTAGGGCCGCGACGAAATGAGCTGCGAGAGGTGCGCGCTGAGGGCGCCCACGGGCGGCGCGATCGACATGTCGTTGTCGTTGAGGATCACGATCAGGCGGCTGTTCATGGCACCGGCGTTGTTCATCGCCTCGTAGGCCATGCCGGCGGTCATGGCGCCGTCGCCGATCACACAGATCACGTTGTTGTCGCCGCCGGAAAGGTCGCGGCCGACCGCATAACCGAGTCCGGCGGAGATCGAGGTTGCGGCATGGGCGGCGCCGAAGGGATCGTATGGGCCCTCCTGCCGGTTGGTGAAGCCCGACAGCCCGCCGCCCTGGCGCAGGGTGCGGATGCGGTCGCGCCGGCCGGTCAGCACCTTGTGCGGATAGCACTGGTGGCCGACGTCCCAGATCAGCCGGTCGCGCGGCGTGTCGAACACGTAGTGCAGCGCCACGGTCAGCTCGACCACGCCCAAGCCCGCGCCCAGGTGCCCGCCGGTCACCGAGACAGTGGAGATGACTTCGCTGCGCAGCTCGTCGGCGAGCTGGCGGAGCTGCTTTTCTTCCAGCTCGCGCAGCGCCGCCGGCTCCGAAACCGTGTCCAGCAAGGGCGTCTGGCTGTTGTGTCCGATCTGACTCACGTGGCACCTCATCGTTACCAAACAGCTTTCATGAGGCCGCGGGCACGCGGCCCAAGGCCCGCATCCGGTCTCAGTTCCGGCGCTCCAACACGAAGGTCGCTGTCTGTCTCAGAAAATCCGCCTTTTCCGAGAAGATTTCAAGCCGCGCGCAGGCGCCCGCGACCAATTTCTCGGCCCTGGCCCGGGCCTCCCCGGGTCCCAGCAGGCCGACGAAAGTGGCCTTGCCCGCCGCCGCGTCCTGGCCGGTGGGCTTGCCCAGCTCCTCCGGTGTGGCATGGAAATCCAGCAGATCGTCGACGATCTGGAAGGCCAGACCCAGGTCCCGGGCGTAGCCCAGCAGGGCCGCCCGCTCCGGCGCCCCGGCGCGGCCCAGGATCGCACCCGCCGCGCAGGAGAACGCGATCAACGCGCCGGTCTTGAGCGCCTGCAAATCGGTGATGCCGTCGAGATCGAGCCCGTCGCGGCCCGGCGCGATGTCGATCATCTGGCCGCCGACCATCCCCACCGTCCCGGCTGCCGCGGCCAGGCCGGCGACCAGTTCGGCGCGCACGCCCGCATCCGGATGGCAGCGCGGGCTGGCGAGCACGGCGAAGGCCTCGGTCAGCAAGCCGTCGCCGGCCAGGATCGCGGTCGCCTCGTCGAAGGCCTTGTGCACCGTCGGCCGGCCCCGGCGCAGGTCGCTGTCGTCCATGGCCGGCAGGTCGTCGTGGATCAGGCTGTAGCAGTGGACCATCTCGACCGCGACCGCGCAGTGCAGCGCCTGTTCTGGCGCGACATGGAACAGCCCGGCGGTTTCCATCACCAGGAACGGCCGCAGCCGCTTGCCCCCGGCCAGTGCGGCATAGCGCATGGCCTCGATCACCCGGCCACGGGCGCCGGGAGCCGGCGGCAGGAGTTCGCCCAGGCGCCGCGTCACCGCCTCGCCGCGCGCGGCGAGGCGCTCCGCGAGTCCGGTTGCGGCCGCGGCCGGACGCTCAGCCTGGGTCAAAGGGTTCGCTTGCGATGTCACCATCCGGTCCGATGCGGATCTTGTCGATCTTCACCTGCGCTTCTTTCAGCTTCTTCTCGCAGTACTGCTTGAGCTTGGCGCCACGCTCATAGGACGCGATCGCCGCATCCAGCTTACCGTCACCCGATTCGAGGGTCGCAACAATGTCTTTGAGCTCATCGAGGGCATCCTCGAAGCTCATCTTGGCGATATCCTTGTGGATCTCGGTCTTGGCCATATCTTGCGAATCCGTCGAGAAGCGTTGGGTCGAGGCCAAGTGTAGGGGGCTTGCAGCCGCGCCACAACCGCCGGGTCGGGGGCCGCTCAGCCGGCCATCAGCGCGCCGACGTGCGCCGCCGCGCTGGCCGCCAGGGCCTCTAGGTTGTAGCCGCCCTCGAGCGTCGAGACCACCCGGCCGTCGCACGACTCCCGCGCCACCGCGAGCAGCGCCTCCGTGGCCCAGGCGTAGTCGTCCTCGTGGAACCGCAGGCCCGCCAGGGGGTCATCGGCATGGGCGTCGAACCCGGCCGAAATCAGCAGGAAATCCGGCTCGAAACGGCGCAGTGCCGGCAGGATGGTCTGGCTCATGGCGGCGCGGAACTCGCCGGAACCGGACATCGGCGCCAGCGGCATGTTGACGATGTTGCCGTGGGCACCCCGCTCCTCGGCACTGCCGGTGCCGGGATAGAGCGGCATCTGGTGGGTCGAGGCGAAGAACAGGTCGGGATCGTCCCAGAACATCGCCTGGGTACCGTTGCCGTGGTGCACGTCGAAGTCGACCACGGCGACCCGCTGATGGCCGTGGGCCGCGCGCGCCTGGAGCGCGCCGATGGCGACGTTGTTGAACACGCAAAAGCCCATCGGCCGCGCCGGCTCGGCGTGGTGTCCGGGCGGTCGTACCGCGCAGAAAGCGTTGCCGGCCTCGCCCGCCGCGACCGCGTCGACCGCGGCGCAGAGCGCGCCCGCAGCCCGGCGCGCCGCCTCGCCGGAGCCCGGCGAAACCGTGGTGTCGGCGTCGAGGCTGGCGTGGCCGGTCTGGGGAATCGCCTCGAAGACCGAATCCACATGGGCTTCCGGGTGCACCCGGACCAGCTGCTCGCGCCGGACCGGCGGCGCCTCGCGCCGCTCCAGGGCGGCGAACTCGGGCGCGGCGAGCGCATCCAGCACCGCAACCAGCCGCGCCGGGCGCTCCGGATGCATGGCACCGGGATCGTGCTCGCCGCAGGCCGGATGGCTGTACAGCAGGGTCGTCATGTCGCCTCCTGAAAGCGCAGATTTGCCGCAGTATTAGACCCTCGCCGCCGATCCGGCCACAAGGATTCGATGGCCGCCGGCTCGCCGCGCGGTGGGAGCGGACGCGAGGATTGACTTATCAAAGGGATGCGACCACATCCCCAGTGGGATATACTGATCCGTTTTCCCAGGTAATTCGGTACGGCGGGAGGCGGCCCTGAACGTTCAGGCCTCAACAGTGATTCCCAGGTTCCTGCGCATCGTCGCGGCCACCACGGACCCACGGGTGGGCCTGTGGGTGGGCCTGTGGGTGGGCCTGTTGGCCGCGCTGGCGGCGGGACCGGCCTTCGCCCAGGCCGACGCCATGCGGGTCCGGGTCGACACGGTCAAGCGGGTCCCGCTGTCCCAGACCGTGCCGGTGATCGGTCGCCTGGTCGCCCGCCAGGCCGGCGTGGTCGCGGCCCGGATCAACGGCCCGGTCGAAGCCTTCGAGGTCGAGATCGGCGACCGGGTCGAGGCCGGCCAGGTAATCGTCACGCTCGACGCCGCCGCGCTAGTTGCGCGGCGCGACTTCTACGCCGGCAAGGTGAGCGAAGCCAAGGCCGAACTCGCGATCAAGAAGGCGGAGTTGGCGCTCGCCCGCCAGAACTACAAGCGCCACGAAAAGCTCAAGAAGTCGGCCGCCTTCAGCCAGGCGCGCTTCGACGACGCTAAGCAGAACGTCGTCATCGCCCGGGCGGAGGCGGGCCAGGCGGGAACCACGATCGCGGCCGCCAAGGCCGACCTGAGCCTGGCCGAGATCAACCTCTACGACGCCCAGGTCCGGGCGCCCTACCCGGGCGTGGTGACCGAGCGCCTGACCGAGGCCGGCGCCTATGTCCAGATCGGCGCGCCGGTGATCCGCATGATCGGCGACCGCAACCTGGAGATCGAGGCCGAGGTGCCGTTCCAGCACCTGGCCGGGATCGAGCCGGGCGTCGAGATGCGGCTGCAGCTCGACGACGGCACCGAACACAGCGCCGTGGTGCGCGCGCTGCTGCCTTCGGAGAACCCGCTGACCCGGACCCGGGTGGTGCGCTTCATCGCCAACATCGGCGCCACGCTCAGACCGCTCGCTCACGATCAGAGCGTGACCCTGGAGATCCCGATCGGACCCGAACGCCAGGTACTCACGGTGCACAAAGACGCGATCGTCACCCGCCAGGGCAAGGACATCGTGTTTGTCGCCAAGGGCGACGAGGTCCAGGCGCGGACGGTGCGGCTCGGCGTGGCAGTGGGCAGCCGCAGGGAGGTGCTCGACGGGTTGGGCGAAGGCGAGCGCGTGGTGGTGCGCGGCAACGAGCGCCTGCGCCCGGGCGCCAAGATTCAGGTCGTCGGGGAGTCCTGATGAACCTGATCCGGCTCGCCATCGAACGCCCGACCGCGGTCATCGCCGCGGTGCTGATGATCGTGATGTTCGGCCTGGTGGCGCTGCGGACCATCCCGATCCAGTTGTCGCCCGACGTCAACCGGCCGGTGATCACGGTCACCACCTCCTGGCCCGGCGCCGCCCCGGCCGAGGTCGAGCGCGAAATCCTCAACCGCCAAGAGGAGGAGATGGCGGGCCTGGAGGGCTTGCATTCGATCACCGGCCGCGCCCAGCCCGGGCGCAGCCGCCTGACGCTGGAGTTCAACGTCGACGCCAACATGGACCGCGCCCTGTTGCTGGTCTCCAACCGGCTCAACCGGGTCAACGGCTACCCGGACGAGGCCAGCGAGCCGACCCTCGACACCGCCGGCAGCGAGGACCACGCCATCGCCTGGTTCATCGTGACCCGCACCGAGGGCAACCAACGCCCGATCCACGAGTTCGGCGACTTCATCGAGGACGTGATCAAGGACCGCATCGAGCGCGTGCCCGGGGTCAGCCGGGTCAATGTCTACGGCGGCAGCAAGCGCGAGATCCAGATCACCACCGAGCCGCGCCTGCTGGCGCGCTACGGGCTTACGGTCAGCGCTGTGACCCGGGCCCTGCGCCAGGGCAACGCCTCGATGACCGCCGGCGACATCAACGAGGGCAAGCGCCGCTACGTGACCCGCATCGAGGGCCAGCTCAACACGCTCGACGCCATCCGCGCGGTGGTGCTGCGCTCCTACGAGGATCCGCGCAGCGGGCGCTTGGCGCGGGTCACCCTGAGCGACATCGCTCAGGTCGAATTCGGCTACAAGGACGCGACCTCGAGCATCCGCATGCTCGGCCAGCCCGCCATCGCCTTCAACGCCCTGCGCGAGACCGGCGCCAACGTGATCGAGATCATGAGGGGCATCGGCGAGGCGGTCGACGAGCTCAACGCGGCCGCGGTGCCGAACGCCGGCCTGAAGCTGCGCCAGGTCTACAAGGAGACGGTCTACATCAACGCCGCCATCGATCTGGTGCGGCAGAACATCTGGATCGGCGGCTCGCTCGCGATCGTGATCCTGCTGCTGTTCCTGCGCTCCCTGCGCGCCACCTTCATCATCTCGATCGCGATCCCGGTCTCGGTGATCGGCGCCTTCGTCGCCATGGCGGCGCTGGGGCGCTCGATCAACGTGATCTCACTGGCCGGCCTCGCCTTCGCGGTCGGCATGGTGGTCGACGCCGCCATCGTGGTGCTGGAGAACATCTACCGCCACCGCGAGGCCGGCCGCCCGGCCGGGGAGGCCGCCTATCTCGGCGCCAAGCAGGTCTGGGGCGCGGTGCTGGTCTCGGCGCTGACTACGGTCGTGGTGTTCATCCCGATTCTGGTTATGAAGCTGGAGGTCGGGCAGTTGTTCCGCGACATCGCGGTGGCGATTTCGGTCTCGGTGCTGCTGTCGCTGGTGGTCTCGATCACGGTAATCCCGGCGCTCTCCAGCCGGGTGTTCCGCGGCCAGCGCCAAGCCGACGGCAGCGAGGCCTTCAGCCGCCTGCCGCTGCCCGGCATCGACCAGCTGGCGCGCGGCTTCGTGCTCCTGGTCATGGCATCCATTCGCGGCATCGTCCGCAACCGATTCCTGTCGTTTTCCGTGGTCGCCGCGGTCACCGCGGCCGCGATTACCGGGGCCTGGCTCTACCTGCCCAAGCTGGAGTACCTGCCCGAGGGCAACCGCAACCTGGTGTTCGGCATCATCATTCCACCGCCGGGCTATAATCTCGCGACCACGACGGAGATCGCCAAGGACATCGAAGACGAGATCCGGCCCCACTGGGCCAACGTCTCGGGCCCGGAATCCGCGCCCGGCGAGCCGCCCAAGATCGATCGCTTCTTCTTCGTCGCACGGCCCTCCACCACCTTTCTGGGCGCGGTCTCGGTCGACCCGCAGCGTGCCGCCGAGCTGATTCCGTTGCTGCGCAAAGCGGTGTTCCGGGAACCGGGCACCTTCGGCTTCATCAGCCAACCCTCGATCTTCGGCCGCGGCATCGGCGGCGGGCGCAAGATCCAGCTCGATATCTCGGGCCAGGACCTGGACGACATCCTGAGTGTGGCCACCCGTGCCGCGGACAAAGTGATGAAGCACCTGCCGCTCAGCGAGGGCCACCAGTTCCGCCCCAACCCCGGGCTCGAGCTCGGTGCGCCGGAGGTTCGGATCATCCCCAACCGCCTGCGGCTCAGCGACAACGGCATCACCGCGCGCGAGCTCGGTGAAACGATTGACGCCTTCAACGACGGCCTGCGGGTCGCCGAGGTGACCGTGGGCAGCAAGCGCCTCGATCTGGTGCTTCGGGGCCCGAAGAAGAACGTGACCGAGACCCAGGGCATCGCCGCGCTGCCGGTGGTCACCTCCTCGGGCCGGATCGTGCCGGCGGGTTCGCTCGCCGACATCGTGATCACCGCGGGCCCGACCGAGATTCGCCACCGCGAGCGCTTCCGCACCGTGACCCTCGAGATCCGCCCCGCCGCCGGGGTGCCCTTGGAAGCGGCGCTCGATACCCTGCGCGACAACGTCATCGGACCGCTCCGGGCGGAGGGTCTGCCGCCCGGGATCAAGATCGGCCTCTCCGGCACTGCGGACAAGCTGACCCAGACCTGGCGCGCCATGCAGTGGCAGTTGGCGCTGTCGCTGGCGATCGTCTATCTGGTCATGGCGGTGCTGTTCGAGAGCTTCGTCTACCCGTTGATCATCCTGCTCTCGGTGCCGCTGGCCGCCGCCGGCGGGGTCGCCGGGCTGGTCGCGCTCAACAGCTATCAGTTCCAGCCGCTCGACATGTTGACCCTGCTCGGTTTCGTGATCCTGATCGGCATCGTGGTCAACAACGCGATCCTGCTGGTGCACCAGACCCTCTACCACCTGCGCGAGGAGGGCATGGCGGCGATCGAGGCGATCCTGGAGGCGACGCGCAACCGCATCCGACCGATCTTCATGTCGACCCTGACCAGCGTCTGCGGCATGCTGCCGCTGGTGGTCTCGCCGGGCGCCGGCTCCGAGCTCTACCGCGGGCTCGGTTCGGTGGTGGTCGGCGGGCTCGCGCTCTCGGCAGTGTTGACGCTGCTGGTGGTGCCGCCGATGCTGGCCATGCTGCTCGGCCCGATCGAGGGCCGCAAGCGCCGCGCCGCGGCGGCACACGACCCGGGCCGCCGCGGCCCACTCGACGTACCGCCGGAGCCGGCCGCCGGCGAGTGAGCTCGGGCCCATTATCCCAAGCCGCGCTGAACATACCGAGGCTTGCTGAAGTCGCTACGCTGGCCAAGAGACCCAAATGTTTGCCATAAAACCTGCGACCCAAGACGTGAATCGCCTACGATAGCCGAATGTGCTACCGTTTTTGGCCAGTTACAGGTGTTGTCTGGGGAATCTCGGTTTACATGGTTTCAATCCGGACCCGGCCGTGGCGCTTTCCGCTCGCCCTTGCGTTTGCGCAAAGCCTCGCGTCCGCGACCGTGCCCGCCGCCGAGCTCGGAGGGGAACGGATTGTCGATCTTGAACTCGTGCTCGCGATCGATGCCTCATCGAGCGTCTCCGGCATCGAGTTCGATCTGCAGATTCAGGGCCTCGCCGAGGCCTTCCGGCACCGCTCGGTCGCCCGCGCTATCCGCGCCGCCGGTGAGTTGGGGCTCACGGTCGCGCTGTTTCAATGGGCGGGCAACCAACAGCAGGTCCTCGCGATCGACTGGACGGTCGTGCACGACGCGCCGAGCGCTTCCCGCTTCGCCAAGGAGGTCGAAACGGTGATTCGTTCGATCGCCGGCAACACCGCGATCGGCAGCGCAGTGGAGTTCGCGATCGGCCAACTCGACGGCAACGGCTTCGACGGCCGGCGCAAGGTCATCGATGTCTCCGGCGACGGACCCAACAATCGCGGCACGGCGGCCTGGCTGGCGCGCAATCTGGCGGTGGCGCGCGGGATTACGGTCAACGGACTGGCCATTCTCAACGAGGACCCGAGGCTGGACCGGTATTACGTCACCAACGTGATCGGCGGACCCGGGGCCTTCGTCATGACCGCGAACGACTATGACGCGTACCGTCTGGCCATCGTGGCCAAGCTGATCAAGGAAATCTCAGGCGCACCCATCGCCGCCCGCCCAAGCCGGCTCGGCGCAAGCCTCGCGCTGGCGCCACGGTGAGCCACCGGCGCGGGCGGCGCGGACGAGGGCACCCGCGTCAAGCGATCGGCCGAAGCGCCGGGGCTTGAATTCCGGCCGCACAATAGGTGCATCCCGTTTTATCGCATTCGGTTCCGGGTATGGCCGCAACCGGCCTATCGGAGCCTCTGAGACGATTCGCCGCTTGTGGCTAGGAAGCCACATTCAGGGCATGTCCGAGGTAGGTCCGGTCTACCCCCGACTTTGGACAATCCCTCAGCGATGTCCGCGTTTTACCCCATTGCTTGCGCTTTACCTGCGACTCCCGACGTGATCGGGGCGCGCCATGATCGGTGGTTTTTTTGACCCGCAGCCGACATTCTCAGACCACCATCTTCCCTCCGTCAGGGTTTGTGCCAGACCGTTGTGCCGTCAACTCAATATGATCCCCAAAGTCACAAAAATGGCAAAAGTGCCCAAAAGCCAGACCATAGCAGGTATCTTTTTAAGTACATTCATCGTAGTTTCCTTTTGTTTGATTTCGACTTCGGTCAGCGATGTTTGGCTACGCCGTTGTTAATTGCCGCCACCGATCCGTCCACTTTCTTTGTTAATCCAATCCAAGATAGCCACACTCCAGTGCCTATGCCGATCAACCGTGCGGGACGATCGTTCAGGTGAAGAAATCTGGTCAGTTGAAGAAATCTGGTAGGAGAACCCCAAATATACCAGAGGGCTAGGCCTCACCCCAGCCCGAGCCGCGTTCGATACCCGAAAGTGGGCACCTTTGCAATGGTTTATCACAAAAATCTGAGCCGCACAAGAAATGGGTTCGTCGCTTTACTTTATACTCGAGAATTTGAAACAAAGTGACGTCCCCGGGTCACCCTGCGCGCGGGTCGCAGCGATGGCCCCGGCCCGCACGAGAATTTGACCCAACGCGCGCCGCCAGGGCGCTAGAGTAGCCCCGTGTTCGACG
>SMUX01154350.1_pt1 | contig 14953 bp, 58 predicted proteins | sample 2456431 | NCBI WGS metagenome assembly SMUX01 (sample SAMN11095930, study PRJNA526329) | marine sediment metagenome | biome: Marine sediment; feature: Surficial sediment; material: Deep marine sediment; isolation source: Hadal surficial sediment | place: Pacific Ocean | collected 2014-11 | depth... | reverse complement strand
CTTATCTTCTAGCAATTCATCTATAATTTCTGATAAATCTTGGTCTAATTCTGGATGAGATTTTGCTATTTGTTTATCCAATAATTTCACTAAAACTAATACTGCTTTTTCTATTCTCCAAACCTGTTTGCTAAGATCATCAATGGTTTTATGTTGTTTTTCTTCTTTATTTTTCCTGTTTTTTAACCACCAACTAAATCCTCCTATTCCAGCTGATATTAATGCACCTATAATAACTGCAACTGTTGGATCTATAGTAAATTCTATCATAATAAAGTATCACTCTGTTTGGATTTAAGTATATTTTTCTATCTTCTGATAACCACATTTAACACATAACTCTCCATCAAAACTATGTTTACATTTAACAGTCTTTTTTAGATATTGAGTGGTTTGCTTACCGCATTTTTGACAATAGTATAATCTTGTATGCCCTGCCTCACCCATTTTGGAAAGACCATAATGTTTACAGTGTCTACATCTTTTTAGAGTTCCACCCATAATTTAGTTTAGTTTATTACCCTTTTAAGTATACTTTTTACATTTACAATGTGTGTAATAGCATTTTTTGTTACCTATATGCACGGCTTTCTCATGCCCGCATTTACACTTTATCTATTTTCACCTTGTATATAATTGATACTCTGATGTAACCGTCACCCTGATCTATGATGATGTTATCTTCTTCTTTAACATTAACTGTTCTAAGGAATTCATTTACTTTTTTATCCATTTTTTCATCTATGTCTTCAGGTCTTTTAATTGTTTTAACAAGATCAAAAATAAAAGTCTTAACTTGATATTTAGTAATCTTAGTCGTCCTCTTCTCCGTCTTCCTCTTCTTCGATCTCATCTTTTTCTTCATATTCTTCACGATCTCCCTCTGGATCTCCTTTTGGATTTATCTTCTCGAATTCTTCTTCGAAAACTGAAACTAGGCTCATACCATATATTAGGGTGTATTAGAATAAAAACATTATCTAGTCTTATGACGCTCAACAATATCTTTTCCTGTCAAAGTCTGATATTCGGATCTAAGTTTATTCCTTTCATCCCAATTATCATTTAAACTGTCCACCATCTTCCTACTCTCTAGGATAAGAACTTCATACTTTCTTACTATCTCCTTCTCTTTTCTATACTGTTGTATTTCGTTAAGTACTTCTTTTACGTCCATTTTTTTTCACCAAACTGTATATGTGACACATTCTACGTCTCTTATCCTGTGACATAAGTAAATCATATCTATCTTGCACTAAGCCTTTTCTTTTCATTCGTTCCAATGCACCACCAACTGTTCTTTCAGGTATATCATACTTTTTCGTTATTAACGAAGCTGTTGTTTCTCCTTCCTTCTCAAGTATTTTTGTTATGTCTTCTTCAGTTCTTAATCCTTTTTCTGTCATGATTTCAGATGCACTTAATTTTTTTGCTGATTGTTGTTCAAGAAGTAGTGGATTTGCTGTTGGTTTAGTTATAGAACCATCTAACGAATCGTCGAACTCATTCGTGTCCATGAATCTTTCCTTGATATGCATCGAAAGACACTGTTATTGTTCCTAATTTAGCAGGAACCACTTTGTTTTTTCTATCCATATAACCATCAACTCCATCAGTATATGTTTCGCAGAAGGTTCCAGTGTTTCCTAATCCAATATCTCTATACACAACTCCACCCTCTGAAAAATTAAAATCTACCACTCTTTCTCCTTTATACAATTTGTTATGCAAGTGACCCATCAAGTATACATCTGCTATATGATTAACTTTCATTTGCTCTAGTGCAGTTAATGGGTTTGCTCCTCCTCCAGCTCCATGTGCTACAAATAATTTCCATCTTCTAATTGTTTTTCCTTTGTATTTAATATCTAATCCTATCATTGCTTTTGATCCCAAATAAGTTAATTTGTTTGGTTCACAGAATTGATTTATAATATAAGATTGATCAATAACTTTGTATTCATGATTTCCTGCCAATAATCCCCAAATCTTTAGATTATTTCCTTTGTCAATTTCTTTAGCATTATAATCAAGTAGAGGTTGATTAATTTCTTGCCATTTTTTTCTTTGATCGTCTTTTGATAATATAGTTACACTTCCAGCTTGCCATCTTTTATCTAACGGATTAATAAAGTCAACTTGATCTCCCATATATATTGTAAATCTATTCTTCTGTCTCATTATAGATTTGATTCTGTCTACATACATATCTTTTTGGAATCCAATATGACCAACATGTGGATCACCTATTGGTTCTAAATGTATTACTTCATCTCTCTTGTCTAGATTAATGGTTACTAGTTTTCCAAACATTTCTAACTACACTCTAATCCTGCCATTATATAAATGATTTGATTCATATTTCTATCACCTTAACTTGTTTGCCTAATTGTTTTGCATAATTTTCTGTCCAACAGCCTCCTGATTTAATATGTCCACCCCTCTTATGATGATAACAGTATGATTTGTCATCTTTAATCACAAAATTATATAATTTGTCACAATTTTCAGCTATCAAAATGTTTCTTTCTTTATATCCATCCCAGTCATTAGTTTTGGGAAGGTAAATATCAGTTTTAATATTTAATTCTTTAGCAATATCCTCACTAATCTTATCAGCACCATAAGCACCACCACTAACAATTATATCAGGTTCTTCCATTTCTATTATTGCACCCATCGAGCCATAACATTTATTATATTTTATATTGCTACTACCAATAATCGCTAATCTATTCATCTGTAAATCCATTCAGGTTTTAAGTACTGTATAACTGTTTCGGGTATATCTGGCTGTTGATTGTATCTATGTGATCTTCCATCACTTCCCTTATCCCAATATTCATGCCAATCACACTCACACATTAAGTGAATTAATTCATGCCATAATATACTCTCAAGTTTTAATTTCGGAGTATGTATTCCCGTTATTTCATAATGATTTTGAACTAAATCAATCTTATCGTTTCCAAAAAGTCTGTCATATGAAGCACATCCTAATACTTCTTTACCTTTTCCACAATCTATATATTCTGTATCATGAACATTAATATCCCATTCTTCTGAACAGTCATAATATGGTGCTACAAATGTAAGAGCACAAATTGTTAATATTAGCTCAATCATTATCAGCTATACAGATATGATCTATATAACTAAGTAGGGTATATTTTATATTACACCTTTTACAAGTTTTCTTTTCCAAATTCATTATTGCCGAGGTCATCAATAAGGGTTATCCTCGTTATTTTTTAAATCCACTATTCTCACTTCTTTATTCTCTCTTGCCAAAACTTTATCTCTATGTTTTTCTGCTTCTGCCTCAGTACCAAAGACATCATCTTCTTGATAGTCTCCTTTATCATTAACGAATTGCACAGAATATCTATATTTCATGTCAGCCATATCATCACATCATAAAAAAAATAAGATGCTGGTTTTACCCAGACTAATTTACCTCCGTGGCACTCGCAATTTTCAACGCGTCCGATACCTCAGAAGCTAATGCTACTGGGATTGTGACACCTTTACCTGTGCCTCTTTTACCGTCTTTTGTTGTCCATTGTTTGTTAAAGAAAAATGACTTTTTGTTTGTGTCATTATCCGTTATCAAACTTAGTACGAGGTATTGTTCTTTGTTTTCACTCGATTTCCACTTTTTAATTTCTTTAAAAGTGGAGTTCCAGTCTTTCTTTTGTGTTTCTTGTGACATATGAACTATCATATATTAGTAAAACACCTATATTAACTTATGTAAAATGTTGTAATTTTTCACAAACAATAATTTATATACATGTATATCCTAGGTATTATGAGGAAAGATTCAGATTTCCCAAGGTGATTTATCACCCGTAGCATTGACGTTCTTTCCTCAATTAAACTTCTTACAGAATTTACAGGTACCGCTTTCCTTTTTAGTTAGTGGTACTCCACAGAACATGCATTTCTTTTGGATTTTTACTATTGCCCTTGACTTATCAACCAATTTTCTAATCTCTCTTTTAATTTAATATCCTCTTCCGTGCATCTTGGATTATCTTCTTTTTCAAAAGCATGATAAAACCAATTATAAACTTGTTTCGCATCTTCTACTGTTAAACTGTAATTCATGTTACCATATCATCTATGCCCATTTAAGATAAATACGAATCACTTAAATATAACCCTTTATCTCACTTTTTCTTCTTTTTGAGATAATTTGGAAGATCATCAAGCTCTTTTGGTAATAATCCACGTTTTATCATTTCCTCGGTATGAATTAATCCAAATGCGTTCCATGCAACTGCTGTCATATGATCTTCTTCTCTATGACCTTCTCTGAATTTGATTAAATGTCTCTCTGCAGAATCAAGATATACACTAAGTGGTATTCCTTTTTCCCAATTTCTATCTTCATATTTAAGAGCACCGTTTTCGTAATGTTTTGCTAATCTCATTAATGCTATAGGAGAAACAAGATCAAATCTTCCTTTTCCAGTTGTAACATCACGTACAGCTCCTTGTTTAAACTTCCTTCTCTTTCCACTATCCTTTATCACAAACTTATCTTTCTTCATCTAAAAATCTCCCTACTTTTCCTCTTGCCCATATAATCATCTTACCTGCAGGGTAAGCCACAAATAAATCTACCACAAATCCTTGCCATAACCATGCTATGATTTGGTCTACTGTAAGTCCAATACTGAAATAGAATATAGGTGTTAAAATAATAGCATACGTACTATATGATATTCCTACTATCAAAAGATACTCAATTACTCTCTTACGAAGTTTCATACTATATCGTGGAGTATATTCCATATAAATGTACTAGGATTCTATCTCCTGTACTTAGAATTCTTTTTCTTCCTCAGAGTCAGGAATGAATGTTTCAATATATGCATCCCTTGGACATAGAGTAATGTATTTGCCGATCTGTTGCTCAGGACTTATTCCATCTAGCAAAGCTCCGCATTTCATACAGTGCATACCATCTTTATATACTACCGCATAGTATATAACTATTTAAGTTTTTTAATGCATATCGTAGCATTCTAGGTGGAAATAGTCATCTTCCTTACATTCGTTCTGACAGAACCAGCAAATACCTAGCTTGTATCGTCTACCTATGATCTTTTTGTTTAGCTCTTTATTTCCTCTTTCGCCTTTTGTGATTGTCGCCATAATGTTGCTAACTCCTTATTAAAATCAAACTCATCCATTTTATCCCAACCTTCTTCCATTATAGCAACTGCTTCTTTTATTTTGTTTGTATCATTTTCCTTTGCTATAGTTACTAACATATCTGTTAGACTTTGTACTATATCATTCGTGCTTCTCTTTTGGCTCATCCTTTATTGCCTCCATTATCTTATCCCAGCATTCATCATCAGTTGCAATGAAAATCGGATCTTCTCCGTCCTTAAATGTTATAAATATACCTTTTTTAACATCTTTAATATGCCTCTCCTGCCATTTTTTAGGTGGTGGTGTTATAGTATATGTTCCTGTTATATCTGGACATGGATCATTTGGTGGATAGTATGGTAACATGGGATCCCATGGATTTTGTGGATATGGATCAAACGGATTGTTTGGATTAATTATAACCATCATCGACCCTCCTTACATCTTCTATGTCTGTACAAATGACCTCCACAAAACCAAAATTGGCAACCTCCACATTGATTAAGGTTTCCTTTTGCTCCACACATTGGACATTGAATATCCCATCCCATAACATGATTAACCCTGCTTTTTATATAAACTTTCGCCACAGAATGGACAAAAATCTATCTTAAAGAAGTCAAACCCAGCACCAACAAAGAATGCTTTAATCTCTTTATTCGAAAATTCATCCCAAGCCTGAGTAGCTCTAATCGCCTTACACATGGGAAATTTAGCACACATACATGTGGATTTTTTTTCTATATCTTCTGCTTCCTCGTTAACTATTTCTTTTATTTTGTTTATCTTTTTCTTTGTTGTAATTTTATTCTTATCAGATTGTTTTTCTGAAGTTAACTTTACTTCTTCTACACCAGTTTTACAATTCTTACACATTAATTCCAAGGTCTTGGTTTTATTATAAGGTTCTAATACTAACTCGTCTTCTGGAAAAGTCTTCTCGCATATAACACACTTCTCATTTAATTTTCTTCTTCCAGCTCCTACAATTAATCCCATCTTACTACCTCCCTTATCCATACCCTAGCTCCTTTAGGATGTATATACCTTAGTGGTTGTGGTAATTTACTAACCCTTCTAATATGCCACTCATATCTTCCGTCATCACTTTGAATACAATCGTCAAAGTTTGCAGTTCCTAAAATATGACCTTCGCTAAGTATGTAAATATCTATGAATATTTTATCTTCAGGTAGTTTCTTTACCCTATATTCTACAGTCTTCTCTCCACTCATTATTTCGTCAGCGTAAGGCTGTTTAACTATTAATCCATCTGTCAAGATTCTCTCCACTCACTAGCACATCTATCACATCGACCCATATAACCGTTATACCTAGATTCCCACCATCTAATAGTCAAATCACCACAAAACATACATGTGTCTTCCTTTAGAATCTCTTTCAATCTTTTCTGCTTTAGTTTAATTCTTTCTTTTACACTTTCCCAATACATTCTAAAATCTGGAACTCTTTTCAAATGAATTCCCATATAATCTTCCATAGCAAGTTTTAATTCTATATAATTTATTATTTCTTTTTCTAGGGCTTTTATGTAGGTTTGGTTAGTTTCACCCTCAATCGGTTTTGGGTACATCTTCATCTACTATGAACGCATACTCAATATATCCTTTTCCTTCACATTTGATACATTCTCTTCTTTCTGTTTTTTCTACTTCTCTTGTATTAGTTTCATGCTCTTTTTCATGTGCTAAAATATCTCTTATCCCATCTCCATCTGCCCAAAATAACTCCTGCACATAATCACATCCTTCTTTAGGACAAGTATATTTACCCGTCATTTTTCCTTCAACTTATTTCTAATATATGCTATCTCTTTTCCTACTCTTTCAGCCCAATCTATATATCTTTTCCATTCATTGGTTTTGCTTTTTAGATTATCCTCCAAGTATTTCTTATCTACATTATCATACATATAAAATGGGTTTATTGGTTCTTCGCTCATCTATGATCTCCTTTACCTAATATAGTACCATCTTTCTTCCTACCTATAACCTTTTGGGCATTCATGTCTAATACATCTCCTAAAGTTAATTTAATTCTGTTAAGTGCCCTGTTTGTATACCACTCCCTATCTCCTACCTCTTGTAAGAAGTCTTCCTTAACATCAGGAAAGTTTTCTAATACTTTAAGAACCCCATCAGGTGCTTCAATCATCTCCTGTGCTATTTTTTCGTAGTCTCCTCTTCTTACTCTTTTAAAAACTCCAGATATTTCTCCTGATTCCTCTGACATTCCGTCTAAGTAGAATTGAAATGACTTGTTGGATACATCTGTTTCTTCTATGATTTTCTCATACTCTTTTAGTTGCATGTCCTACCCTCACTTCTTGTTCATTAAGTAATTTTATAATCTCGTTTATTTTCAACTGTATATTACGCCAACCTTGATACTCGGTATCTTTTTCAAGAACTTCTAATTCTTTAATCATCATTCGTCACTAAATAATCCTACAAAGAATAGTACTAAAAGCATTCCGATATATCCTATCTGTGATGTTGGTTCTTCTATACCAAGACTTTCTATCACTCCAACTGTTTCTGCTACCCAAATAATAGGAATACTAATCATTGCTTTCCAAAGACCCATATGAATTATTCAACTATAGGTAATATAAATGAAAAGAAAAATAAAAGTAGGGATTAATCTCCTCTACTGTAGTCACCATCGGCATGTAGCCTTGGTGGTAATTCGCCATCAGCACATAGATGATCTCCACATACAATACTTTTCATTTTCTCATATCCATAATCTTTTAATGGACTTACTTTTCTATCTGCTATTGCTGGATTTTCTGATATATTCTCGTCTGTAGTTATATCATGATCACCGAATTCTGCATATGCTGTACCTAGACCTAACGTTAGTGTTAAGACTAGTAGTGGCAATATTGCTAGTTTATTCATTAATTGTTGTTATATGTGAAAATATATAAGCCTTCTATTCTTTATCAGGCTTTACTATTTTTCTCTTATCTAGATACTCTTTACATCCACCAGCTAACATTGTAAGTGGCATAGGGAATCTAATCATATATCCAAACTCTTTATGCATTTCTGACACCATTCTTTTCATCAGCCAGTAGGGACCGCAAGATACTTGATGAATGCAATTAGCACAAGATTTTGGTTCTATATATTCATCATTTCCAACTGGTTCTTTTTTCTCTTCTTTTTTTATCACTGGAGGAGGAACCACTGGCTTGACATTATCATTTGTACTCATTTGATACACCTCCATATTTTTCTTTTGGAACATTATGTTTTTCTGTAAGATGTTCTAAGAAATCATCTCTTAACATGAATTGTTTATTGCAAATACTACATGAATTAATTAAATCTGGCATATATAATCATCTATAGAATACTATATAACTCTTCTAGAAGAAAAACAGTAAAGCCAAAAAGAATGCCATAGCTAAAACACCTAATCCTAACTCTATCTTAATTCTTTTATCTCTAGGAAGTTGTTCAGGTCTATATTTTTCATTTTTCCATTTATCCCAATTCTTATCTTCTGCGTATCCCATTTATTTCACCTTTTTTGAATCCTTCATAGCATTATAAATCATTCCATTTTTAAATGTTTCTAAACCTTTAGTCAAGATTGCTACCTCTCTTAAACAAGAAAATATTGTCTCCATGTGGTTTTCTATACCTCCTTCTGCATTTTCTTGTATATCCCAATTCTCTTTTCTCGAAGGTAATTCTAGAACCTCTTTTGTTTCTTTCATCTTCATTAATTCTAATTCTGCTTTATCCATAGCTTCATGTGCTAGACTTTTGACATATTTAATAAACTCATCATCTAAATCTTCATACACCATTAATTAACTGAAGTATTATACTATATGTATCTTTAGTATCTTGTAACTCTTTCTTCTCTACATATTCTGCAATATTTAGCAAACCTTGGTTTTTTATCCACCCTTCTTTGATTATGAGGATGACCTCTAGTTATTCTCTCACTGTACTGTTGACTCATTATATATCCCTATCCTCATCAGTTCTTGGATTAGCATATTCGTGGAGAATTAATATTAATGCATTCATATCATCACCGAATTTTTTAACAAATTCATTTTGTTCTATTGGACTGAAATTGTTAAAGTCCTTTAATATTTCCATCCATTGGTTGAATCCTTCAGATATTGCTATAAATACAGAATCGGGATCTCCCTTCTTTACTTTCTTATGATCTATCTTTGCCTCAAACTTCATGATTACTCCTCGCCATTTCAGTCTTTAATCTCTTCAAGTATCTAACAGATGATTTATAACATTTTATTGCAATATATGTCTCATGAAGTTCATCATAACTAGGATTAAGAGTATCTAACATATCCATATCTATCCCAAACTCTTCTATGGAATGCAATATATCTCTAATTTCAGTTATACCTTGGATTTTAATTGGACAGTTACCCAAACATATTTTCTGTGAAGTCCACGAACTATTCATTCGTATACCTCCAGAATCGTGGTTGCTCCGCTAGATTTTGCTTTTCCAATAGAGTTATTGAACTCCATCCTAATATTAACGTTCTTCATGTCTATCTTGTTAGTATTTCTAGTAGTTCCTGCTTCTACGTCTTGGACTATTATAGGTTTTCCTGAGGCTTTATCTGCTTTACAGTACCAAAATCTATATTTCACTTTCATTATTTATTTCTCACCTCGAATCCTAGTATTCCCATATCCTTTGGAATTTCTCCAAGTCTTCTCATGAGTCTTTCTAAGCCAAACCTATTCTGATAACAATAGAAACAAAATGATTCATCTATCTCCTCTACGAATATTAAGACTTTGGTTTCCTTATTACATGTTAGGCATTCTCTCCAACCGTCTCCAGTCTTAATTATTTTCTGACCATGAAATACTTCTTTCATTTTCCTCTCAATCTCCTAATTTTAATTACAGTTTCTACAGACATAAATGATTCTGCAAAAAGGTCTTCGCAATTATATGATAAAGCTCTAAATACCATTATTTTCCTTCCTCTCTCTCTTTCTTTGACATCTCTTTTTCCTTACCAGTAACTAGAAATCCTTTAACTCCTATTTTCTTCAAGTCCTTCATTATATCTTCAACCTCTTTATCTGTTATAGTCATACTTTTATCCACTCCACTTTACCCCATGTCTGATTGTAACTACCGTGTACTGTAGTAGGATCATGATGATTCTCATGAGCAGACTTCCTATGATTAATCAACGGGTCATCCTCCTCAAATGTTTGAGGGCATAAACTACACTTAATCATCTATATCATCTCCATCAACAAAGTCTTCCCAACTAGAATTTGGAAAACATTTTTGACATGGTAAATCTTCACAATCTTCTCCTCTTGCATAACCTACAATTCCTTCTCCGTCACACTCATCACAATCTGGCTTTGCCATATTAGCAAACACATTAGTCAAGATCGTTATAAGCCTCCATTCTATTTATACCTGCTTCTTCGTTACACTCTTGACATAATCCTTCATCATCTAATTCGTTATCGTCAACTTCTGCTTTACAGTGTTCACATTTAATTTCTTCTTTAGTCAATCTTGAACCTCTCCTGCACATTCGCACATTACACATGGGGGATAATGATATTCTGGATGACAATCTTTCATCTTCTTACCACTATGACAATAACATTTTCCTTCTAATACATTCATATCATAAGCTATTTCTTCTTCCGTGTAACCTAAGTCTCCTCCGCAAGTTCCACAAAATCCAATCTTTAATTCTTGTTTCATACTATACTATATACTTGAGGGTATATAAACCCTTGTTTGTTCAGAATTACAATACTTTAGGAGCCTGTACGTATACAAGAGTACCTGTATCACTTTCAAAAGTTAGTTTAAGTGGAAGATCACGACCATGTTCTAAAACCACATTATCAAATCCACCCGATATTGTCTTTATGGTATTGAATAGAAATTCTAACATATATTCTCCTCTAAGGTTTCCTTCTTCTTTTTGATCTACAACTCCTTCCGTCTCTACATCTACATTTCCCTTATCTCCTTTTCCAGATAGTTTCAATATATTTCCATCAGTTTCTACAACAAAGTTATCTGCAACTACTTTAATATCCTTTACATAATCTACAAAGTCAGCAAACTTTAATGTAGTTTTTGATTGAAGTTTAAGGTTTGGAGTTGGTGATTCTTTATCAATTATTAATAATGGTAAAACATAATGCTTCTTTCCACTAATATAGATTTGTAATGCATTTACTTTATCACTCATCTCTAGTGTTACCTCTTCATCATTCTTAGCTCTTTTTACTATTTCTAAAAGTTCAGATGTTCTTACTGTAAACTTTGAGTCTTCATCACATTCATATTTTACAAATGTATTTTTTGGAAAATCTATTGACACGAAGGATACGTTTGATGGATCTATTCCTCTACATTTTATTCCTTCTTCGGTTACATCAAATGTAGCATCTTCTATGATTAACTGTATAGCTGAAAGACATGATTTAAATTCTTTCGTTGCTTTAATAGTTGCACTAAACTTCATGTATTATTAGCTCTTCTAAACGCTTTATAAATGTTATTGGTACTCCACATCTTTTAGTTATTGGCATCATATCAGTAATCCAACATTGTTGTTTTTGACTTTGATAGTTTTTTCAATTCTTCTAAAATCATTAGGTTTGTTGCAACTAAGTACTCAAGCCCTCCCTCTCTGATTGAAGGAATTCCCCATTTCTTTAATATGGTTATAAATTTTTGTCTAGATTTAGAATCCACTTGGACACTCCTCCAATATCTTATAATAAAATGCTCCACCCATATCTGTTACTACCCAACATGTCTCACCATTAACACTATATTGAATTGTTCCTAGTAATGGATGTGGTATTTCTGCATCCATACTATCAGATATTGTTAGTGTTTCTTCTAATGTTATAATATAAGTATTTCCTATAGTTTCTGGGAGATTAGTATCATTGAGCGTAATTCCTGCTAATACCCCGAAATATCCTATTGCAAATACTACTAAAATTATTGTTATGTTTCTATTCATTATTTATACAACTCCGCATCATGTATATATTTGTACTGTTCTACCACATGTATCCTGTAATATACGAATGCCACTAAATAACTTAAAAACACCATAGCGAACATAGCTATCTGTGCATCACCGTTCATTTTTGATGCTAATATTAATTCACCTGTTCCGAATAACATGGCGATTATAGCCATCCTATAATTACCTCTCCCGTGCCCCATGATTATAATATAGTCTGTAGGTAATATTAACTAACTGTTTTACTTACTAATTGATCCCATTTACTACGAGTAGTAGGTCTATATGAGTCATATACATCTGGGTAAAACTCATAAGCGTGATATTTACACATGCCGAAGTCTACCCAACACATGGATTTCCGTGGGTGTTTACTAGTAATATTACAACCCTCAACTATACATCTCATGGTATATAACCACCACAATTTTCATTATAATTATTCATGTAATTATTTAGATAATTTATCATTGTTTTAAATTCCTCATATTCTGCTTTAGGTATATTTATTGTGCAACGCTTTTGTTTTACACCTTCAACCCATATATCAACTTTCATTTTAAATCATCTTTCCCCTTTTTATTAGGTATCCATTTTATTCCTTTCTTTCTGAAGAACTCTGTTATTCTATCAGGATCATTTCTATGTTTCTCACAAAAAGATTCTTTACATATATGACAATACATTGTATCTGTAGAATCACAGAAATAACATTTTTCAGTCATATGTCCACTTCTCCTGCATGTTTTATCATAATATGATTCTCTATATTCTTATCAAGTGTACTATGACCACATATTAAACAGACTTGTTGAATAATCCTATACTCCTCATATAGTTGATAAATAGGTTTAGTCATCTTTTTCTGGCACTCCTATTATTTCATCACCACATTCGCAATATTTGTCATACCATCCAACTTCCACGGTTTTCTTTAGTTTTGGGCAATACTGTGTATATTTTTCAGGGTGAGATTGTTTATTCATTTTTTTAGATTCTCCGCAAATATTTTTAAACATACGTCTCTAGTCTCATGCATTACATCTGACGCAACATCTAATACTAGTTGTTTTGCATCTAACTCAAGTATCATTAGTAATTTTTCTTCTAATGGTAAAGCACGAATAGCATTTAACATAGTTACTGCATGCTTATCTATTAATCCCTGTGACCATCCTACATCTTCAATCATTCTTTTCTCTTACCTCTTTACACTCATTCACGTATTCTATAAAAGAACTTCTTTTTAAGCGTACTGTTTTAGAAAACAAGTTTTTAACAACTTTATATACCTTGTTGTCAATTTCGAAATATTCACCTATTTCTCCTTGAGAATATCTAATCATTCCTCTATATCGGATATATGTGTCTTCAGTCATATTTTTCTCCTCTCATCCCTCATCATGTTTTCTGCTTCTTCTGGCAAGAATGAATCTTGGAAGTATTCCTCTATACTCTCAAATCTCTTTATTAATTCTGGAAATGTGATTGTTTCATTCCTAAACTTATTGAGTGCTACTGTCATCTTCTGGAGTTTTTTCTTAAGTAAATCAGTCATATTTTTCTACTCCCATACCATATACCATCACATTTTTTAGGATCTTGCTCGGTTTTACAGCATCTGTGACCACATACACCTGCCCCACATTTACAGAAAGTTGCTGGACTCATGCTTCTTCCCTCACATGTTTGTAGTTGGCTTTCAAACATTGCTCACAAAATGCTATTCCGCTTTCGCTCATTCTATACGCTCCCATAACCTCACAGAATATACATTCGGCATCTGCAGAGTATACCTCTTGAATTTCCTCATTATCAACAGTTACAAAGAATTTCTTCATTCTGCTTTCCACCCTGCCTGACATCTGAAATTGGTACATGTGATATCCACACCCGCTTCCCAACTTCCATGTGCTCTAAGCCCTGCATCACAATGAGGACATTTACCTACCATTTTATCTATATGATAATCTCCTAATGCGTCTACTGGAACTATTGCTAGATTCTTTGGATCAATCATTTGAATGTAACCTCCACATCTTCTTCCCATGCCTTATCTCCTCTATTTCCTTCGTTACTATCCAAGTCTGATTTAGCATGATTAACTACATCTAATATTGCCTTCAACTCTGCACCTGTTAATGTTCCGTATTGGTTAGAATGAAGTGCCTCTTGGATTATCTTGTCTAAGCTCAACTGTGAATCAATCTCCACTTCAAAGCCTTAGCTTCTTTAACCCATTCATCCACTTGATCTTGAACTGTTATTATTGGTTTCATAATACTATTATATACTAAAGGGTATATAAAGGTTTTCAATCTAATAACTTCCTCAGTTCTTTTCTGTCATCCCAGTCAAGGTTATGTATCTGACCTTTTTTCAATAACACTTCACTTTCTTTGATATAAACTTCGTAGTCATAATCTTTCTCTTCATAACGGTGATCTGAGTTATGATGAGAATTAATAGAACTAGATAAGTTAGATTTTCCGTAAAGTCCAGCTTGATCCCTTCTCAGATTATTACATTCCATATCCCCACATTCACAAACAGCTATATATTTAGGGAATTTTAATTCTCCATTTTTCTTATGATTATCTGGCAAATGTGTATCAAGAACACAATCTTTCATCCAATTCTTGAATATTACCCAACTTCTAGATGGCATTTAAGTAAATTCACCCTCCTGAACTCTTCCATTATACTCGATTAAGAATAATTCTTTATCCAT
>SMUX01114432.1_pt1 | contig 14973 bp, 13 predicted proteins | sample 2456431 | NCBI WGS metagenome assembly SMUX01 (sample SAMN11095930, study PRJNA526329) | marine sediment metagenome | biome: Marine sediment; feature: Surficial sediment; material: Deep marine sediment; isolation source: Hadal surficial sediment | place: Pacific Ocean | collected 2014-11 | depth... | reverse complement strand
GGGCACAAAAGGCAGGAAAGAACCCAGTAGAAGTCCAAAGAGGAAGGCAGGAATGTAGAAGAGCAGCACTGCGAAGGAGATAATTCGGGGAGAAGGTACTTAGCCGATTGAGCTACGAACAACACCCGCAAGTTCTTCAGCCATTTGATGGATTGCTGAGCTATCCTGTCCCTCGACCATGACCCGGACCAAAGGTTCTGTCCCTGAATACCGAACAAGGACACGACCGGTTCCATTCAATTGCTCTTCGCAAGACCGAATGGCACGCTGCAGTTCAGGCACCGAATTGAGGTCCAGTTTCCGCTTAACTTCCACCCCCAGAAGAACTTGTGGTACCGCTTGCATGCACTGCACGAGTTCCGAAAGGGGACGGCCCGACCGTTTCATCAGCTTGAGGATCTGAATGGCTGAGATCACCCCATCCCCGGTGGTGTGATAATCAAGGAAAATTAAATGCCCGGACTGCTCACCGCCTAGGCTAAAGCCCCCGGAGACCATACGTTCGAGGATAGAGCGATCCCCGACAGGAGTCCGAACAAGGGTAATGCCCGCCTTTTTCATGGCCAGCTCAAAGCCGAAATTACTCATCACGGTGCCCACCACGGTATGGTGCCTGAGCCGGCCACGTTCTTTTAAATCAAGAGCAAAGGCGGCCAAGGCGTGATCTCCATCCACCACCTGGCCTCGTTCACAGATGAACACCGACCGATCGGCGTCTCCATCCAACCCAATACCAATATCCGCTCGAACAGTCCGTACCATCTCCTGAAGGCGCTCTGGAGACACTGCCCCATATCCGGCGTTGATGTTGGTCCCATCGGGTTCATCACCAATCACCTGAACCTCGGCCCCTAACTCCCGAATTACCTTAGGGAAGACAGAATAGGCAGCCCCATGGGCACAATCCAACACCACCTTGCATCCCTGAAAATCCATTTCTCTGGGTAAGGAGCGTTTCACAAATTCAATATACCGGCCCTCGGCGTCATCGATGCGGTACGCCTTTCCGACCTCGTCGGCGGTCGGACGGAGATGTTCAATTTCATTGGAAACGATGAGGTCTTCCATGCGATGTTCGAGGTCATCAGGCAGCTTAAAGCCATCGTTGGAAAAAAACTTTATCCCATTATCCTGGTAAGGATTATGCGAGGCTGAAATCATGACACCGGCATCGGCTCGCAGGCTGCGGGTCAAAAAGGCCACCCCGGGAGTGGGCATAGGCCCAACCAATAGAACATCGACGCCCATGGAGCAAATCCCAGAAGTCAAGGCGGATTCCAGCATATACCCCGAGAGCCGCGTGTCCTTACCAATGACGATTTTATGGCGGCCCTTCCTGCGCTTGAACATGTGGGCCACGGCCCGCCCTAGCTTCAGGGCGGTTTCGCTCGTCATGGGCTCTAAATTGGCAATGCCTCGAACTCCATCAGTACCGAACAATTTCCGCATGTCCCCTCCTTGGCCCCTTAATTCAATGATCCACCCCTAATCGCTTGGGACGTTTTGACCACATCCCGCATGAGACCTACGTCATGCACCCGAACGAGGTGAGCCCCGTTTAGGACAACCGCAGCAACCGCCGCCGCTGTTCCCATCACCCGTTCCCCGACCTGTTTATCCACGATATGACCCAAAAATGATTTATTGGAGACTCCAACAAGGACAGGACGACCAATACTCCGTAACTTGTAGATTCCCCGTAACAAAGCCAAGTTCTGTTCGACGTTCTTCCCAAACCCAATACCTGGGTCGACAATAATCTGCTCCTTGGTAATTCCGAATTCCTGAGCCTTTTGCACTCTTTGAGACAAAAATTCTGTGACCTCTTGAACCACATGCTGATAGGAACAGTTCTGCTGCATCGTTTGAGGAGTCCCCGGCATGTGCATGAGAACCAGACCTGCCTTCGCCTCTGCCACCACCTGACCCATGGCGGGATCACATTGCAACGCGCTGACGTCGTTGATCATCACGGCTCCCAGGTCTATGGCCATTTTGGCAACAGCGGCCTTCCTGGTATCTACAGAAACAGGGACGGATACACGGTGACTCAGCATTTGTAGCACTGGCCGTAACCGCCTGACTTCCTCCTCTTCATCAACCAAGTCGGCCCCAGGCCGCGTTGATTCTCCCCCCACGTCAATAATGTCCACCCCTTCGTCGACCATGGCCTGCGCATGGTCAACGGCCGCTTGGGGATCAAGGTATTGGCCTCCATCGGAAAAGGAATCAGGGGTGACGTTTACAATCCCCATCAGCAAGACATGAGCGTGGAGAGGGATTCGTTTATCACCAGCGTAGATCCACTCTTGATTTGACTCAGGAGCAGAGCCCTCCATCACACTGCCCCCCCTGGTGCAGGTAGTCACGGACACATTCGGAAACGTGAGAGAGTTCCTTGAGATAGGGCGGTTGGGGAAAGGAAAGAACGACGATTTCAGAAAGAAGCCCCGGCTCCTGGTTTTATCAACCTCAGCCTAATTGAAACGACCGGACCAACCTGGTTGCAAATGGCAAGGCTTTTGGAAATGGAGTTCCAATCCCTCTTGGGCTCAAACCTGTGCCGGTTCCCCGACCAGGGAACTCTGGTTAATAATCCGGTCAATTTCCAATGAGTCAAGCACTTCCTTTTCCAGGAGAGCCTCAGCCAAAGCCTTCAGAGTATGGATATGTTCCGTGAGCATTCGTTTTGTCCGCTCGTAGCTATCCACCACAAGCCGTTTTACTTCATGGTCGATTTCAAGGGCCACTTGGTCACTAAAATCACGACGAGTCGCGATGTCGCGCCCGAGGAATATTTCCTCAACCTTCTTTCCAAATGTGAGAGGCCCTAATTTTTCGCTCATTCCCCACTCACAAACCATTTTCCTGGCTAAATCCGTGGCGCGTTCAAGGTCATTCCCCGCGCCGGTTGTAATGTGCTTTAAAATCAACTCTTCGGCGACCCGACCCCCCAGCAAAATAGACAACGTGGTATACAAGAACTCCCTTGAGTAGCTATGACGATCATCAAGTGGAAGCTGCATGGTCATCCCCATCGCGCTTCCCCGTGGAATAATCGTCACCTTATGCACCGGATCCGCACCGGGAAGGAGCTTGGCCATCAGGGCATGACCAGCTTCATGATACGCAGTGGTCCGTTTTTCTTCTTCACTGATGACCAGGCTCTTGCGCTCGGTTCCCATCAACACCTTATCCTTTGCATTTTCAAAGTCAACTAATTCGACCACTTTTTCATCTAACCGCGCGGCCCACAGTGCAGCTTCGTTAACCAAATTTTCCAAGTCCGCTCCGGAAAAACCGGGAGTCCCTCTGGCAATTAGTTCAAGCTTTACATCCGAGTCTATGGGTACCTTTTTTGTATGAACCTTTAAAATTTCCACCCGTCCCCGTATATCCGGACGACTCACCATCACCTGCCGGTCAAATCGACCGGGCCGCAAAAGCGCCGGGTCCAAGACGTCAGGCCTGTTGGTGGCCGCCACGAGGATCACCCCTTCCGAGGTTTCAAATCCATCCATTTCGACGAGGAGTTGGTTGAGGGTCTGTTCCCGCTCATCATGACCTCCACCCAAGCCAGCACCTCGCAACCGGCCAACCGCGTCGATTTCATCAATAAAAATAATGCAGGGTGCGTGCTTTCTCCCTTGCTCAAATAAGTCGCGAACCCGCGAGGCCCCCACTCCAACAAACATTTCCACGAAGTCCGAGCCGCTGATGTTAAAGAATGGAACTGAGGCTTCCCCCGCAATGGCCCTGGCCAACAGGGTTTTCCCGGTTCCAGGCGGACCGATAATAAGGACTCCTTTCGGTATCCGACCGCCGAGCTTTTGAAACTTCTGTGGATCTTTCAAAAATTCAATAATTTCAACAACTTCTGCCTTGGCCTCATCTACACCTGCCACATCATCGAACGTCACCTTCTTTTTATCTTCCGTGAGCATGCGGGCTCGACTCTTCCCAAACGAAAGAGCGCGGTTACCCCCGATTTGCATTTGGCGCATGAGGAAGAACCACAGGCCCAAGAATAAAATGAATGGCCCCCAGGTCACGAGAAAGGTGATATACCAGGGATTTTCATCAGGAGGTTTGCCTTCAATCTGAACCTTCCGCTCTCTCAGGACCTTGACGAGATCCGGGTATTCAACAGTATACGTTCGTATCCGCGTACCATCCCGTTTAATGGCACTAATGTGGCTATCCCTAATGGTGACTTTCGAAATTTCCCCACGGTCCAAGTCAGTCATAAAGTCACTAAACATGACCTCTTCTTCCTGGGGTTGGTTAGGGACCTGAAAAAGATTAAACAACAAAATCATGAATAACCCCACAACCACCCAGAAGAGCAAGTTTTTTGCCCGAGAATTCATCCGATGCCTCCTCGACCTCCTCTTTTACCCTCTTGACCTACCACAAAGGTATAAAACTGTAAAGGAATCTTACCATGTGCACCTCAATTCTGACAACCAAAACCCCTATCCTCACGGCTGCGCGTCCGACCCTCCACCATGAAACGCTAAAATAGGGTATATTTCGGTACCTTTGCCGGCAATCAAGAGGGTATCCCACGACAATTGGAACGCCACGGCCTGACAGACCTGACCCTCCACCTTACTTCGAGTGGGGATTTTGGCTAATCCGAGTCATCAAGACCTCTTGGGTTGACCTCCTCACCCGAAACCGATGATCAGCCCGATAGCCTCCCACCCAAAGGATCCCCTCAGGGGCAACCAGCAACGGGACCATTTTTCGCTTAGACTGACTCAGTTTGATATCGGAAAAAAAATCTTGGATTTTTTTCCGTTTACCCTCTAAGCCTAATGGAAAAAAATAATCACCGGCTTTCCAAGATCGAACTATGAGTTCTTTCGTAAATGATGATGCATCAAAATACTCAATATCAGGGGTGTGGGAAAAGGAAACCTTAGCAGAAAGCATAGTGTGACCTTCAATGGTTTGGCCGGTTGGAGGCCAGGTCAGGATGGAAGGAATCGGAAAAGCCAATTCCGGCTTCCGGACGGGTTGAGCCGCTTCCTGGCCGCTACTTAACGATTGGAAACGAATCTCTTCATATTCTCGAGCAACGATCACCCCCCCTACCTGAACGGATGACCCCGACTGCCCCTTGACAACCCGTTCCACTACCGTTTCCACCATATCAAACCTTGGCCTGGTAGACTTCTGAGCCACTTGTTGGATGGTCATTAAGATGACTCGCCGCCGAAGGGCCAGGGGCAACCCGAGAAGGCCGGAACTGCTCAAGATAATCCCCTGCTCGGTCTCATCCTGGGTCACGGAGATTCGTGCTTCCCGAGCCAACAGATCCAGATATTCCGTTTCCTCTCGTAGGATCTCGGCTTGTCGCGAAAGCACCCGCACAATACCCGGATTAAATCTCTTGAGTACCGGGAGCAACTCCTGACGGATTCGATTTCGAAGGTAAACTGGCGAAAGATTGCTTGAGTCCTCTCGGTACCCCCAACCCTTTGCCGTCAGGTACGACAAAATCTCGGGGCGGCTAACCTGCAATAGAGGGCGAATGAAATGTGGGGAGCGAAGTGGCTGCATCCCGGCCAATCCGGCTGCACCACATCCCCGAAGCATCCACATCATGACCGTTTCGGCCTGATCATCCCTGGTGTGCCCTAGCGCAATTTTTGTTGCTCTACATTCCTTCCCAGTCTCCATCAGAGCCTTATACCGTCCCTCGCGGGCCAGGGCTTGCAAAGACAACCCCTTTTGCTGGCTATGGGAACGGCCTAACGCCAGCCGCTTTTGGATGAATGGCACTTCAATCTGGTCGCATAGTTCAGCGACAAACTCAGCATCCTCTTCCGACTCCTTTCCTCTTAACCCATGGTTGATGTGACCCACCCAAAGAGTGAGATTCAACGCTTTCCGCCAGGATTGAAATAGCAGAAGGAGTGCGACAGAGTCCGGACCACCCGATACGGCGACCACCACGTGGTCCCCGGGCACAATCAGGCTCCGGTCCCGGGCCCATTTCAGCACCTTTCGTTCAAACAAGGCAGGAGAATTCACGGTGTTATCCAGCGGCCTTGGTCGAAACCTCCACCCGGCCTTGTTGGGAAAGAGATGGACCAGCCCTCAGCGTTTTACGGGCTAGATCCACGTCTAACGTTATCCTGGCAGCAAGTTTTTCCGGCGTAGCGAATGTCTGGTCACCCCGAAGGCGTTCGTGGAAGCTCACCTGGATTTCCTCCCCGTAGAGTGAGCAGGTTTCATCGAGAAAATGCACCTCGAGGAGTCTTTCCCCAGGCCCAAAAGTAGGCCTCGTGCCAATATAGGAAATCGAGTCGAAGGCCTTTTGCTTCAACCGAGCGGTGGTGACATACACTCCATCAGCCGGTATAGCCCGACCTAGGGGAAGCCGGAGATTGGCAGTTGGATACCCCAGCTTTTCCCCCCGATGGTTCCCTTCAACCACCGTTCCAGTTAGCGAGTAAAATCGTCCCAGATATTGTGATGCCTCTTTCACTTTTCCTGCTTGGAGCAATCTTCGAATGCGGGTTGAACTCACCACTTCACCGTCAAGAGAAAGTGGAGAAACCGCGTGGACGTGAAAATGAGCTTGTGATCCAAGCCGAACGAGATCGCTCATACGCCCAGCTCGCCCCTTCCCGAATACGAAATGCTCTCCAACATACAGATCCCGAACGCCAATTCCATCTCGCAGGATCTTCAACACAAATTGCTCAGGGGTGAACTCAGCAAACGCTCGGGTAAACTCCAAAATCACCACGTGCTCAATCCCCACTTCCTCAAACCAGACCAGCTTTTGGTCAAGGGTTGTGAGGAACTGGAGATCGATTTCGGGCTTGAGGATCTGGGTCGGATGGGGATCGAAGGTCAACACCATGGGAATTCCGCCTCGCGATCGAGCCGATTCCACTACGACGCTCAGCAACGCGAGGTGACCAAGGTGCTGACCATCAAAATTTCCAATGGTCAATACCGGATGGTGAGCCAATGAAGTATTGGAGAGACCTCGAGTGATCTTCATGGGTATGAGTTAATTAAAAGCTTGGCGGCCTCCTTGGCAAAATAGGTCAAAACAACATCAGCCCCTGCTCGTTTGATGGAAAGTAAGGTTTCCATCATGACCTTCGGCTCATCAAGCCAGCCGAGTTGTGCAGCGGCTTTAATCATGCTGTACTCACCACTCACTTGATACGCAGCGATCGGGGTTGATACCTGCGACCGTGATCGGGCAATAATATCCAAGTACGGCAAGGCGGGCTTGACCATCACGATGTCGGCGCCCTCCTCAATATCCAATTCTATTTCCCGTAAGGCTTCACGGGCATTGGCCGGATCCATTTGATAGGATCGGCGATCGCCGAAAGCCGGACTCGAGGCGACCGCCTCTCGGAAGGGCGCGTAGAGAGAGGAGGCGTATTTCGCCGCATAGGCCATGATCGGGATGTCGGAAAAGCCCGCTTGATCAAGTTCATCCCGAATCGCCGCCACGCGACCGTCCATCATATCGGAGGGTGCAACCATATCAGCCCCGGCCTGAGCATGTGTCCGTGCCATCAGCCGAAGACAGTCAAGGGTCTCATCGTTGTGAATGCGACCGTCCTTGACAATCCCACAATGACCGTGGGTGGTATATTCATCAATACAGACATCGGTGATCACGAGGAGGTCCGGCACTCGATCCTTGATGGTTCGAACAGCCCGCTGAACGACCCCATCAGGGTCATATGCGGGAGTCCCCCGTTCATCTTTACGGTCGGGAATTCCAAACAAAATTACCGCGGGGATTCCCAATAAATGAGCTTCAGCAGCTTCTTTCACCAGGAGGTCGATCGACCACCGAAATTGCCCGGGCATGGAAAGAATAGGCTCCTTCCGATCTTCCCCTTCCATGACAAACAGGGGATAGATGAGATCGACAGGAGAAAGCTCCGTTTCCCGCACCATTCGACGGAGAGACTCCTCTTGGCGCAGGCGCCGCATTCTATGACGCGGGAATGCCATACCTCCTACATGGCCCTTTCTTGAATGTCCACCATTGTGGTCGGAGTATCCATCGTGATTGTCGGGTGGGGGCGATCAAGAAGTCGCACAGGATCCGTCGGTGGGGGATGCCTCGCCGTACACCATTATCTGAATTATTTCCTGGGAAGGTTCGTCAAAAAAACCACAAGGTCTCGCACGGAAATCATTCCTACCAATTTCCCATCCTTGGAGATGCCCAGATGTCGGATGTGTTCCCTGGCCATCAGGTCGTTCGCATCAAGAAGGGTCTTGTTCTCCTCAATCATCAGGATAGGAGCCGACATGATTTGTTCCACCGTGGTTTGGTTCGGGTCAGACCCCACCGCCACAAGCCGGCGGACCAAATCCGTATCGGTCAAGATTCCAATGATAGATCCTTCTCTGGTCACGAACACGCTGCCGACCCCATTTTCACGCATGGCCTCCGCAGCGGTCCGAACGTTGACATCACGATCCACCTTCACAAATTTCTCAGCGGGAACCATAAAAGACTTTACCGGGACCATGCTTGTCTCCTCCGCTCACAATGTAAAGGCACAAACCCCTGCGAGCGAGCCTTTGGCTTACTCACCCTTGGGAAAATGTGCCTGACCCAAATCATTCTTCCCCTCCCACCCATCTATATAGATTGTTGCATATACTGGGCAAGGGTTTCGACTAGAGCGGGAATGGTATTTTCTGAAGCAACCACATCCACGGTTAAGCCCATATCTTGGACTGTCTGAGCGGTAATGGGCCCGATGCAGGCGATGAGAGTCCCATGAGTCAATTTCTTCAGTTCCCCACCGCTCTTAAAAAAACGACGAAAATTTCGAACCGTGGAGGAGCTGGCAAAAGTAATGATATGAATCTCTCCACGCCGTAGCCACTCTTTAATATTCTCGCCTTTCCCTTGAGGTGCGACTGATCGATAGGCCGTGACGACGTGAACAGACATTCCTAAGGCCGCCAACTGCTCAGGCAACAATTCCCGGGCTTGGGCCGCACGAGGAATGAGAACCCGTTGACCAGCCACACCTTCCATTTTCATCGCCTCAATAAGGCCTTCGGCCTGGAATTCTGAAGGGACCAGGTCTGGTTTTACCCCGTACTTCTCTACTTCCCCTGCCGTCCTTGGTCCAATACAACATACCCGCAAGCCATGGAGGGCGCGCAAGTCCAGACCCTTGCGTTGAAGTCGAACCATGAACGCTTGCACTCCATTCACACTCGTCAAAACCAACCATTGATACTCGTGTAAATGATCAATGGCATGATCCAAATCCTGCCAATTTGCAGGTGGGACGATTTCAAGAGTAGGACACTCAACCGGCTCACCCCCATACGTCACCAAAAGGTCAGATAAAGCAGAAGCCTGGTCGCGGGCTCTGGTCACAAGAATCCGTTTCCCAAACAAGGGCCGAGACTCGAACCAATTGAGTCGTTCCCGCAACCGCACGACATTTCCAATGACAATCACGGTAGGAGGTTCCACTTGCTCTGTTTCTCCCCGCTCCACAATATCCGCCAAGGTCCCGACCACCGTGCGCTGGCGAGGGTAACTGCCCCACCGAATGAGGGCCACGGGGGTATCTTCCGGCTTGCCCTCAGCCAAGAGCCGATGGACAATGGTGGGGAGATTCTTCAGGCCCATCAAGAAAACCAGCGTCCCATCCGCTGAGGCTAAACGGGGCCATTCAAGGACGGTCCCATCCTTAGCGGGATCCTCGTGGCCCGTGACAAAGGCCACGGTGGATGCCATTGTTCGATGAGTCACCGGTATCCCTGCATAGGCCGGAACCGCGATAGCGGAAGTGACACCCGGCACCACCTCAAAAGCCAAGCCGTGTTCCGCCACGACTTCAGCTTCTTCCCCCCCTCGTCCAAAGATAAAGGGATCCCCCCCCTTCAGTCGAACCACTCGCTTTCCTTGTCGAACCTTTTCAAGGATGAGGTGATTGATTTCCGCCTGCGGCACATAGGCCCCTCGCCCGCACCGGCCCACATAAATACGCTCGGCTTCAGGAGGCGCATAGTCCAACAACACAGGATTGGCCAAATTGTCATACAGAACGACATCGGCCTGTTCAAGGCAGGCTTTGCCTCGAAGCGTCAACAGGCCAGGGTCGCCAGGGCCCGCTCCAACTAAAAACACCTTTCCTTCCCGCACTGGATCTTTGCTCACGCTTGACCGTATATGTCGTTGAGAATGGAATCTCCCCCTGCTCCGAGCAGCCGCTCCGCCAATTGCAGTCCCAATTGACTGGCTTCCTGCACAGGACCGCGGATGGCATCACGCACCACCCGTTTCCCGTCCACACTGGCGACTAAACCGTCTAAGCTCAGGGTGTGATCGTGAACGACCGCATACCCACCAATAGGGACCTGACACCCCCCCTCCAGCCGTGCGAGAAAGGCTCGTTCAGCCGTTACCGCCACCCTAGTGTGGGGATGATCCAGGGGGCCAATCAATTCCTGGACAAAGGAATCATCCTGCCGGCCTTCAAGAGCCAGGGCGCCCTGACCAATCGCTGGCAGACTGACTTGAGGGGACAAATATTCGGTCACCTGACCATTCCACCCTAATCGCCTCAGGCCAGCCGCGGCCAGAACAATCGCATCATACTCTCCATCCTGCAGTTTTCGCAGCCTGGTATCAAGATTCCCCCGCAGCATGTGGATGGAAAGATCCGAACGATAGGAAAGGAGCTGCGCCTGACGGCGGAGACTACTGGTCCCCACCTCCGCCCCTAGCCTGAGTTTTTCCAAAACCAGGCCATCACGGCTGAGGAGCACGTCACGAGGATCTTCTCGCTCAGGAATGCACACAATCACCAGCCCCTGGGGTAATGCCGAAGGAACATCCTTCATGCTATGAACTGCCAGGTCGATTTCGCCCCGAAGAAGCGCTTCTTCAATTTCCTTGACAAACAGACCTTTCCCGCCAATTTTGGCCAAGGGCACATCGACAATCTTATCCCCGCTGGTTCGAATCCGCTGAAGTCGGATTGACAAGTGAGGAGCCAGCTCTCTCAGGCGGGATTGAACCCATTCAGCCTGCACAGTGGCCAGACGACTTCCACGCGTTCCAATCACCAGCGATGAGCGAGGACCATTCTCTATCCCCACAAGGAGACCTCTCTCGGCTTGTTCAACCTCATGATGGCAAAGGCAGAGAAGATTAGGGCGTGCGAGACGCGGGCAATTTTTCGTAGGGTTGCCCCTGGCCCGGCTGAGAAGCAATCGATGGGACCTCTCCCCCACCGAGGATTCCCGGATAATAGGAAGCAGTCATGAAGAAGGTGAGAATTCCCAAAATGACCGGCAAATACACAAGTCCGCTCCACCCACTACCCTTACTTTCCTTATAGTCATACCCACAGTGCGGACAGTCGGGCAGAGGGCCATACCCAAGAATAGGTATCGCGACAGCGAGGACAGGTCAACAACTTCGGGCCGTTTTGCATGGTGGATACCGTAGATTGACTCACTGGCCTTCCGCCATTTCACGTGGATGTTTGTCCGATCCCGATTCGGTAGGAGCGCTAACCCCTTGTGAGTCATTTCCCCCATCCAAGCCTTCTACCTTGCCCACGGCCCTAGGAGTCCCGTCAGTGGGGCTCACCTCTTTCGACACCTCCAATTCCTCCAAGTGATAAAACTGCCGGGCGGCTTCAATGTAGATAGACCCATTCGAGGATTGAGCGGCCGACTTCAAAGCCACGAGTGAGCCATGCAACAGCTTATTGACAATGGCTGAAGCAAGTCCCTCAACGGCGGAACGCTCCTGGGACGAAAGATTCCCGAGACGGCCTAAGACTTTTTCCAGCTCAGCCTCCTTAATCTGCTCCGCCCGCCTCCGCAAGGCTACGATGGTAGGAGTCGCTTCCAGCGACCGGACCCATTTCAGGAAAACTCCAACCTCTTCCCTGACAATCTCTTCGGCTTTGACAGCCTCCTGCCGCCGTTCTTCTCGATTCTGTTCCACATGCATTTCAAGGTCATCAATATCAAACAGAAAGGCGTTATCGACATCGCGGACGGTGGGGTCGATATTGCGGGGAACTGACACATCAATTAAAAAGATGGGGCGATTCATCCGTTCACGCACCGCTCGTTGCACATCTTCGCTCCTGATTAAATAATGGGAAGCCCCCGTGGAGCACAACACAATATCCGCCTTCCATAACTCTCCGCGAAATCCCTCAAAGGGAATCGGAACCCCGTTGAATCGCTCAGCCAAAGCACTCCCTCGACTCACGTCCCGGGTGGTAATGAGGACCTGATGGACACCGTGATTGATCAAATGCTGAGCTGCTAATTTAGCCATTTCACCAGCACCAACAAGCAGCACGGTTTTCGCGGATAAATTGGAAAATACCTTTTTCGCCAACTCAACCGCTGCATAACTGACCGAGACGGCATTCTCGGCAATCCGGCTCTCCGTCCGCACCCGCTTGGCCACCGAAATTGCCTTTTGGACGAGCTTATTCAAAATAACCCCGCTGGTATTATGCGTTAGGGCAATCCGAAAGGCGTCTTTGACCTGGCCAAGGATCTGGGGTTCTCCCACCACCATGGAATCCAAACTGGATGCCACTCGAAACAGGTGGGTGATCGCTCGGTCCCCCTCATGCCAGTAAAGGTGAGGAATAAGCCAGTCCGGTGAAAGAGAAAGGTGCGTCTCCACAAAAAACTCTTGAATAGCCGAAAAACCACTTTCTACCTGATCAACAATTGCATAGACCTCAACACGGTTGCAGGTCTGCAAGAGCATCGCTTCCTTGACATGAGGGTAAGCCACCAGCCGGTGGAGGGCCTCGCCCATCCGACTTTCCGGCACAGCCAGCAACTCGCGAAGCTCAACCGGCGCCGTTTTGTGACTCAGTCCAACCGCAACGGTGTTCATCAGCTTACTGGGGGACCATGCCCCTTAAGGACAACTCCCAAAAACGTGAGCAGGACTCCGGCAAAGCCAACAATGGTCAGATAAGCAGCCTTTTTGGCACGCCATCCCACCGTCATTCGCCCCATGAGCACAATCAGATAGAACACCCAGGTGACGAGTGCCCACGTTTGCTCAGGGTTCCAGCTTAAGTAGGATCCCCAGGTGATTTGGGCGGAAATCGCCCCGGTGAGAATCCCAAGCGTCAGAAAAGGAAAACCTAAAAGAATCGATCGCTGATTCAAGGTGTCCAGAAAGTCCAAAGGGGGAAGCTTAAAATACAACACATTAAACTGTTTTGATTTCAGTAGTCGGTCTTGCATCACGTACATAAGGCCTGCGACGAAGGCTATCGCAAACCCCACGGTGCCCAACATACTGAGTGTGACGTGAATCCAGACTGCATCAAATACGGGGTGCAGCACGGGGTTTTCCACCGGAATGACGGCTGTGGAGAGGAGAGAAAGGAATGCAAGGGGAAGAATAAAGGTGCCAAGGACGGAAAGCTGATATCGAAGGACGACTCCCAGAAAGACCAACATCAAAGACCAGGAAAAAAACGACATCGCCTTGTGAAAACTGACCAAGGGGACCTTCTCGACTGCAATGATTTGAAGGACAAGGGCCACGGTATGAGTCAGGAACCCCAAGGCAGCAATCGCCAGGCCCACTTTGGACAACGCTTCAGAACGCCTCAAAAGATGGATGAGGAACACCACAGTCCCCACGAAATACAAGCCCATTGTGACTTGATATAAATTGACCGCCATGTTTTTGCTCTTCTCTACACCCTGGGAGGGTGTTGAAAAACCCCAACACCCCGCTTTCCCATGGGTTCACGCCTCCAGAACGGCCCCAAAATACAGGGCCTTATGAGCCCCTGCCTGCAACGCCTTCCGCGACACCTGCCTGGGCGGGCTCGCCCGCAGACAGGCGGTAGCCAAATCAAAGTGGGAACACCCCCCATGTTTTAGAAATAGGCCTTCCCCACGCCGGCTTTTTTTCAACAGCCTACTGGGTATAAGCCTAATTCACCGGACTCGAAGTATAGTCTGGGGTCCTGGAGAGGTCAAGGAAGGAGAAGATGGATCTGCATGAAGAGGGAAAGAAGAGAATGGGATGCGGGTGGACTACCCTCCGGATCCGGCCGTAGCGCCACCGCACACATTGATGGCCTGACCGGTAATTGAGGCTGCAGCCGTGGAGCAGAGATAGACTGCAAGGGCAGCTACCTCCTCCACTTCAGCCATCCGCTTAATCGGGATGGCGGCAATAGCTTGGGCTCGGAATTCTTCCTGAGACATACCCAAAACCGAAGCCGTTTCCTCAATGCCCTGTCGGGCCATCGCGGTATCCACCCACGTGGGGCAGATAGCATTGACGGTAATGCCCTTGTGAGCTACCTCAAGGGCAAGAGCTTTGGTAAAGCCGAGAATGCCATGCTTTGCAGTACAGTACGCAGAATACCCGGGGACCCCAAATCGTCCCAACACTGAGGACATATTAATTATCCGTCCATACTCTGGCCCCTTCATGTGCGGAAGGACGATCTTCGAGCAAAGGTAGCTCCCTGCGAGACTCACTTGGAGAATATCTAACCAACGCGAATCATCGGGATGGTCAATCGGGGTCCGGCCAGAGGCCCCTGCGTTATTCACAAGTATGTCAATCTGACCCCATTCATTTGCCACGGTCGCCACCACTCGCTCCACATCACTTCGACGGGTCACGTCACCAGTAATGCCCATGACCATTCCCCCAGCACGTTGCAATTCTTCGGTAGTCTCATCCAGGACTTGGCTGCGTCGACCACAAATAGCAACTCGAACTCCCTCTGCGCCCAACGCCTGAGCTATCCCCCGGCCAATGCCAACACCTCCTCCGGTTACAATCGCCACACGACCATTCAGCATGGATTATCGTTCTCTTAAACAACCACCGAGGGCCAGCATGTATCGGGAATCCCACCTTCTATTTAGCAAACCGGTAGGGTTTCTTACAATCCAGTCCCAGCGCCTCACTTC
>SMUX01221471.1_pt1 | contig 14980 bp, 29 predicted proteins | sample 2456431 | NCBI WGS metagenome assembly SMUX01 (sample SAMN11095930, study PRJNA526329) | marine sediment metagenome | biome: Marine sediment; feature: Surficial sediment; material: Deep marine sediment; isolation source: Hadal surficial sediment | place: Pacific Ocean | collected 2014-11 | depth... | reverse complement strand
TGCCCGTAGCATGCAGTCAAATGATGTCATATCTGTAACCGGAACGCCACGCCAGGTCGCATCTGCTGCAAATACACATAAAGGATTTGGAGTTCCTTTTGGATCAGGATCAAGGAGAAAGTTTCAGCTTGGGGGCGAAGTACCAACAGCCAATATTATACCAAGTGGAGTATCAGATAGATTTAATATTCAGCCTGGTATATCAATGGAGCAAGCAGCAGAGCTTATTCTTGAGGCTCAAAACGCTCAAACAATACAGGTTGTTGAATCAGATATTACAGATACCCAAAACGATGTTTTAGTAATAGAATCACTTTCCCAATAATGAAGCTACAACACACTCAGGGACTACTTAGATTAATAGTAGAAAATCAAAAGATGGATATTCAGGAGATACTTGAATACCTTGAACAGTTGGGTATATTGGATGATTTGAGTATTAAAAGGGCGTTGATTAAAACGGAATATCTGAAAAGGCTTTATAAGGAAAAGAACATCAATGGTACTCCAATGTCAGGCAATCAACTTAAGATGGACTTAGCAGTAAAGTATGACTGCTCAGTAGATCACGTAAATAACTGTATATATAAGCATTCGGAGATTAGAGTTTAATCTGAAATTATATTTAGTCTTGCAAATTCTCCATGATATATAATAGCTGCTTTATTATAAGCTTTTGCAGCTTTAATTTCTGTTTTAAATATTCCAAGATATTTTATTTTTTTATTTACGCTTATACTTGCATACCAACATTTTATTTGTTTATGCCAACAAACTCCTAAATATTGTGAGGATAATCCTATAGTCTTTTTTCTATTTCTCATATTTTCTGCATGGGTACAAAATCTTAAATTCGATCTTTGATTATTTAATCCATTACCATCTTTATGGTCTATTAATTGTCTTTTAGATGCATTTAATATTTCTCTATGCATGTAAACTTTACCATTTTTAGAAAATGATCTACATGCATAAAAAGAATTCTTATAAGTATCGACAGCATACCAGTTATATAATTTCAATTTTTCATAGTCTGCATTATCAACTATGGCATATTTTCTTTGTGTCAATGAAATCCTTTTCATAAGTACAAGATACGAATAAATTGTAAAACCTTACCCCGATTTTAATTTCATGTGGTTGTAATATTGTAAAAAATAACAACCTCATGGCACTTAACGCAGGCACACAAAACTTCAAGATCAACGAATCAAATGGCGAATCAACGATCACGATCTTAGGCCCAATAGGTGAAAGCTGGTTTTCCGATGGCTATACAATGCAAAACGCTAAACAAGATTTAGCAAACATTTCAACTCCCAAAATAAATTTAATCATTGCCTCTCAGGGTGGATTAGTGGATGATGCTTTAGTCATTCACGATTTGCTTAAAATGCATAAGGCCGAGGTGTCTGCCCAAATATTAGGTGGAACTGCAAGCTCAGGTACATTAGTAGCACAAGCAGCCGATAAAGGCAAATTGCAAATGAGTAAAAATGCGATGCATTTGGTTCATCCTGTAATGGATCAGCTTGTTGTGGGTAATGCAGATGATTTTAGAAGTGCAGCAAGTGAATTAGATAAGTTCGATAAATTATTTGTTGATATTTATTCTGATCGGATTGGCGATAAAAAAACCAAGGTTGAGATCAAGGCACAAATGGACAAACAAGAATGGCATAGTGCCTCAGATGCTAAAGCATTCGGTTTTGTAGATGACACGTTTACGCCTGGTGCTGAATCATCTAAAATTGATTCATTCGATACAGACAAAATTAACGCTTGCGAGAGATTACCAAACATTAACGGTACATCTGCGCCAGTAACAGAGCCAACAGAAAATTCAGGAGATATGATTAACGAGCTACGTAAAAAGTTTAATGCATTCAAAGACAATGTAAATCAAAAGATTGGTTCTTTGAAAATCAACTTGGATGCGCCAAAGGCCAATCCTGCTATTCAAGCTAATGATGATGATCAAACATCAAAACTTGTTAATGAGATTCAGGGCGTGGTTGATGAAATGGCTCTTGAAAATAAGGTGTTGACCGATAAGCTTGCAGAGAACGAAACTAATCACAAGAAAATATTTGATGCATATAGTGAGCTTGCTGTCAAGCATGGTGATAAAACTCAGATTGAATCAATTGATGCTATCATCGATAAGAACAATGCAGCACCAACCAGCAATCAGAAATCAGCAGATGAAAATGCAGAGGTCTTAAGGCAGGATTAAAAATAATTAATCGATACAACTTTAAAAATTAATTACTCATGTCAAATTTTATAACAGCAGGTTCAGAATACAACGGAAGGGAAAATCTTGATTTAATATTACGCCCTGTATTTACAGGTGATGATATCAAGCAACAGGGATTCCGTGTTGTATTTACCCGATCCCAAAGCGATAAACTTTCCTTTATTGATGCACAGGAAAAACTTTTAAAGAAGTATTCCAATGGATTCCAGGGTGGCACAGATACTATCAAACGCCAAAAGAAGTTTGAGCTTGAGGAGTTCAAGGCTGAGCAGTCTTATTCAAAGCAGCAATATAAAGGCCTTATTCAGGAAGAAATTACAAATCGTGGTGGCGTAGCCCAAAACGATATCGAGGGAACCGATGTACATAATGCTGAGGTAAATGTATTCTTTGCCGGTATAAAGGCTGATACATTCAGAATCTTTTGGTTGGGTGATAAGCTTAAGAACACATTTATCCCATCTACAAGCTCAAATGATGATGCTGTACCCGATGTTGATTACAATGTGATCAATGGATTGTGGCAGAGGTTTATTTCTGAATCTGAGACCAGCCCAGCGTTAAATGAGATCAAACGAATTGTTATCGCAAATGGCACGACTGCCCAAGTTGATACAGTTACTTTAACAGGAACGAGCGGAACGGCAAATATCAAGATCAATAACGTCGATTATCTTGCCACGTTCGATACTGACCTTACAACGACTGCTGCTAACTTTGCGACATTACATGCAGCAACATTACTTGCATTGGAAATTATAGTTACAAGTTCCGGTGTTGATGTAATATTGACTTCAAACTTAGCTGGTCAGGCTTTCATTACCAATTCAATTACAAATGTAACCACTGACTTAGCAGGCTCTATTGTACTTACAACTGCTAATGTGGCTGCTGCTGACCTCGGTACGGATGAGGCACGAAATACAATGAAGTCAATGATGATCAACTCAAATAAAGTTCTAAAAACTTTATTCAACAGTGGAAGGGTAGCATTTTGGGTAACTGATACAGTGATTGAAAACTATCAGGAAACGCTTGAGGCAGACGGTACAGAGCAAGCACACATCAAACAAATAGAGGGAATTGATAGGTTCTTATACAGAGGCATACCACTGATCCCTATGGAGATCGATGCACATCTTGCAAACGATTTTGCATCACCGTTCCCACATAGAATAGTATTAACAATGGCTGATAACCTTGCGTTGGTATTAAGTTCTACAAGCGATTTTGGTGAGACTAAGTTCTGGTTTAATCCAGATGAAAACGAAAACAGGCAGCGAGCACAGTTTGAGTTTGGAGCAGGGTATCTTCTTCCTGAATGGATAACAGTTGCATTTTAAATAAAAATCTCTTATGGCATTAACAATAGGATATGTAAAAGATTGTATAGCTAAAACCGCAGGGTTAAAGCAGGTCCACCTTACGGATCAGGCTGATCTAACTACGTTCACAGTATCAGGGGACGATTACTCAGTGGCTAATATGGTCGGTGGTAAGGTGTTCCAAAAATATGAATTTGAAAGTGGTGAGGCTGAATTAAAGGAAACCACTACCTTGGTTAATGGCAATACAGAGATAACCCACGAGGTTCAATTCTTCTTAGGCAGAATGAGCAGCCTATCACGTAAAGCCGTTCAGGAGATTATAGAATCATCCAATTGTGGTTTAATAGGAATCATAACAGATAACAACGGTATTCAATGGGCTGTTGGGTATTCTGAAAACTTCTTGAAAGAAGAACCTTTAAGATTAACAGCAGGTGATCATACAACAGGCAAGGCTAAGACTGATATCAGTGGAAGGGACGTTGTTCTTACAAGCTCAGATAATGAATTAGCACGAGTATTCACCGGCACAATACCAATATAAGATGGCAAATATTACTAAAGGATTTGGAATTGGAGATACGGTTTGGGTAGCATATCCATTCCCAAGCTCACTCGGTTTTATCGCTCAATCAAGGATCGTAAAAGACATTAGAAACGTCGAGTCTACTAGCGATTCATTGGTTACTTTTGATGATGGTGCTGATGTGTTTGATGGATCAGGAGCATTGCAGGCAGTATTTACTACTGAAGCATTGGCAAGTACTCAAATAATCGATAACGTTATTATAAAGGCACTAGCAGCATCACTTCTTGATGCTACACTTTCAAGTGTTTCAACTGCTGGTAATGCAGTGGTTGGCATAATAAGATCCGATACATAATAAATTTGATATATTTGCAGTATGGCAAAAGAAAAAGAAATAGAAACACCTCAAAGGTCTGATGTAATTATACCTCCTGAACTTATGGGAACTGATGCTTATCCTGCAATGCCTGATTATCAGCGTAAGGATGGAGCAAGATTCACACTGGATGAAAACTTATCCGTTAAAGATGCAAAGTATTTGATTGAGCAGGGTGTTAAATTAGCGATAAGAGGGGAGGCTGCTGCTCCTGTAAAAAAGTCAAAAGCGGAATCCAAAAAAGCTCAGGAGGCGGATGTGCAGTCTGCTGATGAAGATAAATAAGTATTTGAAATTTGAAACCGAGAGGGGTGAGGGCGCAATCCTTCACCCCTTTTTGGTTTAATAAAGTCTAAATTTACACTATGGCAGATAATCCTATAATAAGTATAGATGTCGTTGACCTTGGCCCTAATGAAACTCGAAAGTTTAAGGTTGAGGGTAAGAAGGGTGGTGTTGTAATTGGGGGAAGAAATAAGTCAAAGAAAAAAAAGACCTCCAAGCCCAAGAAAACAGTTGAAGCTTATATACCTAGTTACAGAGTAAACTCTGATCATTTTGAAGATCCCAATAGAATCATAAGGATTAAGAAAGAGCCGGTAACTTTACAAGTTCCTGATATTGTTGTAGAAAAAACAAGGCTTGATTTTGATCCTAATAACTGGATTAAGTTTGGTAGTGATAATTTATTTCCAAATGCTCTTGCAGCCATTAACAGGCAGGCCATTAACCAACGCAGTGTCTTACATTGGAAAGCTATCTATACAACAGGCAATGGCTTTCTAAATCCTGATGATGAGTCACTGCTGGAATATTTCAAACGTGTAAATCCAAAAGGACAAACATTCAGAAAGGTTTTCAAAAAAACAATACAGAGCTTTAATGCATCGGGAAATGCATACGTTGAAATAGTTACAGATACGTTCGGAACATTTACATGGTTGTTTGTATGGGATAACACAAAGGTTCGCTTGGGTAAAAGAAGCAGGCGTGGATTTGCAGGTATGTTTCCTGATTGGGCCAGAGTTCACGGCAGAGAGGCAGACATTAAATGGGTTCCTCTTTATCCTAATTTTGAGCCAGGTGATGACGGACTACTGCATTCCATTTTACATATAAAAGAGGACGAAGATGAATTTCCTAATTACGGCCTTCCTGTATGGGTTGCAGCTCTTGATGCTGCTGCTATTGGATATAAAACAAATAAATGGAATTTAACCAGGTTAGATAATCAATTTCAAACGTCAGGTATATTGGAGCTTTACGGAAGTAAGGATGATAAGGAATTAAAGGAGGGTATTGAGAAATTCAAAAAGGCAAGGATTGGTGAGAAAAGAAACTCACAGTTATTGATCATTGTAAAGGAGCGAGGAAATGATGATGCAAGCAAATACACGCCATTGATTCAAACCAATGATGGTGATTGGATCAAGCTACACGATCAATCCGACCAAGATATTATTATTGCTAATAATTGGTTCAGGTCACTTTCTGGTCTTAGTGAGCCTGGGAAATTAGGATCAGATACTCAACAAATAAGAACTCAATACGACATAGCACTATCGACTGTAATAACCGAAACGCAGGATTTGATACTTGAGGCGTTGAAACCAATTTTTCAAGATGTTGGAGGATTCAATGTTGATTCATTAGAGGTTATAAATCAATCTCCTGTTGGTATTGCAGATAGATTAAATCCTAATTTTATACTGACTAGAAAAGAGGGATATGAAATTTTTGGACTCACACCGGATGAAAACGATCCTGATTTGAATAAAGTAATAAATACCAATAAAGGTAAAGTAGAGGAAATTAAATTAGAAGAAGATGCCACACGATCCACTGATTAGACTTATAACTCCATCTGATGTTATAAAGCATTCATTTCACGATACTACGTTTAATACAAAGTTGATCAAGGACTTTGTCATTGAGGTGGCACAGGAGCGTTATATTAAGCCTGTACTAACCAAAGACCTATACGATGAGATAATCACCCAAATTCAGCCTGCAGGTACAGTAACGGCCCTAAATCAAGTGTTAATCGATCTTATAGAGCCCGCACTTGCTTTCTTTGTTAAGGCTGAGGCTCTGCCTGATATTATGGCTCAGCTAACAACCAAGGGCCTAATGATAAATAATACCGAATTTAGTGCTTCAGCAACCGATAAACAGAGGGCAGACCTAAGAACAAATACATTTGATCAGGCACAGGTATTACTAGCAAAACTAACCGAACACTTGAATGATATTGATAACATAGATGACTACCCTTTGTATCAACAGGAGGGAGTCAATGTGGATAACGAGTTTGACAGGTTGGGAGATATACCAATTTAACTAGATATTTATTTAATTATCGTAAATTTGATTTAATATGGGACACATTGTAAAAAGATTAAGAGTTGAGCATGACTATGCTGTTGATCCTTCAAGGACAATCGAGGTCACAAATATTGGTCGTGCTACTATTATATCCGCTCACTTGATTTGGAAAGGTTTAAAAGTTACACAAGGCTCATTGGACTCAGTAGTTAAATTACAGGGATCAAATAACAATCCAGAGTCTAAAGATTTTGAGGACTTAGGTTTTCAAAGAACATTGGATATACCAGACGGTTCGCAAGGCTTGCAGGATGGCACGTTTGCTTTTGAACATGCCTTTATTGATATTGTAAACGGCAATATAACTGAGGGTAAATTAGTCTTAGAGATTTTAGCAAAATCCATATAATTATGAGTGTAGTAATAAGAGCACAGCATGCAAGCGGTATATTAATCGGTGAGAATAATTCAATTGAAATGATATCTGATGCGAACAATGAACCTGGCAAAGACGGAAATTATAGGATTGTAATTGAGGGCGGAAAGAACGTACAACAAAAACTGAAGAACGGTACTTGGACTACATTAAAATCTTTATCATGAAACGATTAATCTACTTAGCATTTATTCTTAATGTAGTTGGTACAATATTGTTGACCTCTGCCATAAGTTATAGCCAAGGCACATCTGAAATATTTGGACAATTAAATGTAAAAGGAACGCCCGCTAGTTTAACCGTTGATTCAAATGTAGGCATTGGTACAAGCTCGCCTGATGCTTCAGCTATTCTTGATGTATCAAGTACGACTCAAGGCGTTATAATCCCAAGAATGACCACTGCACAAAGGGATTTAATTGCTTCTCCTATAACGGGTTTACAGATATTTAATATTACCACGAATCAGCATGAATATTTTAATGGAAATGCGTGGGCAGCTTTAGCTCAAGGAATTACAAGCGAGAACTTTATTTTTGCTTTTACCACTTCAACTCAACAAATAGCATCAGCTAATATATTCCAATCTGTTACCTTTGAGAATGAGATAGCTAAAAACGGTTGGACACATTCAACCAGTGTTGATCCTGAAGATTTCACATGTAATCAAACAGGAATATACCAAATAGATATATTCGGTGCTGCCCAGAAAACAGGTGGAGCATCCACACTTTTTGAATTGATAGTAACCCTTGACGGGGTGGAGGTAATAGGATCAGCCTTTGGTACGGATTTAGACGCTAACAATGAAATCAAATCTATTTCAACTACTATTGTATTTTCAGCTACTTCAGGGCAAGTACTAAACATTGAAATAACAGCCGGTACAACCAACTCAGAAATAATGTTACCATCTGGAAACGCAACATCTCATGTTTCCTTGAAGTTCGGTATAACAAGAATTCAATAATTTTATTCACATAAAACTAAAATAATGACCGTGTTAAACAATACAGACCTAGCAGCTAGAATCTCTGATTCAGATTGTGGAGATTGCGAAGCAATCAACAGAGCAACATCACAATCGATGGAATCTCCAATTTTTGTACTTCCTGTTCACACAGGAGGCAGTGGCATTAATGGTTCTCAGAGAAACAATGTAGTTGCTACATTGGAAGTAATATCTGAGGAGGACGCAGGCACAGTTAATGGCTTGATCACAACTAGTTATGAGATAATCTCAAGGAATGGATACCCAGGATAAAAAGTATGCCGGATACATATTATTCTTAATACTTATAATGGTTGTACCATTATTTAATCCTGTATTCAATTTCAAGTTATTTGTTCACGATTTTTCTGAAACGCTGCCAAATGGAAATTCTATATTCCATGCGTTTACTTATCATCTTGGATTAATGTTACAACCAACAGTATTTTGTTGGATAGTATTTACCTTAACAAAGGGGTTTTGGAAGATCATATTCTTGATGAGTTTCTTGTGGTATTTGAAAGATTGTGTTGATGTTATCATAAACAATAATCAAGCAATGACTATCGAGTTTGATTTGTTTGCTTATGCAATGATCATTGTAATTACGATATTATGGGCGCAGTTAAGAAAGAGGAATTAATACAATTTGAGAAGGATATAAAGAATAAGATTATAGGTTATTGTGCCTTATGGAGTGCTATATTTAGTACCATGTCAGCCATTACAATAAGTATCCTCATTGGTATAAGGCATGCAGATACTTTTGTGCAAGCTGCTGAGACATCTATTAATCTTATTGATGTTGCATTAAAACTATATTCAATTTTTTCATAATGAATGGTACAAACGGTTCAAGAATTCATCCTGCATGGATAACTTTGATAATTTTTATAATTATTCAGGCTGTTGTTGTTGCAGGATTTGCATCTACAAATAATGCAAAAACCAATCGTAATGAAAGTGATATTGAAAAATATCGGGTGGAGCAATTAGAATTTAGGGAGAAAATATTCCAAGAACTTAAGGAAATCAGGAAAGACATAAACAAATAATATATGTGGGGTTTCGACTTTCGTAAATATCTGCCCAAACCTAAATTCACAGGGCTACATTTATATAGGCACATATACGGTGAGAAGTCTACACTTGGAATCCTGACGTACAAGGGTATTTCCTTTTACACTATTGAGCTACCCTGGTTGGATAACAAAAAACGGATAAGCTGTATTCCTGAAGGAACTTATGATGTAGTAATAAGGGGTGCAGATCAAAGTGCAAAGTTTGATTACGAGCATTTACATATTTTAAACGTTCCTGATCGATCTTATATATTGTTTCACGTAGCCAATTACCCTAAAGATATTTTAGGATGTATAGGAACCGGATTAAGTACTTCAAAAGACATGGTTGGTAATAGCAGAGATGCCCATAAATTATTAATGTCATTATTTGAAGGAAAGGAAAAGCTAATTATTAGTAAATTATAGGCTATGAAAATACCCTTGAAATATATCTTCGCTGCCTCAACCTTGATCCTTATTGTACTATTACTTAATCAATGCAGTTCAACCAGGGGTGTCCGAACACAACTCAACACATTTATAGGATATAAGGATACGGTAAAGATCTATAAGAATAAGTACGATGATATTGTAGCGATCAACGATGCATTGATCATTGATAATATAACCCTTAAGCAACTCAAAAAACAGAATCGGGATCTTAGGGAAAAGCTTCACGAGTTTAAAGATGTAAACACTGTTACCATTGTAAAAACGATCACGAGAATAGATACCGTGAATCATTATTTTACAGATAGCATTGAGTGTGTATTTCATAAAGACTTTACTATTGACAGCCCATATTATAGCATTGGAGGTTTGCTGACTCAACACAGTATAACCTTTGACAGAATTCAATTCCCTAATGAGCAATACATTGTGGTCGGCACACAAAGGAAAAACATCTTATCAAGGAAACAATACGTTGTGACATCCACAAATTCAAATCCATATATTCAAACTATCGGTTTGCAATCATACACGATTGTACCAAACAAAAAGCCTTGGCAAAAATGGTATGTCCACGTAGGCATTGGTGTTGTTGCCGGATTTCTGATTGCAAAATAAATTTGTATATTTGTCACGTAGCTACCACAAAAGAGCACCACCTTGTCCAAATGAGACTTGTTTGTATGACGTTCTTTTTTATCCAATCTTGGTCGGGTATTCGCTGAGGTTGGATTTTTTGTGCTCAAATTATCTGGTACTCAAGTACCTATTCCGATTTTAAATGTCTTAGAGAGAGGCTTTTTCCACACTTTAAAATAAAAATGAAAATAGTTTGAAAAACATTTGGTTACTAAGATACCATTTGTTACCTTTGATATTCTAAAGCAATAATTATGGCAGGAATAACAACATCAGTGCTCGTGGAGGATATACCATTAGACATCCATAACAAAATAAAGAGGATGACTGATGATGATAGAGCGACAGGCAAAGAGATTACTATCAAAGAAAAGTATCTTGAGTTGATCAAGAAAGCTTTGGCAGCGTAAAAAAATTTGGAATGTTCAATAACAAACATAACGTCGATAACATACTCTCTATTAGAGATAACAGAAAAGAACCTGCTGATTATCTTGGAGTTTATTTCTTAATTAAAAATGATACGATTGTATATATCGGAAGGTCTAAATGTATAATGAAAAGAATTGCGCATGTCAGGGGAGATACTGATATTAAAATTCGGCTTGGGCATAATATAAAATTTGATTCTTATGCTTCTATAAAATGCTTTCCTGATGAAGTTGGACTTTACGAGAAGCTATATATCAGTAGATATAAACCAAAATACAATACCAAAGATTATCACTTTCAATTACAATTAATTTAGCATCATCAAATCAAAAATATAAATATGACACACACAAAACAAGAATGGCGACAAGGAGGCGGAATTCACGCAACTACTATTTATGATCATCTAATGAATAAGGTAATTGCATATACTAAGGATTCAGAAGGTGAAGCGAATGGTATATCTAAAAAGGAATCTGAAGCCAACGCCCAACGCATAGTAGAATGTGTCAATGGGTATGATAATCTTGTGGCTTCTTTAAATCGAGCTAATGCCGGATGGAAAAAAACGCTTCAAGAAAATAAAGATGTTTCCGAAGTTGATAAACGGTATATGGATAAACTGGAAATCAAAAACAAAGAACTCACAGAGCAAGTAGAGAAGTTACAAAGTGATAAAAATGTATTAATTGATGCCATAGAATTTGCAAAAACTACAATTAAAAAGATTCAAGAAAGCTTATGAACCCAACAGACCAAAAAATAAATAACATGCTAAACGATACTTTCGATAAGCATTACGCAGACATCCAAGATGTTAAAAAAGAATTAACCCAATACATGAGCCATGAATTTACCGATACTGAATTAATAGTCAGTTGGGTATTAGGGAATAAGATTGATATGGGGGATACAATTTTTGATCTACAAGAGTACTACGCATCAGTCGAGGCCGAAGCCAAAGAAAACAATTCAATTCACTTTTGGCCTGATGGAGATACAAACGAAATGGTATTTCATTATTCGGACTACGTAGGCGATTTTGAATATGTATATGTAAAGGATTATTTCGAAAAAAACAAGTAAGAAATTATGAATAAACAAATATCTGAAGTACCAACCAGGAGTTACAATCTTAACAATCCAAAAAAAGCATTGGAGCTTGCCAAAGTTTTACAGCAATATGTTAAGGACAATAACTTAACCAGCAAAATTATTGGCAAAGAATATGTCAATGTAGAGGGTTGGCAGTTTGCCGGTACATCTTTGGGCATTGTTCCTATAATGATTTCTTGTGATCAAATGGAATCTGATAAATTTATTAAGTATAAAGCAACTGTTGAGCTTCAAAGGATAACCAACGGGCAATTAATAGGAAGGGCTTTTGCTATTTGTTCGACTCAGGAAAAATCAAAACAATCCTTTGATGAATACGCAATAGCTAGTATGGCTCAAACAAGAGCGATTGGAAAAGCTTATCGAAACTGTATAGGATGGATGATGAAAGCAGCCGGATATGAAGCAACGCCAAGTGAGGAGATGGATGAAGTTAGGCAAGGTAAAGAGACTACGATATCGGAGGAGGTGACAAAAAAGGTTGCCAATTTCTCTGATAGAGAATCCTTAATAGAATATGCTAAAACGTGCGATCACCTCCACAAGAATCTTGAATTCCGTAAACTCATAAAAGACAGAGAAAATGAACTCGCCAAATCTAAATGATCGCCCACTATCGTACAGCTCTTTAATGGCTTTTAAGCGAAGTCCTGCCCATTACATGCATTACCTCACCGAGCCACCAAAAGAGACACCTGCGTTGTTATTTGGGCGTTTTTTCCACTGTATGATACTGCAACCTGAAAAGCTAGATAAAAAGTATGTGTCCTTACCTGAAGTTGAATTAACCAAAAATGGTCAGCCAACAGCAGAGGGTAAGAGGATTATTATAGATTTTATGAATGATGTTGGGCATGCAAAGAAAATGTTCATAAAGCGTGAAGATTGGAAAACCGCAGAGCAGATGAAAAAAGCCATTGATGAAAATAAATTAGCAATGGCAACCATGAATAAAGTAGGGCAGACAGAAAAGAAAGTAACATTTAAAACTAATGGGATTCCAATGATCTCATACATTGATGGGATAGGAGAAGATTTCTTGTTTGAATTAAAAACCGCTTCAGATGCTTTTCCTGATCGTTGGTATAAGGATGCTTATAATTATAACTATCATATCCAGGCCGCTATTTATCAAAAAGCTTTTGCCGGTAAGTCAGGTAAGTTTTTACCCATGCGATATATAGTCATTGAGAAAACAGCACCTTTCGGGATAAGTGTATTTACAGCATCATCAGATTACATGGATAAAGGAAGTTATGAATTCATGAAGCTTACAGATGAATTCAAATACTGCATGGATAACAATATGTTCGGTATGAGCTATGATTTCAGAACAGTAGGCGATACTTTCACACTTGAGTTACCACCCTGGGCAAATAAAGATTAATAAATCATACCATTAAATTTTAATATCATGAATATATTTAAGAAATTAATTATACGAAATAAAGAAACACAAGAATTAACTGCTTATGAAAGATGGAGTGTAAAATGGCAAGGTAGATATGGAGAATATAGTTCAGATACACAAAATGAGATGGAATTTTTCACAACAAAAGAAGATGCTGAAAGATTCGCTACTGAATTAAGGGAGGCATTCAAATTATTAAAACATACAAGCAATACAAAAGTAGTGGTTAATAAAAGTTAGTCATGCCTTCAACCGGACAAAATAAGCGGACATACGATGCCAAAGTTGAGAATGGTGAGCTTAAGATAGATTATAAATCAAGGTTCTACTCTGAGCTTAAGCATTGGGATGGGAAAAAGGTCATTGTAACCATTGAAAAGAAAAGGAAGAAACGTAGCCCAAATCAAAATCAATATTATTGGGGCGTTGTAATTGATATGGTCACTGAAAGATTAAATGATCTAGGCCACCAGGTTAACGCTACTGAGGTTCATGAGGCAATGAAAACCAGGTTCAGTAAGGAAATGATCTTTGTTAAAGATCAACCGATTATAGTTCCACAATCAACAACTGCAAAAAGCACTGTTGAATTTATGGAGTACATGGATGAGATAAAACAATTTGCTGCTGAAACACTTGATATAAATATACCTGATCCAAATGAATAAATATGAAAAATAAATATGTAATTGAAAAGGGTATTCCACTACCTCCTATTGATACAGGGGGTGAAAGATCGGAAGAAAATAAATATCTATTTAAAAGAATGGAGGTAGGCGATAGTTTTATTATCGGTGATTACACTAGAATTAAAATGCAGAAATATGGTGCTGCTGCAAGAAATTGGGGAAACCACATTCAGAACGGATATAAATTTGCACTAAGGAAAGTGGTTGTAAATAAACAATTCAAAATAAGAATTTGGAGGATCAAATGAAAAAAGGTCGAACTAGATTAACATCTCCTCAAGTGATCATCCACTATATTAAAAAAGGAGGTGAGTTAAGATTCAGTCTTTTACCAGGATCTATTCGAATTGATTTCAACAGGTATAATCGAAACTGGTTTAAAATATATCCACTTGAAATTGCATCAGATGATAAGATATTTGCCAATAAGTTGAGAAAGCAAACCGATCTAAGGAAAAAGGATATTTTGAAATAAACATTTAAATCATGAACGCAAAAGAAATAGCAGTTAAGCATTATAATTATTTAGTCAGAGAGGAGGAGGAATTTAGGTTAAAGTATCAAAGCGTTAAAAAACACGAAAAGGATATTAACCAATTCGCCAAAGATCAATTAATAGAGGTTCAGGATATAATACAAACACTACATGATGCAAACGCCCCAGATTCAGCCTATATAGGTGGTATGAGAAATGGAATGAAAACCGTCATTAGAAAAATCAACGAGCAAATCAAAAAGTTGAAATGAAATATAAAGAATGTACAGCAACTCATCCTGATATGCCAAATTTTAGCGGTCACGCAAGGGGTAGAAAAATGCATTATACTATTGATGGGAAAACTACTCTTTGTAATATGTTATTCGATGAGTATTTAATGGATCATATCATAGAATTAAATCACATGAAAGCAAACGGTGTTTGTAAAAATTGTTT
>SMUX01364293.1_pt1 | contig 14990 bp, 12 predicted proteins | sample 2456431 | NCBI WGS metagenome assembly SMUX01 (sample SAMN11095930, study PRJNA526329) | marine sediment metagenome | biome: Marine sediment; feature: Surficial sediment; material: Deep marine sediment; isolation source: Hadal surficial sediment | place: Pacific Ocean | collected 2014-11 | depth... | reverse complement strand
CAACATCACACGCTGGTGCACGAGGGTGGATTTACCCTCGGGCGCGACTACCAGAACCGCTGGTTCTTCAAACGACCCAACGGACGGGCCGTTCCGGCTTGCGGTTATCACAAGCAAGATGTAATGGATGACGATATTGGTGATCTTTCCGAGCTGCTAAATAATCCCCCAGCGGGGGGATTATTGACCGGGGCGAAAAATTTCGCGTCGGACCTCGGTCCCGCTTGACGGGAGCCATCCCCACCAATTTATTGGCATTAGCTCACGATAAACCAGTCATTCTTTTCAAGATTTTGAACATCCGCTTAGCTGCGGATGGCTGTCGTTCGCATGCTACGCGTGGTCACGGCGGCAGATGACCCCAAAGCAGACGGTGCATCGCTGGGCAGCCGAGTTGCTAACCATCTACTATACTTGGCCCAAAGGTAGTAACCGCATTTGGAGTTGAGCCATGCACTTAAAAAGATTGTCGATAATAATCCTAGCTCTTACTTTGACTGGTTGTTCCGTACCCGAGGACGCTGAAACTGAGCAAGTTAGAGCCACGTCAACAGAGCAAAACGAGGCAGTAATTGACCGGGTTCTAGTGCTTATTGATGAGCGAAAATTAGACGAAGCATTCGAGCTTTATGCGCTTGATTACATTTATCATGGACCTGCCGGTGATATGAAGGGCCGGGATGGCATCCGGGGTTTGTGGGAGGTCTTTCTTGCTGGCTTCCCTGATCTTCATTCCACGGTTCTAGACACAATTTCGGAAGGGAATAAGGTTGTTTTGCGATGGCGGATCGAGGGCACTCATACGGGAGAGTTTTTGGGTGTGCCAGCATCGGGTAATACAATTACGCTTGATGTCACCGAGATTTTTCGCGTTGAGAACGGCCAACTTGTCGAGGCGTGGGACCAATGGGACCGTCTGGGTTTGATGCAACAAATAGGTGGCACGTGGCCTGAAGATGCAGCAGCTGATTAGCAGCCTATTACAATCATCATACCTAGTCCTGCCTCCAGACCTCGACGCTATCCCCAGTCGCTTCTTCCACGATAATCTCGCCAATTCTGCACGGCACGGCGCCACTCGTTTCTTCGCAGGATTTGAGGTCCGCGAGCCGCTCCCTGTGTCCCGTATTGACGACGGTTCGACGGGCATCAGCATCTCCGGGCGCCCGCCATCCTGACGTATCTTTGTGGGCATCGTTGATCGCTTCACGACTCGCGTAACTATCACTTTCTACGGCCGACGGTACACAACCTGATTTCTGGCGGTTCACGATGACGTGATCTATCTCATCCTTCATTGCGATCAATTGCTCCAGCGCGTACTCGCAGTCGGCTCGGGTAAGAAACCGCAACTCAAACTGCTGTTCCTGACAGACGGTCTTGCCCGCTGGCGCAACGCACTCTGCCAACGTCATAATAAAAACCTGTATCCATACAGTTGCCATCACATTTCTCCAATGTTGTCCGCATAAAACATCGGCCCGCCTCTGGATACTGGGAATCCGTAACCGTAGACATACACTACATCTATATCGCCGGAGCGCTGTGCGATTCCCTCATCCAATACCTTGCGGCCCTCGTCGACGAGCGCTGATATCAGCCGGTCGACTATTTCTTCATCCTGGATCTCACGTCGCTCAACACCCAGGTCGTCTGCCGCCATTTTGATCAGTCCATCAACGGCAGGATCCGGCGTCGGCTGACGATTATCGTCGTAGGCATAGAAGCCCGATCCTGATTTCTGTCCCATCCGGCCCAGCTCCACCAGCAAATCCGGAATCCGGTAGGTCTTCGGATCGCCCTTCTCCTCTTCCGACAGTGCCTGACGTGCAGTGTAGCCAATGTCGAGCCCGGCAAGATCAAATACACGCAACGGACCCATCGCCATGCCCCACGATTCCATCGCCGAGTCAACCTGTTGCGGCGAAGCTCCTTCGAGGAGTAACAACTGCGCTGTCTTACCGTACGGGCGCAGCATCCGATTGCCGATGAAGCCATAGCAGACGCCGGATACGACGGGCACCTTGCTAATCTTCTTCGCTAGCGCCATGACCGTGGCCAACACATCGTCCGCCGTCTTTTTGCCGCGCACGACTTCGAGGAGTTTCATGATATGGGCAGGACTGAAAAAGTGAGTCCCGATGACGTCCTGGGGACGTTTCGTCGCAGCAGCGATTGCATCGACGTCCTGATACGAGGTATTCGTCGCGAGTATCGCCCCCGGCTTGCAAACGCCGTCCAGCTGCCCGAATATTTTCTTCTTCAGTATCGGATCTTCAAACACGGCCTCAATAACCATGTCGACCTCGGCCAGTGAGTCATAGTCTGTTGATCCTGAAATCAATGCCCGACAACTCGCCGCTTTCTCCTCACTGATCTTGCCGCGCTTGACGCTGCCAGCGTAATTGCGGTCTATGATTGACAGTCCGCGCTCGAGTGCCTCATCGCTGATCTCGATCATGGTGACAGCAATGCCCGCATTGGCAATACTCATTGCAATGCCGCCGCCCATCGTGCCACCGCCGACGATGCCAATGCTCTCCACAGGTCGTATCGGCGTATCTTTTGCAAGGTCGTCAACCTTCGCTGCCTGCCGCTCGGCAAAGAATATGTGCCGCATGCCAGCCGATTGCGGGCTCTCCATACAGGTGATGAACAGTTCCCGCTCTTTGGCCATACCGTCTTCGAACGACCCCGTAGCGGCCGCTTCCACGGCGGTCACGATATGCCCCGGTGCAACCTGCCCGCGAGCACGTTTTGCCAAAGTCGCTCGAACTTCGTCGAATATCGCTGCGTCGAACTCAGGCACCGGCTGTTCGCTGCTCTTGCGCACAGACGTTCCGGCGTCTACCAGCTCTCTTGCCCAGGCCAACGCGCCATCGCGCAAATCACCATCGATGATCTTATCGATCAGCCCGATTTTCCCGGCCTGCCCGACCGATATTGGAGCACCGCTCGTTATCAGGTCCAGAGATGCTTTGACTCCGGCAAGCCGCGGCGTTCGCTGCGTGCCGCCGGCACCCGGCAACAACCCAAGTTTGACTTCAGGAAGGCCAATTTTTGCCGCCGGCACAGCGCAGCGATAATGCGCAGCGAGAGCCGTTTCGAAACCACCGCCAAGCGCTGTACCGTGAATCGCTGCAACGACCAGCTTGCTTGACGCCTCAATAGTATTGAGCAATTCGGGCAAAAACGGATCCTGCATCGGTTTGCCAAATTCCGAAATATCGGCGCCGGCAATAAACGTCCGGCCTTCACAGATAATGACGATCGCCTCGGAATCATCGCCTTGTGCTGTCGTAATTGCATCCAGCATCCCCTGGCGCACGGGCTGCGACAACGCATTCACGGGCGGATTATTGACAGTTATTACGCCAATGATGCCTTCGAGCTTGTAGCTCACGGGGGATGACATCTTGATTCCTTATTTCGAACTTTCGTGGGGTATAATGCGCGGATGTATCGGCAACTTACAGATCAGGCCGAGAAATATCTCAGGTCTCTCTACAATCAGGACGATATCGCAGGTGAGCTAAAACGCAAGCTGGCTGACCTGATGGCGTGTGGCGAGGCCAATGCGGATGCCGCCTGCCGGGCACTTATGTTGAGTCGCCGTACGCTGCAGCGTCGCCTCCAGGCAGAGAAGACCAGCTTCCAGAAAGTCTTGCAGGAGGTTCGGGCCGTGCTCGCCGTCAACTACCTCGGCGACGACCGGCTGAAGTCACTGGAAATCGCGATGCTGCTCGGCTATTCGAATATCAGCACTTTTACAACCGCGTTCAAATCCTGGTACGACATTCCGCCGGCCGAGTACCGGCAGAGGTTTCTCGGCGCGTAGGAGGCCGCCCTGCGGCTTTATGCCCTGTGGGTGCGAAATTAATAAGGTAGCGCTTCAGCAACCGTGATCCATTTGCCGTCTTTCACCTGATACAGATTCAGGTAATCACCCGCCATATGCTTGGTCGCGCTGAACGATATCGTCGGCCCGCCAAACGGATTCTCGTAGCGCTCGATGGCCTCAAGCGCGGCGACCAATTTCTGGACTGTGACGTCCGGCCCGGCTCCTTCCAGCGACCTGACCAGGAGATCGGCCATGACGTAGCCTATGACCGACTGGGCGGCAGGCTCCTCGCCGAAATTGCTGATATAGGTTGCATGCCACTGGCTAATCCATTCGCTGCCAGTGTCGGCAGCGAAATCGGGAACGAAGAACGGTGCGACCGTGTAAAATCCCTCCATTCTGCCATCGGCCGCTTGCGGAATCTCGGGCAGATACGGCACCATATTTCCGACTATCGTACCCTCCCAGCCGGCGTCCCGGGCCGCCGTGTACAACAGAATTGTGTCTTTGACAAACGGTCCGAGGAACAACAGCTCACAGCCAGAATTCTTGATCGCTGTAACGGTGCCGGTAAAGTCAGTTTCCGAACCCTTGTGCCGTCCAACGTAAGTGACTTCCAGCCCGTTCTCCTCAACGGCCTGTTCGAACCCGATCTCGATTTCGGCGCCATAGTCCGTGGCCATCGTCTGCAGGCATACTTTCTTATAGCCGTGCTGCTCGACCATGTAACGAATTCCGCCACGAGCCTGGTCGCGGTAACTGACAAAATAGCTGAACTTGAGCGGGTGTAGCGGCTCGTACATCGACACGGCCGCTGTCAGCGGAAAGAGGTTCGGCACATTCGCCTCGAACATGCTGTCAAACACGGCATTATTTTGCGGCGTGCCCATCGCACCGATCATCGCGAAAATTTCGTCCACGTTGAGAAGTTTGTTGGTCGCTCTTACGGCAAGCGGCACCTGGTATTGCGTATCCTCGACCCGAAAATCGATGGTACGACCGTGAATCCCGCCGGCAGCAGCCACCTCATCGAAACGCTGGCGCATGCCATTAATCATCGGTACGCCCCAGATCGCAAGTTGACCCGACAGATCAGTATGCGATCCGATCTTTATGGTTTCAGCCGTGATGCCGCGTGGCAGAGAGGGGTCCGACGGCTCGTCCCCGCCGCAGGCCACAAGATTCAGGAACAATGACATGGCCAGAACCGATAGCAACTGCTTCATGTTTGTTTCCTCGTTTGTAGACGCCGCCGCTCACCCACGGTACATGCTTTCAATAAGACTACTGTATTTTTCATTCACGAAGCTACGCTTGAGCTTCATCGTCGGAGTTAATTCCTCGTCTTCGGCAGTCAGTAGTACGTCAATCAGGCGAAAATCTTTCACTGATTCTACAGATGAAAATCCCTTGTTTACACTTGCGATCTCGGCACTGATCAACGCCACGATTTTCTCGTTCGCACACAGGGACTTGTAGTTTGTGAATGGAATCGCATTGGTTTGCGCGTAGTGTTCAACGTTTTCCTGATCAATCATGATCAGGCAGCTTAGATACTTGCGCTTGTCGCCGATGACAACGGCGTCCGATATGTAGGGTGAAAATTTCAACTCATTTTCGAACACCGATGGAGTGATATTTTTGCCTCCGGCGGTAATGATGATGTCCTTCAATCGATCGATAATGGACAGGTTGCCCTCGCTGTCGATCGATCCGACGTCGCCGGTATGCACCCAGCCATCAACCAGTGTTGCTGCTGTTTTCTCAGGCTGATTGAGATAGCCGGAAAAATTGCCGGGGGACCGCAACAACACTTCACCTTCGTCCGATATCCTGATATCCACTCCCGCAACCGCGGGCCCTACAGTACCGAGCCTGAAGTCACCCTGTCGCGTTATGGCTACGATCCCCGCTTCGGTCTGACCGTAGCCTTCGTCGACCAGAATGCCTATCGCCAGGAACCACTTAAGCAAAGATTTCGATATCGGCGCCGCACCCGACATCATGCTGCGCACACGGTTGAGCCCCAGCAGTTTCTTGACGTTTCGAAAAACGACTCGATCCGCAATCTGAAACAGAATGCGGGTCACGATGGTCGGTTTTTCGCCGGCAATAAGGGCATCGGCCCTTCTCATACCTATCGTCATGGCAGCATCGAATGCCTGTCGACCAATCCAGGTCGCTTCCGACATAGCGGTCGTCACTCGCGAGTAAAATTTTTCCAATACTCGTGGCACGGCAAACATGTAGGTCGGCGACACTTCGACAAGATTTTGTGCGACGGTTTCCGGTCCTTCTGCAAAGTTGATCGTTGCGCCGTTCGCGACTGGAATCCAGCCTGAAAAAATCCGCTCCGCAACATGACACAATGGCAGGTACGTCAGCAACTCATCGTCCTCAGATTGGCGCACGGAGTCCGGTGCAAGCTGCATCTGAAACATGATGTATCGCTGCGAGATCATCGCGCCTTTCGGCATTCCCGTGGTGCCGGATGTGTAGATAAGGACGGCCAGATCGTCTGGCCGGCCATCGGCGACGATGCGCTTCACCCTCTCCGGATGCTGCTTGCCATACGCACGACCCGCCTCGTACAACTCCTCAATTGGCGCAACTTTCTTGTGTGCAAATTCTCGCAGGCCTTGCCAATCGAAAACAAACACCCTGGCTATACCCGGCACCTCATTCTCGACTTCAAGAAATTTGTCGAGCTGCTCTTCGTCCTCAACAAACAGAAAGCGACAACTCGAATCCGCTAACGTGTGCTTCACCTGACGGGCCTGATACGTTGGGTAAACGCCATTGACCACACCGCCGGCAAGTAACGCGCCCAGATCGGCAAACAGCCACTCTTTACAGTCTTCGCTTTGGATGGAGACAACGTCGCCACATTGCAGGCCAAGCGATAACAAACCGTTCGCGATCGCAAGCGCGTGCTCACGATAATCATTCCAGGAATAACTCTGCCAGATACCGAAGTCTTTCTCACGCATTGCAATGCGATCACCGCGTTCGGCGCTCATCTTGAGGAACAGCTTCGGCAACGTGTTACAACCGTGTGTGCTGATTTCCCGGTTGCTCATCGCCAGGTTTTCCTTTTCTTCCAGCGACGACGTCCCCTGATGCCCTGTTCTTTCTTGCCGAGATAAAACTCCTTGATGTCGTCACTCTGCAGCAACATGTCACTGGCACCGTCCATGACTATGCCTCCGACTTCCATCACGTAGCCTCGTTGTGAGACACGCAGCGCTGCGTTCGCGTTCTGCTCGACGAGAAGTATCGTCAGGCCCTGCTCCCGATTCAGCCGCGTAATGATGTCGAAAATTTCTTCGACCAGCGTCGGTGACAGTCCGAGCGACGGCTCATCGAGTAACAATAGCCGTGGCTTTGCCAGGTAACCACGGCCGATCGCCAGCATTTGCTGCTGCCCCCCCGAAAGATACCCCGCCATTTGATTGCGTAGCTCGCGCAACACCGGAAAATAGCCGTAGACAGTTTCGATGTCCGCAGCGATCGCCTGTTTGTCGCGGCGGTTATAGGCACCCATGGCGAGGTTCTCGGCAACGCTCAGCAACGGAAACACTTCGCGTCCTTCGGGAACGTGGGCAATACCCTGACGAGCAATCCAGTCCGGGTCACGGTTCTGAATTTCATTGCCGTCGAAAAGGACCTGGCCTTTGCTACTGTCCAGCGCACCTGTTGCCGTCTTTAACAGCGTCGTCTTGCCCGCGCCGTTCGCGCCCAACACCGTAACGATTTCGCCCTGGTGCACTCTCAAGCTCACGCCGCGGATCGCCATGATGGGACCGTAGAAGGTCTCAATGTTGCGTAATTCCAGCAGCGGTGCGTTCACGCCGATACACCCAGGTACGCCTGCTGTACTTCCTGATTGTCCCGAATTTCATCGGGTGTCCCGATTGCAATCAATCGACCGTCGTTGATCGCCATGACGCGATCTGCTATCGAACCGACGAGATTCATGTCGTGCTCGACCATGACCAGGGTCACGCCGAGATCGTGTTTGATGTCTTCAAGCCAGAATCCGACGTCGTCAGTTTCCTCGCTGCTGAGCCCGGATGCCGGTTCGTCGAGCAGCAACAACGTCGGTTCAGCACACAATGCGCGCGCCAGCTCAACATTCTTGCGCGCGCCATACGGCAAGTCCGCAATGCGCTCATCGCGATACTGTGCAATGTCCAGAAGATCGATGACATCTTCCACTTTGCGCCGATGCTCCAGCTCACTCTTCCTGACGCTTGGCAGAAACGCCAGAGCCGTCAGCGGATTGGCAGACATGTGACGGTGTCGACCAACCAGCAGGTTCTGTAATACGGTCGCCTGTTCGAACAACTCGATGTTCTGGAAAGTTCGTGCGATACCCGTTCGCACAATTTTATGTGCCGGCAGTTCGAGCAGATCATGATCACCGTAATGAATCGTTCCACTGCATGGTTCGTAAAGGCGCGAGATCAGATTGAATATCGTGCTTTTGCCTGCGCCGTTCGGCCCGATGATGGCAAACACCTCGCCGGGATTGACGTCGAATGACACGTCCTCGACCGCGTGTACGCCGCCAAACATGATCGACAGGTTGCGGACTGAGAGCATCGCCGCGGCACTCATCGCAAGCGTTCCGTTCTCAGGTAGCTTTTTTGTCTGACAAACGACGATTTTCGACAGTACGGAAATGTTTCGAAGAAGTAGCGCAGCTTCATCCAGCGACCGTAAATCCCCAGCGGTTCGAAAACGATGAACAGGACAATGATTAACCCGAACAACAGTGGTTCGAGACCGGCCTGTTGCCCGATGCCCGGCGGCAATACGTCCTTGAGGAAGCTGATCGAGATCGGTAACAGCGAGATGAGAATTGCGCCGAAAATTGCGCCGAGAATGCTGCCGAGCCCACCAACGACAATCATGAGCATTAATTTTAGCGACTCCAGGACGTTGAAGACTTCGGGCGACAAGTAATGCAGGTGGTGCGCTAACAGGACGCCAGCCAGCCCAGTGATGGCGGCACTAACGCCAAATGACTGTATCTTCACCCACTCGACGTTGACGCCCAGGCTTCTGGCCGATAATTCCGAATCCCGCACCGCGAGAAACGAACGTCCGGTCGACGTTCGAAACAGATTTGCAGCACCCATCACAACGATGAGTACGAAGAACAGGTCGAGGTAGTATTGCTGCCACACGGCCTTCAGTGGCATGCCAAATACAACCAGCGCTGGCACCTTCAACCCCGCGTACCCACCCGTCATCGATGTCCATTCACCAAGCAGCGTTTCTACCAGTATCAGGAACGCCAGCGTCGCTATCGCCAGGTAGAAACCATGCATCCTGGATGCCGACCGCCCCAGGGCCATGCCGATCGCAGCGGAAAACGCCGTGGTCAGGATCACAGAAACGCTGAACGGCACCCCGTGCGATATCAGGATGGAGTGACAGTAAGCGCCGATGCCAAGAAATGCGGCATGACCGAAACTCACCTGCCCCGTGTACCCGGTCAGAATCATCAGTCCAATCCCCGCGATGGCATAGACCAGCAACAGTCCGAGTTCCGCGAGGTAATAGTTTTGCAGCCACAGGGGCGCGGCAAGCAGCGCAGCAATCACCAGTCCGACTCGCACTTTCTCACCCGTTTTGGCGAGAAATCGAATGTCGTCTTCGTAGCATGTCTTGAATAACACCTGCATGCGCTACACCTTTTTCTGGAAGGTCTGGGAGATCAGACCTTCGGGCCGCACGAACAGTACTAACAGCATGACGACGTACGCTGATACTCCTTTGATTGCTGGAAAATAGTAATCGGCAAAGGGTTCGATGATGCCGATCAGCAAACAACCCAGCAGCGCTCCCGGAATAGATCCGAAGCCGCCAACGATCGCCCCGGCCAATGCCTTGATACCGAGGAATCCGATGGTCGTATCGACTTGAGTCACAGGCGCAAGCAGTGCGCCGGCGGCGGCGGCGATCGTGGCACCGATAGCCCAGGTTACAGACACCAGGCGTTTGACGGGAATGCCCATATAATAGGCAGCGAGCTGATTCTGCGATGCCGCCTGCATCGCAATGCCATAGCGAGTCTTCGAGAAAAACAGATACAAGACACTGCACAGAATAATAGTCGCAACGATGATCGCGATGCGGCCACTACTGATCGTCAGACCCTCGGCAATCGTGACCGTGCCACCGAACGGCGTACTCAGCGTCAGCGTTTTCCAACCCCAGATCATTCCGGCCGCCGAGCGAAAAATAAAGCCGAAGGCAACCGTTAGTATGAAGATACTGGCCGACGACTGACCGATGATGCGCCGCATGATTTGAGCATCGAGTAAATAGCCGACGACACCGATTGACAGGCAGCCGAGAACGAACGCGGGCCAGAAACTGCCGCCCATGGCCTCTGAGTATGCGAGGACGGCAAACGCGCCGAGCATCATGAACTCGCCGTGAGCGAAGTTGACGACTTCGGTCGCCTTATAGATAAGCACAAACCCGAGCGCGATCAGTCCGTATGCACAGCCCTGTGCGAGACCGGTCACAGCCAGGTGAATGATGTCATTCACCGGCAGCATAGCCACTCCCCTCTGAACGTATCGTTTTAATTATTGTCGCACTGGTGGTCCAGAAAGGCAGTATGGACCACTAGGATACCCAAACAATGGTGCCCTTGCCGGGCCCATTTCAGGCTCTTATGCCGCACAGCTGAAATACGTTATGATGCGCGGCTCGTTTGTGGAGGACCGAAATGATCGAAAAACTTCAATTTTATATCGATGGCCGTTGGGTCGATCCGGTCGAGCCACGCACCATGGATGTCATTAATCCAGCGACTGAAGAAGTGTACGGCCGCATCAGTATTGGTTCTGCGGCAGATGTAGACGTAGCCGTCGCTGCGGCCGCGCGAGCATTCGAGACTTTTTCCCAATCCAGCCGGGAAGAACGCATCGACTTGCTGCAGGCGATTTTGGACATATTCAATCGGCGTTCCGAAGAGGTCGCCGAGGCGATTATGGATGAAATGGGGGCTCCCTGGGGTCTCGCCAAACACGCCCAGGCACCTAGCGGTACCCAGCATATCTCTGCGGCGCTGGAGGTACTGAAAAGTTACGATTTTGAGGAGCAGATTGGCGCAACGTTGATCCTCAAGGAGCCCATCGGGGTCTGTGGCCTGATCACTCCGTGGAACTGGCCGATTAACCAGATTTCGGTCAAAGTCGCGCCGGCTATTGCGGCCGGATGCACGATGATTCTCAAACCGAGCGAAATCGCACCGTTCGATGCGATCATTTTTGCAGAAATACTCGATGAGGCGGGCGTGCCGGCGGGCGTGTTCAACCTCATCAACGGCGACGGCGCTGGCGTCGGCACGGCGCTGAGCCAGCACCCGGACATCGCGATGATGTCGTTCACAGGATCTACCCGCGCCGGCGTACTGGTCGCACAAAATGCGGCGCCAAGCGTCAAGCGCGTGGCGCAGGAGCTTGGCGGCAAGTCGGCTAATATAATCCTCGATGACGCAGACCTGGAACAGGCAGTCTCGGGCGGCGTTGCCATGATGATTGAGAACACCGGGCAGTCGTGCGATGCACCGTCTCGCATGCTGGTGCCGAAGGACAAGATGGATGAGGCGGCCGCAATCGCCGCGAAAGTCGCCGCTGCAGCGGCAGTCGGCAATCCGCGCGAGAAAGGCACGCGCGTCGGTCCGGTCGTGTCGGAACTGCAGTGGAACAAGATCCAGGACCTGATTCAAAAGGGTATTGATGAAGGCGCTACCCTGGTGGCAGGCGGTACCGGGCGCCCCGATGGGCTGGGCACGGGCTATTACGTGAAACCAACCGTATTCGCAAATGTCAGTAATGACATGACGATTGCGCGCGAGGAGATTTTCGGACCCGTACTGTCGATCATTCCTTACGACGATGAAGACGATGCAATAAAGATCGCGAACGATACGCCTTACGGGCTGTCTGGTTATGTCTCGTCAGGTGACATTGAGCGGGCACGACGAGTTGCATCACGATTGCGTACTGGCATGGTGCATATCAACGGGGCGGATCTTGAAGCGATGGCGCCGTTCGGCGGCTACAAGCACTCGGGCAACGGCCGCGAATGGGGTGTGCACGGAATGGACGAATATCTGGAGGTTAAGTCGGTTTGCGGCTACGGGAAGTGAAACAATTGATAAAACAAACGGCATTACTGCCGGCGCTGGCAGCTGCGTTCATTCTGGGCGCGTGCGGCGATGGCACAAGTTTGCCCACCGCGACCGGTAAAGCCGACATTCGGGCTATTAATGCCATCAAGACGTCGCCTGAGGTCGGATTCCTGATCGAGGAACGAGTCCTTGGCTCGGTTGATTTTCGCCAGATATCATCGCTCAATGAGTACGACGATCTCGACTATAACTTCAATTTCGACGTGTTTTTCCTGGGCGACGCGACAGCGACCAGGATAGCGACCCAGCACATCGATATCGTGGCCGATATGGACTACATCCTGTTGCTGTCCGGCACTCTCAGCAACGCGACGATAACGGTTTGGGAAACCGCGAAGCGTACCTTCGATGGAACAGAAACAGTGTTCGAGGCGCGATTTGCTCATATATCAGATTCTCTCGGCAGCATCGACTACTACTTCGCCGCTCCAGGCGTTGCTCCGGTGCTCGGCGAAGAGGCCGGCACGCTGTCCTTCGGGGATGTACTGACGTCGATCGACTATACCGCCGGCGATTTCGTATTGACCGTTACAACCAGTGGCGATCCGAGCGATGTTTTGTATCAGTCTGATACGTCCACGTTTCTGGCCGCGACCCAGTACCTGATTACGACGTTTGACGGCGGCGCGAACACGAATGCACCGGTAATCGGGCGTGTGTTCTCGCTTGGAGCAGGCTCTGCCACGGCTTCGGCCACCCTGGCCGATATCAATTACCCGGCGACCGTTGAATTCGTCAATGGGTCGCTGGCTATGGGTACCGTGGACATATATAAGGACGTACTGCTCACGTCGCTGATCGTCGACGACCACCCTTACATGGGAATGTCAGCCGAACTCAATCTCGCGGTTGGCGACAATCTAGTCTACTACACTCCATTTGACGGCATCTCACCCGTTCTGATTGAGAGTACGATCAATTTCTCTACCGGTATACGAGGCCGTGTCGTCAGCTATGGGCCCATCGACGCTCTGTCTGCCATAATATACCTTCCCGACCGCCGCCCAGTTGAATCACAAGCGAAACTGCAACTTTACGACGCGGCAATAAACTATGAATTCGTCAATATCTACTTACTTGAGCCGGACGAAATACTCGAAGACCAGTTTCCAATATTAACGGTTACATCGGGAACTGCCTCACCAACCATTCCGCTGCTGGCCGGAAGTTATGATCTTTACATGAGAGAGTTCGGTGCAACCGTGAATATTGCCGGCCCGATTCGACTCGACGTCGTGCTCGGCGATGTCGTCAGCGCCATGATTTTCGACACGATCGACCCGTCCGTTTTGGAGCTTCAGTTCCTGCCGACCAACCCGTAACGCCTGACTATGAGATCCTACGGTCGCGGGTTTATGCCCTTTGGGTGCAGGGCCCGCTCCTACACTATGAGGCGGTGGCTGCTTCTATGTAAGCGGCGCGATCGTTGGCTGCCTCTTCTTCAGGAATGTCCTTCGCCTCATACATGGCCCGATCCGCCACGCTCAGAAGATGCCAGAGCTCATCACCGTGTTTCGGCAGCAACGAGATGCCCACGCTGGCCGTGCACTTAATTTCCTGCCCCTGGATGATGTAAGCCTCCGATGCGGCCTGCACGAGCCGCTCGGCGATTTTCCGTACGACGTCAAGATTAACGCCGGGCAACACAATGCCGAACTCGTCACCGCCCAGACGCCCCAGAATGTCCTCTGGTCGCAAGCAAAATTCCAGACGGTGGCCGAAGGCCTTCAATAGTGCATCACCCGCCTGGTGGCCGAAGCGATCATTGATCGACTTGAAATGATTCAGATCGAGATACAAAACAGCGCCCACGCTGCTGCGGCGTATGACCGCCGCACCTTCCTGCTCGAAACCGCGGCGATTCAGCACGCCTGTCAGCGGATCGCGCAACGCGTCGGCCAGCATTTTATCTTCGTTACGCTTGCGCTGCGTGATATCAAGGAGCGTCACCGAGAAGTCATCGCCCACAGGTTCACCCACTATGCGCATCCACTTGTCGCCGCGTTCGGACTCAGCGGAAACTTCGAAGCTGATCTGCGTCGTCGCTTTGTCCTCGCCCCCGAAGTGCTTCAAGAGCTTGTCGGGATTCAGGTGCTCAAGTTTTTCGAGTGGCATTCCGACCAGGGTTCCCATCCCCCCGCCAGCGAATGATTCGGCCGCCCGGTTGGCGAACACACAGCGGAACTTGCGATCGGGATCGCTGTCATCCTGTGCAAATCGCAGAATTCCATTCGATGACGTCTCAATCAACGTGCGGATGAGATGCTCGGACTCGGCCAGTTGGCTCAGTGCCATGCGTCGCTCGGTCACATTGCGACACAAAACAACCATGCCGAGGTTCTGCCCCTTCGGCCCGGTCAGCGGTCCGACGCTAACCTCGTAAATATTGTTAGTGTCCATCGTGAGTGTCTGCGTCAGATCCAGGTCTTTCGCCTTCTCAAGAATCGCTCGCGCGGCAGGAAAGTCTTCCCATAACTTGCGCCCTATCAGTTCTTTTTCTTTACCCTTGAGAAGCGCCTGGGCCGCTTTGTTCGCGCAGATGATGCATTGCTCGTTATCGACAACAAAAATTGGATCACGTACATGATCAAATAACGTCTGATATGCCAGCGGGCTGAACTCGTGCACCCGAAGTTTCAGACTGACGTAGGCAAACAACGGCAGGATCAGACCGAGCGTCACTGCCGTAAAGGGAAACTCCGGCAAGCCTATGCCGAGTATCGTATTCGCAATGCTGACCGTGAACGGAAATACGGCGCAGATCACCAACAGTCCAATGGTCCTGCGATGTGCGGGCGCAATACTCGGCAGGCGGCCGATCAATGCTATTGCCGAGTAAGCGAATAGTCCGTAGGTAAACGGCGCGTAAATGCGGTTGTACCAGTAATGATCAGTGACGGCGCTGAGTCGCAGCCCGGTCGCCGTTTCAGT
>SMUX01254663.1_pt1 | contig 15005 bp, 11 predicted proteins | sample 2456431 | NCBI WGS metagenome assembly SMUX01 (sample SAMN11095930, study PRJNA526329) | marine sediment metagenome | biome: Marine sediment; feature: Surficial sediment; material: Deep marine sediment; isolation source: Hadal surficial sediment | place: Pacific Ocean | collected 2014-11 | depth... | reverse complement strand
GTTGGCGGTCACGTTCTCCCCGGTGGTGCCGTCACCGCGCGTCGCGCCCATGATGAACCGGCCCGCCTCATAGCGCAGGGAAATCGACAGCCCATCGATCTTGGGTTCCGCCATCAAACCGACCGTCGCTTCGGCCTCGAGATTGAGGAAGCGCCGCACCCGGTCGACGAATTCCCGGACGTCGTCCGCGTTAAACGCGTTGTCCAGCGACAGCATGGGCACCGAATGACCGACCTTGGCGAAGCCCGAGGCCGGCGCCGCGCCGAGGCGTGCCGATGGGCTGTCGGCGCGGATGAGGGCGGGGAAACGGCTCTCTATGGCGGCGTTGCGCCGGCGCGCCCGGTCGTATTCGGCATCGGAGACTTGCGGCGCGTCCTTCTGGTGGTAGAGCATGTCGTGACGGGAAATTTCTTCCGACAGCCGGGCAAGTTCCGCCGCCGCTTCCGCCTCGTTCAGCGCCTCCACCGGCTTTGCGTCCGCACCCTCGCTCACCTCACGCCCCTCCCGCTAAAAGCCGGTCGGCGGCCGCCCGCGCCTCGTCGGTGACCGTGGCGCCGGCCAGCATGCGGGCGATTTCCTCGCGGCGGCCGGGGGCGGCCAGTTCCTCGACCGTGGTGGCGGCGCTTTTGGAGTCGCCTTGCTTGACCACGCGCCAGTGCTGATCGCCCCGCGCCGCCACCTGGGGCGAATGGGTGACGACCAGGACCTGAAGGCGGGCGCCCAGGCGGGCGAGCCGTTCTCCCACGGCGTTGGCGGTGGCGCCGGAAATTCCTGCATCCACTTCGTCGAACACCAGCGTCGGCACGGCGCCTTTGCCGGCCAGGACCACCCGCAAGGCCAGCATGAAGCGGGCGAGCTCACCGCCCGAGGCGATTTTGTTCAAGGGGCCGGGGTCGGTGCCCGGGTTGACCGCGATTTTAAATTGAACTCGTTCCGCCCCGCGGGCGCCGCGATCACCCTCCCCGAGCGGTTCAAGCATGACCTCGAAGCGCGCTTTCTCCAACTTGAGCGGCGGCAGTTCCTGGGTCATGGCGGCTTCGAGCTGCTCCGCCGCCTTTTTGCGGCTGGCGCTCAACTTACCGGCGGCCCGGTGGTAGGCGGCTAGAGCTTGGGCGCTGGCTTCGGCTAGGCGCTTGAGTTCGGTGTCGGTTTCATCGATGGCGGCGAGGCGGTGGGCCAAAGCCGCGCCGTGTTCGGCGAGGCGGTCGGGCGCGACGTCATATTTTCGGGCCAGCGCGCGCAGCGCGAACAGGCGGTCCTCGACCCGGGCGAGGCGGTCGGGATCGCCGGTCAGCGCGGCGGCGGCGTCGCTAATCTCAGCGATGGCATCGGCGGTCTCGATAGTGGCGCGCTCGAGGGCGGCGATGGCGGCGTCAAAGCGGCCGCCGGCGTCTTCGCGGCTCCGCTCCAAGGCGCGCCGCGCGCCACTGAGTGCGGCTTCCACGTCGGCCCCCGCGGTCAAACCGGATTCCGCATTGTGCAGGGATTCGGCCAGTTTCGCGCCGGCGGCGAGGAAGCGCCGTTGGGCGGCAAGGTCTTCCTCCTCGCTGGTTTGCGGCGCGAAGGACTCGATTTCCGCGACCCCATGGCGCAGCAGTTCCTCGTCCCGCTTGGCGTCTTCCAGGGCGGTCTTGGCCTGGGCCTGAGCGGCCCGTGCCTCGGCCAGCGATGTCCATGCGTCGGCCACCGCCGCAAGCAGCGATTGATGGCCGGCGAAGGCGTCGAGAAGGTTGCCGTGGGTCGCGGTATTGAGGAGCCCCTGGGAATCGTGGTGGCCATGAATTTCAATGAGTTCGCGGGCCAGGGTGGCGAGCAGCCGGACGCTGACGGGTTGGTCGTTGAGGTAGGCGCGGGACCGTCCATCGGCGTTTACCACCCGGCGCAAAATCAGGGTTTGGTCCTGGGGAAGGTCGCGTTCGGCCAGCATGCTTAGCGCCGGATGGTCGGGGTCGAGTTCGAATTCGGCCGTGACCTGGGCGCGGGCCGCGCCCTTGCGGAGAAGCCGGGCGTCGGCGCGGGCGCCGAGGGCGAGGCCAAGGGCGTCCAACAGGATCGACTTGCCGGCGCCGGTTTCGCCGGTGAGCACGCCGAGGGATCCGGAAAAGGTGAGATCCAGCCGGTCAATCAGCACCACGTCGCGGATCGAAAGGCGTGTCAGCATCGATGGTCAGAATATGGCGTTCCAGGCACGGCCCCACCATGACCGGCGTGGTATCGAGGAATTGGCTTGTTGACGTTGGGGCTTGATGCCGGTCATCAGGACGTAGGAATCCTGGTACCATTCGCTGCCGGGAAAATTATGGCCCAACACGGCGGCGGCCTTCTGCGCCTCGTCCTTGATGCCCAGCGTCAGGTAACTTTCGGTCAGCCGGTGCAGCGCCTCGGGGACGTGGGAGGTGGTTTGGTATTTGTCGATCACCGTCTTGAACCGGTTGATGGCGGCGATGAACATGCCGGACCGTTGGTACCAGCGCCCCACGGACATTTCCTGTCCCGCCAATTGGTCCTGGGTCAGGTCGTATTTGAGCTTTGCGTCGCGCGCATATTTGCTATTGGGATCGCGTTTGATAACCACCTGAAGCGCTGCCATCGCTTCGCGTGTCATATCCTGGTCCCGCTGGACGTCGGCGATCTGCTCATAGGAACAGAGTGCCTTAAGGTAATAGGCGTATTCAATATCCCGGCTGCCCGGGTGCAGGCGAATAAAGCGATCCAGCCCGACCAGGGCCTCGGTATAGCGGTTCATGGCGTAATAGGTGTAGCTGGACATCAGCATCGCCTTGCTGGCCCAGATCGAATAGGGATGCTGGCGTTCGACCTCATTGAAAACATGGGTGGCGTCGTTGCCCTCGCCCCGGGTCAGCAGACCCATTGCCCGGTTGTACAGGGTTTCGGCGGGCTCTTCCTTGCCACTGACAACCGATTGGGGGCCGGCGCAGGCCGCCAGAGCCACCACGCCGGCGACGACCAAAGCCTTCAAGGGCACAAAGGTCGAGCACCACCGCCGACGAGGGATGGGGCGGGGAAGGGCGGACGGTGGTGGATGGTCGGAACCGGTCATTGCCTGATCGCCGTCGCTATATTGGGGCCGGGGGTTGCCCGGGCGCGAGGCGCGATTATAGCATGGGCGGCTGGCACCGCCGCAAGCCGAAGGACGGTTTTGCGAAATTAGAGTCCGGCGGCGGCGGCAACCTCGGCCGGGGCCTTGACGGCGGCCGTTCCGATATCGAGGGTGGGGGTCTGCTCTCGCGTCACGGCGACCATGGTCCAGGCATCCGCATCGGCAAACAGCGCTTCCAACAGCCGGTGATTCATGGCATGGCCGGAACGCGAGCCGCGGAAATGGCCGATGATCGGCGCGCCCGCCAGATAGAGGTCGCCCACCGAATCGAGAATCTTGTGGCGCACGAATTCATTGTCGTAGCGCAGGCCGGAATCGTTCAGCACCCTTTCACCGCTGACCACCACCGCATTGTCCAACGAGCCGCCGAGAAGCATGCCACCGGCGCGCAGGGCGGCGACTTCGTGCTCGAAGCCGAAGGTGCGGGCGCTGGAGATTTCCTTCTTGAAGGTGCCATTGGTGAATTCCACGTAATGGTACTGGCTGGCGACCAGGGGCGAATCGAATTCGATATCAAAGGCGACCGAGAACCCGTCGCCGGGCACCAGGGCCGCCTCGCACCTGGCTTCGGAAATGATGACGGGCTTGAGAATCTTGACCGCCCGGCGCGCCGCGTCCTGCTCCAAGATTCCGGCGCATTCGATCAGGAAGACGAAGGGCGCGGCGCTGCCATCCATGATCGGAATTTCGGGGCCGTTGATCTCGACCAACGCGTTGTCGATGCCGAGCCCGGCGAAGGCCGCCATGAGGTGCTCGATGGTTTGAACCTCGACGCCGCCTTGGTTGGCCACCGTCGAACACAGCTTGGATTCGACGACGTTGCGCCAAGTGCCGGCGATGATCGCCTGGCCGCCGGAAATATCGGTGCGCTTGAAACGGATGCCGCTGTCGGCTTCGGCGGGGCAGATCATCATGGTCACCTTGGCGCCCGTATGCAGGCCGACACCGGAGCAACCGATGGCATTCTTCAAGGTCATTTGATGAACGGTAGAGCTCATATTCCCCCACTCAACGGCTCCGGTCCGCCCATGGCCCCCACCATGGCCCCCGAGAGCGAACCGACCCCTCGTACGCGTTGATCCATTACCACGCGACCACTACGACTTGTACGCGACATTTATGACTTGCAGCCTTGCGACAAATTCTTGTCCCCTGGACCGGCGACCCGGGCAAACATGTGTTCACCTCTTCCGGGGCGCCCCCTGAACCAAACCTTCCGGGGAACGTGTACCAAACATCCCCCGGAGGGCTCAAATCAACATTTATTACAGTTTGTTGCCTATTTTTCGGTTTATTTACGGCCTCTTGCAAGGCGCCCCTGTCAATTGGCCTGGCGCCGTAAAAAAGCCGGGATTTCAAGCAGGTCCTCCTGGATATCCTTGTCCAGACCAGCCTTGGGTTCGAGGCTGCCGAGGTCACCCTGAGCCGGCATTTCGGCCGCCGCCTCAGGCTCGGGCGCGGTGGCGGCCGGCTCCGGTGCGGTTTCCCGCGACGGCGCCGCCAAATCCCTATCGAGCATCGGATAGGTCGCCTCCGGCTTTGCCGGCGCTTGATCCGGATCGGGCGCTACCATGCTGGGCGGCTGTGGTACCGCTTGGGTTGCCGGCGCCGGTGGCGTCGCCGCCGTCCCGAGGCTCGGCTCCTCGTTGGCGCCGGCCTTGGGCATGGCGTCCGCCGGGCGGTGATTGGCCCGGGCCCGGCCGGTGCCGGTGACCCGCTCGAACAAGCTGGGACCCTTACGGCGGCCGGGCGAACTCTTGGGCGGCGCCATTCCCGCGTTCACCAGATCGGCCTCGGCCATGGGATCCGGATGCCTGGCCATGGGTGGATAGGCTTGGGCGGGGGACTCCGGTGCCTCAACCGGCGGCGGCGGCAGGAAGCTATCGCCGGTCCCGGCGAAAGGATCCTGCGATCCCACCCGCTCCTCGCCCCTTTGCGGTGGCGCTTGGGCGGCCGTCATCGCCGCGCTGGCCTCGAGGTCGAGGATCGGCGCCTCTTCTTCCGCGGCCCGTTCGAGCTCGGCTTCGGCAGGTGCCTTCGGGCCCAACAAGGACGGACCCAGGGCGCCTGGCTTCGGTGTCGCGGCTTCGGCGCTGGGACCCCGGCCTGGAGAGTTGTCGGCCACCAGGCTGATATGGCCGAGGGGCATCGGATGGACCGAGGATTCGGCTTCGATGCCGGTCGCGATGACCGAGATGCGGATGCGGCCGTCCAGCGATTCGTCGAAGGTCGAGCCGAAGATGATATTGGCCTCCGCGTCCACCTCGCTGCGGATGCGGTTGGCGGCCTCGTCGACCTCGAACAGGGTCATGTCGTAACCGCCGGTAATATTGATCAGCACACCTCTGGCGCCTTCCATGGAGACGTCGTCGAGCAGCGGGTTGGAGATCGCCGATTCCGCGGCGGCGACGGCACGGTTCTCGCAGTCGGCCTCGCCGGTCCCCATCATGGCCTTGCCCATTTCACTCATGACCTGGCGCACGTCGGCGAAGTCCAGGTTGATGAGGCCGGGCATGACCATCAGGTCGGTGACGCCGCGGACGCCCGAATAGAGCACATCGTCGGCCATCTCGAAGGCTTGGGCGAAGGTGGTCTTCTCATTGGCGATACGGAACAGGTTCTGGTTGGGAATGATGATCAGGGTATCGACATAATGCTGAAGTTCCTCGATCCCCTCTTCGGCGATGCGCATGCGGTTGAGCCCTTCGAACTGGAACGGCTTGGTCACCACGCCGACGGTCAGGATTCCCTGTTCCCGGGCCGCCCGGGCGACCACCGGCGCGGCCCCGGTCCCGGTGCCGCCGCCCATGCCGGCGGTGATGAACACCATGTTGGAATGCTGAACCTGCTCGATGATGTCCTCGATGGCTTCTTCGGCTGCTGCCCGTCCGACGTCGGGCCTGGAGCCCGCCCCAAGGCCTTGGGTGATATTTCGCCCCAACTGAATTTTGCGTGTCGCCGCGGACTGGGCCAGGGCCTGGGCATCGGTGTTGGTGGCCACGAATTCGACGCCATCGAGGTCGTTATCGATCATGTTGTTGACGGCGTTTCCGCCCGCGCCGCCAACGCCGATAACGGTGATTCTCGGCTTAAGGTTTGGTTCCGGGTGCGGTATTTTCAGGTTGATTGTCATGATAGCCTCCTCAAACGATGGTCATTTAGATCCGGTAAGCGCTCAATCGATTGGCCCTGGCGGCGGTCGGACCTTGGCGCCGCGGGCGATGGGGTTTGGCCCCAGGGGGGGCGGTGGCGAAGCTAGAGATTCTCACGGAGCCAAAGACCGAACCGGCCAAACAGGCCGTCCGGTTCCTGCGTCGTTGAACGGGAGCGCGCCGCCATGGCGGCCGCCGGCGCCTCGTCGGGGCGGCGCTCGGCAAAGGCGAGCAGGCCGGCACAGGTGGCGAAGGCCGGCCCGCCGGTGGAATCCGCGAGGCCCGCGAACTTGAGCGGCCTGCCGCGCCGGACTTGCTTGTCGAGAACCTCGGCGGCGAGATCGGTGACCCCTTGCAGTTGGCTGGCGCCTCCGGTCACCACCACGCGGCGTCCGGCGATCTTGTCGTGGCCGGACATCTCCAGGCGGCTGCGCAGCAGCTCGAAGGTTTCTTCCAGGCGCGGTCGGATGATGCCCACCAGCATCGACCGCGGCACGTGGTTGGCCTGGTTGCGGTCTTCCTCGCCCATCAGGGGGACGTCGATCAATTCGCGTTGGTCGCTTTCCGAGGCCATGGCGTTCCCGTACAGCGTCTTCATGCGTTCGGCATGGGCGAGTGGTGTCGACAAACCGCGGGCGATATCGGCGGTGACGTGGGCACCGCCGATGGGGACGCTGTCGGCGTGAATGAGATGGCCGTCGTAGAAGACCGCGACCGAGGTGGTTCCGGCCCCCATATCGATGATCGTGGCGCCGAGATTGATCTCGTCTTCCACAAGCGCCGCAAGACCCGCGGCGTAGGGGGCGATGACGATATCGGCGACCTCCAGCCGGCAACGGGCAAGGCAGGTGACCAGCGTACGCACGGCACCGGTGGTGGCGGTCACCATGTGCATATTGATGCCGAGCCGGTCGCCGTACATTCCGCGGGGGTCGCGGATTCCCCTGGCGCCGTCGATGGAATAGCCCACCGGCACGCAATGAATCAGTTCGCGGTCGCTGGATGCGCTGGCGGCGTGGCCCTGGGCCAGAACCTTGCGGACGTCGCCATTGCCCACCTCGTGTCCGGCGATGGAGACGTCGTAGTGGAGGGTGTCGGAACTGGGCGCGCCACCGGACAGGTTGACGATGACCTCGTTGATGGTTTCCCCCGCCATCTGCTCGGCGGCATGGACGGTGGCGAGGATGGCAGCCTCGGCCGCTTCCACTTCGGTGATCATGCCGGAACGGACGCCATCGGACGCGTGGTGGCCGATGCCGAGGACGCGAATCAGGCCGCCATCCTCGATGCGCGCGATGAAGCAGGCGATTTTCGACGTGCCGATATCCAACCCGGCGATCAGCCCGTTCCTGGTTCTGTTGAGACGCGGTTTCATTCCCCCAAAATTTCCCCTCAGGTGTCTTTGCTTGGTCTGGTTAGGCGCTTGGGGCGCCGCTCCTTGGATTTCGTTCCCGCCGCTTTGGGCCGGGCGGTGGTTCGGACCACCAGCCGGTCCTTGAAACGAAGATCGATCACCACCACGCCGCGGTCCAAGAGCCGCTCGCGCTGCACCAGCCGGTCCAAGGTCGCCATGGCCCGGGCGGCGTCCTTTTCCGGCAGCCGCGCGATGATTCCGTTCTTGAATTTGACATCCCAGCGCCGCGCCGAGACCCGCACCAGGGCCTGCATCCGGGCATTCAGGCGGGGATGGGCACGGAGCGTGCGGATAATGGCCGCGGCATGTTTGGGCGCGCCGGCGCCGACCACCAGGGGCAGCCGCCCATAGCGCGAAAGCTTCCATCTGGTGATGACCTTGCCGTCGACGTCGATCAGGGCCAGACGTCCCTTGAGCTGCCAAAGAGCGAGCGGCCGGCGCTCAAAGATGCGGATGACGATGGTGTCCGGCAACCGGCGTTCCACGCTCGCCGCGCGGACCCATGTCAGTTTCTCCAGCCGGGCCTTGGCGGCATGGGGGTCGAAAGCGACAATGGGCATGCCCCGGCGCGCTTGAAGCGCGACCCTCACCGCGCGGCGCGCGACCCGTTTGCGCCCGGTGACCAGGACGTTGTCGACGCGCAGGCCGGCGCGGGCACTGAAACTCAGCGCTTCGGCGCCGGCCTTGGCTACCAGCCGTGCCCCTTCACCGCTGACGGCAAGCCATGCGCCCGCCCCCAGAATCGCCCCCGTCATGGCGGCGGGCAGGCCGAATCGGATGGCCGTCTTGACGCCCCGCGGCCAGGCCCGTTTGCGCGGGTTTCTCGCGCTTTTGGCGCGGCGCGCGGGCTTCACCGGGGGCATGACGCGTCCTCCACCATCCAGGCCACCAATTCACCGAAGCCGATGCCCGCATAGGCGGCGATTTCGGGGACCAGCGACAAGGGCGTCATGCCGGGCTGAGTGTTGACCTCGAGCACATAGAAGTGACCCGGCCCGTCCGCGGTGTCGTCGAAGCGGAGATCGGCCCGGGTGACCCCCTGGCAGCCAAGTGTCGCATGGGCCTTGCGTCCGACCTCCAGCGCCTCGGCGTAATCCGTATCGGACAACGGCGCGGGCATCAGGTGTTCGGCCTTGCCGGCGGTGTATTTGGCCTCGTAGTCGTAGAACTGGCCCTTGGGCCTGATCTCGATGGCGCCGAGCGCTTGGTCGCCCATCACCGCCACATGAATCTCGCGGCCCGGGATATAGCGCTCCACCAGAACCCTCTCGCCGAACGGCCAGTCACTGGCGAGGGGGTGCACATTATCGCCCTCGATGACGATATGAACGCCGACGCTGGACCCTTGGTTCAGCGGCTTCACCACATAGGGCGGGTCCATCACCCGGCCCTGGATCACGTCGTCGCGCCCAGCGGTGCGGCCCTCGGCGCATGTCAGGCCGGCTTCGGTGAAAAGCCTGCGGGCGGTGGGCTTGTCCATGGCCAGGGCCGAGGCCAGCACGCCGGAATGGGTGTAGGGGATGCCGAGGTATTCGAGCATCCCCTGGATGCAGCCGTCTTCGCCATAGCGCCCGTGCAGCGCGTTGAAGATGACGTCGGGGTGGGGATCGAGGGCGGCCAGGGCGGCGAGGGTGGCGCCGATATCCCGGGTCACGTCGATCTCGGTACCCCGGTGGCCGAGCTTGCCCAGGGCAGCCGCGCAAGCGGCGCCGGATATGAGCGATACCTCGCGCTCCACCGATGGTCCGCCCATCAGCACGGCGACGTGCAGTGGCAAGGTTGCGCGCTGGGCCGTCATGGGCCGTCTCCCGCTGGTGCCGCCGTCTCCGCCGGCCCGGTCTTCGCCCCGATCTGCGCCATGGTGCCGATGCGGCGGATTTCCCATTCCAGGGTCACGCCGGTGGCCTCCTTGACGCGGCGGCGCACTTCCTCGCCCAGCCCCTCGATGTCGGCGGCGGTGGCGGCCCCGTCATTGATCAAGAAATTGCAATGCTGGTCCGAAACCCTTGCCCCGCCCCTCCTCAGGCCGCGGCAACCGGCGCGGTCGATCAACTGCCACGCCTTGGGCTCGCCGGCGGCGCCACCGGGGTTGCGGAAGGTCGAACCGCCGGTCCGCGAACGCACCGGCTGGGTCGCGGCGCGGGCCGCCTGGATCTCGGCGATCCGCCGTTTGATGACCTGGGGCTCCCCCCTGGCGCCTTTCAAGCGGGCACCGGTGAAGATCCAGCCCTCGGGCGTCGTCCCCCGGCGGTAGGAGAAGCCGAGCGCGTCGGCGGCGAGCCGGTGGCGGGTGCCGTCTGGCGCGAGTGCGTCGGCGAAGATCACCACGTCCTTGATTTCCCGGCCGTAGGCGCCACCGTTCATCCTGAGCGCCCCGCCGAGGGTGCCGGGAATGCCGGCCAGGAACTCGAGCCCCTCGATGCCCGCCGCGGCGCTGGCCTTGGCGATGGTGAAATCGAGCGCGCCGGCGCCGGCGCTGATCTCGGTCCCCCGGGCGGCGATGTTGGCGAATTCGCGCCCCAACCGGATCACCACGCCGGGGACGCCTCCGTCACGCACCAAGAGGTTGGAGCCGACACCGATCACCGTGATCGGGACGTCGGCCGGCCGTGCTTTGAGGAAGGCGGCGAGGTCCTCGGCATCGGCCGGGCGGAATAAGATCTCGGCGTCCCCACCGACGCGGAACCAGGTGACCCGCGCAAGATCGGCGTTTTCCCGGTAGCGGCCGCGCACCCGCGGCAGGCGGTCGATCAGCCGGCCGGGTGTTGCCCGCGCCGCCATCATGACCGGCCCTCCTTGCCGGTGGTCCCGTTGCCCCTTTCGCCGCCGCCGGATCCGGCGAGCGCGTCGAGCGCACGGGGGAGGTCTTGTGCCCAGCCGGTGATCGACCCGGCACCGAGGCATATCACCAGGTCGCCGGACTCGGCCAGGCCGTGGATGATTCCGGGGAGGCTTTCCGGGGAATCCAGCGCGATCACGTTGCGGTGCCCGCGCCCGCGGAGCCCTTCCACCAACCGGTCACGGTCGATACCGATGATCGGCGTCTCGCCGGCGGGGTAGACGTCGGCGACGATGACCGTGTCGGCATCGTTGAAGCAGGTGCAGAATTCCTCGAACAAGGCCTTGAGGCGGGAATAGCGATGCGGCTGAACGACGGCGATGATCCGGCCGTCGGAAGCCTCCCGGGCGCCCTGGAGAACGGCGGTGATCTCCACCGGGTGGTGGCCGTAATCGTCGATCACGGTGACGCCGCCGGATTCGCCGGTCTTGGTGAAGCGGCGCTTGACGCCCTTGAAACCACCGAGCGCCTCGCGGATGGCGTCGTCGTCGATGCCCATTTCCTGGGCGACCGTGATCGCTGCCAGGGCGTTCTGGACATTGTGGCCGCCGACCATGGGCAGGGTGAGGCGTTCCAGGGTGCGGGGGTTGTCGGACGCGCGCGGGGTAAACACCGCGTCGAAGCGGACCAGGCCCGGTTCGCTTTCGACGTTGACGGCGCGGATATCGGCTTGGGGCGTCATGCCGTAGGTCAAGAGCTTGCGGTCGGCGACCTTGGGGATCATCGCCTGGACCTCGCCGTGGTCTATGCAGAGCGCGGCGAAGCCGTAGAAGGGGATGTTCTGGACGAAAGAGACGAATGCGGCGCGCAGGGCATCGAAATCGCCGTAGAAGTCCAGGTGCTCGGGGTCGATATTGGTCACCACGGCGATGGTGGCGGGGAGCTTGGTGAAGGTGCCGTCGGACTCGTCGGCCTCCACCACCATCCAGTCGCCGGCGCCGAGCCGGGCGTTGGAGCCATAGGCGTTGAGGATGCCGCCGTTGATCACCGTCGGGTCGAACCCGGCCTGTTCGAGGATCGCTGCGATCAACGAGGTGGTGGTGGTCTTGCCATGGGTGCCGCCTACCGCCACCGACCATTTGAGATGCATCAGCTCGGCCAGCATTTCGGAACGCCGCACCACCGGAATGAGCCCGGCCCGGGCAGCGCTCACCTCGGGGTTATCCCGGGGGATGGCCGAAGAGACAACCACCACCTGGGCGTCGCCCAGGTTGGTCTCGCCATGGCCCACGTGAACGGTGATGCCGATATCGCGGAGGCGCCGCACGTTGGGGTTCTCGGACACGTCGGATCCCTGCACCCGGTAGCCCAGGTTATGAAGGATCTCGGCGATGCCGCTCATGCCGATGCCGCCGATGCCGACGAAATGGATGGTGCCGATGCTCAACGGGAGGGCTCTCATGCGGCCTCCCTCCCGTCGTCGTCGTTCTCGCCGGTGGCGATCAGGCGGGCCGCGAGCCGGGCGAGGCTGTCCGCCGCATCGCTGTGCCCCGCGAGCTTAGCGGCGGCGGCCATGGCACCGAGGGTCCTGGGTTGGTCCAACATCAACTTGAGCCGCGCGGCCAGGACCACGGGCATGAAGTCGGCCTCGGCGATCAGTTCGGCGCCGCCGCCATCGGCGATGGCCCGGGCGTTGTGAGTCTGGTGATCGTCGGCGGCATGGGCGTAAGGCACGAGGATCGAGGGCCGACCGGCGGTGGTCAGCTCGGCGATGGTGGAGGCGCCAGCGCGGCAGATCACGAGATGGGCCCGGTCCAGGCGCCGGGCCAGATCGTCGAAGAAGGGCGCGACCTCGGCATCAAGGCCCATGTGGTGGTACCTCGCCCGGACCTCGTCGAGGTCTTCGGGCCGACATTGCTGGGCGAGCCGGATGCGTTGGCGGGCATCGCCGGAAAGGCGCTCCATGGCGTCCGGAACAACCTTTGAAAATACCCGCGCTCCTTGGCTGCCGCCGGTCACCAGAAGGTGAATTTCGCCGCCGCGCCGGGGCTCAACGTAAGGCCGGTCCCGCAATTCCCGGAACGCGGCGCGCACCGGATTGCCGGTGCGAACTACCTTGTGATGGTCTTCGTCGCGGAGCCTGAGGACATCGGCAAACGACGTGGCGATGGCCGAGGCCCGGGGTGCCAGCAACCGGTTGGCGCGGCCCAGCAGCGCGTTCTGTTCGTGGATCATGGTCGGCAGCTTCAGGCTCGCCGCCGCTAGGATCGCCGGCACCGTGGTGTAACCGCCGAAACCGATGACCACCGAAGGCGCCAGCCGGCGCAGCAGCAGGCGCGATTGCAGGCCGCCGAGCGCCAGGTCCATCACCCCCTTTAAGCGCCGCCCCAGGGCCACGCCGGTGACCGGCCCGGCGCGGATGGGGTGGGTCGTGACATCGCCCAACGCGCCCGTCCAGGCGGCCCCCCGGCTGTCGGTGAGCAGAGCCAGGGTATGCCCCTTGGCGCGCAGCGCGCCCGCCAAGGCTTCGGCCGGAAACACATGGCCGCCGGTCCCGCCCGCCACCAGGACGATGGGGTTGATCTGGGTCGCGCCGGCCTCGACCATGGTCATATCCCCGCCAGGCCGATCCGTTTCCGGGTCAGCGCCAGAACCATGCCCATGGTGATGGAGATGCCGATCAACGACGAACCGCCATAGGAGATAAAGGGCAAGGTCATGCCCTTGGTGGGCATGAGGTTGAGGGTGGAAGCCATGTGGATGAGCGCCTGCAGGCCGAACTGGGTGATCAGGCCGGTCACCGCCAGAAGCACGAACAGATTTTGGCTTTCCAGACCGCGGGAGATGCCGCGCACGACCACGAAGGCGAACAGCAGGACGATCAGCAAACAGGCCAAGAGACCCAGTTCTTCGCCGGCGACGGCGAAGATGAAATCGGAATGGGCGTCGGGCAGGACTTCCTTGATGGTGCCTTCGCCGGGGCCGCGCCCCAGCAGGCCGCCGTTCATGAAAGCCTCCAGCCCCGTCGCCACCTGGTAGCTGTCGCCCGAGGCCGGGTCCAGGAAGCGGTCCACCCGGCTGGTGACATGGGGCAGATAGGCATAGGCCAGGGCCACGCCCCCGGCGGCGAGGCCGACGGCGAGGCCGATCCAGTAGAGCGGCATGCCGGCGACGAAGAACTGGGCGAAAAACATGGCCGATATCAGCGCCGCCATGCCCATGTCGGGTTGCAGCACGAGGAGAAGGAGGATGGCCCCGTATAGGGCGAAGGCGATGGACAGGCCGGGGAAGTTTTCCTCGGTCTTGGCGGCGCTCATCATCCAGGCGACCACCACGGCAAAAGCCGGCTTCATCAGTTCCGAGGGCTGCAACGAGAGACTGCCGGCGGTGATCCAGCGGCGCGCGCCGTTGATTTCGGGCCCGACGGCGAGGGCCACGATCAACAGAATCAGGCTTGCGAAGAACAGCGCCACGCCGATCCGCCGGACCCCCTTTGGCGCCATCAAGGAGCAGGCGAGGATGGCGCAGACCGCGGGCACCAGATAGATCATCTGGCGCTTGACGAAATGGAAGGAATCGTAGCCGATGCGCTCGGCCACCGCAGGCGACGCGGCCAGGGTCAGGAGCGCGCCGAATCCCATCAGCGTGGCGATGGCGGCCAGCGACCAGCGGTCCACACTCCACCACCAAGCGGCCATGATCGAGGTATCTGTCCGCGCGAAGCCGATCACGATTGTGGCTCCCCTAGGGCGGCGACGGCGCGGCGGAAGGCCATGCCGCGATCCTCGAAATCGGTGAATTGGTCGAACGACGCACAGGCCGGCGAGAGCAACACCACGGCACCCCCCCCATCGCCGTTGGCGGCCGCCTGGGCGGCGCGATGGGCCGCGGCGACCGCGGCATCCAAGTTGTCCACCCGGGTATGGGGAACGGCGCCGTCAAGAACCTTGGCGATGTCCGGGGCGGCTTCGCCGATCAGGAAAGCGTGGCGGACGAGGCCGAGCTCGTTGCCCCGCGCCCGGGCCAGTTCCCGAAGACCGCCCTCCCTGGCGCATCCGCCGGCGATCCAGTAGACGTTCTTGTAGCAGGCAATGGCGCTGAGCGCCGCGTCGGGGTTGGTGGCCTTGGAATCGTTGACGTAGGTGACGGCGCCGAACCGCCGGATGGTTTCCTGGCGGTGGGGAAGGCCTGAATAGGTGGCGAGTCCCTCGGCGATATCCTCGCCGCGAATGCCGGTGGACAGCGCCACCGCGGTGGCCGCCGCGGCGTTCTGGGCGTTATGGCGGCCCGGCAGCGCCTTTGCCCCGGATAGGTCGGCGATGAGGCGCGCCGTCTCGCCCCGGCCGTCGATCACGTGGCCGTCCTCGACCCAGACGCCGCCGGGGACCGGGGTGGCGCCCGAAATGGGAAGCACCGCGAGGTCGCCCCGGTGGTGAAGCCGCCCCTCGATGGCGTGGCAATGGGCGCCGTCGGCGCCGATCACGGCGATGGCGCCGGTGCGGGCCAGGTCGAACAAACCCTCCTTGGCCGCCACGTAGC
>SMUX01115679.1_pt1 | contig 15017 bp, 12 predicted proteins | sample 2456431 | NCBI WGS metagenome assembly SMUX01 (sample SAMN11095930, study PRJNA526329) | marine sediment metagenome | biome: Marine sediment; feature: Surficial sediment; material: Deep marine sediment; isolation source: Hadal surficial sediment | place: Pacific Ocean | collected 2014-11 | depth... | reverse complement strand
GCACTCTAACTCTAAATGGGCGGCGAAGGGTCCACCGAGTCGCTGCTTGGCCAGCGGTCCAATCAGCCTGACATTAAGGTCCGCGTAGGCCGCTCCGCCATTTGCCATCGGAAGTTATGGCCGCTCAGTCATCTGAACAAACGCCGCAAATGGAGCAACCTAGACAGCGGCGGCGCTGTTAACACATAGGCTGCGACGCAGGGAGCAGCTATAGGGCATCGGCCGGGCTGCGCACTCCCAAACCTCCACGGTTGAGGACGTGCGTGTAGATCATCGTCGTCCTTAGGCTCCGGTGGCCCAGCAGCTCTTGGATCGTGCGAATGTCGTAGCCGCTCTCCAGCCGGTGAGTGGCGAAGGAGTGGCGGAGCGAATGGCAGGTCGCGGGTTTCGCAATTCCCGACGCTCGGACCGCGTTCTTCATGGCCCGCTGGACGGCCGATTCGTGGAGGTGATGTCGCCGCTTGCGGCCCGTGTCCGGGTCCACGTGCAAGCGGGTCGCTGGAATGACATACTGCCAACCCCACTCGCGGCCTGCATTCGGATACTTTCGCTCCAAGGCACCGGGAAGCGCTACCCAGCCCGCGCCGCGCGCCAGATCCCGCTCGTACGTCGCCCGCACACGGTTGAGCTGGCCTCGCAACGGGGGCTTGGCTGTCGTGGGCAGAAGCGTGACGCGATCGCGATGCCCCTTGGCCCGCCGCACCAAGAGCTCGTTCCGCGAAAAGTCGACGTCCTTGACGCGAAGCCCCAACGCCTCGAGTAGGCGGAGGCCAGCTCCGTAGAGCAGCGTAGCCACCAGACGCTTTTGCCCGTCCAGGTGCGCGAAGACCCGACGAACCTCGTCGATCGTCAAGACGACCGGGAGGTGTCTGGGGACTTTGGCGGTAACGATCGCCCGTGTGAGCTCCAACTCCCGGCCAAGGACTTCACGGTAGAGGAACACGAGCGCACTTCGCGCTTGATTCTGCGTGGAGGCGCTGACATGGCGTTCGGTCGCGAGGTGACCGAGGAATATCCCGATCTCCGTCTCGCCCAGCTCGAGTGGGTGTCGCTTGGCGTTGAAGAGGATGAAGCGCCGAACCCAGTGAACGTACGTCTCCTCGGTCCGCGAGCTGTAGTGCTTCCGCCGGACCGCGAGCCGCACCTGGTCGAGGAGCTTGGGTCGCGACACGCCTCGAGATTGCCCCGCCCGATCAACCGGGCATCATGCGACCGCCGCGCCGCTGCTTATCGGGCGCTGCCGCCACCTGCGCGTCGGCGAGCGGAGGGAGCCTCCCGTGGTCAAGAAAGAGGCAGGCACGTCAGGCCTGACCAGAGACCCGGTTTGCATGAGTATGCATAACTGTCATATACTTATGCATCGTGATCGCGAAGCTTAGCGCCTCCATGGAGGTGGTGCCTGCACCGCGGCCTGCTGGTCAACGCGGTGCGGCCCGGTGCCCTGCGGCGCTCGCCGCCCCTGACCATGTGCGGGGCGGAGGTCGATGAAGCGCTGGCCAGCCTGAAGGGCGTGCTGGGATACGAGGATGAGCCGAGAACCGAAGGGCGGTAACGAGCGAATGAACGACGTCAGCAACATCCAGCGGATCGCCCTGGCCTACTCCGGGGGGCTGGACACCTCCGTGATGATCCCGTGGCTGCGGGAGAACTACGGGTGCGAGATCGTGGCCATGGTCGCGGACATCGGCCAGCGCGAGGACTTCGCCGCGGTGAGGGAGAAGGCCCTGGCGACGGGCGCGATCGCGTGTGAGGTCGTGGACCTCAAGGAGCGGTTCGCGGCGGAGTACCTCTTCCCCGCCCTGCGGGCCGGCGCGCTGTACGAGGGGCGGTATCTGCTCGGCACGGCGCTCGCCAGGCCGGTGATCGCCGGAGCGCAGGTCGAGGTGGCGCGAGCGACCGGCTGCGATGCCCTCGCGCACGGCTGCACGGGCAAGGGAAACGACCAGGTCCGCTTCGAGATCGCGTACCGCTCGCTGGCGCCGGATCTGGCGATCGTCGCGCCGTGGCGCGAGTGGGAGCTCCGTTCGCGGGAGGACGAGTTCGCGTACGCCGAGGAGAGAGGCATCCCGCTCCCGGTCACGGCGGAAAAGCCGTTCAGCATCGACCAGAATCTCTGGCACACATCCTTCGAGGGTGGGGTCCTGGAGGATCCGTCGGCGGTGCCCCCCGAGGGGATCTACCAGATGACGGCCGATCCCACCGCGGCGCCGGACGAGCCGCAGGACGTCGAGATCACCTTCGAGGCGGGGCTCCCCACGGCGGTGGACGGCGTGCCGATGAGCCCGGCCCGTCTGATCGCGGAGCTGAACGAGATCGCCGGAGCGCACGGCGTCGGGCGGGTGGACATCGTCGAGAGCCGCCTCGTCGGCATGAAGAGTCGCGGCCTGTACGAGACGCCGGCCGGCACGCTGCTGCGGGCGGCGCTGCAGGATCTGGAGGCGCTCACCCTCGACCACGCCATCGCCGCGTTCAAGGAGCAGCTCTCGGCGCGCTACGGCGAGCTCGTCTACCAGGGCCTCTGGTTTACCCCGCTCCGCGAGGCGTTCGACGCCTTCCTGCGGATCTCCCACGAGACGGTGACGGGCTCGGTCTCCGTGCGCCTCTACAAAGGGTCCTGCATGCCCGTGGCACGGCGATCGCCGTACTCGCTCTACCGTGAGGATCTCGCCACGTTCGGCGAGGACGCCGTCTACGACCAGAAGGATGCGGGCGGATTCATCCGGCTGTGGGGCCTGCCGTCCGAGGTGCGCGCGCGGCTCCTCGCCGAACGCGCGGCTCCCGCCACGGACGAGGCAGAGCCCTCCCAAGCCAACGGCGCGGGGATCCGCCCGGCCGCTGTGGCGGGCTGAGGACCCAGCGCCGCATGAGCGAGGGTCACCGATCCGAGGGAACAGCGCTGTGGGGAGCGCGCTTCGCCTCCCCTCTCGATCCAGCCATCCTCGAGTTCACCGGATCGCTCCACTTCGACTGCCGCCTCGTGCGCCACGACATCGTGGCGGGGCTGGCCCACGCCCGCATGCTGCTGGAGACGGGAATCCTCGAGCGCGCGGAGGCCGAGACGGTCCTGCACGGGCTGGCCGGCATGCTCGCCGAGATCGAGAACGGCTCGCTGCGCGTGGACGGGCCCGACGAGGACGTCCACACCTGGATCGAGCGCACGCTGACGGAGCGCATCGGACCGGCCGCTGGCAGGCTCCACACGGCCCGCAGCCGAAACGACCAGGTGGGCGCGGCGCTCCGTCTATACGTCCGAGAGGCCGTGCTGGCCACCTCTTCTTCCCTGCTCTCGCTGCTCGAGACGTGGCTCTCGCAGTCGTCTGAGCACCTGACCACCTGGATGCCGGGCTACACGCACCTCCAGCGGGCTCAGCCCGTGAGCCTGGCGCACCACCTGCTCGCCCACTTCTGGGCTCTGGAGGCGGACGGGGACCGGCTGCGCGCCGCTCACCGGCGCGCCGGCGTTTCGCCCCTTGGCGCCGGGGCGCTCGCGGGCACGCGCCACCCGATCGACATGCATCGCACCGCGGCGCTGCTCGGCTTCCCGAAGGTCTGTCCGAACACCCTCCTCGCCGTGGCCGACCGCGACTACGTGGCGGAGACCGCCTTCGTCTGCGCGCTGCTGGTCCTGCACCTCAGCCGCTGGGCGGAGGAGGTGGTGCTCTGGACATCGCGTGAGTTCGGCTTCGCGCGCCTCTCGGACTCCGTCGCGCAGGGCAGCAGCCTGATGCCCCAGAAGAGGAACCCGGCGGCGGCCGAGCTGATCCGCGGCAAGAGCGGGCGAACGATCGGCGACCTGACCGCGCTGCTCGCGATGCTGAAGGGGCTTCCGTTCGCCTACAACAGCGATCTTCAGGAGGACAAGGAGCCGCTGTTCGACGCGCTGGACACGGCCGCCGGCTGTCTCGAGGCCACGCGGGGAACGGCTGCCGGACTCACGTTCAATGTCGGGCGGCTGCGCTCCGCATTGGACGCCGGCTTCGTCACCGCAACCGACCTCGCCGACCTGCTGGTGGAGCGCGGGACGCCGTTCCGCGAAGCCCACCGGCTGGCGGGGCTGGCGGTCCGGCAGGCCGAGGAGGACGGGAGAGAGCTGTGGGAGATGAGCCCCGGCGATCTGGCCGCCATCAGCTCGGAGATCGACGCGGAGATGGTGGGGGCCCTCCGGCCGGAGAGTGCCGCCGCCGCAAGACGCTCGTACGGAGCGCCTTCGCCGGAGCGCGTGAGGGAGCAGCTGGAGGAGGCGAAGGCGGCGGTCGGTCGGCTCGCCGAATGGATCGCCGAACAGGGGCCACCACCCATCTACGCAGCGTACCTGGAACGTCGTCTGGTGGCCGAGGAGCTCACGAGCGCATGATGAGCCCGCGTGAACGCACACTGACCGCCGCGAGCGCGCGATGAGCCCTCGTGAGCGCGAGCGAGAGATCCTGCATCTTCTGGCCGAGAAGAGCATCCACACGCAGGCCGAGCTCGTGAGCGAGCTCAGGGCGCTTGGCTACGGCGTTACCCAGGCGACCGTGTCACGGGATATCCAGCGGCTCGGGATCGTCAAGCTTCCCGCCCCCGGGGAAGCTCCCCGATACCTTCCGCCCGGGCTGGCGGCCGGTGCCTGGGACGTCAAGAGGGCGCGGGAGCATCTGGAAGCGACCTTTCGCGAGTCCGTCCTGGAGGTGGCCTCGGGCGATGCGCTGCTCGCCGTCCGGACGCCCCCCGGCCATGCCAACGCCGTCGCGGTGGCGATCGACGGGGCCCACCTGCCGGAGGTCGTCGCCACCCTGGCGGGCGACGACACGATCCTGGTCCTCGCCCGAAGGACCGGCGACCGACCGAAGCTCCGCCGGCTGTTCGAGGGGTACCTGTAGCGGCGCTCCATGACGCCCAGCCGGGTCAGGATCGCGAGCCGGTTCGCTCTACCGCTGAGGCTCGACGATCACCTTGAGGGAGTCCCCTCCCTCGATCACCAGACCGAACCCCACGCCGGTCTCGGCCAGCCCGAGGCGGTGTGTCACCATGGACGCGACGTCCAGGCGGCCCGCAGCGATGAGGTCGAGCGCGCTCCGCATGTCGGCCGGCGGCCCGGCGTAGGAGTGGACGATGTTCGTCCCGTTCTCCCAGATGTCGAGGAGCGGAAAACCGTAGGTGATGCCGGGGTCGGCCGGCGCGTAGAGGACGACCGTCCCGCCGCGGTCCACGCTCCGGAACGCCTGGTCGATCGCGGGGAGCGCGCCGGTGCACACGATGACGACGTCCGCCAGCCGGCCGGCGTTGCCCTCCCGGACCCCGGCGGGCACGTCCTCGTCCGCTCGAACGGCGTGAGCGGCGCCGTACCGCCGCGCGCTCTCGAGACGATGATCGCTGATGTCCGTCGCCACAATGGGGCCCGCACCCAGCGCCCGGGCCAGCTGGATGTGGAGGATCCCCGAGATCCCGCTCCCCAGCACCGCCACGCTCCGGCCCGGCACGATCCCGGCGAGGCGCTGGGCCCGGACGACGCAGGCGAGGGGCTCCACGAAGGACCCCTCCTCGTAGCTCACGTGATCGGGGAGGTGGAAGGTCCCGCGCTCTACGTTGATCGCGGGTAGGAGCACGTACTCGGAGAAGCCGCCCGGATCGAAATGCGTGGTGCGCAGGGTGTCGCAGACGCTGTGACGGTCGGTCAGGCAGTAGCGGCAGGCGTTGCACGGGACGTGATGCGTCGTGACGACGCGGTCACCAGCCGCGAACCGCGTGACACCCTCCCCCACCTCCTCCACGACACCCGCCACCTCGTGGCCGAGGACGATCGGGGCCTTGGGGAGACGGTACCACTCCATCACATCGGAACCGCAGACCCCGCTCGCCTCGATCCGAACGAGCAGCTCGCCGAGCCCGGCTTTCGGCCGTGGCCACTCCTCGAGGCGTATGTCCCGGTTGTCGTAGTAGACCGCGACCCGCATGCCGTGGCCCCTGCCCTCGCTACCCGCCCCTGCCCTCTCGATGCTAGGCCGGCTGGTGCTCGAGGACGGGCTTCGCCGCCTTCTCTTCCTCGTAGATCGCGAACGCCTCCTCGAGGCCGGCGTCCTTCTGGACGATGGCGCGCACAGCCTTGATCATCCCGACCGGGGAGTCGGACTGGAAGATGTTGCGCCCCATGTCCACGCCGCTGGCCCCCGCCTGGATCGCATCGTAGGCCATCTGGAGAGCGTCTCTCTCGGGCCGCTTCTTCCCGCCGGCGATGACGATCGGCACGGGCGTGTTCCGCACGATCTCCTCAAACCCTTCGCAGAAGTAGGTCTTCACCATATGGGCCCCGAGCTCGGCCGCGATCCGGCACGCCAGCCCGAGGTACCGTGCGTCGCGCGCCATGTCCACCCCCACGGCGGTGACGGCCAGCACCGGGATGCCGTACTGTTGCCCCGCGTCGACCAGCTTGGCCAGGTTGAGAAGCGTCGCCCGCTCCCCGTCGGCCCCTACGAAGACCGAGAGCGTGATGGCCGACGCGTTCAGCCGGATAGCGTCCTCGACGGCCACGGTGAGGCCCTCCTCCGACAGCTCCTTCAGAATGCTCGTTCCGCCGGACATGCGGAGCACGATCGGGATCTTGGTGCCGGGCGGGATACACGACCGGAGCACACCGCGCGTGAGCATCAGCGAATCGGCATGCGGGATCAGGTCCTTCACAGTCTCGTACGGCTCCTCGAGCCCGCTGGTGGGGCCGAGGAAGTAGCCGTGGTCTATGGCGAGCATCAGGGTCCGGCCGGTCTCCGGCTGGAGGATCCGGCTCAGACGATTCTTCATTCCCCAGTCCATGACATCACTCCTTCCGCGCTCGGCGCTCGATCGTCTTCTAAGCGGCGTACTCGCCCTTCCGCGCCGCAGCCGTCATCCGGGCTCGCTCGTAGAAGGCCTCCCGGGCCGCCCCAAGGCTCCCCTCGTCGCCGGCCCACACCTTGAGCGGCGTGGCCTGGAGGCCACGTCCGTACGAGAACGTGAGCTCCCACGGCCCGCTGTCACCCAGCCGGTTCAGCGCGTCGAGGTTCTCGGTGGCCTCCCGATCGCCTTGCCCGCCCGAGAGGAACGCGATCCCCGGCACCGCAGCCGGTACCGCGCGCCTGAAGCACCTGACCGTCGCCTCGGCCACCTCTGCGGGCGCGGCGCGGTTCGGAGCGTCCTTGCCCGAGAGCACCATGTTCGGCTTGAGCACCATCCCCTCGAGCAGCACGCCCTGGGCATCGAGCTCCTCGAACACGCGGTGCAGCGTCGCCTCGGTGACCTCAAAGCACCGGCCGATGTCGTGGTCACCGTCCATCAGCACCTCCGGCTCCACGATCGGCACCAGCCCAGCCTCCTGCGAGAGCGCCGCGTATCGGGCGAGCGCGTGCGCGTTCGCCTCGATGCAGTAGGGCGTGGGGATTCCTTCGCCGATCGTGATCACGGCCCGCCACTTCGTAAAGCCGGCCCCGAGCTCACGGTACTCCTCGAGCCGCCCCCGCAGCCCATCCAGGCCGTCGGTGATCTTCTCGCTCGGAGAGTTGGCGAGAGGGTTCGTGCTCTTGTCGACCTTGATCCCCGGAATCACCCCTTCGCTCTCGATGATCTCGACGAAGGTGCGGCCGTCATCGCCCGACTGGCGGATCGTCTCGTCGAACAGGATCACGCCGCTGATGAACTCGCCGAACCCCTCGGTGGCAAACAGGAGCTGACGCCAGCGACGCCGGCTCTCCTCGGTGCTCTCGACGCCGATGCTCGCCAGCCGCTTCGTGATCGTCCCCGTGCTCTCGTCCGCCGCGAGAACGCCCCTGCCGGGGGCCACCATCGCCCGGGCGGTCTTTGTCAGTCTGTCTACGTCCATCTCTCGCTCCATCTCGCTGCTCGATGTCAGGTCAGACAGAGAGATTACTGCGCGATGGCCGGCAGCGCTCGTCCGTCGCGTGAGGCCGGAACGCGTCCCGTCCGCTGAGGTACGTAGGACGGCGTTCAGCGGAAGTAAGCCTTCCGGGACGTTGACCAGACCGGCTCTCGAAATCCGACCTCTCGATTGGAGGTGCTGAGTCCGATGAAAGTGCGAGACCGCCTGCCGCCCTTCTCGGCGGCCGTGAACGAGGCATCCATCAAGACCGCTACGAAGCTGGCGGTCCTGCTCCTCCTTGGCGCTGCCGCCGCGCCCGCGGCCCGAGCGCAGGAGGTGCCTGCCGAGCTCGAGGCCGGCGGCGGCGTAGAGGCCGTCGAGATCCGACCGGCCGCGCCGCTGAGCGTGGGCATGGGCGACACGTTGAAGATCAGCCTCTTGTTCCTCGACGCCCAGGGCGATCCGGTCCATGACTTCCGGTGGGGGTTCCAGTTCTCGCCCTCCATCGCGGGCGCTCGACCCGACCCCTCGACCGGCCCGGACAGCTTCGAGATCTGGGGGATGAAGCCGGGGCGCACCTCCCTTCAGGTCGGCGTGCTGGTGGCCGACGACGACGGAAACCCCTCGCCGAAGGTCATCGAGAGCTTCGAGGTGATGATCGAGGACTGGCCCGTCGCGCGCGTCGAGATCGACGCGCCCGCCTTCGCCGCGTTCGCGGGCACGACCTTCCGCATGACGGCCCACGCCGTGACGACGAAGGAGACGGTCCACGCCACCGCGTCGCCGGTGTGGCGCTCCGAGACTCCCGACGTGGCCGCCGTGACCGCGAGCGGCGTCGTCACCTTCCTCCGGCCGGGGACCGCCCGGCTGACGGCCAGCGCGGGAGGCGCGTCAGCCGGCGTCACCCTCCAGGTCGTCGAGAATCCGGTGCGCGAGGTGCGGCTGACTCCGAGCACCGCGTCGGCACCCACCGGCGACGTCGTGCGCTTCGAGCTGTTGGCGCTCGATGGCGCCGGGCGCGAGGTGTCCGACGTGGCCATCAGCTACGCCATCCAGTCGATTCCGGCCTCTGATGACCCCGGCGCGGTGATCTTCGAGGACGGAGCGTTCGTGGCCGAGAGGCCGGGCGCGTACCGCGTCTTCGCATCGGCGGGCTCGTCCGGCGCGTCCGCCGTGGTCGAGGCCACGCCGAGAGCCAAGCCGAGCGAGGTGGAGCTCCTCGGGCGTGGGAGCGTTCGGACCCTGGCGACCACCGATCTGTGGGTGTTCACCGGTGTGGACGGACGAGACTACGCGTACACCGGCACGATGCCCGAGGGCGGCGGGGAGCGGATGTACGTATGGGATGTGACCGACCCGACGAACGTCGTCCTCTCCGACTCCGTCGTCATCGATGCGCGCCGGGTCAACGATGTAAAGGTGAGCGACGACGCGACGTGGGCGGTAGTGACGCGCGAGCAGAACAGCGCACGGGGCAACGGGATCGTGATCCTGGACCTCGCCGACCCGGGCCATCCCTCCGTGCTCGCCGAGCTCACGGAAAACCTTACGGCGGGCGTCCACAACGTGTGGATCAACGGGGACGTGGTGTACGCCGTGAACGACGGCACCAGCGCGATGCACATCATCGACGTGTCCGACCCCGCCCACCCGACCAACGTCGGCACCTGGGAGATACGGCCGGGAGAGGAGGACAAGACGCTGCACGACATCTGGGCGAAGGACGGGCTGGCCTACCTCTCCTACTGGGACGACGGTCTGGTCATCCTCGACGTCGGCGCCGGCATCAAGGGCGGCACGCCGACCGAGCCGAAGCTGGTCTCCCAGTACAAGTACCGGGTGAGCCACGGCGAGGAGTACGGTAACACCCACACCGCCTTTCGCTACGGCGATTACGTCTTCGTGGGCGATGAGATCTTCGGATGTGGCGCGTGCATCAACGGCCCGCGTGGCTACATCCACGTGATCGACGTCTCCGACATCGAGAGCCCGAAGGAGGTCGCCAGGTACGAGGTCCCCGAGGCCGGCGCCCACAACATCTGGGTGGAGAACGACATCCTGTACGTCGCCTACTACCAGGGTGGGCTTCGGATCGTCGACGTCTCGGGCGAGCTGCGCGGCAATCTCTACCGGCAGGGGCGACAGATCGGATGGTACCACACCGCCGGAAAGGAGGAGGAATCCTGGCGACCGAACCAGGCGCAGGCGTGGGGTCCGCAGCCATTCAAGGGGAACGTCTTCCTGAGCGACTACAACAGCGGCCTCTGGGTCCTCCACCACGAGCCGCCCGCGGAGCTCGCTCCGTGAGTCGCCCGGGCTTGGCCGCGCGCTCCGTGAGGCACGAGCCCGGCGTCACGCTCGCGTCGATCGCCCTCCTTCTCGCTTCGCTCGTGCTGCTTCCCGGGGCTCCGGCGATGGCCCGAACGCAGGCGGAGCCGGACGGTAGAGACGCCACCCGACCTCCCGGCGCCAACTACTGGGTGTACGTGGCGAACGAGGCGTCGGACGCCGTTTCGCGCGTGCGCTTCGGACCGGAGGGCCTGGTCGTCGAGCACACGACCCAGGTGGGGATCCGTCCCGCCGACATCGAGGGCGCGCACGGCGTCACGGTCTCACCGGATGGACTCTACTGGTACGTGTCGGTAGCGCACGGCACGCCGTTCGGCCAGGTCTGGAAGTATACGGCGGGCAGCGATCTGCTCGTGGGCAAGACCGAGGTGGGCCTCTTTCCGGCTACGATGGCGCTGACGCCGGACGGATCCTCTCTCTTCGTCGCGAACTTCAAGCTTCACGGCAACCCGGTGCCAAGCTCGGTGTCGGCCATCTTCACGCCGGCCATGGTGGAGCTGGAGAGGATCGAGACGTGCGTGCAGCCGCACGGGAGCGCGGTCGACCACGAAGGCGTCCTGCACTACTCGGCGTGCGTGGGAAGCGATCAACTCGTGGAGATTTCCGTCGAGGGCATGAGGGTCACGCGCCGGCTGCTCCTCACGCCCGGTGCCGAGCGTCTGCTGCTCCTCACGCCCGGTGCCGAGCGTCTGCTCGAACCCCTGGGAGGGGCGGGGGCCGGTGGACCGGCTCGATGCAAGCCGACCTGGGTCGCCCTCTCGCCGGACGATCGCTTTCTCTACGTTCCGTGCAGCGGGAACCGGGAGATCCTCGAGATCGAGGCCACCGATCTCCGGATCACGCGCCGCTTCCCCACCGGCAGGGGCCCGTACAACGCCGCCGTCAGCCCGGACGGGCGCTTCCTGGTCGTGACGCTCAAAGGCCAGAGCGCGGTTGCGATCATCGACCGGCGTAGCGGCGAGGAGCGGCAGGTCACGACCTCTCGGCCGGTCACCCATGGCGTGGCCATCTCGCCCGACTCTCGGTATGCGTTCGTGTCAAACGAGGCGGTCGGGTCGACGCGCGGCACGCTCGACGTCATCGACCTGGCGGCGGCGGAGCTCGTCGCAAGCACGCCGCTGAAGCTCCAATCGGGCGGGATCGCCTTCTGGAAGATGGAGGCCGTGCCGGCCAACTGACGAGGAGCGAGATCGAGATGAGTCATCGATCGCCCTGGGTCGACGATCGGAACGCCGCGCTCCTTACCGACCAGTACCAGCTTACCATGCTGCAGGCGTACCACCGGGAAGAGCTGGTGGAGGACGCCGTGTTCAGCCTCTTCGTCCGGAGGCTCCCGCCGAGCCGCAACTTCCTCCTCGCCTGCGGTCTGGACGACGCGCTGCGCTACCTGGAAACCCTCCGCTTCGACCGGGATTCGCTGGACTATCTGGCGAGTCGAGACGAGTTCTCCCGGGAGTTCGTGGATTGGCTCGCGGGTCTCCGGTTCACGGGTGACGTCCACGCCCTGCCCGAAGGCACGCCCGTCTTCGCCGAGGAGCCGATCCTCGAGGTGACGGCGCCCCTGCCGGAGGCCCAGCTCGTCGAGACCTTCCTGATGAACCAGATCCACTTCCAGACGCTCGTGGCGACGAAGGCGGCGCGCGTGGTGCACGCCGCGAGAGGCCGCACGGTGGTGGACTTCGGCCTCCGCCGCACCCACGGGACCGACGCGGGAGTCAAGGCGGTGCGGGCCTACTACATCGCGGGACTGGCGGCCACGAGCAACGTCCTGGCCGGCCGCGCCTACGGCGTGCCGGTGAGCGGCACCATGGCCCACAGCTACATCCAGGCCCACGGGAGCGAGCTCGAGGCGTTCCGCGCCTTCAGCGATCTCTACCCCGACAGCGTGCTGCTCGTCGACACGTACGACACGCTCGAGGGGGTGCGGAACGTCACGGCGCTCGCGGCCGAGCTGGGCGACGCCTTCCGGGTCAGGGCGATCCGGCTCGACTCGGGGGACCTCTCGGAGCTCGCGTTCGCGAGCCGCGAGATGCTGGACGAGGCGGGCCTCGAGGATGTGGAGATCTTCGCCAGCGGAGGCCTGGACGAGTACGAGATCGCCCGGCTCGTCGAAGCGGGAGCTCCAATCACCGGTTTCGGGGTAGGAACCGGCCTGGGTGTGTCGAAGGACGCGCCCTCGCTCGACATCGCCTACAAGCTGACCACCTACGCCGGCCGCGGGAGGCTGAAGCTGTCGCCCGACAAGTGGATCATCCCGGGTCGGAAGCAGGTCTTTCGGGTAGAAGAAAAGGGCTTGGCGATTCGCGACGTGATCGGTCTCTCCGGGGAGCGGGACCTCGGGCGTCCCCTTCTCCGGAAGGTCATGGAGGCGGGCGCACGAACGCCGGAGGGCTTGATGGACCTGGAGAAAGCGCGCAAGCTGGCACAGGTCGAGCTGGCGCGCCTGCCCGACCGCCTGCTGGCGCTGGACGCCGCGGACCCACCCTACCCGGTGCGGATGAGCGCCAAGCTGGAGGCGTACCGGACGAAGGTGGCATCGGAGGTGGCCGGCGAGGTGACCGAACCGTGACCGAACGGCCGGCCGACGACGTGACGGGGCTCGGACGGGGCGTCCGCGAGGTGGAGCACACCGCCGACGTCGGCCTCGCGATCTCGGGCGCCACGCTGGAACAGCTCTTTCACCGGGCGGCGCTCGGCATCGCTCGGCTCATGCGCGGGGACGCTCGCCCGGCCGGGGCCACAAGCACGCGGGGGGCCAGAGGCGCAACTCGATCCGTGGCGCTCGCGGCGGAATCCTCGGATCTCCTGCTCGCCCGCTGGCTCGGAGAGCTGCTCTACCTGGACGATGTCGATGGATTCGTCTACGAGGGAGCCGAGTTCGCCACGCTGGTCGAAGAACGGCTGGAGGCCACCGTGCGAGGGCGAATCGATCCGGAGGCGCCCATGTGCCAGCTGAAGGGCGTCACGTACCACGGCCTGTCGCTCGGCCGCGGAGAGGAAGGTTGGGAGGCCCGTGTCATCTTCGACATCTGATTCGATCGAGATCCGGCAGCTCGACGAGTACCGGTGGCTGCTGCCGCGAAGGGGCAAGATGCGGGTGGAGGGCCTCATCTACGCGGACCGGCGGCTGATGGAGGACATCGGGGGCGACGAGGCGATTCGCCAGGTGGCGAACGTCGCGTGCCTACCGGGCATCGTCGGCCGGTCGATCGGCATGCCGGACATTCACTGGGGCTACGGCTTCGCGATCGGCGGCGTCGCGGCGTTCGACCCGGATGAGGGCGGGGTCGTGAGCCCGGGGGGCGTCGGCTACGACATCAACTGCGGCGTCCGGCTCCTCCGCTCCGAGATCACGGCGGACGAGATGGGGCCGCGCCTCGAGCGCCTGATGAACCAGATCATGCGGGACGTGCCGGCCGGCGTGGGTGCCGGCTACCGGGGCTCCGCGCTCGGCACGCCTGCCGTCCGCGAGGTCCTGACCCGCGGCGCGGCCTGGGCGGTCGACCAGGGGTACGGCACGGCGGACGACCTGGATCATATCGAGAGCGGCGGGACGCTCGAGGCGGCCGACGCGGACGCCGTCAGCGACCGGGCCGTGAAGCGCGGCCGGCCTCAGGTCGGCACGGTCGGCTCGGGCAACCACTTCATCGAGATCGGCTACGTGGAGGAGGTCTACGACACCAAGGCTGCCGAGCGCCTCGGTCTGCACCCGCAGACCGTGACCGTCTTCATTCACTCGGGCTCACGCGGCCTGGGACATCAGGTGTGCACGGACTATCTGGACGTGATGCTGGCCGCGGCGAGAGCGTACGGCATCGACCTCCCGGATCGGCAGCTGGCGTGCGCGCCGCTCACCTCCCCCGAGGCGCAGAGCTACTTCGGCGCGATGTACGCCGCTGGCAACTTCGCCTTCGCCAATCGGCAGGTAATGTCGCACCGCGTGCGCGAGGCATTCGGCCGGATCTTCGAGCGCCCGTGGGAGGATCTCGGACTTCAGCTCGTCTACGACGTCGCCCACAACAACGCGAAGTGGGAGACCCACCGGGTCGAGGGACGTGAGCGCCGTCTTTGTGTGCACCGGAAGGGAGCCACGCGAGCCTTCCCGCCCGGCCATCCGGACGTGCCGGCAGCCTACCGCGACATCGGCCAGCCCGTGTTGATCCCGGGGGACATGGCGCGTTACTCCTACGTGCTCGTCGGGACCGAGGGCGCGTACGCGGAGACGTTCGGGAGCACGTGCCACGGGGCTGGGCGCCGCATGAGCCGCCGGAAGGCCAAGAAGGCGGCACGAGGCCGGGATCTGAAGCGGGAGTTCAGGGAGCTCGGGATCGAGGTCCGGGCGTCGTCGTTCGCCACCGTCGCCGAGGAGATTCCGGAGGCGTACAAGGACGTGGCGGAGGTCGTGGACGTGGTCGATCGTGCCGGCATCGGGCGGAAGGTGGCCCGCCTGAAGCCGCTCGGAGTGCTGAAGGGCTGAGCCGCGGGTCGGCTAGCATCGGTTCCGCTAGCCGCCAGCCGTCAGGCCGATCCGCTGAAGGAGCGCAGGAAACCGCGGATCCATCCGAAGGCTCTCGTAGGCCGGATCGACCCCCAGGAAGACCAGCACCCAACAGCGTTCCTCCAGCGCCTTCTCGAGCCATCCAAACGCTGCGTCGGCGTCGCCAAGCGCCGTGTGAACCAGGGCGTGGTAGTCCGGAAAGATCGGCGCGCGCTCGGCCTGCGGCTGCAGTTCCTCGTAGACGCTGCGGGCCTCATCCGTCCGCCCGGCCAGCGCGTGCGCCTGCGCGAGGCGCGCTACCATGCCCGGATGCCGATCCAACCGCGCCACCCACTCCTCGTAGAG
>SMUX01267439.1_pt1 | contig 15066 bp, 20 predicted proteins | sample 2456431 | NCBI WGS metagenome assembly SMUX01 (sample SAMN11095930, study PRJNA526329) | marine sediment metagenome | biome: Marine sediment; feature: Surficial sediment; material: Deep marine sediment; isolation source: Hadal surficial sediment | place: Pacific Ocean | collected 2014-11 | depth... | reverse complement strand
TCGCTTCAACCCAAAATGCGTTATAGTTGAAATGACAATTGTGAAACTGTTTTGTGGTGTAGTAAATATTTTGAACGTCCACAAAGACGACGACTTTTTCCATAGATTAGATAGTCCTACCTGGAGGTAATTGAGTGCCTACGATAATTGAACGACTCAATTGCAGTATATCTCCGCCCTGCGGTCACGTCGTCGTTCAAAACAATCTTTGCAATTCGATAGATGGGGCTTGTGGGGTATTTCACTATTTCGTCTTGTCGTATTTTATTGCTCGCGGAGAGATACGGTAAACGGGAAATTCCGTTAGGGGCTTCATTGGGCCTTAGTCCTGTTTCGTCTTGAGTGCCCTAGTGCGCGACGTTGACGGAACACCCCTGAGTGGCTTCGCACGTCAGCTGAAGGGGTGAGCGGCCATTGGTCTCGATAACTACGTTGCCCACGATGTCTGTCACGTATTCACCTAAATCTGAGTCCCAAGTTCGTCCCCGACTATCGCACTGAGCCGGGTGCGTCGGCGCAGTTGCTAGACGAGGCTGATAGCGTTCCACCGCTGGGCATCTCGGGTGTCTGTGTCTGGTGCCGTTGGCAGTGCCCATAAGAAAGAGTAAATTCTCACCGCCATTAATTTTCCAAGGCGTCCTGCTGTCGATCTCAATCTTCTCCACCAATTTTGTGTTGTGAGGACAGCTCGCCAACACTTCAGTACACACGACTCGCGCGCATTCAAGGAGATCTTCCGTGGCATTATCATCGAAGATGGCAACGAAATTTGGAACAGCATTTTCGTATGATGCAAAGATAAACCTGAGGGTTGGAGGAACCTGACCTAGCAACGCGATCTGAACAACCTTACTGATTTCCATATTACGCCTCACGGGCAGGGTTAAACACGCCAGTTTCTTCATCATAGGTCCCGAACTGATCCGTATCAGGATCATAACCAGCTATGAGGCATTCCTCGCGGATGCCTGCCATTGCCTTCACATCATCCTCCTCATCGAACCAACCGCTTCGTTTGTTGATTGCTATCAGGCCTGACAGGGCATGTGTCTTTATAAGAAACCGCCAACCTTCCTTGGTGACAGATGCCAACCAGATCTGGCAGTAATCAAACACCTCTTCCACGATTTTTGGGTCAGTAAGGTCAGATGCGAAATAGTGGGTACCGTCGGGTTCGGGCCATCTGTACCAGGCAAGCGACTCCGACTGCTGCATTAACATCCTTCCTGTCTTCAGCGTTGATCCCTCGGTACGAACTTCGTGGTAGTGCGACAAGATTGCTTGGATCTCAACGATGCCGCCATCCAGCCCACCCGCTTGAATCGCGAATTCTCCAAGGCCGAGGAGACGGCTTAGATATCCATTTATGCGCCAGGCAGTCGGCACCCGATCGTGCAACCGTGTAGTGTTAATCGGAATCGCGGTAATGTGCTCGGTCCCCCAAAATCGTCGCACCTCGAAGTGCGAGATCTCCGACCATTGCACCAAGATCCATCCCCACCGCGAGTAGCGGATTCCCATTTCATCCACACGCAGTTTGGGTCGTCGATCCAAAAGGCCCCACAGTGCAAGCGGGATGGCGACCGCACAGAGAAAATAGATAAATGGTGCGCGCCAAGGGGAGATCCACGAAACGGCAAGATAGAGCACTAGCAGTAAGCACGCGCCTAAGAGAATACCGAAGATCGGGCGGTTATAGCGCAGATCGAGGCGTGGCAAACTCTTACTCACTTTCGGTCAGTCGCCCAATGGTAGCGTCTGGCATCAACGATCGCGGCATCGACCTTCAGCTTGGCGCAGCGACATGCTTACTGTCAAAGGTTTCGTCACACTGATGGTCATGATATTTATCGCCGATTAATCCTTGAAGTCTGCGAGCGAAGTCATAGGAAAACCTTCTGCGCATGTTGGCTCATGCACTCGATGTAGTGTCTTATGTTCTTGTCAGAGGTAGCAGCGCCTTGCGCTTCGCTCTTACAAAACTCCTGCACCACTCGGAAATGGGTCTCCTGGGGCATAGGTTGGAGCGCAGTCCAAGCCTGCGCGCGCCGCGAATAGAAGTTGGAGCCGCAGCGGCCCAATGGCTTCATACAGTCGTCGTCGAGCGTTCGATTCGTAGTCAATTTGTGCCTGACGTTCCGCGAGCCGCCGCTGGCCGAAGTATGTGATCAAACCGCCCACGATGACGGCGACTACGGCTGACGACAATAGTACTGTGGGGTCCATCGCAGATTCGCCTTACGTGTCTGTACGGTGCCTCGGCCTACGGTCGTTGGCTACCTGCCGCCTAACGCCTGCAACAGCGGCCGCGCGTCAGCGCGGTCCGGCGAGCGCAACGAGCGAACTGCTTGCACTGGTTATGCGCCATTGGCTTGCCCAGATTCATACCAACTCTTTTGAACACGTTCTAGCTCATCTCTTAGCCGATGGCTTCGCTTCATTGCTTCTTCGATTTCAGAAGGTTCGAGTGGCAATAGGAATTGATGGTCACTGTTTCTGACATGCTGATTGAACCAGTCATAGGCTAGCTGATCAGCTTCGGTCTCTTGGGCTTGATTTTCTTCGGCAGTGAGGCGATCGAATCTAGGGGACTTGTGTCTTTGTATCGCGTGAACCACTTCGTGGAGCACCGCAAAAATGAAGTACCTGGCCGATTGGTCAGCCTCTGATACACCAGAATTCGGGAAGATTCGGTCCGACAGAAAAATAATCTCGCGTTCTCGATACTGCGGAGCAAGCCTGCATGCATCACATTCGCCCAAAGCTATAAAAACCAGCCCTTCCTTATGCTCGTCAAGTATATCGAACGGCAAATATCCGAGCGCTATCTCGACCCAGCGGTTTCTCGAATTACCGCAGTCAATCATTTGGCTGAAATAGCTGCCTTCAGTCATCCAGGATCTGTAGAGTTGTTCAGTGCTGCTCATATCTATGGCGCATAACGAATGATTGAACGTCTCAATTGCAGTATATCTCCGCCGGGAGTCAGTGTCCGGAGGTAAAACTCCTTTGTAATCTGGCGGATACGTCACACCGGGCGAAAGGCAGTGCCAGAGATAGACTGCGGGATTGCAGCCTAATTCCCATATCGGGCATTCGGCAGCCTAACACGCACCGGATTGACAGAATCAGCAGGTCGGTGGTTAGGTGACCCAGGGATTGTTAGTGGGGTTGTCGGTTTCATCGGCTGACAGCGAGCGGATATCGTGAAAGCGACTAGGTAGACTGTTATCAGCCATGTTGCACCTCCTATTCAGGTGTGGCGTGGTTAGAGCCTCGTAGGTGTTTGTGCGCACCTGCGGGGTTCGCCTGGCACTTCTTAAGGACCTGGGCCTCCCCACTGACCATAACGAAACCGTCAAAAAGAAGTTGGCCCAAATCGAAAAAGAAAAGACCATCATGCCATGACACTGCGTGGTGATCGCTCCAGGTACAGGGAAATGCGTTTAGTGGCCCGTGTAATTGCCCTTTCCTTCCTCGTATTTCTCTCCCTACGGGCCTTCGCCGATACCCTCACCGGCAAGGTCGTCAAGATTACGGACGGCGATACGATCTACGTCCTCGACGCCAACTATAAGGACCACAAGATCCGTTTAGCCGGGATTGATGCGCCTGAACGAAAGCAGGCGTATGGATTGGCTTCCCGTAAACGCTTGGCTTCGATGGTGGCGGGCCAACTCATCACCCCCACCCGAGCATCAGAAACTAATGGGTGCGTCCGGATTTTTCTGTCGCCCGCGTTTTATCGCCCGTACGTAGTGCCACCTATACACCTCACCGTGTTGAACAACTGCGAACCCCCGCTCTGACAATCCATCAACGAACCTTTGGCGGTCAGCAGCTTTTAAAGAAACCCTTTGTCAGATAAACTCGCACTGTCACAGATGTTTTCGGTCGTACCGAAGTCACTAAACAAGGTCACAATGACAAAGATCAAACTGCTGGCGGTTTTTCTGACTGTCACGGCCTCACTGCTTACTAGCGCGCAAGCGACGGAATGGGGTTTTCGGGCCGGCTTCGCCGACGACCCTGATCAGGTTGTTGTCGGCGCGCAGTTGATGCTCGGCAAGGTGTTGGGAGATTTTCAATTCGTGCCCAACGTCGAGCTCGGATTGGGCGATGATCACACGATCCTGGCGGCGACGGCGGCGCTACACTATGACTTCAAAACGACCGAAACCGGCTTTACCCCCTATGCCGGAGGCGGGATTGTCAGCGGACTCGTGGACCGTGACAAACCTAAAGGTGATGATACTGACTTTGAACTCGCGGCCAAGGCGATCGGTGGCCTGAAACAACGATTAAGTAGTGGCAACCAGTTCTTTATGGAATTGAATCTGCTCTTCGATGATGACCTCCATGACTTCGAGATTCTGGCTGGCCTGACTTTCAAGCGCCAAAAGCGGTGACGCGCAACCACTAAACTCATTCGCTGTTCTAACTTAAACTCCCTCACCACCACCTGACTTATCCAAGTTGATCCTCACTTCCGCCCGTTAGTTCCCACGCCCGTTCCAGATTCGACACAATCTGGCTATGTAGGGTCGCGAGTTCGTCTTTGGTGTAAGCCCCTGGGTCCGCCACAATCGAATCCACATCGTACAAGGCTTCGGCAATGCAGATTTGTAGTTCTTGATTGAAGTCATCTTGTTTGGGGGTGAGGTAGAAGGGCATGGTGAGTCTCCTGTGTTCCTAGTGGCTGAGTCATCGCGGTAGCAATCCGTGCTGGAAAGAAAAAGGCCCGCACAAGGCGGGCCTGAGAGGTTCGTATACAGTGACGTCTTAGCGCTGTGCTCATTTCGCCTCACGGTGAACGCCTCTTATATAGAAACGTGTTGATGTACCACTGAGTGCAGCCCACCGTCTCATTACCCGCTGTGCAGTCAAACCGAAAGCTGATGAAATTCAGCTGACCACTCGCTCCCACAATCGGGATGATGGCGCGGCTAGGTACGCCATGCAGGTTTGCCGACAGGGCACAGGAGGCGTAGGATCGTCTTGCGATTCGGCTACTGGGGAGAGCAAACATGCGATCAATATGTCTGGCCCTGTGCCTGATAGTCCTACCGTCGATTCCAGCGCTGGCTGCGAAGGAATGTTGCACCATTGTCAGCGTCGATCCCGCCGCTAACGCCGTGATCGTGCGGGAAATCGCCACGGGAAAGACAAAGACCCTTACGATATCCAACACTCGGCTGATCCGAGAGTTGCGGCCCGGTATGATTTTCGGCCCTACCGCTATCGCCGGTATTCAAACGTCGCCGCGGACCTTTGAACCTGACTGGGCAGCGAATTGTTGCAACTTCATCGTAACCGAAATCGGATCGGTGGAAATCGGACCCGGGGTGAGCGTCGACAACATCTCGATCACCCGACTGGGCAGCCGCTCGGTGAGGCTCAAGTTCGATGTATCGAACACCAGCGGCAAGAGTGTGTACTTGGGTAAGTTCGGGATGGTGTCCGCCGGAGTGCTTGTCGGCATCAGCCTCCTGGATTTCGATGGAGGCAAGCGTTATACGGTGCTCAAAGACAAAAACAACAACTGCGTGTGCAGCTCCGGTCCCAGAAATATATTTGACCTCGGTCCCGGGGAGCGGCGCACCTATTGGGCTAATTTCGCAGCGCCACCGCCCTCCGTGACCCGCCTGACATTCGATATTTCCGGTGGAGTTCCCATCGACAACATTCCAGTCAAATGAACACGCGGGCGCGTGCCCTGGTTGTCATTGTCGCGCTTCTGGTTCCGGATCTATGGGCGGCGGAGGCAGGAGACGTCGTAGATCTCGACTACCAGACGCTGAATCTCGACTACCAGACGCTGAATCTCGACTACCAGACGCTGAATCTCGACTACCAGACGCTGAATCTCGACTACCAGACGCTGAATCTCGACTACCAGACGCTGAATCTCGACTACCAGACGATGATTTCGGGCGAGGTGGCTTCCCCAGATTCTGATGACGGCCGGGTATTCAACCTCTTCATTCACGGACGTGCTGACGGAAAGAATCTCTGCAACAACCCCAGCACCGATCTTCAGGATCAGGACAATCCGCTCTGGGAGGAGAACAAGGGGCCCTACTGGGGGAGGTACGGCACCAAGAGCCCGAAGGGTGCCGGAGTACCATTAACACGGTATATAGGCTGGGACACCGAAGCTCCCGGAGGAGCCTATTCCACTACTGGGCCGTGCGCCGCCCAAACCCGGGTCTTCATTGCCCTGTACACCTTCTGCCGGGAACCGGATTCCTGCAATATCTACACCCATTCCACGGGTGCGCTTGTCGTTGCCGCCTTTTTTGCAGCTAACGAATGGGCCAGCACCGAGTTCAATATTCTCAAGGTGCAATTCCTGGCGTCGGCTGCCGGCGGCTCCGAACTAGCGGAATTGTTGTCACTCGCCGGCGGCACCGAAGCGGCGTCAAAGGTTGGCTGGAAGGAGCCGTCCCCCGAGCTAGATGCCACCGTCAGTGTGAGCGGTGCGCGCAGCGGCTTCAATCATAATGCTTCCGGAGGGCTAACTTACTATACGACCTCCAATCTCACTTTCGGACTGCCGTTGGTATGGACCGGCAACCCCCTTTTGCCAGGGTTGGATGATGGGATACTTGCAAACCACAGCCTCTGCAGCATCAATACAGCCATGATGGTAACGGTACCGTGCACGATGGGAGGCCGACCCATGAAGTTCGCGACCATTTGCTACACAAAGGTGTGGCAGATTCCATACCCTTGTTACAAGAAGTTTTACCGTTGGGATCCCTACTACACCATCTATGAGGGAGGCTATTTTGAAGGTCTGTTCGTTGCGCATGCGAAGGCAATGAATCACTATGGCAGAGGCGCAACGCGGGGGCCCTGGCAACCTGGAGCGGAGCTACCACCATTGCGCGATCCGCTAGATACGGGGAAAGGTTTACCGAAGCCGGAGGTGCTCCCAGAAGGAGAAGCCCCGGTCTTGAACGGTGGTCAGTGACCAAAAAGCAACTGTGTATGCAGCTCCGGCGATGTACTTAAGCTCGGTTCCGGAGAGCGGCGCACGTATTGGGCTCATTTCGCAGCGCCACCGCCCTCCGTTGCCGGCATGACGGTCGATATTGTCGGTGGAATACCCATCGACAAGATTCCGGTCAAATGAACACGCGGGCACGGGCCCTGGTTCTCGGGGTGACAACGAGCATCGTCCTCTTGATCGGCGTTTATCTCATTTTGCTTTTTGTCTTCTCGGTTCCGCCCAATGTGGATGACGTGAGTGAACAAGACGAGAGAGATGAGGCTGTGCACGCGCTGAGCCCACGCGAAGAGCTGGCTCGCTACGAGAGCTGGGCGCAGTATCCTCCCGGGTCCCGGCCGCTCGATGAGTCCGCGGAGGACCTGATTGACCCGTACAATGCCGAGTTACCAGCGAAGACGGTGCTGAGGAGAGCGCCTGGCGATTGCGAGGAGACGGAAGATGGTCGCTTGGTCAACTGCCAGGAGCCGTCAGAGGAGTCGGGCGTGTACTGCACGCTCGTCCCGGAGCGAACGATTTCCGTAGGTCTCAGGGAAATGAAGGTCTTCTTGCGTTGCTATAGACAATCGCGCTTGCTCGAACCTGCGAATCTACCCTTGAGGTCCATTGCGCCTCGCGTGTATTGGAGACCCCTGAGCCACCGCGAGCGGATATTCCCGCCCGTGACTCACGGCGATGAGGGCCGGAACGGAGACGCGGAGGCCGGTGATTATCTTTACACGTTCGTTGTGGAGCACGATCGTGCGCACTGGGGCTGGATGGATCTTGAAGTCAGCTTTGAAGTGGAAGGGCTCCGACACTTCCAGGGGTGCACCTGGTTCAGCACACCGCAAATCGTGGCCAAATTTCAGACGACAGTGACGGACAACATAGACGACGGACATCTCGTGGTGAGCGTGCCAGTAGAGGTAAACAAGCAAGGTTATTACGAGTTCGATGCCAATCTTCAGGAGAAGGATGGCAATCGGCGGTTCGTGGCCAGCTCGACATGGAAAGGTGAGCTAACGGAGGGGTCGCAGACTATTCGTTTCAGATTCTGGGGCAAAATCATCCGCGACACAAGTATTGATGGGCCCTACGTCGTTCGCGAGATTCGGGGCCGAAGGAAGAACTCAGACATTACACCGGCGATGATGGAGCGGGCAGCACGGTACGAGCCGGAGAAAGTTCTGGAGCTTGTACGCGGCGAGCTTGTACCTCTTAAGGAGCGACCGGAGCCGCTTTTCGAGTATCTGGAGCCTGCGGTGGAACGTCATATAACGGCAGACTACGACGCCGACGAATTCTCCGATGAAGTCTGGGACTCGGCTGCTAAGAACCGTAGGATCCGTTTCCTTCAATCTCTCATCGAACGAGGAGAAAGTGCTGAGCCCGCGGGACTAGGCCCTCGTTAAGAACGTGGTAGTTGAGGTGGGCGGGAACGAGGCTCACCCGCCCTTGACTCTTTCGCACCCGCAAAAGTTACCACCACTGCCATGATGCCAATGAGGGTTCTTATCATCATGATTGACCTCTATAACAAAGCACGTTGAAAAACGTCACTTCGATGAAGTCGGTGCCAAGAGCTCCATACCTACCTGACGCCCGCCCCTGGTGCCACCATCCTGCTTGGCAGTCGGCGCATACGTGCCGTATGAGCCACCGGAGGCAAGGATGCTAAGGAGTCCCAAGGCAACTACGAAACCAAGGGCAACGCGCTGGAGTACGGTGCCAAACAAAGTCGTTTTACTAATCATCACTAATCTCCGTGTACTGTGTCTTCTGGATCACGAGGTAGGCCACCATCGCTCCCAATTAAAAGGCGGTCCTAAGCGGCGCGTATTTCCGGATTAAATGGGGGGTGCCTAAAGAGGTGCTCGCGTTCTGCCCATTTTCGTCATTCACCACCCCGGGCCAGTTCCCACTGCTCAGGTAGCCGCCGCTGGTATGCTAGATCCCCGACCCAAGGGATAAAGACATGCGCCGAGCAATCTCTGTAATCACGCTCAGTGCCCTTATTGTCGTCTGCGCACCGACTTTGGCCGACACCCTCACCGGCAAGGTCGTCAAGATTACGGATGGCGATACCCTCTACGTCCTCGACGCCAACTATAAGGAACACAAAATCCGTTTAGCCGGGATCGATGCGCCCGAACGAAAGCAGGCGTATGGACTAGGATTTCGTTGGTCAGACGCTCGGGCCCGTTGGCGTCTTCCCCGGCGACTTTGCCCACTGGAACCAACTGCGCGATGATCTCAACCGCATGATCGACGAGCTTGGATGGGTCGACCCTACGCTCGGAGCGACGCTACTTTTCCGACTGTCCGAGGCGCGCGCAGCATGGGAGGCCGACGACGGCACGACCGCCAAAGCCGTTTTGCAAACCCTGCTCGACACCCTGGCGCAGGCGCCGGCGGGCCAGCTCGGCTCCGAAGCCCGCCAGCTCGTTCAGCTAAACGCGGAGGCTTTAATTGCGAGAACCCCAACCCACTCGTTCCAAACCTGACTAATACTGAGAAGTTACGTGTGAGCGTGACTTCCCAAGCTCATTCCAATGTCCGCACATGGCCAGTTGCCGTCTGTCACGACGCCGGTCGCGCCGATTCCTGAAGGGCAGCTTCTAGGCGAAAGCCGACATTCGTCAAAGGAGTTCATTTGCTCAGTCAGGCCATCTTTGAATGGCCGCTCTCGCCTAGGACCGGACTGTCGATGGCTGAGAAAATCGATCCCGTTACAGGCGGGAGTCGGCCAAGACTGGCCTTTCGCAAGGATTCTCTGCTGTGCCCGCTGGACGTCTCACTAAGCGGACATGGGTGACGCATTGCTTCCACCCTGGCAAAATACCGTGAAGCGTTTACACCCAGTTGTGCCAAAGATGATCCGACCGATGCGGCACTCGCTCTAGATCTGATCCTGCGGCATCCAAATCGTTTCAAACCCTTAAATCCACAGAGTGTTGCGATGCGCACCCTGGCGGCGTTAGTGGAACAGCGACGGCGCTTGGTGAACGACAGAGCCCGTATTACCAATCGAGCGCGAAACACGCTGAAACAGTGCTATCCGCAGGCGCTAGAGTGGTTCCTTGCATCCGCGCATACCCGAGACTAACCTTGGTAGTGGACCCGCCGAACACGTTGCGACGCCGGGGCGAGTGCGGTAAATAAGACGACCCAGCGGCCTGCCTGTCCAAGCGCTAATCGGCAATCAGCATGGATGAACCCAGCCGTGCGCGACAAAGCACGCGCATTGGCGTATACCCGCTCATCGGAGCGGCTTCGTTGAGAAGCCAGTCATGCACAATGTACCCAGCCGACGAGCAGAAGCCAACAAGGCAGCTGCCGAATGATCGGGTCTATGCCATGATTGAAAGCAAGACCCATGGAAGAGGTAGTGGTCATGAAGGATGGGCAATCTGGCGACAGGGCCGGTTCGCGTGCCCGAATGCGCATAGCTCCCCCTATCTGGTCCCCCCGCCGGCTCGCCGATACCTCCCATACTAGGACCTGGAATTGAGCATTTTCTCTAAGGAATGTCCCCACTGTGCCGCCACCCGCCCGGCCGACGCAAGCCGCTGCGGGTGCGGGTATGTGTTTGATCCGTACCTGCTCGACGACGCGCAGCGCACCCTTGGACTTGCGGCCGAGGAGGAGAAACTCTATGAAGAATATCTTGCAGCCCGGGCCGCGCAAGCGGTCGGAGCTGCCGGGGTCGCAGCCAAACTCGCCGCGATAGACCCAGAGAACGAGCCCACGGCCATCGACGATGCCCGTGCCCAGCGCGGTGCCCAAGCGGCGAACGCTGAACTCGCGGCGCAGCGGGCCCGGGCCGCGCAAGCCGCCGAAGCCGCAAAGATCGAAGCCGCTGAGCAGGGCGCCAAGTCTTGGAGGACCAAGCTAGCGGCCCAGGCCACCAAGGCGGTCAAAAGCGTAGCACCGACGGCTACACGACAGCAGGTGCGGTTAGCGGTGAAACCCATACGCGCCGCTCCAGGGGCGGTGGGGACTGCCAAGGCCGCCAGGATCAGGAAGGCTGAAGCTGCGCCACCGGTAACCGGCCGACACCTCACCCCCAGCAACAAGCCCGGCGCCACCTTTAAGGCCGCGCAAGCCGCCAAAGTGGTTAAGGCGCTGAGGGTGACGCTGGCCCGCGAAACGGTAGAGTGTCCCTGGTGTACCGCCACCGTCGCGGCGAGTGCCGTGCGCTGTCGCTGCGGCTATTCGTTTGCAACCGCTGTGCGCGCAATGCCGCCGCTAGCACTAAGCGCGGGCGAACGAGCCATCTTCGCCGAAGGCTCAGCCACTAAAAAGCCCGCGAACAAGCCCCGCCGCTAACGCTTCTCGACAGGAGGCCCCGGCCTAGCCCGTGCGATGATATGCGGCAACAGCAACGCCGTAGTGGGAAATATGTTTAAGAGCTTACGAGGTTTTTTGTCCAGCGATCTCGCCATCGATCTTGGCACCGTCAACACGCTCGTCTACGCGCCCGACAAGGGGATCGTGCTCTTCGAGCCCTCCGTTGTTGCCATCCGCCATGACCCCGGTCCCCGTAACAATGGCAGTATATTGGCGATAGGGGACGCGGCCAAACGCATGCTTGGAAGAACACCCGGAAACATTCAAGCCATCCGGCCGATGAAGGATGGTGTGATAGCCGACTTCACGGTGGCCGGTAAGATGCTTAAATACTTCATCCGCCGCCTTCACGAGAACCGCTTGTTCCAGCCGAGCCCGCGTATGGTCGTCTGTGTTCCGTGCGGCTCCACCCAGGTCGAACGCGGCGCCATCCGCGAGTTGGCCATTGCGGTCGGCGCGCGTGAAGTCTACCTGATTGAAGAACCGATGGCCGCCGCCATCGGCGCCGACCTGCCCATTGTCGACCCCACGGGGTCAATGATTTTAGACATCGGCGGCGGCACGACCGAGGTGGGTGTGATTTCCCTCGGAGGCACCGTCTATGCCCATACCCTACGCATGGCCGGCGACAAGATGGACGAGGCCATCATCGACTATGTTCGTCATACTTACGGCCTGTTGATCGGAGAAGCTACGGCGGAGCGGGTCAAGCGTAAGATCGGTGCGGCCTGGCACCAGAGCGAGGTCCGCCATATGCAGATCAAAGGCCGGCACATCGCCGATGGCATCCCCCGGAGCCAGGAAATCGATAGCCGCGAGATCCATAGCGCCCTCAGCGGGTGTCTCACGAGCATCATCGATACAATCAAGACTGCGTTGGAAAAAATCCCACCCGAGTTGGCGGCCGACGTCGCCGAGAAGGGAATCGTCGTCACCGGAGGCGGGGGACTCCTGCGCGACATCGATCGCATGCTCGCCGCTGAGACCGGCGTGCCGATCATGGTCACAGATTGCCCGCTCACCTGCGTGGTCCGGGGATGCGCACAGGCGCTGCAAGAGGCCGAAACCCTGGGCGATGTGTTTCTGCACGAATAGGCGAACGGCCGCTCTCGCCTCGTTTTCTGCCTGTCGCAATTCTATCACCTGACCGGCTGGTTATAGGCGAAAGCCGACATTCGCCAGCTCGTGTTACTGACCCTATAGGCTTGCTGTACTATGCTTGAGAATGGTCTAGTACAACGCGCTAAGAAGTGAAAGCCCATACCCTCCTGTTGGCATTAGCCCTTGCCTTTTCTGCGGCCCACGCCTCCGAAACACGCACAACAGAACAGCGAGCGCGCTTGGATAGGCTGGCCTATGAGATTTTTGAACCCAAGGTCCCGGGCTTGGAATATCGTTACGAGAGAGTGAAATCAAAGGATCTCTTCGCACGATTCGGTGCGCCCACAATCAAGTCAGTGGGGCAGTATAGACACATAGATCCCCTACCCAATGCGCCAACGCATATTCAAACGATTACCTGGCAGTTCCCGGGCATGGTGCTTGAGGTCGGCGCCTACCCGCCATCCCCGACGCACGCGCCGCAGCAGGTATGGCTAAGCGATGTTGAGATTTCAAGCTCGAAGTACCGCTTGAAACACGGCTTGCGGGTTGGGCAATCGCAAGCGGCCTTCGTCTCGAAACTCGGCGAACCCACGGGTCAATATGAGTCGACAATGTACTACCTCGTTAACGAAGAGATTGAGGATGGCCCGGGTTATTACCGAGTTATCTTTTACCGTATTAGCCTGTCGCTTGATGCGGACGGTAAAGTCAAAAAGATCGAATGGCATTGGTGAATCTGAACATCCGCTCTTGGCCGATTGTTGCCTGTCGTTTTGATGAAATTCTAAGTCGACGAACGTCCGGAACTAGGCGGAAGCAGTCATTCGTAGAATTGGCGTCGCATCGAAAGTGTGCACTTCACGAACTTCCGCTTTCGGCCCCGCAGCGAACACTCGCGGCGGTCATCGAAACCCCGATGGAAGAAACTTCCGAAAGCCATCGAAATTCTCGGCTTTGACCGTCCACAAATTTCTTGGTTGTCATTGCTTTATGTTTGTGGTGATATTTCTCTGCACTAACAATAACTGTAGTTGACACTATGGAGCATATGAGTGGCTGGCGGCTTTGCAAAAGACGGTGCAGTACAGGACCAGATCGATGCGACAATCGAGGACGCTATCAATCGCGCGCGTGCCCAGCTGCCACGGGGCGAGAGCCTGAAGAACTGCGGAAAATGTGATACCGCCATCCCCACTGCCCGCCGTGAGGCTGTCCCGGGCGTGCGCCTGTGTGTCAATTGTCAGGCGGAACATGATAAGGAAGCAGTCAATCACAGCGGTTACAACCGACGCGGAAACAAGGACAGCCAGCTGAGGTAAACAGGCAGCCGCGAACGGCATTCGCTCTCACTTTGTTCCAGAATAAAATGTGGCGATTTCAACGCGGAGGCGTCGAACCTAGAACGCCCTGGAACTGAACTCGCGCCTAGCCCTCACGAAACAATGGTACGAGGAAGTGCTGTCACTCGTAAGGGATTTGAAGAACGGGTGCGAGCCTACAGGGTTACCTTGAAGGCTGGAGCTGCTAGGCGCCGCGATCATCCACTCGATGCTTGACGTTTCGGAGTCAACCCCGTTATGCGTGACAAAACGGAAGAAAAACCCAGATGGTGGTCGAAGCTACTGATATTTAGTGCGGGGATAGCGGTATTCTTACTAATCTCAGGTCCTTTGGGATATAGGTTTGGTATTACACCGTTACTGCCATCGTTGATGAGTTTGTTGGTGGCCATGGCGGGTGCTGTCCTTGTGTTATTGACTTCAATCGTTATGGTGATTATCGCGAACAAGAATAACCTGACCAGAGATCGGAACATTATCTTGATTTCGATGGGCATTAGCCTGATACCCATGATCGCCATGGGTCCTCAGCTAATTAAGGTAAGGTCGGTGCCTGCGATTCACGACTTGACTACCGATACGCAATCACCACCTCAATTTGAGGCCGTTGTTGCGTTACGTAAGGATGCCCCAAATAGTCTTGAATATGAGCTTGACGGCTCTGCGGAGCATTTGGCTAAACAAGCAATGGCTGCCTATCCTGGACTAAAGACCTTACGGTCTGATTTATCGGTAGGTGAGGCAGTAGATCGGGCAGTTGAAGTCCTAACCGATCAGGGATTAGAGATCGTTAATTCTGACAAAGACAGTGGCATCGTAGAAGCCACTGCCACTACCTTCTGGTTCGGATTTAAGGATGATGTGGTGGTTAGAGTGAGATCCGACGGTGATGGCTCGAAGATTGATGTGCGTTCCGTATCTCGAGTCGGTCAAAGTGATGTTGGTGCCAATGCAGCAAGAATCATGAAGTTTCTGAAAGCCTTCTAACCCAGCTGCCTTTGGAGCCGTTCGTTCACCTGTTTGGGATTGGCCTTTCCCTGGGTTTCTTTCATGACTTTTAGCCCACTATAGCTTGTTCTCTCTGCCTTAGATTGCTCGACCTGTTCAACCCGAATGTCCAGTATTGGCCGATTGCTGCCGATCGCGGACACAATTTCTCGAACAGTTGAAGGGCGGCTAATAGGCGAAAGCGGCCATAGGAATTTTGATGCAAAACCACGCGCCTACGAATTTGCGAGTGGCCGCTTTGGGCCGGCAAGCGGACGCTGAGACACAGGG
>SMUX01178354.1_pt1 | contig 15069 bp, 13 predicted proteins | sample 2456431 | NCBI WGS metagenome assembly SMUX01 (sample SAMN11095930, study PRJNA526329) | marine sediment metagenome | biome: Marine sediment; feature: Surficial sediment; material: Deep marine sediment; isolation source: Hadal surficial sediment | place: Pacific Ocean | collected 2014-11 | depth... | reverse complement strand
TGGTTATAAGCCCCAAAACACGGAACTACGTCCGTTCGACGGTAAGCTCAGAGTTCGACTGTGGTTCGACAGGCTCACCACCCCGAGGAAGATCGAGGGGAAGCTCACTCGAAGTCCGGCCATGACCCTTCGACCATGCTCAGGGTCATGGTGAGGTACTCGAACCATGAGGCCCTCGAAGGGCTTGCTCACCACCCCGATCGTTCGACTCAGAGGCTCCCGACGAGGAAGATCGAGGGGAGGCTCACTCGAAGTCCGGCCGAGCCGTGGCTTTCGGGGCTTTGCCATAGTCGTTGGCAAGAGCCAAACTCGAAAGAACAGAAAAAGAACGGCATAAAAAGGCTCCTCGAGCTCTTTCCCTGACTCACCTTCAGCACGACATCCACCCCATTGTAAAACAGCATTTTTTTTCTTATATACTTGCCCGAAATCTCTGGCGAAAATTATTTTTTCAAACAACGAAACTTAATATTGACAATCATTTAAAAGTCGAGATAGTATGTTGCCCCTATGCGAATTTCTTTGCCACATGCGCAATTTTTTATTTTTTATAACGCTCACAAAGAAGGAGGGTGTCTATGTTGCGAAAGCAAAACAACAGTGGTCCCGCAGGTCCACTGCTGACGGTTCTAGGTGAGTCCGCCCGTCTCGAGGGAAAATTCAACATAGGGGAATCCATCCAGATTGAGTGCGAGGTGGTGGGGGAAATGCACGTGGAAGGGAAGCTGGTGATTGCCGAAAAAGGGGTAGTTCGAGCCGACGTGAACACCGCCGAGGCTATCATCATGGGACAGTACGAAGGCAACATGGTGGCTACGGGAAACGTTGAAATTACCTCCACAGGCCGCGTTTCGGGAAACATAGAGACCGATTCCCTCGTCATTTCTAAGGGGGGGTTCTTTAACGGGAACGTCTCCAAGATGCGGCGCGCAGGTGAGGTCGTAGCTGAACGTCGTACCGCTGGGCCTGCACTGGTAGAAACTCCACAGGGTACGCGGAAACCAGCCTAAGGGAATCGTTCTGTAAGATGAGAAGCAGACCTCATGTGGCGCTGGAGAGGAAATAACTCCACTCCTGACCAGCCTGCAATGTCCGTACTCGATCAGGGGTGTGAGCTTGAAGGCCGTCTCACTTTTTCAGGCACGTTGGTCCTGAACGGAAAGTTCCAGGGGGAACTCTTATCATCGGACACCCTAATAGTGGGAGAAAATGGCGACTTGAAGGCTGATGTACAGGTGGGGGTCGCTATCGTCAGCGGCCAGTTATCGGGCCATATCACTGCCAAAGAACGTGTCGAACTACGGAGCACGGCCCGCATGTACGGCGACATCGTCACACCCGTCCTCGTCTTAGAAGAAGGTGTCATATTCGACGGCCACTGCAAAATGAAGGGAAATGCGCTTAAGGCCGTCAATGAAAGACCATAATTCATCACGGGACCGCACATGGATTTGAGCAAAAGCTACTCGGTACTCATCCTGCCACAACACGGAACGCAAATAAAACGGCTCGGGATTTCCAGCAACACCATTCGAGCCATTTTGTACATGGGGATCATCATGGCGGGCCTCAGTGCCTGGTTCTTAGGCGACTATTTTTGGACAAAGTACCAAAAAAGAAAGGAAAGTATCCTAAGGGTTCAACTGGTCGAAGAGGTCAAATCCCTTAAAATCAACCATAATAGTGAGGTGACAACCCTCACGGCTCAGCATAAGGTGCAGGTGGTCACGCTGAGGACTCATATACAGACACAGCGGGAAAAACTATTGACTTTACAGGAACGGATCAAGGCCAGCCAGCGTCTTCTAAGCAGTTGGAAGGGGCTGCGGACCAAGATCCAAACTTCCCTGCCACGCAAGCGTAGGGCATCTCTCTCGGGTGCTCACGTAGTCGATGATTTGGAAGCGAGTCTCGGTTCGCTCCAGAGCGAACTTGAGGGTCTCATCAGTGCCATCCCTTCACAGTGGCCTACCACGGGATGGCTGAGCTCCGGTTACGGACACCGCCGATCTCCGTGGACAGGAAAAAACGAATTTCATAGCGGCCTGGATATTGCGAACCATACGGGAACTCCTGTCTATGCCCGAGGCGATGCGGTCGTTACATTCGCTGGAAACGGCAACGGCAATGGCAAGCATATCGTCTTGGACCATGGCCAGGGTATTACCACCCTTTATGGCCACCTATCGAAGATTTACGTTGTGAAAGGACAAAAAGTCCGGAAGGACCAGCGAATTGCCAACATAGGCAATACTGGGAAAAGCACTAACCCTCACCTCCATTATGAGATGAGACTCAACGGTTTTGCCTTCGATCCGCGCCGACAGTTGCTCAAAAAAAACCCTCCGAGGTCGTAAAAAAACCGATTCATAATTCCCTTAGACATTCCTGATGGCATCCCCCTCTCTTCCCTACCCTACCTGTGTATGAGAGCTTCGCTCGCCAAAAGAGACCACTGGACCATCTGCCTTGACAAGTGTAAGCGGGGAGTATAGGGTCTTGCGAACAAAGCGATGAACCCATTCGTAGATAGAATGATAAGGGCGGCCAAGTTAGACGCGCACCTGTACGAAGAGGTGGAAAAGGATACCTCCGCCACAGGCCATGCGGTAGGAGTGGTGGTCCTTTCGGCCATTGCCGCAGGCATCGGGACCAGGGGCGGTGATTTCGCTGGACTATTGATTGGGACCGTGATCGCCCTCATCAGCTGGTATATTTGGGCCTACATCACCTACTGGATCGGAACCAAGATGTTGCCCGAGCCTCAAACCCACGCTACCCATGGGGAGCTGCTACGGACCATCGGCTTTTCGGCCTCGCCCGGGTTGCTGCGGATACTGGGAGTAATGCCTTTCTTACGAGGATTCGTATTCCTCGCGGCAGGGATCTGGATGCTCGTGGCAATGGTGATTGCGGTCAAATCAGCTTTAGACTATGAAAACATGTGGAGGGCGGTGGGGGTGTGCGCAATCGGATGGGTTGTGCAGGCAATTATTCTGTTCCTGTTGATTTCTCTAATGGGCATAGGACGGCCTGCCTAGTTGATTTTATTCGAATTTGAAGAAACTAAATAAAGGCTGACGTATCAAAATTGACTAAATAAGGAACTCAAAGGGGATCCATATGGCACAAAGAGGGGGAAACGGACCGTGGAGCCGAGGCGGTGAGTGGGAAGAATTTCTCTCGAGACTGCCGAAGCTCCCTAGATTCATGACTGGGGTTGGCCTACCTGGGATCATCGTTGTGGTGGTTCTCATCGTCTGGGCCGCAAGTGGTATTTACATTGTGGGACCAGGAGAGCAGGGGGTGGTCCGACAGTTCGGTAGGGTGCTCCAACCCCCCACAACCGCCGGCCTGAACTATCACTGGCCATGGCCGATCCAGCAGAGAGACGTGATTAACGTCGAGCAGATCCGCCGTCTCGAAGTCGGTTTCAGGAGCAACCCGCGCCGGCCAAGCTTGACTCGACCGGTTCCCGCCGAATCCCAGATGCTCACTGGTGATGAGAATATCGTCGACGTTCAACTCATCGTCCAGTATCGGATCAACGACCCCGTCAAGTTTCTCTTTCGACTTCAAGCTCCCGAAGCGACGCTGCGCGCTGCAATCGAGATAGCTGTGAGAAGCCGCGTCGGCAACACGACCGTGGATGAGGTGCTGACGGTCGGGAGGGCCAGGGTTCAGGACGAGACCCGACAGTTCCTGCAACAATTGATGGATACCTACCAGTCCGGGATTCTGGTCACGGCCGTAAAGCTCCAGACCGTGGACGCCCCCGAACAGGTCAAAGACGCCTTTAACGAGGTGGTTCGTGCCCGTGAAGACAAGGAGAAGCTGGTGCGCCAGGCCGAGGGTTACCGCGAGGACCTGATCCCCAAGGCACGGGGAGAGGCTCAGAAGATTATTCGGGCGGCGGAGGCATACAAGGAGGAGAGGATTCTCCGGGCTCGAGGGGATGCTGCAAGGTTCAACTCCGTTCTGGCCGAGTATGAAAAAGCACCCGGAGTCACCAGGGAGCGACTCCACCTTGAAATCATGGAGCGGGTGCTTCCCGAAGTAGAGAAGATCATTCTTCAGTCCGAAGGCAAGGGAGGAGTGGTCCCTCTCTTGCCGTTGAAAGATTTCACCTTTAAACAGGCGCCCAGTACCCAGTCGGGTAAGTAACGGAGGCAGACATGGCAACGAGACTTTTTTCCGGTGTAGGACTTGTGCTCATTGTTGTTCTGATAATCTTTGGCTGGAATACCCTTTTCACAGTGGGCGAGTGGGAGCAGGCGATCGTCATCCAGCTCGGGGAATTCAAACGTACGATCCAAAAGCCTGGCCTCAACTGGAAATACCCATTCGTCCAGCAGGTCATCACGCTCGAGCAGCGAATACTTGCCAGTGACGCACAGCCTGCCGAGTACCTCACCAAAGATAAGAAGCGGGTCGTGGTTGACCATGTAACTCGTTGGAAGATTAAAGACCCTTTTCTGTTCTACAAAACGGTTCGGGCAGAGGCAGGGGCGCGTGCCCGCCTCGATGAGATCGTTTTCTCTGAGCTTAGAGAAGAGTTGGCCAGGAGAAATTTTGCGGCGATCATCGCCGAAGAGCGAGAGCCCGCGATGGAGGCGGTAGCCGCTCGGTCCGCCAAAAAGGCAGAGGAATTTGGCATCGACGTGGTAGACGTGAGAGTCAAACGGGCCGACTTACCTCGCGAGGTTCAGGAGAGCGTCTTTGCCCGGATGCGCTCCGAACGTGAGAGGATCTCCAAGCGCTACCGCTCCGAGGGGGCCGAGGAGTCGGCGAAGATCAGGGCGGGGACTGATAAGGAAAAAACGATTATTCTCGCCAAGGCCTATGAGGAAAGTGAGACCCGCCGGGGCGAAGGAGACGCTGAGGCCACGGCAATATACGGCAAAGCCTATGGGAAGGATCCGGAATTTTATAGTTTCGTTCGCAGCCTGGAGGCCTACGACAAGTTCCTCAGTAAGAAAAGCACGATCCTACTACCGCAGGACTCACGCTTGCTGCGATACCTGTCCGACTCGCAGAAGCCGAAATAAAAGCCCTAGTCTTTTATTGACCTCGCTGCCGGCCCCGGCGCTGATTCTATGAAGCGCACATTTCCGGTTTACACTCGCCGTGAGCAAGCGCCCGTCTCTGAGCGAAAATTGGCTCCGAGGTGCTGGAAGCCTCTGCAAAGCCGAGGAAAAGCAGCGTCGACTGTCTGAGCGATGCGAGTTTCGATGCTGCCCGAGGCGAGCAGCTAACCCCGATCCGAAATCGTGAACACAGGCGGGACTCTAACAGAGACCGGAAAACCAAGGTCAGCGACGTGAAGGTCGAAAACGACCGACCATGCTTGTCCCTCGACAATGATCTCCCGTTTCAACTAAAGGCTGATCGAGCATCTAAGAAAATCTGGAGGCCTATCCATGAAGGTTGAGAGCTTTCCGTCATTCGAGAGGATTGACCGCAACGCGGAGCGTTTGGACACCCCCTATGACCAGTGGGCCACCAGTCAAGGTGTCGACATCTTTAAGGGGTATTTTATCGAAGATATCATGGCCTTGCCCCTCAAATGGTGGGATAGAAAGGGAGGTTACGGAACCTTTATCAATCTAGAGGGTGGCGGGTACCAGGACGATGCCTTTGTCTGCAGCATCCCGCCTGGAAAAAGTCTCAATCCTGAGCGACATCTCTTCGAGGAACTCGTCTATGTCCTCGAAGGTCGTGGCGCAACCACCCTCTGGCAAGAAAACGGCCCCAAACAGAGCTTCGAGTGGCATAAGGGGAGTCTCTTTGCCATCCCTCTGAACACCTGGTATCAGCACTTTAACGGGCAAGGAGATCGAGAGGCACAGCTCCTGGGCGTAACGGATGCTCCCCTGGTCTTCAACCTCTTTCACAACGAAGACTTTATCATGAACAATCCCTACCCCTTCGTGGACAGGTTCAAGGGGGAGGCGGACTACTTCGGCGGCAAAGCGAAACTCTACCAGGACCGTGTCCTCGAGACGAACTTTGTATCGGACATCACTACATTGGAGCCCATAGCCTGGAATGAACGGGGCAAGGGGAACGCCACGATATTCTTTGAGCTTGCCGAGGGCACCATGGGAGCCCATATTTCGGTGTTTCCCGTGGGTATTTATAAGAAGGCGCACCGCCATGGGCCCGGGGCCCATGTCTTCATTGTGGCCGGCGAGGGTTACTCCCTCATGTGGCCGGAAGGACAGGAGCGAATGCGCTTCAACTGGAAGCCGGGCTCGATTGTTGTGCCCCCCGAGAACTGGTTCCATCAACACTTTAATCCGGGACATCGACCTGCTCGTTACCTTGCCCTCAAAATGCTCAGCCGCCGTTTCAAGCTCCAGCCTGGATTGATCAACTCAGACGTTTCATTGAAAGAAGGGGGTTACCAAATTGAATATGAGGACGAGGATCCGGAAATCAGGCGTACCTTCGAGGAGGAATGCAAAAAGGCAGGCGTCACGGTAAAGCTACCGTCGAAATAATGAAACTGGAGGATTTGAGATGACCACTCTGATCACTGGAATAGGGCTTGTTGGCACTTCCTTTGGGCAACCCGCGCTTAAGCGCGGGGAACACTTGGTCTATTTTGACCCCCAGCCTCGGCGGGATTTTCTGCGCAGAAAGTTGGGAGACGCCAAGGTCGAAGTTGTGCAGAAGGATGTACGTGATCTGCCGGCCTTGATCCAGGCCATCAAGGATCACCAGGTGGATACAGTGGTTCACACAGCAGGGCTCATTGGGGGCCGAGTGGCGGAGGCCCTTTACACTGGTCTGCAGGTTAATCTGATGGGGACCATCAATGTAGCCGAGGCCATCCGGCTAACGGGAGTCAAGCGACTGGTACATATCAGTACCCATGGTGTCTACGACCGGCGCCAAGAGAGTTCCTCTCCCATAACGGAGGACTTCGCCAAGGGGGGGGGCTCTGCCTACGGCAACTCAAAGGTAGCAAAGGAACTGATTCTCGAGGCCTACCAACGTCAATACGGCTTTGAAGTCATGGTACTGCGCCTGGCCAACGTCTACGGTCTGGGTCATTTCTGGTCTGGCTCCGGCGGCGGGGAGATGGTCCAGAACCTCCTTCACAATGGACTCACCGGGACCGTGACCCGAATCGCCCAAGAGCAGACCAGAGTCTTTGAGTATGTCTATTTTAAAGACGTGGGTCGCGCCACAGACCTGGCCGCAACCATCCCGTTACCAGCCAAAACCACCTTTAATATCGGGGCCGGTGTTATAACGAAGTTCGACGAACTTGTGGGCACCGCCGAACGACTCCTTCCGAAGCTCCAGGTGGAAATCATACCTGGAAAGCCCCCACACTCAGTCACGCAGCCCATGTCCAGCTCCCGGGCCAAGCAGTTTCTAGGATGGGAACCACAGTTCAACATGGAAGCAGGATTTAAGGATTTCATTCAAGATCTCCAGTCAGATCAGTGAATTTTTCAATATAGTCTTGACAAAACCGATGATCATCAGCTAAATAGAATGCCAAATTAAGTCCTAGGTGCCCTCACGGGATAAAAGGGAAATCGGTGCGAATCCGGTGCGGTCCCGCCACTGTGATGGCCGAACCTCTCGCCTGAGCAACAAGCTTACCACTGTCCTCCGGATGGGAAGGTAGCGAGAGGCGACAGAGATAGATCTGTCGGCGCCTGAGCCAGGAAACCTGCCTAGGGACATGAGGCCGGCCTCTCCGAAGGAGAGAGGAGGGTCTGAAAGCACACCTTCGGATCCCTCCTTTCAAACCATCTCTCGGTAGAGACCTTAAGCTTTCTGTCGACTGCTATGAAGATGGTTTGGTTTTTCATAATTTCCGCCCTGTTCCATACCCTGATTTTTGCCCTACCTGTCTTTCACGATCAAGAAGGTCAAGGCAACGCCATACCGGTGACCCTTGTCCTCAGTCCCAAAAAGGCAGCACCAGAACAAACATTTAGCAAGGATGCCAAAAATCCACAGCTTCAGGAATCAGTGGCTAAGAAAATAACGAAACCAAAAAACCTCATAAACAAACAAACGAGAAAAAAGGCAAGTAAAAAACCGGTTGTTAAAAAACTCGCAAAGGTCCGTCGTCCAAAGCCAAGCAAATCCGCCAAAAAGAAAGAGCCCATCACCATTGCGGCTAGCCCTAAGGATGTCCAAAAAGAGCAAACCGAAAAACCACCAGAAAGAGAAGACACGTTCTCCCACTTCGAAATCGAGGACTTCTTTGCACCCAACCCCATGGAGCAGGATCTTGCTGACGGATTCACCATGAAGATGGCAAAGGTGGACCTCGCTTTAAAGCCGGGGAACAAACCAGCGACGACTTCGCCACCGGAAAATGAACTCCATGAGGCCACCAAGGGGGTCAATTTCCTGGGCAATGGTGACAAGGCCTCCCTTTTTGTGGGTGTCAGGTACGCCCGCATCGCCAAGCCAAAATACCCTAGGCACGCAAGAAAGATGGGATGGGAAGGGACAACCCTCCTCAGGGTTTTGGTAAACCAAAAAGGAAAGACCAAGTTCATTGAGATCAGCCGCAGCTCCGGCTTTGCAACCCTCGATAAGGCCGCCATGAAAGCGGTCAAACGTTGGCGTTTCCATCCGGCTCGATCCGGAACGGAAGCGGTGGAGAGCTGGGTGAAGATACCAATTGTTTTTAACCTGGAGGAGTCAAAGCGTGACTCGTTATTCGTTAATCGTTGACTCGATAACACCAGCGAATACACGATTAACCATTATACGAATTACCAGTATCAAAAAGATCATTATCTAATTGGCTGCAGACGGATGCAAGGGAAAGGGGTGAAATCCCCCTGCTGCCCCGCAACTGTGAAGGCCACGAAAGCCGCAGACGAGCCACTGCTGGCTTCGTTATTCGTTGATTCGTTAAATCGTTACTGGTGGAACACCATAAACGAATAACGGATACACAATTATACGAATAACGAAACGGTGGGAAGGCGCGGCGAGTAGGACGAAGCCCAAGCCAGGAGACCTATCCGTTCTGCCTTAACCTTCCCCTTTCGCGGGAAAGGAGGTTGTATGAAACTGTTTCTTATCATTTTTTTCCTCTTTCTTCTTCCCCTGCGGTCTCTTGCCGCTGAGGCTGAGCCGGAACAGGAAGAGACCCTCAAACCCGTTTTAGTAACAACAACGCGCCTCAAGGACGTTGAAGAAGAAGCCTATAGAATACCAAACAAGGTAGTCGTCATCACAAAGGACGATATTGAAAGACAGGGCGCAAAGACTGTTCAAGAGGCACTCCAGTATCAAACGGGCATTGTTCTCTACGATCAGAGGGGCAACGAATTTGAATCCACGGTGGACCTGCGGGGATTCAATGGGCAACCGGTGCCGGCTACCACCGTTTTTGTGGATGGCGTAAGGGTCAATGAACCGGATTTCAACCAAGTCAATTTTGACTTCATTCCCATCGAGGATGTTGAAAAAATTGAGATCCTCTATGGTCCCGGCACTGTCTACGGCCGCAACTCCCTCGGGGGTGTTATCAATATAACCATGAAGCGAGGGTCCAAGGACAAGCCGAGTGTCAGTGGGGAAGCAGGCGGTGGCAGCTATTTCAGGCAAAAATACAGTTTCGCAGCAGACATCCCCCTACCCCTACCTAATTTCAATCATTACTTCAGTGCAACGAGAGAACTCTCAGGCGGGTATCGACAGGATTCGGACGGTCGTATCACACGGATCTTTAACAAACTCGGATATTCCAATGAAACGGGAACAGACGTCGCCTTGTCGTATACCCACGTGACTGACTTGCTGAAGCAGGCAGGCTCTCTAACACAGGCCCAGTTGGATCGCCACAGAAGAGATAACGCAACCCCGGGTGATTTTAAGGATAGCACCTACAACCTGGTCACCCTTAACCTGAGGCAGAAGCTGCCCGCAGGTTTTTCCATGGCGCTGAACTCCTTTTACCGAGACAATGATACCGAGAGTTTCTTGGTGGGTCTCACCAGTGTCTCCGATGCCTTTAATGATTATCAGCAGTGGGGCGGAACACTGCAATTCAGTAACGATCGCGTCCTCAGCGAAAGGAACTCCTTCAATCTAGGAGTCGAATACGGCAACAATCATTTTACTAACGATACTACGGGGTCTTTCGCTGGCTTCCCCTTTGCCGCCCGGACGTCTACCCATGAAGATGTGGTTGGATTTTATTTCCTCGATACGCTGGATATCTTTGAGTCTCTTTCAGTTACGGGCGGGTTTCGCTATGATTGGGACCGCATTGATCTGACGGATCGAATCACTCCGGCCTTTAGTTTCGTGAAGACGTTCGACCACTTCAGTCCCAGAGCCGGAGTCGTTTACAATCCGTTACCAACTCTAGGCTTTTACTTCAATTATTCCCAAGGGTTTCGCACCCCTACCGTGCAAGAGTTTCCCGCCTTTGATCCTCCCAATTTTGCTCCGGTCATTACAGACCTTGATCCGGTCAGGTCGCAGAATTTCGAGGTGGGGGTAAGAGGCAGACTGGCCCATTGGCTGGACGGGTCGGTGGTTTTCTTCTATACGCCCGTCAAAGATGAAATTTTATTTGTGGTCATAGACCCAGCGACCTTTTCCGGACGCAACGTCAATATCAGTAGTAGCCTCAGAAGAGGGGTAGAAATAATCATCAACGGCCGTTATGGAAAACGGCTCAACGGCTTCCTAAACTATACGTATACCAAGGCTACCTTTGAAACGGATGTTCTCCTCTTTTCTGGGCAGGTGAGAAAAGGAGACGAATTTCCACTCGTACCGAATCACCGTGTGGGTTTCGGCGTGAATTTCCTGCCCACGGAGGGTTTGACGGTTTCTCTCTTCGGCAATTATGTTGGCAGCCAATTTCTTGCGAACGACGAGCCCAACGATTTCAAGAAACTAGATGATTATTTCGTTCTCAACGGTAAAGTCAGCTACAGTTGGAAGAATTTTACGGCGTACATCACCGGAAACAATCTCACCAACAATAAATTTGAAACATTCGGAATCGTCGGTGGATTCCCTGCACAACCCTTTCTGGTTCCTTTTCCGACCACTACAGTGTTTGCTGGGATAAAATTTCGGTACAACAAACAGTGATGTCGAAAAACAAACCATAGTAGCGAAGTCTAAGTAGTTTGCGCCTGGTCATACCGAGCTGTTAGGTATTTGCACCTTAGAACGAAGGGTGAAAAATATTTGAAACCATGAAGATGTCAGGTCATAGGGGCCCAACGTACTTTTGTCTCATGTCGCTGCTAATATTCGTCGGTTGCGAAACGGCGCCAGAAGGGGCCTGGAGGAGCGTAACAGACGACCTGGGGTATCATGTGAGGATTAAGAAGGATGTGAAAAGGGTTGTCTCCCTGGTACCTACAAACTCGGAACTCGTTTGTCTATTGGACTGCGAGCGTCTATACGGAGGAACACGGTACGATCGCTTTCCTGAAGAGCTGGTTAAGCGGATCAAGGACAAAAAAATGAGGATTATAGGCGGAGGCTTTGATCCCAATCTTGAGCTGATCGTCGAGATAGGACCTGATCTCATTTTAGCCAACGGACCAAGCCAGCAAAAAGCGGTATCGCCCCTCAAGAGACTAGGCTACCCCGTGTTAAGTCTCTACGCTCAAAACATCGATTGGCTCAAAAAAGACTTTCTGCTCCTAGGGGAAATCTTGAATAGAAAGGCAAGGGCAAGAACCATTCTGGAAGAGGTAGATCGAGGACTAAGAGAAATCCAGAAAAAGACTGCGCAGAAAAAGAGAAAAAGAGTATATCTCCAAACTTGGCCGGATCCTATGATTACGGTGGGGAAGGGTTCCTTTTCTCAATCCCTCCTAACCTTGGCTGGAGGTATCAATGTCTTCGAAGATATGCCCTTTGACTCAGGGAAGGTAAGCATAGAATGGATTATCAAGCGCAATCCAGAAGTCATGATCTTTACGAACCACCAGCTTGATTTTGTCAAAACTATTGTCAAACGCCCCGAATGGAAGGAAATCGATGCGGTGAAGAACAATCATATTTGTTTATTCCATGAATCGAATTTAAGGCGCAGGGTCCAATTTTTGGATGGGGTAAACAACATCTACAGGTGCCTTTTCGAAAAGCATACTAATGAGCAAATCTTTCGGTTGGATTCAAGGAGTGGCTCATAGTATCGATCGTGGATTTGATATGAATCGAGTTCAGGGTTGGTTTGTCATTTTCTTCATTCTTCTCATTTCCATCGCCTTGGCCCTCAGCACGGGGCCTGTGAAAGTGTCTCTGCTTAACATGTCCCCTACGGACAAAGTGATCCTATTTAACCTCCGATTGCCTCGACTCGTCTCCTCTTTTTTTGTAGGCGGCGGGTTAGCCCTGGCCGGTGCTATATTTCAGGGGCTCTTTCGTAACCCTTTGGCCGATAGTTACATCCTGGGGATCTCCTCCGGGGCCTCATTGGGTGCGGCCACGGCTATAGTACTGGGGTTTACGTCTCCCTTGGCAGCTTTCACTGCAGTGAGTTTCTTTTCTTTTCTAGGCTCCCTCGCCGCCCTCGCCCTTGTTTTTTATTTTGGCTCCCTGAGTGGAATCATCTCTCCCTTCCGTTTGCTCCTCTCCGGCTTAGGGGTAGGCCTATTTCTTTCCTCCCTCGTCGCCATTCTCATGCTGATGGCCGAAGAGGAATTAAAGGCATTGATCTTTTTTTTCCTGGGCGGATTTTCGGCTTCCAGCTGGGAAACAGCATTCTTAGCCTTATCCTTCGCGCCCATAGGGGTTTTGGTCGCCTTTTACTATTCAAAAGAACTGAATGTCCTTTTGCTGGGAGACGAAACGGCGCAGAGTAGTGGTATCAATACAGTCTTTGTTCAATCCATCTACGCCATTATAGCCGCGTTTTTAACTTCGGTATCTGTTTCCGTTGCAGGTTTAATCGGTTTTGTCGGTCTCATTGTCCCTCATATGGTGCGTATGATTTTTGGAGCCGATCATCGTATTCTGTTCCCTTTTACCTTTTTTGTAGGCGGCATATTTTTAATTCTCTGCGACACCATCGCGAAAGTGGTCATCGCCCCGTCCGAGCTACCCGTGGGTGTGGTCACCTCTCTATGTGGCGTACCCTTTTTTCTCTATCTATTAAAGAGAGAGAAGGGAGAATATGGACTATAATCGACATGTCACAACTCACCATTCTTGAATCAAGAGACACCTCCTTCGGCTATGGAGACGACCTAGTATTAAAAGACATCAACTTCTCCATCCTGGCAGGAGACTTCGTCGCCCTCATGGGTCCTAATGGTTCAGGTAAGACCACGCTATTAAAGACCATTCTTGGGATCTTTACACCAATCAAAGGAGAGGTTCTGCTCGACGGAAAACCCGTGCTCTCCTACAAGGCCAAAGATCGAGCCAAAAAAATCGGCTATGTATCCCAAGAGCCTGCTTTTAGCTTTCCTCTCACGGTAGGAGAGTTGGTTTCTTTGGGAAGATACGCCTATTCAAACCGCTTCAAAGAAACTCCCGAAGATGGAAAGGTCGTGGAAGAAGCGCTTCGTCTGACGGGCTCACTTTCGTTGAAGGACAAAAGATTCACCTCCTTAAGCGGAGGCGAAAGACAAAAGGTATTAATCGCTAGAGTCCTCGCTCAAACCTCATATCTCCTTTTAATGGACGAACCAACGTCTCATTTAGACATTTATTTTCAATTGCAAATATTAGAGACCCTCAAAAGGATCTGCCAGGAAAGAAAATTGACCATAGTTGCAGTTTTACACGACCTGAACCTAATCTCTCTATTTGCGGATAAAGCTTTGGTGCTCAAATCGGGAGGATTAATCGCGTTTGGGGATGTGAAAGATGTCGTCAACGAAAAAATGTTAAAAGAGACATTTGGAGTTGACGTTTTGGTAAAAAAAGAAACTGAGCACGAAACCCACTATTTTTTTCTGCGAAAACCCGTGTCTTAAGATCCGATCATGCCCGCCAAGATTTTAATGGTTCAAGGGACCGCCTCATCGGTGGGTAAGAGCACCTTGGTCACCGCCCTTTGCCGAATTTTCAAGCAAGATGGATGGAATGTGGCCCCCTTCAAGGCCCAAAACATGTCCCTCAACTCCTTTGTCACAGCCGACGGCGCTGAAATGGGAAGGGCGCAAGTAGTCCAAGCAGAAGCATCCTGCATTGAACCGATGGTGCAGATGAATCCAATCTTACTCAAACCAGAGGCCGATAACCGCTCGCAGGTTATCATGATGGGAAGGCCTTTGGGGAGCATGCCTGCGAAAGAATACTATGCCTTGCGTGAACGCTTGTGGAAAGTCATCACCGCGTCCCTCGACAGCCTATTGGCCCAATACGACCTTATCCTTATAGAAGGGGCCGGAAGCCCGGCTGAGATCAACCTGAAAGATTTGGACATGGTGAACATGCGAGTGGCCCAGTATTGCGGAGCCCCAGTTATCCTCGCAGCGGATATTGACCGGGGCGGGGTGTTTGCCTCACTGGTCGGCACCCTCGATCTTCTGGAACCAGAGGAGCGGGCACTGGTCAAGGCCTTCGTCATCAATAAATTCCGGGGCGACCTCTCCCTTCTCATGCCCGGGATCAAGTGGCTGGAAAAGAGGACTGGAGTACCAGTGGCCGGGATCATACCTTACTTTCATGACATCCGCATTGCTGAGGAGGACTCCGTCTCATTGGAGCGACGCCAAGCGATGAAGGCCAGGGGGGATTTTGTTCTGGATGTAGCGGTCATTGGCCTAACCCATATTTCCAATTTTGACGACTTCGATCCGCTGGAACAGGAAGACCAGGTCCGTTTACGTTACGTAGAACCCAATGATAACCTGGGATCACCTGACTTGATAATCCTGCCAGGAACCAAGAATACCATGGATGACTTAGCTTATCTCAAAAGCAGAGTGTTGGCCCAAAAGATTCTCGACCAAGCCCAGGGAGGCACACCTGTCATCGGGATATGCGGCGGCTACCAGATGCTGGGGAAGGTGATCCTCGACCCGGGGCACGTAGAAAGTAACGAGGCCCAGGCTACAGGCCTGGGGCTGCTGCCCGTGACGACCTCCTTCT
>SMUX01049819.1_pt1 | contig 15093 bp, 18 predicted proteins | sample 2456431 | NCBI WGS metagenome assembly SMUX01 (sample SAMN11095930, study PRJNA526329) | marine sediment metagenome | biome: Marine sediment; feature: Surficial sediment; material: Deep marine sediment; isolation source: Hadal surficial sediment | place: Pacific Ocean | collected 2014-11 | depth... | reverse complement strand
TGTTCCATTACTATTAATTAAAAAACCAGATCTACCTACTTCTCTAGCTGCTCCTAAAACTTTAACATTCAAGAAATCATTTGCCTTTAGATCTACCTTAAAACTTTGTTACCAAATCTCCGATCACTCTTTAAAAGTTATAATCTTCAAAAGCTTTAATTAGCGCTAGCTTTGATCCGATCCGTATGGGTAGAAGTTATCAAGATTGGTTAAAAACACAGGATCAAGCTGTTGTCTCAAAGGTTCGCGCAGGCGATGAAGCAAATAAACCACTTCTTAACCAGATTAATTGGATTTGGGTAAAGAACCTAATGGACAAAAAGGCTGAACTTAATCCAACCTCAGCTGAATTACTTGACTGGGTTACATCTGGTCAAATTGACGCAATGAGAAAATAACACGTCTAATTCATATTACTCTTTTTTTGTTTTTTAATTTGTATATTTTACTGTGATATGTGATTTCAAACTCTATTTTCAAGATTTATCAATAATTATTGAACTTAGCTAAAACTAATCAAATTCTAAAAATAAATCTGAAATAACGACGTGATATTGAATTTTTTAATTTCCGATCAGCCTATTCTATAACCCTGTTATGGATTTCAATCATGGTTTAAATAGCAACCGAACAATGATTACATTAAGTGAAATAAATGCCAATAGCAATACTTCCAGACATTGATGAACAGAGATGTATCGGATGTGCACTTTGTGTAGAAATCTGTACTACTCTTGGCCCCGACGTACTTCGTGTAAAACCTGTTGAAGGTTGGAAGAGAGGAAAAGCATTTGTCTTTTATCCAGAAAGATGTATTTCTGATGGTGCATGCATTGGAGTTTGTCCAACAAAATCAATCTTTTGGATGAGACCAATGAATTACACTGCAGGACAACCTGTACCTCTTCACAAGAACGGAGTATTCATAAAAGGTTGGGCAGAAGACGCCGCTTTATAGTCGGTATCTTTCGCACTTTTTTTCTTTATTTTTATTATCAAAGTGACTTTTTTCTAATTTGCATTCGTAATGTTTTTGCAAAATAATTGAGAAATTCATCTTTCTTATCGTAATAAAGAGTAGTAAAATGATTCTTCTCAAAGAAGATTTTCCATGTTTTAGCAAAAATTGTAAAATCTTCAGGTTTGTAATCAATTCTAGCCATGACATTATGAGCTGCAGGAAAAATATCTGAAATCTCCAAAGGAACTATACCTAAGAAAGGATTGTATTGACAGAATTGTACTGAATTTTGATTTGAAAACTTGTCTTTTAGTAGATTATATTCTGGGGATAAATAAAACGGCTTTCTGGTAGAATCCCTTGTAAGAACCAGAATTTTCTTTTTTGTTCTAAATCTTCGAACCATTTCATGATATGATATGATTTCTGGTCTAAATTGGTCCACAGCTGAAAATAGGAAAATGGCAGAATCCTTGAATCTAGGAGTTGATTTCATAAAGTACTTGGAGTTTTCTGTAAAAACATCTATTGTTTCAAATAATTTAGGATGAGAACGTGCTTTTTTAATGACATATTCCCATAATCTTCCTCCATAGATAGCCTCCTTTACCCTTTCTACCTCAGACTTGATGGCATAGAGATTATGAAGTGCAATCTTGTTTGTTTTTTCATCCTTATCAAGATCAAGTAATTCTTTTGGATTGAGTCTAGAACAAACCTCACACAAGCAAGTAAAGTTTGGAATTTTAGAAAGATGCAAAGTTCGATCCTCTGTAATGTATCGCTCATGTTTTGCGTATAACATGTATGATGCCGAATCAAAAGTATCACAACCTAAAGCAACTGCAAATGGAATCGTGAGTGGATGACCAGCCCCAAAAAGATGTAGAGGAATGGCACTAGGAATTAGTTTTTTTGCAGAAATTATCATGTTAGCAAGTAACTTGTATTCATATGATTTCATGAATTCAACTGGGCTCCCTAAAGCAAGCATTTTGAAACCATATTCTACGAGTGTTTTTGTAGATTTTCTGACAAGATCCATGTGTTCGCCACCTTGAATTGGTCCAACCCAAATCTGCCCATTAGCTTTTTTCTTTAAAACTTGTTTTGAAACTTTCAAAGTGTGTTCAACAAATGATTTTGCTTTCGTTTTTGGCAGACCGTAACCTGTTGGCTTGTCAAGTGGAATTGCAATATCTGATCCAATCTTAGCTTCAAATTCGGACATTTCTTCATGTGAAACATCCACATCCCCATATTCTAAAACCTGGTATCCACCTGAATCAGTCATTACTGGACCATCAAAGTCAATAATGTTGTGAATTCCACGTTTTATTGCATCATCTCCATAATGTTTGAGTGTAATGTATGCATTTGTAATTACCAAGTCAAATCCTAACTCACGAATTTTTTTTGTGGGAATTGTTTGTTTAACAGGATGAATCACCGGAACAAATGCAGGAGTTTCAACTTTACCATGATTTGTATGCAAAATTCCAATTCTTCCTGCCAAATCACATTTTTTTATCTCAAACAATTTAACATTACGCCAACTAATGCATTATTTAATTAATATGTAAAGAATTTTTTTAGTTCATTTTTTTTTGAAACCAAAGTTAACCAATCTACTGTATCATTTTCAAATTTTCCCTTAAGTGCACTTAATACAATTTTTGATATTTTAGAAATCGACTTTGATGTTGTATCAATTTGGTGGGAATTTTTCTTACCAAATTTTTTAATTGAATCATATGCAATTACTCCTAAAACTTCACTACCCGTATTTTCAATAATTTTTTTTGCAGAATATTTTCTTTTTTTAAAAACTGAAATAAGCTTGTAAGGATTTTTTCGTAGAATAATTACTTTTTTCACTTGAGTTTTAGATACAACATAAGGTGCTAAGTGCCCTACAATTAGGGAGTTTCTTTTTATTTTCTTTTTTAAAATATTTTTCAATTTTTTAACATCAACATCTATGGTATTATCTTTTTTTTCATAAAGCCCGGATTCTAGTGCTATCTTATTGATATTTAGTATTTTATAATTCAAAATCTTTGTAACACTTTTTGCTAAGGTATGTTTGCCTACTCCTGGATTTCCAGTTATGATAATTGCCATGTTATAGAGACAACTTGAATTAGATTAAACAATTTCTGCAATACTAATATTACAAGGGGATACTAGTCTGGCATGCAAATTGGGCTCTTAGGTAAAACAAACGTTGGAAAATCAACGTTTTTTTCTGCAGCAACAGAGGCTCCAGTTCAGATTGGAAATTTTCCATTCACAACTATTGAACCAAATGTAGGTGTAGCTTATGTCAAAACAGACTGTGCTTGCAGACATTTTGAAATAAAGCACGATATTTCATTATGCAAAAATGGAACACGTTTTATTCCCATAAAACTAATTGATATTGCAGGTCTTGTACCAGGTGCTCATGAAGGTAAAGGATTGGGTAACCAATTCTTAGATGATGCAAGACAAGCTGAAGCATTGATACATGTTGTAGACATTGCAGGTTCTACAGATATTCAAGGACAACCAGTACCAATTGGAACTCACGATCCCTTAGAAGATATAAAATTTGTTGAGGATGAATTTGATCAATGGTTCTTACAAATTTTAAAACGTGAATGGCCAAAGCTTTCAAAGGAAATTGAACAAAAAAGAACTAAACTAGTAGATGGAATTGCTAACCGCTTTAGTGGATTATCAATAAAAGATTATGACGTACATGTTGTTTTACAAAATTTAGGTTTTTTAACAAAAAAACCTACTGAATGGCAAGACTCTGATCTTATTCAATTCATTAAGGAGTTAAGAAAAAAAACAAAACCAATTATGGTTGCAGCAAATAAGGCAGATCTTTGCAAGGATTTAGCAATAGTTGATAAAATTAAAGATTCTAGTGTTACTATGTGTAGTGCTGAAACTGAATTACTTTTGAGAAAAGCAGCAAAATCTGGTCTAGTTAATTATGTTCCAGGAGACACTAGTTTTACTATTAAAGAAAATGTTGAGATCTCACCACAACAAAAAAAAGCCTTAGATTTAGTCAAATCTGTTTTCTCAAAAATTAATTCAACTGGCATTCAGAAAGTTTTGAATTCTGCTGTTTTTGATGTTTTAAAATTAATTGTAGTTTATCCAGTAGAAGATGATACAAAGCTATGCAATAAAGATGGTGAAGTTCTTCCTGATGCCAGACTTTTGTCTTCTGGTTCGAATGCAAAAGATTTGGCAGGAACGGTACATGCAGATCTAGCAAAGGGATTCTTACATGCTATTGATGTTAAAACAAAACAAAGAATTGGTGCTGATCATCAGTTAAAAGATGGTGATGTAATTAAAATTGTGTCTAGTATGAGTAGAGGATAAAATGTTATGTTTAGGAATTGAAAGTACAGCACATACATTTTCATGTGCAGTTCTTGAAAAAAAAGGAAACAAAGGTAAGATTCATTCTGATGTTAGACGAATATATCGACCTCCAGATGGTGAAGGAATTCACCCAAGAGAAGCCTCAAGACATCACGTTGAAAACAGTGCAGATGTCCTTTCAGATTGTTTACAACAAGCCAAAGTTGGTATTACTGATTTAGATCTTATTGCATATGCTGCTGGTCCTGGACTTGGGCCATGTTTAAGAGTTGGTGCAGTAGTTGCTCGTTCATTATCATCATATTATAAAATTCCAATTTATCCTGTCAACCACGCACTAGGGCATATAGAGTTAGGAAAACTTGTAACTGGTGCTAAAAATCCTTTGGTACTTTTAGTTTCAGGAGGACATACAATGTTACTAGCATTTATGATGGGAAGATGGAGAGTTTTTGGAGAAACATTAGACATTACATTAGGTCAACTTCTTGATCAATTTGGAAGATCACTTGGATTTGGTTCACCTTGCGGAATACAAATTGAAAATTTGGCAAAAAAAACCACAAACTACATACCTTTACCTTATACAGTAAAAGGAAATGATGTTTCATTTTCAGGATTACTCTCTGCTACAAAATCAATTGTAAAAAAAGGAAAAGAAGATGAGGCCTGTTTTTCTCTTCAAGAAACAGCATTTGCAATGATTGGTGAAGCCACAGAAAGAGCTCTTGCCTTTACTAAGAAAAAGGAATTGATGATTGTTGGAGGAGTGGCAGCAAATAAGAGATTATCACAAATGCTGAAAAGTGTGTGTAGAAGACAAAAATGTAAATTTTTTGTAATGCCAATAAATTATTCTGGTGATTGTGGCTCTCAAATTGCATGGACTGGCCTATTAGAGTCTAAAACAAAGCCAAGTGCCCGCCTTGAAGATACATTCGTAAGGCAATCTTGGCGATTAGATAATATTGATATTTCTTATTGATTTTTGTTTTCTTCCAGAGTATCCTGTAAGGTTTTAAGCCACCTTCCATTGCTGAAAACACCAAACTTGTAATCTTTTTCTCCTTCATCGGTTTTGACTCTAACGCAAACTTTTTTCATGAATATGCCCTCTTTCCACACCTTTGTCACATCATTAAGAGGAACATTGATTACTGTTTCACCAAACTTTTTTGCAAAATCCATTATTCTTCCTCTAGTTTTATCAAAAGCAACTCTTTTGTTGGTCAGAGTGAGAATACCCGGTCCTAAAGAATCTTCACTACAATCTTCTTGCCTGATTTTTTTTTCTGAATCTTCCATAATTAGATTTTAATCTTCATTAATGGGGTTATAATTTTAATGAAAGCACTAGTTTATGAAGAATATACTCATGATGACGATTTTGCAAAAATTTTGATGCTTAAAGATATTGATGAACCCCAGTTACAATCGAATGAAGTAGTTTTCAAAGTAAAAGCAGCTGCACTAAATTATGATGATATTTGGGGAATGAGAGGAAAACCTATCGAAATACCACTGCCTCATATTTCTGGCACTGATGCTGCAGGTGAAGTAATTGCTGTTGGTGATGAAGTAAAAAATATTCAGGTAGGTGATAGAGTAGTTTCAAATAGTAATCTTACTTGCAGAGTTTGTCAAGCATGTACAAGTGGTAGGGAATTTGATTGCCAACGTAGAAAGATCTGGGGATTTCAAACAGGTCCACTATGGGGAGGTTTCTGTGAGAAAACACATTTGCCTGAAGTAAATTTAGTAAAAATCCCAGATAACCTAAGCTATGAAGAAGCCGCAGCAGCTTCAATGACATTAATGACGTCATGGCACATGCTTGTTGGAAGAGCTAAGATCTTCCCTGGACAAACGGTTTTGATAATGGGAGGTAGTTCTGGCATGGGAATTTTTGGAATTCAAATTGCTAAACTTTATAATTGTGACGTAATTGCTACTGCGAGTCCAGATAAACTAGATAAATGTAAACAACTTGGAGCAGATTTTGCCGTTGACCACAGAAAAGATGATTGGCACAAAGAAGTAAGGCAAATTACAAAAGATCTTGCTAAAAAAAATGGAAAATCAGCAGGCGTCGACGTCATTTTTGAACATATAGGAGGTTCTCATTGGAATAAGGAACTTACATTGTTAAAATATGGTGCAACAATAGTTACTACTGGGGCTACTACAGGTTATGATGTAAAAACAGACTTGCGCCAAATTTTCTTTAAAGGAATTAATGTTCTTGGTTCTACACAGGGTACAAGGGCTGAATTAGAGGCTGGTTTACATTGGATGCATCAAGGAAAAATTCAGGCTATTATTGATTCTGAATATACATTTGAGAATGCGGTTGAGGCTCACAAAAAGATGTTAAAAGGAAAAGGCTTGTTTGGAAAAATCTTAATGAAACCTGAATGAAGAAAAATTGGTTTTGAAATTATTAAAAAAAGGTGCAGAAGGAGATCTTCATCTCTCAAATTGGGATAATAAAAAAGCCATTCTTAAGATTAGAAAGAAAAAAAATTATCGTAATTCACAATTAGATAGTAAAATTAGAAAACAACGAACAATTAGGGAATCTCAAATAATTTCTGAAGTAAAGTCATTTGGGATTCGTACTCCACTGATCTATCAAGTCAATATGAAAAATTGTTCTATACTTATGCAACATTTGGATGGAATTTTGGTATATGAACTTCCAGATCTTAAATTAATAAAATATTGTAAAGAAATTGGCAGAATAGTTGGCACCCTTCATAAAAATGGCATTATGCATGGTGATTTAACAACATCAAATTTTATTCTTGTAAATGGAAAAATTTTTGTCATTGATTTTGGACTTGCTAATAAAACAAAAAAGCCAGTAGATCATGCTATAGACTTGAGATTATTTAAAGAAATTTTGAATAGTGCTCATGCTCGAATTATAAAAAAAGCTTGGGCAAATTTCTTGTCAGGTTATAAAAAGTCAGTTGGTTCTACTTATTATAACAAAGTCACACACCTAGTCTCAGTAATAGAAAGTCGCGGAAGATATGCCAATGTCATTTGATATTTTATTTGCATCATCTAATGCAAACAAATTCAGAGAAGCAAAACAAATTCTTGCCATTCATGGAATAAAGTTAGGATTTTTTAAATGTAATTTAGAAGAAATACAGGGTAATTCCATTGAAAAAATAGCTACAAAAAAAGTTGCAGACGCTTTTAATCAATGTAGAAAACCAGTAATTGTAGAAGATGACGGTCTTTTTATAGAATCATTACACGGATTTCCAGGACCATATTCGTCTTTTGTTTTTGAATCCATAGGGAATAATGGGATTTTAAAACTAGTTGGCAAAAATAGAAAAGCAAAATTTCATTCAGTTATAGCATTTTGTCATAAAAAAAATGAAATTAAATTATTTAGCGCAAACCTTAATGGAAAAATTTCAAAAAATATTAAAGGAAATGGATGGGGATATGATCCAATTTTCATTCCACAAGGCAAAAAAGAAACCTTTGCAAAAATTAAAAACAAAAATGAAATTTCGCACAGATATCTTGCACTACGAAAATTTTCTAATTGGTTTTCAAATACGTAGGTATCCAACGGTCAATAAACCGTTTTTGATTTTGAAGCACTACTATTCTTGAAATAAAACTCTCATCCATGACTGAAAAGCCACTTTGTTTTGCTAGTTCATATGCAAAGTGCCTAACCTCTTCCATATCTAGCATATCTTCATGCTCAAGTCGATTGGTAGAACGTCCAATATGCATGTAGGATTTTACTTCAATAAAATGAGCATTTGATCTTTGAAGTAAAGATGCAAAAGCAGGAATAATTTCATCTTGGTCATTATAATTTCTAATCAAAGTTATTCTAAGAACTGTTCGAGTCTTTAATTTAGCAAGCATTTCAAGTGAGGTGTTCCATCGTTCCCATGAATCCTTGTATCTTGGTCTGTTAATTCTCATAAAGGTATCAACATCAGCAGCATTAGTTGATAGATACAGTTGTGTTGGCAATGCATCTTCATCCTGAAGCTTTTGAATCATTTCTGGTTCCTGACCATTTGTGACAAGAAATGTAGATTTTGTATTTGGAAGAGAGTTTAGATATTTTATTAGATCTGGAAGTTTGGGATACATTGTTGGTTCACCAGAAAGTGAAATTGCATAATGTTGAGGAAGTAATGATTCATCAATTTTCTTTTTATCACTTTTAGGATCTCCATAATGGCCTACGATTAGTTTCCGTCTTTCTGGCAGCAGCTTGTTTATGATTTCTTCAGGTTCGGCAACTTTTTCTGGCTCCATCTTCATTGAATCATAAAATTCCATTGGTCTCCAGCAATACACACATCTATTTTCACAATGCATTCCAGCGGGGGAAAATTCCATGCATCGATGAGTAGAAATGCCGTAGAATTTTTTCTTGTAACAATCTCCTCCATTTTTGAATGATTTTTTTGTATAGTGGCATAATTCAACGGTAGAATGGTCAGAAACTCCATACTTTGCTTTTTTTAGCTGCTGTGCAATTCCAGGTTTTATCTGAATTATTTGATTTTCTTCTTCTACTGTTTCTCCACTACAACTCATGATTTTTCAGCAATCCTCGTTTAATTAAATCTGTGCAAAGTATGTAAATTTTTATTTAATTTACTAAGATCCAACCCATCCTAAACGCCTAAAGTACAAGAACATAATCAACGCAGGAATGCCAGATGCCAACAAAACCAATATCAGCGGAATGAAGTCATAAAATCCAGCGGTCTGACCAGTTTCTATTCCTCCTGGAAGGTAAACATTCATTCCATAAAATGTACCAATAACAGTAGCAGGTATAGCAAGTGTAAAAACAATTGTCAATAGTGCCAAAATTTTATTTAATTTTTCTGTGCTTAAGACAAAGTCTGTATCCTTGTAGATTTCCATAGTTTCTTTAGATTCTTCTAATGATTCTATAACTTTATCAACGTGGTCTATCACATCATCAAAATAAAGGGTCAAGTCTTTTTCTGTCTGTGAAAACCTTTGAATGTTTTTAGCAGTTTCTAATACAATTCTCTTTAATGGATGTACAATTCTTCTTAGCGCAGTAATTTCCCTTCTAAGATGAGAAATTTTTCGTGCAGCTGATTTTGTTTCATCAAAAACGCTATCTTCAATATCATCAAGGTTTCCAACTATTTTTCTCAAGGTGTGAAGTAAATCATCTACCAAGATATCAATAATTTCATGAAGTAAAAATCCAGTTGATTTACCCATTAGACGTTGTTTTCGTTGAGGATCATTATTTTCTTTACAAACGTTAACCATGTCAACTAAGGGTTTAAGATCACCTTGGTGTACTGTGACAATATAATTAATTCCCATAAAGATAGACAATTGACTAAATTTTGGCATTCCCTTAATTGGATTAAGTGGAGGAAAATGTAAAATGAGAAAGACATGATCATCATAGCTATCTAATTTAGGAAGTTCAAATTTTGTCATACAGTCTTCAACATTTAATGCATTAAAATGATATTTTGTTGCAAGTTCTTCTACATCTTTTCTATCTGGATTTTGTAAATCAATCCATGAAAATTTTTCTCCTTCAATAGTAATAACATTATGTTCAACAGCACCGCTTTCCAATTCTATCTTTTTTCCATGGCGTAGTTTGTTAGTAATAAAGTCCTTTTTCAAATCAAATTTTTTGATTAATTTGCAAATTTAAAGGTGGTTAAAGAATTTTCAAGTAAAATATTGAGTTAAGGGTATTTTTTCAATGCCAAGGAATTAGATAGTTTATTCCGGTCCAAACTACTGCAACAGCAATTGCCATTCCAATCCACCATCCCTTATGTTCCATATGAAATATGATGAAAAGAGAATAATAAACTTAAAGGCAAATTATCAACTTCAAAAATTTTCTTATAGCTAAAGATTATTACTGGATGTGTTTACATTCGTTTCCGTGGCCTTCGTAGTATAGTGGTAGTATAGGGGACTGTGGATCCCCGGGCAGGAGTTCGATTCCCCTCGAAGGCCCATAAAATATTTTTAGAAAATTCCATACTTGCTTGATTCCATTTCTTCTTTAATTGCAAGTTTAATTCTAAGATTTTTTTGTTCTACTTTACCTGTAAGCCAAGTAAGAAATTTTTTCTCCATACTTTTTCCTTTTAAATTTTGAAAATCAGATCCCATTTGATCAGCTAATTTTTGAATCAATTCCTTATTCACACCTACAACGTAAAAGTGCCAACCAAAGGCAAATTCAGAATCAGTTATTACAAAACCATCTTCGGCATGTACCATTTCTTCTAATAAGGTAAGTGTAGAATTGATTACTTTAGAGGTGTTGTCGTAATCAATAGCAGATACATTGATGTACATTCTTTCAGGCATATGTTATCCTAAGTTAATTCAAAATAAAAAGTTGACTAGGAATTTATTTTAAAAGATGTTCCACTTCTATATTAAAAAAGTTTCGTAAAATACCCATATAATTTTTTATGGCAGGCGGAATTTCATCTGTGCATGCCACCCCCAAATTTTTTGCATTAATCCATATTACAAGAGATTGTAAAATTGTCAGGAATCTATCATTTCCAGCTTCAGGAGAACCAATTGCTTTAGTATATCTTTCAGCAAATTCCCATGCATTTACAAAATCGACACATTTTGAACCAAAAATTGCAAGCAATTGTTCTTTTAGATCTTTTGCAAGTACAAATGGAACCTGGTTTATAATATATGGAAAATCAACTTTATTGGGGATGCAACCTGGAAGAGGCCCCCAAATTGTTACTATTTTTGTTCCTTTTTTTAGCTTTTCAAATTTTCTCAACATTTTTTCGGTGATATTAATATCTGTAAACCAAAAAAGAATAACTGTTGCATCATCAAATTCTGCATCAATTACATTCTTACAATTAACAAAACAATTTTCTAGATTTTTTTCATCTATCATTTTTTTTGCAATTTCAATTTTTTTAGAATCATTATCAATTCCAATAGCTTTATTGACTCCATATTCTTCTAATGCTATTGTAAGACCTTTACCAGTTCCACAACCTAGATGATAAAATATATCTTCATTTGATAAATTAACAAATTCAAAAATTTCTCTAAAAGAATGGTCCGGAAGTTGGACTTCATTTCCTGAAAGGATAGAACTAGGGAGGGTTTGTAAATATTCTTCTAATTTCATTATTGTAATTAATTATCATGAAAACTATTCTCTTATTCCTTCTAGCGTTGAAACTGCTTGCCATAATGTAACTCTAACATATGATGGCATGTTTGGGTCTTGAGTTATGTCATCTAACATACTAATTGCATTAGATGCGCGCACTGACATAGAATATTCTTCGCTTTTAAGATCATTTGCTAGATCCGAAATAGTTTTTCTGATATTTTTTGGAGTTGAAAGATTTGTTGCAACCTGATTTAATGTTTCAAAAGCAGTGTTCAATGATTCTTCATTTTTAGATTTTTTTTCTGCCATCATCATCACGTATACTCATGTAGAAGACTAAATTTAATTTATGCCTCTATGAAGATGTCATCAGATTCAATTATTACATTATATGATTTTAAATCATTTATCTTGGCAGGAAATTTCTCAAGTTTTCCAGTTTTACAATCAAATTTGGCTCCATGCCACCCACAAGTCACCGTAGAACCTTCAAGTTCCCCTTCTGATAGACTCGAACCTGAATGAGTACAAGTATCATCCATTGCAAAATAATTCCCTCCTACATTAACCACTAATACTTCCTTTCCATCAACTGAGGCTTTGTGTAATTTTCCAGCAGGAATTTCAGAAGTTTTACAAACCAATATCTTTCCCATACATCGTTCATAATTGACTAATCTTAATAGTTTTACTAAATTTAGTTAGCTGTGGAAATTAGAAAAGCAATATATTCTGATAAAAATTCAGTTCTTAAATTTTGCAAAAATACTTTTTCTTGGGGAGATTACATTTCTGATGTTTGGGATCACTGGTTTTCTGAGGGAAATCTACTAGTTGTAATAATAGAGAAAATTCCTGTTGCAATTTGTCATTCCTCATTCTTGGGACATGAACAGTTATGGATTGAAGGTATTCGTGTTAAAAAAAATTTAAGAAGAAAAGGATTAGCAAAAAATTTAGTAAAACATTCCGAAATCATTGCAAAAAAAAATAATTGTAAAATATCCAAGATGTTAATTGAAAGCGCAAACGAAAATTCAATTAAACTTGCTGAAAACTTGAATTATAAGAAAGAAACAAAATGGGATTTTTACACTTTATTACCTAAGAAAAATGTTTCATCAAATGATGTGAAATTTGCAAGTGATAAAAACAAAACTCTTAACCATATTAACAAATTAACTTTAGACTATGTTAAATCTTGGAGATGGATTCCAATTTCTAACGATATTATTTCCACTTTAATTAATGGAGAAAAAATTTTGATTTTAGAGAAAAATAAAACTTTAGATGGGTTAGCAATTCTGACAGATTCTGAACATTTTGAAAAAACTTTAATGATAACATTAGTTTCAGGAACATCTGAAATTTTATACAAAATTCTTTTATATATTCAAAATTTTGCTTTTATAAAAAATTACAAACGTATCCAAATTCTAACAAAGTTAGAATCACTTCCAAATCATGAGGGTTTAGAAAAAAAATTATCATTTTTTTTGATGAAAAAAGTTTTTTAAATTATTTATTACTCTAAAAATTTAACAGTATTTTTTAATTTACCTAGTTTTTCAATTTCCATTTCAATTACATCTCCGTCTTCAAGATATTTTCCATTAGGAGAGTTTAGAGCGACTCCTTCAGGTGTTCCTGTTGAAATAATATCGCCTTTTTCTAATGTCATAACTTTACTTAATTTTGAAACAATTTGTGGAATCTTTAGAAACATTTTTGATGTTGATGAATTTTGTTTCATTTCACCATTGATTTTAGTCACCAATTTAAGATTTTGAGGCTCTGATATCTCATCAGAAGTAGTAATCCAAGGACCACATGGCGCAAAGGTATCAAATGCTTTTCCACGAGTAAATTGCTTATCTTGAAATTGAATATCTCGAGCAGATACATCATTAAAAACCATATAACCAAAAATTGAATTCATTACATCTGATTCATCAAGATTTTTGCATTGTTTTCCAATTATAAGAGCAAGTTCGACTTCATAATCAAGTTTGGTAACATACTTTGGACATATGATATCCGATTCATTTCCTGTTAATGCTGTTCTTGGTTTAATGAATATCACTGGTTCACTTGGCGGTTGTTGTTTTTGCTCTTGAGCATGATCAATGTAATTAAACGCCAAACAAATTATCTTTGGGGGATTAGGAATTGGAGCAAGAATTTTTGAATTTGCTAAACTATCTTTGAAGGATATTTCTGATAAATTTTCTTTTATTTCATCATACCATCCATCAAAAAGAAAATCTTTGATGCTAATTGGGAGTGGTATTCCAGTTTCATATGTAATTTGTTCTCTGGTTGCTAAATGATCATCCTTTAGCAGCCCAAAAGATTCCTTACCTGAATTATAAAATCGTACTATTTTCATTCAAACTCACTTATGGGTAAAGATAGCTTGATTTGCTGAATCTTTTCTACAATAACCAAATCTAACAAATTGAATTTCAGTATTATCTTTTAATTCTAAATAGTAAGGTTCTGTAAACACTTCTAATTCTTCTAGACTATCCTCATTGAAATTTTCATCAATAAACAATTGTTTAGGAATTAAAATTTTTATTTTGTGAGATTTTTTCTGTGGTATCCATTGAATTTTTTGGTAATCCACATTTACATCATCATCAATAAATTCTCCTTCCAAGTTGGGATCAGTTTTGGTAATTTTCACATTTCCTAATCCCATTAAACGCAAATGAGTTCCAGCTGAAAGTCCTTTAGTATCATCATAAGAAAGAAAAAGATTTTCATCTATCTCGACTTTTCTTTTTCCCATTTCTTTTGTTGGATGGTTAGGTAATTCAACAAAACTAGATGGCAAATTTTTAACATTCAATTTTTTTGGATTTTTTACCATATACAATCGGATACTGATTGGATCAACTATTTTCCTGTTAAATGACTCTAAGGCATCAAAGGGAGCAAGAGTATTTGATTTTGTAAAACCAAGTGAAAGAACAAATTTCCTTATAGCCCCAGGCGTGAATCCTCGTTTTTTCAAACCCTCTAGTGTAGGTAATCGTGGGTCATCATACCATGAAATCTTTCCATTTTCAATCAAAGGTTTGATAATTCTTTTTGAAACAGGCATTCCTTTGAATTCCAATCTAGAAAATTCTAAAATTTTGGGTTTTCTCATTTTAAGGGCATCTAGGATTGAATCATATAGTTCGTTTCTAAGTTCATACTCTTTACTTCTTAAGGCATGTGTGATTCCATCCATACTGTCTTCAACAGCTACTGCAAAATCGTAGCTTGGCCAAACACGGTACTTTTCACCAAGTAATGGATGTTTTTTACAAATGATTCTAAATAATACCGGATCACGCATTACGGTATTATCAGATTTCATGTCACCACGAAATCTAACAACAGCTTCTCCAGGATTGTATTTATCAAACATGTATTTCCATCTTTCTTCATTTTGTTTTTGATCACCTTGACTACACTTACAAGCAATCATCTCTCGTCTATTTTTACTAATCTTATCACGCTTACATTTACAAACATATGCCGAATTAGATTCTATGATTTCTTTTCCTTT
>SMUX01312685.1_pt1 | contig 15116 bp, 12 predicted proteins | sample 2456431 | NCBI WGS metagenome assembly SMUX01 (sample SAMN11095930, study PRJNA526329) | marine sediment metagenome | biome: Marine sediment; feature: Surficial sediment; material: Deep marine sediment; isolation source: Hadal surficial sediment | place: Pacific Ocean | collected 2014-11 | depth... | reverse complement strand
CATTTCAGATGCTTTGGGTGGCCACCTATTTCATCGTACGCCGGTCGTACCCGATATGATCATCAACTACGTAGCAGGTCGAGAGCAATCGTCCCGGCCTCTACAAATACACACAGCATAAGGAGCGATGCCATGCCCAGAGACATGATGGCGAGTTTTGAGCTCTACCAACCAGATAGCGTCGACAACGCTATCGATCTGTTGGGCCGGTTTGGCGAAGACGGCTGGCCGATGGCGGGTGGCCATGACACGCTCGACTGGTTCAAGGACCGTGTTAAATACGCTCAGTATGTCGTGGATCTAACCGGTATTGCCGAGTTGCGCGGTATCCGAGAAACGCCAGGCGGCATCGAAATCGGCGCACTAACTACGCTGACGGAGATCGAGCAGAGCCCGCTGCTGCAGGAGCGCTACCGTGTTCTGGCCGACGCGGCGCGCCGGGTCGCGAGCCCGCAGATCCGCAACACCGGCACCTTGGGCGGCAATGTCAATCAGGATACTCGTTGCTGGTACTACCGTTATGGTACCGATTGCTATCGTGCCGGAGGTACAACCTGCTATGCGGATACCCCGCAAGGACAGAATCGCGAACACTGTCTGTGGGGCGCGGATCGTTGTGTTGCCGTATCTCCTTCGGATACCGCACCGGCACTGGTCGCTCTCGATGCCCGCATGGTCGTGCGTAACGCCGACGGGGAACGCGAAGTGGCGGCCGAGGACTATTTTATTGGTCCGGACGTCGATATCGAACGCATGACCATACTGGAACCCGGTGAACTCCTGACTGCAGTGCGTCTGCCGAGCGAGTGGGCCGGCGCGAAATTCTACTTTGAGAAGGTCGCCGACCGGAACACCTGGGACTTCCCACTGGTGAATATCGCCGCGGCGATGTTCGTAGAAAGCGGCACCATTACGCGGATTCGCATTGCAGCGGGTGCCGTTGAATGTGTACCGAGGCGTTTGACGGTCGTCGAGGAAGTCGTCACCGGCAGCCCGCAGAACGCGGAAACCGCTGCTCTGGCCGGCCAAGCCGCTGTTCGTGGCGCAACGCCATTGAACTACAATCACTTCAAGATACCTTTGCTCGAAAATCTAGTGAAGCGCGCTATCCGCGACGCGTAGGTCGGTGGAGATCTTTCGAATCAGTCGCGACGTCTGGGGGCAAGAGTTGATTCAAGGCATGTCGTGGGACCTCTTGCCCGTATTCTTTTTCGCTGGGACAGCTTTCATTGTGTTACATGCCGTCTACCGTCGGTTCCTGGCGCCAAAGCGCAAGTAAATCGTGAACGGTGGGGCGAGTTCAGCCGGGGGCTCCGCAGGACGCGGCGTTGACAGACTTGTCAGGCACTCGTTGCTGGACCGGTTGTTGCACTGGGCGACGGCGGCGAGCGTCATGATCCTCCTCGTGACTGCGTTTTTGCCCATCCTCGGGGTCGATTTCGCCTGGGTGACCGTGCATTGGGTCACGGGTCTGATTCTGGCAGCCACCATCATGAGCCATGTGGTGCGAGCGCTGTTTTGGAAGGACCTTAGCTCGATGTGGATCGGGTCCAGGGATCTGCGCGACGGAATCCGGCTCGCGAAGTGGACGCTAAGACTCGGTAACAAACAACCGGCGCTCGGCGGCAAGTACTCCCTCGCGCAGAAAGCTATTCATCATGTCTTTGCCGTGGTCGTGTTGACGACGATAGTCACGGGCGGCTTGATGTTGGTAAAGATCGATACGCCGTGGTGGGAGCGTGACCCCTACTGGCTTGGGGAGGATACCTGGGGCGCTATCTATGTCCTCCACGATCTTGCGGCACTGCTGTTAATCACCATGGTGATGACCCATATCTATTTTGCACTGCGGCCCGAAAAACTTTTTTTCACGCGGTCGATGATCGTGGGCTGGATAACCCGGGACGAATATGCGGCCCACCATGACCCGGAACGGTGGCGGGCGGACCGTGAGTGAATTAGTATCTCGATGCAAAGAAACTCAAACATCGAACTCGGGGACAACAATGCAGCGACTGACCGCTCTCTTGACGGTGGCAAGACCAACGTGAGCGCGATCGACAATGCGGTCATCGGATGAGTAGAAAAACAGGCCGGAATCTGGACGAGCGAATCGACGCTATCGAGTCGGGTTACGAATTCATGTTGGCCTATGCCGCGCAGGGCAGGGACACCGATCAAGGCGCGAGCGGTTTAGCATCCGAGTTGCGGGGATTTCTCGAGGCAATGGAACAGGCCTTGGAAGGACTGGGTGCGACCGTCCGTGCGAATGCCAAGGCTCTCAATGCAGAGGCTGCCGAGCGATCTAGGGCGTTCTTCGATGCCGTCGATGAGGACGCAAAACGCGCTCAAGGCGTGATCCGCCTGGCGTTGTCGCAGGAGGGAATTAGCTCTCAGTTAATCGATAACGTTAATGCATCCATACACTTGCGAGCCCTGCTAACAGATCTATTCGTTCTGGATGAGGTGCTGAAAAATTAAGAGTCGCGGTAAGTTTGGCCTCTACCGAAGCAGATCAGCCGCAGGGACCTAGTAACATAGGCGAACGAATCAGTCGATAAAACTCAGTAGGGAGTACGAACTATGCAACGTCTCAATGTAGCGGCCCTGGTTATTGCGAATCTGGCGGCGCCTGTTTGGGCACAGCAGGATTTTTCCACTGTCGAGATCGAGACGGTCCCGGTAGCGGACGGCGTTTACATGCTCGTCGGTTCCGGTGGCAACATCGGGCTGTCGGTCGGTGAAGATGGTGCCTTCGTTATCGACGATCAATTCGCGCCCCTCAGTGAGAAAATTATGGCGGCGATCGCCGCTGTCACCGACGCCGATGTCAAGTTTCTGGTCAATACGCATTTTCACGGCGACCATGTCGGAGGCAATGAGGCGTTCGGCGCAGCCGGGGCAGTGATCATCGCCCATGAGAATGTTCGCGCGAGAATGAGCACGGATCAGTTCAGGGAGATCTTTAATCAGCCGATCCCGGCCTCACCTGTCGGCGCTCTGCCGATCCTAACGTTCTCGGACGAAATGACTTTTCACTGGAATGGCGACACCATCCGTGCGATACACGTCGCGCCCGCCCATACCGACGGCGATACGATTCTGTATTTCCAGAACGCTAATGTCATCCATATGGGCGATACGTTCTTTAACGGGTTCTATCCGTTTATCGACGTCAGCAGCGACGGTGATATCGACGGCATCATCGCGGCCGGTTATCGGGCGTTAGCCATTGCCAACGAGGACACCGCCATCATTCCCGGTCATGGCCCGCTCTCCGATGCGGCAGGCCTCGCGGCCTGGCTCGAGATGCTCAAAGTGACACGTGTCAGCATGCAGTCGCTAATCGACCAGGGATTATCGGAAGACGAAGCGGTGGCGGCGAGGCCCACGGCGGAATCCGATGAGCAGTACGGCGGTGGCTTTATGAATCCCGAGAACTACAATCGCCTGCTCTATCAAAGCTTGATCCGCAACTAGCGCGCGTATCGCATTGGGCGAGAGTTAGCCACTCGTCATCAGAACTCGGCTGTAGCGGCCGCTCCACGCAGTGTCGTCGCAGGCACTGTTCGAGCGGTCGAATCATTCAGTGATCAGCAACCTGCCCGTGAACTCATCGCAGCTCGCGGGATAGGTTTGCTCCCAGAGGTTGCGGATCGTGGCCCACGATAACGGCGGCCGGGCGTCGCGGTGGTACTGAGGCCTATCGAGTGTGCCGTCGGGATCGAGCGACGCTTCCAGACGCCAGAAGCCCTGCCTCGCGTCATTCGTATAACCGTAACGAAGATCGCTTAGGATCAATTTGCGACCATCCCGGTAGTGCGTGGTCAGCCCGCTCGCGAACCAGTCGAAGATACGCGCTTCCGGCGTCGCCCTGAGTGCCGCAAACTCCGCTTCGGACTCTCGGGGTTGTCGCCCCCAGCGAACCGGGCAAGGCTGCGCCATCGAGACGAAGCCGACGTAGTTGTCGCTCGGCGTTCGTGCCACGAGTCGCCGCAGAGGTAACTGAAACATAGTCGGAAAAGCGTAGACTTCAGACGCGATGATGCCGCGCGACGCAAGATCCGTGCGGGCCCAGTTCTCGGCATCAGCGTTCAGCTTCAGACCGAAAAGCAGATAGCCGGTAGAGGCCAGTAGCGCAAGACTCGTCATCAGCTGCGCAGCGCGACGCGGCAACCATGATGCGACTGCGAGACCGACGAACAACGTCAGCGTATAAAGCGGTTCAATGACAGGAATTGCCGGGAGCGCGAAGCGCCTGTCGGTAAACGGACTCAACAGCTGCGTTCCGTAATGCGTGCACACATCCAGCAGAGGATGAGACCACAAGGCAACCGTAATCAGTACCAGCCAGGGCCAATAGCTAGTCGCAGGACCGTCGCGGCTACGTCGCCAGAGCAGCCATCCCCACAGCGAGCCGAGTACGGGCGCGAAGAACAAGGAATGCGTGATGGCGCGGTGTACCTGCAGGCGGATCAGCGGATCTTCCGAGATCATGTCGGCTACGAAGGTATCGATATCGGGGAACATACCGGCCACAGCACCCCACAATACGGCGCGGCGATAGCCGAGCCGCTTGCCGACGCAAGCATGCCCTACGGCGGCACCTAGAGCGGCGTGTGTAATGGGGTCCATTGGAGATTCCCGCAGAGTTCGGCAGTTGTATAGCAGGACGCCTTCGCGTAGGCAAAGATTGGTTGCGACTCTGCAGTTCCCCTATGATGGATCGATCTTGTGTCGAGACACTTAGCTTAGCGGATAGCACGATGCGAATGGAACTTGAATTCGAAAGCCCGAATCCAACGTCTGGCCGGGAACGACTACCATGAGCGGTCGTTATGCGCCGCCTCTGGCCGGCGAGCTAACACAAGAGCAGCAGCGCGTGGCGGATGCGATCACCGGGGGATTACGCGGCGAGATACCGGGACCACTGGCAATGTGGTTGTTGCGGCCTGAACTCGCTGACCGCGCCCAGCGTCTGGGCGAATACGCACGTTATCGAACTCGTTTGCCGCCGGCGCTGTCGGAGATCGTGATATTGGCCGTGGCTCGATACTGGGGTTCAGAATTCGAGTGGCATGCGCACAAGCAGATCGCCATCGATGCGGGCGTCCAGCCAACGATGATTGAGAGTATTCGCACGCATCAAGTGCCGGACTGGGAGACGCCGGAGCAAGCGACGGTCCATGAGTTCTCGAAAAGTTTGTTGGAGAGCCAGAGAGTCAGCGACGACTTGTTCGAGCGAGCCATCGCGGCGCTGGGACAGGACGGTGTGGTGGATCTCGTCGGAATTCTCGGTTACTACTCGTTGATATCGATGACGATCAACGTATTCGACGTCCCTCTGCCGGCGGGCACGGTGGCTGAGCTGGTGTAAGCGAGCTAAAACCGGAAGGTGTAGCTGAGCTTCAGGCTGAGATCAGCCAGCGAAGAGTGAAAACTGTCGTTGCGATTCAGGTCTTCCAAATTGTGGTTCAGTACGATAAACGCTTCGCGGCCCGCTTGAGGGATCCAATGCAGTCGGCTATTGATCCCTACTACTTCCGAATCATTGTCATATTGAAGCAAGTTGACCCAGGATAGCGTATTGGAAAAGACGATATCCAAGCCGACACGTGCCAGGCGCAGACTGAAGTTTCCCTCTGGCAGGTCGATGTCGTCGTAGGCGTAGCTCCAGAATAGTCGCCAGTGCTCGGTCGGCGTCCAGGTCATCTCCGCTACGACACTGTCTTTCTTACCGCTGTAGAAATTGCCCGTACGGAACGTCAATTTGCCGGAAAGTTTACGAGAATTTTCACTGTTAAACTCAACACCGTAGTCGTCGAAGGAATAATCACCGACGGGAATCGTGACCGGCGCCTCGCCCGAACTCGGATCTGGATTCCAGATTGTAAACGGCTCAGACAGGACCTCTCGTGTATCCGTGTATAGAATCCTCAGTTGATCGCCGGCATCGGTCGAGATACTGACGATGCGAGCGTCGAGGACCTCGCTCTGTAAACTCCCTCCGATCGACTCGATACGCTGCAGACCAAACAGTGTGAAAATAGTGCGCAACGGACTGCCCTGAGGATATCTCTGTATCCAACCGATCTCGGCAGAGTAATCGCGAATGCCGGCGCGATTCACAAAGCCTTGGGCGGGATTGAAGTTCTCCTGCACTACTTTGATCGCCGTATTGAATCGCAAGCCGCGGGTGCTAGGGATGATGAAGCGCAGACCATAGGCAGCATCATTACCGGTGAGGCCTTCCGTGTCCGATCTCTGATACCAAGCCGAGCCTTGAATCGTGCGACCGTTAGGCATACGAGTATTGAGATAGTTGAAGTCGATCCCCAGCAGGCGATTGTCGAGATTCGAGCGCGGATCTCCGTCGGTCATGATCACGCCCAGCGAGGATTCCGCCAGTACATTGAGTGAGGCGCGGCCGACAAACAGATTCGTCGCATCGACGCCCTCGAACTCATCTTGCCTGACGGCCAGGGCGCCTAGCGTCCATGGACCGGCGCGGCCACTGAGCTTGCCGCCGTACTCAAGATCGACCGGCTGCCCCGAGTCACTTAAGCCGATCCGGCGCGAGAAGAAGGGCCGTGAGTTTTGCTCGAGCGTCCGAGAAAGTTGAGTGAAGTTGCCTATAGCTCCGGTGCCGCCAAACTGGAAGATGTCCGCATCACGAAGAAAGAAATCCCGCTTCTCCGGAAAGAACAGGCTGAAGCGAGTCAGATTGACCTGCCGGTCATCGACCTCCGTCGCAGAAAAGTCCGTATTGAAGGTCAACGAGCCACTGAGCGATGGAGTCAACCGATAAAAGACGTCGAGCGACGGGTCGAACTCCGATTCGTTACTGGATAGACTAAAGTTCTTCTGATCACTAACGCTGATGCTCGGGACAATGTCCAATCCGACTCCCTGGTTCAACCGCTCAATGCCGATCGCTTGGCCGGCGATGGCGGGGTTCTGCGTGCGGTTTCGAGATACCCAGGCTATGCGCTCGTTCTTGCTTTCTACGCGCCGGCCGAAGTTGATGCCCCAGGTGTCGGTATTCGGATCAAAAGACAAGGTCTTAAAAGGAATCGCTAGCTCCGCGGTCCAACCTTGATCATCCCGTGTGGCTGCCGCCTGCCAGATACCTTCCCAGTTCGATTGCAGTTGCGTCGAACCAACGTACAAGCCCTCTGCGCGAACCCCGTTCGGATTGACTGAAAACTGATAGCCATCGCGTTGACTGTTGAACGGGTCGATGATCAGTATCAATCGATCGTCGTTTGAGATCGAAGCACCTTGCCGTAAGACGTTCGCTGTAATTCTGGCGGACTCGCTAGTCCACATTCGAGCCGCTACGTACAGTGCGTCTTGGTCGTAGAGTACGTAGATCTGGCTCCTTTCGGTTGCCGCGCTGTATTCGATGGGTTGCATCTGGTGCAGATCCTCGGTCATGGCGGCCCGAGCCCAGCCTTCGTCATCCAGAACGCCGTCGATAACCGGCGGCGTGTCGGTTCTAACCATCTGCAGGGATTTGGTCGCCCCGTTTTCCGGCTGGCCAACGGCTTGTTGCGCCGTTGCGAAGACAATGAGCAAGAATAGAACTCGATAGAGCATCGAACAGTAGTCCATTCCGGCGACAGTTTCCGTAGATGAGTTGAGCGATCGCACGCGCATATAAACAGCGTTCAGTTGTTCCCGCTAGCGCGCACTGCGTGACTGCGGGCGCCATTTTGCTGAACCGCCAGAAAAATGTCACCTAACCATTTGTTAATGTACGGGATGGCGCTGGCCCGGTCGTCACCGAGCAGGGCGCTAACGGGCTTCGAGCAAAATTCTTGATCGTGTGACAGCGCGCCCTGTCGGGAGTTCCTTCTGGACTTAGACGAACGAGATTGCGGCTACAGGGCCAGGCTTATTGAACAGTGCCTTTCCACAGGTAGGCGGCTCGCTGCGACGATTTGACGACAGTTTCCCGACGTTCTGAGTTTCGCACTATCGTAAGGGGGACATCGACACCGGCATCACCGAGCTTCCAGACCGAGCGGAACAGATTTGCGAGGCCGTGAATCGGTTGACCGTTGACCTTCGTTACGATATCGCCGGGCCGCAGCCCGGCGATATCCGCCGGGCAGTTACGGTAGACGCCGATGATCGTGAGCTCGCCCTCTTCATCGTGGGCGAGTATGCCCAGCCATGGCCTAGGTGGTGCGAGCCGGCGACCGTGATCACAAATTTCATCGATGACCGGCAGTATTAATTCGATCGGCACGAACATGTTCACGGTTCGAAGCGAGCCATTGACTTCGAACCCTTGAATAATCAAGGAACCGATTCCATGAAGTAGGCCGTCAAGATCAATCAGCGCGCCCCCCGACCAATGTTGATGAGGGGGTGCGGTGAAGATCGCATCATCGAGTACGTACTCCCAGCGGCCGGCGAATTCCTGCCTTGCCACAACTTGGGCTTGTATCTTCTGGGGCTCGATCCCGGCACTTCCAGCAACAGTGACGGCGTCGCCACGGTTCAGGTCTTGTGGGCGGCCGAGTTTCATAACTGACCCTGGCAGCGGGATCGTCGGTTTGATCAGAGCGAGGCCGCTCTGAAAATCGTTGCCGATGACGACTCCGGGCGCCGCCATGCCGTCGCAGGAACCGATCCAGATCTCGTCCGCTTCGCTGACGACGTAACCGACAGTGACGATCAAACCGTCATCACGAATTCGTACACCATGGCCGCTACGCTCGGTCCCCAACAGGCCGGCAGTCATGGCATTGTCCGGCACATGAGATCTGACCGAGACCAGCGGTTCGAGTGCCGACTCGGTGATTGCTTCTGTGAACTGCGGAATCTTGGGCATGGTCGAGCGCTATGGTAGCGTCGATCGGCATCCTCTGGGTAGCTGCAAGGGACAGCGCTGACGTCTTGTAACGTCTAAAAGCTGACGCTTGGCACCCAGAGTTCGAAATCGTGATGCTCATGGATGTCGAAGGCTCTGAGCAAGCTGAATCCCGCCGCTTGGAGTTCCTCTTGCCGGAGTCCCTCCGGCAAACTGGCTTCGACTGGTGGTCCGTTTGTCGGCTCGCCGGCTTTTAATTCGATGATCGCGATGCGGCCGCCCGGACGCAGCACTGCGCGCAGTCGTCGAAAGTACTCGATGCGATCTTCGATGTGGTGATAAGTATCTACCAGCAGTACGAGATTGAGGCGTGCGGGCGGCAGGTGGGGCGTGGAGAAGGACGCTAGAACGGGTACGACATTATGCAGATCTTCCTCTATCAGTCTCTGTCGTAACGCATCCAGCTGCTGCGGCTCCACGTCGACCGCGTAGACGATTCCCCTGCGGAGCGCTTTCGCAAGGGGCACGGTAAATACGCCCGGCCCGGAGCCCAAATCGGCGACGATCGCATCCTCTGGAAGCATGAGCGCGGCGACAACGCGATCCGGTTTCAGGTCGGTGATGCGCTCATCACTCATGAGGCTGTGGATGTAACTTTGGACATCTCGGGGGCCGTGGGGATCTCTGTTGGGAGTGTTCTGCCCGAATGCCGGCCCAACGCTTCCCAGTAGCCACAGCAGGCTCGGGAGACCAATCGCGAATCGACCTAGCGTGGCGCTATTCATCAATTCTCAAAACCCGGGTAAGCCTCAACCTGCTCAAGAGTCTCGATTGCGGAACGCCGAACGATCGCTGCACGGTCGGGGTCGCCGTTCGGAAGATCATCCTCAAGGTGAGTGATGAGCGCGTCAAGATTCTGTTTCATCATCGCCAGATCACCTGGAGGGATCGGGTAGCCTTGAGTATCGGCCTGGTTCAAATCGCCTTGAATAAAAGATACGATAACGCTCGCTGACTCGATCGCCACCGGGCCGTCGTTTAAAACGATAGCACTTACTATACGCAGCAGATAGAGATCCTGGCTCGGCGCCAGAATTAATACTCTATCGATCAGTCTGAGCGCGTCGAAGGCAAAGCGCTCTCTATCAACTGTTACGCTCGTACGCCACTCTGCGCGGAGCCGCACGACCTCGGGATACCACGCATCGGTTATCTGACTTCTACCTAGCGTCGCGTCCAGTTGCGCTAGCGCGGGATAATCTTGAGCTGCACCATAACCCCATCCTTCGACCACTGCTAAGGCGGGGGCGGGTAATCCAGCCACGAGCGCTCTGGCTTCCTCTGTTGCTGCGTCTGTGTTGAGAGTTCCAAGCTGATCTATGATCAGTAGATAACGCGCCTGCGCGTTGAGAGGGTCGGCTGCCAGCGCCGCTTGAAATGCCGTTTTCGACCGTGCCGACTGTCCGATTGCTGCATAGACCAAGCCATAGATCAGCAGTTTATTCGACTCCCGTGGGTGCACCGCCGCTAGTGCTGCTGCTCGATCCCGCTGACCCATGCTGATGAGCCGTTGTGCGATGTAGCCGAAATTCAGATCGTCCAGTAGGCGTGTGTAGATCCAGCTGCCACGCCTGACGAGCGGGTCATAGGCCCGGAATAGATTGTTGAGGTCGCCGATATAGAGCCCATCCGCGCGGCTTCGGCTCTGCGTAGCCATCAGATTATTATCGTCGGTACTGAGCGGGGCATCCGCAGCGAACGCTTCGATGCCTTCCTGGTCCATCATCAACGCAGCCAACAGATCCTCGACGCTATTCATCCCCAGCCGACTATAGTGCATGACATCCGCCGTGAATGGCTGCCCTGATCGAGCCACCTGTATCTCCACGTCCAAAGATTCTTCGGAAGCTAAAAATATCAGCACTTGGGCGGCGGGCTGATAGAGGCGAACGTGCGGAAATTCTGCCAGCAAGGTTGCGGCAAGCGTTCGCAGCAACGGTTCCTCCACGAATTCCGAGTTCATCCATTGCACGAATACGCCGCCCTCGTTCAGATGGTCCTTGACAGCTGCGATGAACTCGCGGGTAAACAGATGGGATGCGCCGGCCGTCCACGGATGAGACGGCTGGGAAACAACCACGTCATAAGTCTTGTTCGTCAGCCGCAATGCGTTGCGTGCGTCGTTCACCACGATGTTGATACGGGGATCGGTTAGCGGGTCGCGGTTGCGTTTACCTTGTAGAAATCGGTTGGCTGCGATGACCTCCGGTTCGAGCTCGATCGTGTCAATTGTTTGCACCGACGGCGGTACTCCTTCGAGCGCGACGCCGCCGCCGAATCCTATGACCAGCATGCTCTCGGTATCGGGGCGCGCCGCGACAGCCAAAGCGGTCAGCCACTTCTCCGCATCCTGAGCGGGCGGGCTGCCTCTGATGGTGATCGACGCTTCCGGTAGGCCGTTGGTCCGAAGATAAAAATACGCGCCATCGCGAAGCAGCATCACCGTGGACGAGCGGCCGACGCTGTAGAACAGTTCTTCAAGAGTGTCGGAATAGGTCATCGAGAAACCGGTGCTCGAGACAACCGTTTGCGGACGAGCCGGGTGGTAGATGATGAGCGTCAGCAGGAGTCCGGCAGCGACGGCACCGGTGTAGAGACGTCGCGGAGGAGCGACAAAAGCTATCGTCCATACCGCGAGCGCGAGATTGACCGATACCGCAAACCGAATCGAGCCTTCGAAGCCGAAGCTGGGGATCAGGAAAAAGCCGGCGAGGATCGCGCCCACAATTGCGCCGATCGTGTTCCATGTGTAAACACGCGCCGTTCCTGTGCTCGCCTCCCGCTCATCCCTGACTAGTATCCGCACGGCGAGCGGAAAGGTTGCGCCGATGAAAATAGTTGCCGGCAGCATTACGCTGACCGCGTAAACGACCAGCTGTTGCGTCGTCTCGCTGTCGGGAATGAGCGGTCCCATCCAGGCATAGACAGCCATCGACAGCACGGCAATTGCGATTTGAGTGATTGCAAACAGCAGCGCGGCCCGGCGCCCGTCTGTTGCGAATTGTCCAGCCAAACCACCGCCCAACGCAATGCCGGTCAGAAAGACTGCGAGCATGGTGGCAAAAGCATAGATGCTGCCGCCGAGCACGTGAGTCAGCATTCGTGTCCACAGAACCTCGTAGACGAACGCATTAGCACCGGAGACCAGCATCAAGGGCAGTATCCAGCCGGGCTGCATCCGGAAGACTTTGCCCAGGCGCTCGGCTGCCGGCCGACCTGCCGCGATGAGTGGCGCAATGCAGGTGCTGAAGAAACCGATCAGGGGTCTGGTGGCCTCGCCGGGTGCGGACGACGGTTCGAGTGCGGGTCCTGTCGATACGAGCGACGGTACCCGCTTGGCCAACAACGCAGCAAGAGCGAAAACGACAGCATTGATGACGACACCTATCCAGACCGTGCCGGATAGGCCCAATGCCGGTAGCAGCAGAAATCCCGCGACTATCGTACCGAATACTGCGCCGGAGGTATTGGTCGCGTACAGCAAAGCAACTCTCGGTCCGATCTGTCGGTCGCTTGTCACCGCATGGCGAATCAGCAACGGCAGCGTCGCGCCCATAAAGCCCGTGGGCAAAGCCAGGACGAGAAAGGCTACAACGAGGTAAAACACCGGTTGGCCAAGCGTTGCCGCGTCGGGCGGCAAGGGCTGATCTCCCAGGATTAGCGTGTACAGTGCTCTGGCGCCTGCCAACAGCAGCGGCACGGCCAGGGCTGATAGCGCGATGCCCGCTTCCAGTACTCCGTACACCAAGATCGGTCGCCGCACGCGGTCGGCGTAGCGCCCCGCCACGGCGGCGCCGGCAGCTAAGCCGCCCATATAGGCCGCCAAGACCGCAGCGACTGCTAGCTCGCTGGTACCGAATACCAACGAGAACTGCCGCAGCCACGCCGTTTGATAAAGTAAAGCCGCGAAGCCCGACAGGAAAAAACAGGCGACCACACCGGGCAGCACAAATCCCGCGGGCGCAGCGGGCGCAGCCGGCGCTTCCGGGCGTGCTCGACGCCGCTTGCGTGATCGTCTGGTCATCGTTGTAGCTCTGTCACGGCTTTTTCTCGAGTCGAATATTGACCGGTCACTCTGTCGGCCCTGCGGCATTGTAATGATCCGAGTGCGGTTTCGTCACGGTTGGCCCGCAAAAGGGTCTCAATGGATCCCCTAGCGTCGCGAGACGTCTCGCGCCTCTTAGCCTGCCCGCGTCCACTTGGAGCCGCGTGTTTCGGCATTAGCGCCTCAGGATCGTCCACCAGCGAGCGATATTGAGCAGGCTGGTCAGCGAACCTGACACATAGGTCAGTGCCGCCGCCGTCAGCAGTCGCCGCGCCTTGTGCGCATCGCCTGCTTGAAGAATACGCTGCTGATCGAGCAACGGCAGTGCGCGGCCAAAGCTCGCATCAAACTCGGTGGGCAGCGTTAAGAAGTGAATCGCCGTGCCCGAGCCCAGCGTCAGCATGCCGCCGAGAAATGTCAGCAACCCGATTACCGGTGCCCGCGTGAGCGCTAGCGTAAAGGGCGCTAGCATGAGCATACCGGCACCCAATTTTTCGATAGGGCCGACCCACCTCACCAGGCGCGTTCGCCATATCAATGGACGGAACCCTCTTGCGTCCTGCAGTGCGTGGCCCACTTCGTGTGCGGCTACGGTGATTGCTGTCAGCGAGTGCCCGTTGAAGATCGGCGGCGACAGACGCACGACTCTGGTTATCGGGTCGTAATGGTCGCCGGCCTCCGTTGTTTCAGTACCGACGTGTTGCAAGCCGAGGTAATTCAAGAGTTCCCGAGCGAGTTCCCCGCCACTTCTACCGTACCGATCGGTTGGGTAGCTATAGCGGGCCATCACGGATTTGACCCAGAGCCCGGGACCCAGGATCAGTATCAGTATGACGAGAATAAAGATGACTATGTGCATCGTGTTCCGGCTGCCGGAATTGCCGATGAGCGACCGGATCGTACCATTACACTCGGCGCACGGTCTTGCGGCCGACACCTCAATCCCTCACCATGGCGGCAGGTTGTCCGTCTAAGAGTGCAGGCCTACCATGAACTTAGATTCGTTCACTCGCTCCGAAATTACACTCGCCGTCTTCGTCGACTTCGAAAACTTGGCGCTTGGCGCCCGCGACAGCAAGCACGGCCGCTTTCAGGTGGAGCTTGTGCTCAAGCGTTTACTCGAGAGAGGCCGTATCGTATTCAAGCGTGCCTACTGCGATTGGACTCGCTACAAAGAGTATATGAAGGAGTTTCATGCCAACGGCTTCGAGATGGTGGATATACCTCACTCCTCGGTCAGCGGTAAAAATAGCGCAGACATTCGCATGGTGGTCGACGCGATCGATCTGTGTTACGCGAAAACCCACATCGATTCCTTCGCGCTGCTGACAGGCGACAGCGATTTTTCGCCGCTGGCATCGAAACTCAAGGAAAACGATAAGCGCGTTATCGGCTGTGGCGTCCGTAGCTCAACGTCAGACTTGTTGGCAAGTAATTGCGATGAATTTATTTTTTACGATGACCTGATCAGAGAATCCAAACGCGCCCCACCGAAACGCCAGAAAGGCCAGACGGCCAAGCAGCAGGAAGCGTTCGAACGTCTTGCAGCGACCGTCAGCTCGCTGGAAGCAGAGTACGACCCGCTTTGGGGTTCTATCGTCAAACAGACGGTAAAGCGAGTCTATCCGGGGTTCAATGAGAGCTACTACGGCTATCGAAATTTCTCGGGTCTCCTCGAGGATGCAGCAGCGCACGGCTCGATAGGGCTCGAATTCGACAAGGCGCGCGGTAACTACAAACTCTGGTCTAAAGCCAGTTAGAGGCACAGCCTGAAGCTGCCCATTCAGTAGCGCTATGCCGGCACTAGTTGGTGAAACAGGCTCGACTCGCGTTTAAAAAAACCCTCGGTGTGAAATGAATCCGACAACTCGAGGAGTTCGTAATCCAGGTGGTGGCAGATTTCGTGAAGCACGGTCCGTAGAAAGGTTCTGAAGGCGACGACTTTCTTATGCTGCGCGGTACGCATCCACACCGTGATTCGAGCGCGTCGTCGCCCTTCGGACTCTTCATATAGGCCATGCAGCTCACCCCAATCGTCGCTCGGGCGTGCGGCGAATACTTTCACGGTGACCGGACGGATGCATAAGTTATCAAGCAGCTCCTTCGTGAGCTGCCGTACCGTCCGCTCAATTCCATCGCGATCTTCGGCTGCCAGGGATTTTTTGAGCCGCCTGACGATAGGTCGCAGTT
>SMUX01378740.1_pt1 | contig 15122 bp, 13 predicted proteins | sample 2456431 | NCBI WGS metagenome assembly SMUX01 (sample SAMN11095930, study PRJNA526329) | marine sediment metagenome | biome: Marine sediment; feature: Surficial sediment; material: Deep marine sediment; isolation source: Hadal surficial sediment | place: Pacific Ocean | collected 2014-11 | depth... | reverse complement strand
TGTCAGCGTCACGTCGGCATCCAACACCAGCAGCGGCGGCACCAGATCGGCGGCCGGCGAGCCACTGCAGATGTTGCCGGCCACGGTGGCGGTGTTGCGCACCATCTGGCCTCCAAACAGACCGGCGGACTCCGCCAGCGATGGCGCGATCGTACCGAGCTCGGCGTGCCGCAGCATATCACTGACCGTCGTTCGTCCTCCCATGCGCACCCGGCCGCCGGCGATTTCTATCCCGCGCATTCCTGGAACCTTGCCGATACTCACCAGGGCCGATGGCGCCACGGTGCGGGCACGTAAATCAACGATCATGTTGGTGCCGCCGGCCAACGGCATCACCGCACCTTCGCCGTCGCTTTCGGCAAGCAACGCCAGCGCGCCGTCAAGATCCTCCGGCACGTGGAGATCGAATTCTGCATACATGGCGCTATCCTCGAATATTCTTCAAACGTCCCAGCCGCCGTCCACGGTGATCTCCTGCCCGGTCATGTTACGGCTGTCGTCGCTCGCCAGGAACAGCACGGCATCGGCAATGTCCTGTGGCTCCGTGACCCGTTTCAGAATCATGTCGTCCACGTATTCCTGGTACACCTTCTCGACGGGCCAACCACGCACCCGTGCCTTCTCCTCGCACAGCTTGTCCATGCGCGGCGTGTGGACGATGCCGGGACAGACGACGTTGACGTTGATGCCGTATTCGCCGGCGTCGATGGCCGCGGTGCGGGTGAGCCCCCGCACACCCCACTTCGACGAGCTGTATGCGGCCCGGAAACGGTAGCCGCGCAACCCGGAAGTGCCGCCGATGTTGACGATCTTGCCGCTTCCCCGGGGCACCATGGCCTGGAGCACGTATTTCATCGGCAGGAAAGTGCCTCGGATGTTGGAATCCAGGACAAAAGAGAAATCCTCCGCCTCGATTTCCCACACCGGCATCTCGATGGGACCGGTGACACCCGCCACGTTGACCAGGATGTCGATGCGATCGTCGAAGAATGCTTTCGCCTTCTCCACCATGGCTTTCACCTGCCTGTCATCGGTGACGTCCGTGGATACGGTCTCGGCGCGCCGCCCCAGGGCGCACACCTGCTCCGCAACCTCCTCCAGCGCCCCCATGTCGCGGGCAGTGAGCAACACATCGGCGCCTTCCCGCGCCAGCGTGAGCGTGATTGCAGCACCCATGCCCTTGGCCGCGCCGGTGACGATGGCGTGCTTGTTTTCGAGTTTCATGAGGATCTCCTTTCAGGGACAGATTTCAAATCTGTCCCTTCAGATTTTAAATCTGTCCCTGTTCAATTACTTCTTGCTTACCGGCACGCCGTAACCCCCGCCGCCGCAGCTTTCCACGATCACGCGATCGCCCTTGCGCAATGTGACATTGGCTTTTCCCGGCAGCCGGTAAGCTTCACCGTTCACCGGGATGACGGTGACCCGAAAAAGCGCACCCGGCTCGCCGCCCTGCAATCCGTAAGGCGGCACCACGGCGCGCTCGAACATGCTGGTCAACGACATGTGCTCGCCCAGCATCCGATACTCCCGGTACAGCCCGTCGCCGCCCCGGTGCGCGCCCGCGCCGCCGGAGCCCCGGCGCAGGCGTTGGCATTCCACACGCACCGGGTACTCCGCCTCGATCACCTCGGCGGGCGTGTTCATGACATTGGACATGTGCACGCGGATCACCGGCGCACCATCGCGATGGCAACGGGCACCCTCGCCGCCACCGTGGGTTTCGTAAAGCGTGCTCCAGGCACCGTCCTCGCGCTGGCCGGCAAACAACAGCAGGCCGGAGGTTGTCGGCCCGCCGGCAGTCAGAAGCTCCGGCACCGCCGGCTCCAGGGCGCGGAAAATTGCGTCCACCACACGCTGGGAAGTCTCGTGATTGCCGCCAACCACCGGACGGTCGGGCCCGGGCTCGAGCACCGAGCCCGGGCGGGTAATGACTTCCAGTGGCCGGTAACAGCCGCCACTGGCCTGAATGTCGGCGCCAACCAGAGCCTTTACGGCATAGAACACCGATGCGGCGGCGATGAACGGCGTCGTATTGATGGGACCGCGGGTCGCATCGCCGCTTTCGGAGAAATCAAACAGCGCACGGTCACCACCGAGCACGATACGTACGCGTATCGGTACCGGCGCGCCGCCTGCCGCGTCGTCGTCGAGCCAGTCCTCACCGTGATACGTCCCTGCCGGCAGATTTTTCAAGGCCGCGCGCATCTGCGCTTCGGCGTGATCGTGCAGACTGCCCATGGCCAAGGCGATGTTATTGGCGCCGTATCGCGCGCAAAGGGCTTGCAGGCGCTTATCCGCTATCCGGGAAGCCGCCATCTGCGCCATTATGTCGCCCTCCCGTTCCGACGCGCCGCGCACGTTGGCGAGCACCAGATCCAGCTTCTCTCTGTCCGGGCCCGCCGCAGAGAATAACCGCACCGGCGGCAGCCGCAGGCCTTCCTGCCAGGCATCGGTGGCCGTCGGCACGTAGCTTCCGGGGATCGCGCCGCCGATGTCGGCCCAGTGGGCCAGGCTCACGGCGAAGGCGCGCAGCACGCCGTCCACGAACAGCGGGCGCACGGCCTTCACATCGGGAAGATGATTGCCGCCGATTTCCGGCAGATTGAGGAACCACACGTCGCCGGCGCTCAGACGCTCGGCCGGAACGCGCTTCAGGAACTCTTTCACGGTGAAGCTCATGACGCCCATGTGCATGGGGATGTCGCGTCCCTGGGCCACCAGCTCACCTTGTGCGTCGGTGATGGCCGACGACAGATCACCCGCTTCGCGCAGCAACGGCGAACGTGCCGAGCGCATCACCACCAGTGACATCTCCTCGGCGATGGCGGAGAAGGCGTGACGCACGACTTCCAGGGTGAACGGATCCATCGATGCCGGCGGTTTATTCATGGCGCTTCACCGACGTCGATGTGCAGATGACCGAAACCGTCGACGTCCAGAGTCGCACCGGGGGGCAATACCACCGTGGACCAGGCGTCCTCGACAATGGCGGGGCCGTGCACGATGCTTCCCTCGTGCAACCCATCGCGGCTGAGGCGCCGCGTCTCCCGGGGTCCGCTGGCGTCGAACCAGCACCTGCTCATGCGCACCGGAACGTCATCGACCTTCGCATGACCCCCGCCCGCGAGCTTCGGGCGTGCACGCCGGGTTGCCGTCAACGTGATCCGCAGGGTCACCAGTTCCCAGGGCTCGTCGGTGGCGAAGCCGTAGAGCGTTTCGTGACGGGTGCGGAACTGCTCGCCCAGCCGTTGCACGTCGGCCAGGGCCGGCTCGGTGACTTCCACCGCGTAGCTCTGGCCGCTGTAACGGATTGCCGCGAACTCATCCACCGTGCAGTTGTCGCGATCCGCATCGGCGAAGCGGACGATCAATTGGTCGCGAAGCTCCGAGCGAATGGCGTTCAACCGCTCAACCTGCCAATCCGTGTTCGTCATGTGCACGGTGCGCTGCTGTGTGTAGCTCATTTCGGCACTGACACATCCCAGTGCCGAAAACGCACTGGAGAAACGCGGCACCACCACGCGCCCGATGTCGAAGGATCGCGCCAGCTCCACCGCGTGCATGGGGCCTGCACCGCCGAAGGCCATGAGCGTGCATTGCCGTCCGTCGATACCCTTCTCCACGGTGACCCGTCGCAACGCCCGCGCCATGGCGGCATCGGCAACGCGCACGATGCCCAGCGCCAGTTGCTGCACGCCTGTGCCCAACGCCGCGGCCAGGGGTGACAAGGCGCGCTCCGCCGCCGCCACGTCCAGACGCAGATCGCCCACCGGGCGTTCCGCATCCAGGTAGCCGAGCAATAGATTGGCGTCACTCACGGTGGGCAGCTCACCGCCCAGGCCATAGCAAGCCGGACCCGGCGCGGCGCCAGCGCTCTGGGGACCGACGCGCAGGGCGCCGTTGTCGAAACGCGCGATGGAGCCGCCGCCGGCACCGATGGACTCCACCGCCACCATGGGTGTGCGCAGGGGACGACACCCAAGACTGCGGTCGCTGCGGATCTCGGCGCGCCCGTCGACGATCAGACACACATCGGTGGTGGTGCCGCCCATGTCGAAGCTGATGACGTTGGCGATACCGAGCTGGCCCGCCACCCAGCCAGCGGCGCTGACACCGGCCGCCGGTCCCGAGAATGCGAGACCCAATGGTTGCTCGCGCAGGGCCTCGGGCGACGCCATGCCGCCGGCCGAATGCAGCAGGTGCAGGCGGCTTTCCGCCGGCCGCGATTCCTCCAGACGGTCGAGATAGCCGCTTGCCAGGGGCATGACGCCGGCGCTCAGCGCGGTAGTGCTCGTGCGTTCGTACTCGCGCGCTTCGGGACTGATGCGGTGGGAAAGCGCGAGATAGGGTACAACCTCGCGCAAGCGCTCGCCGAGTTGCTGTTCGTGAGCACCGTTGGCATAGGCATGCAGCAAGGATACGGCTACCGCCGCTACACCGGAGTCCGCTACCGCACGCACCGCCGCGTCGATAGTCTCCTTTGTCAACGGCGTCAACACCTCTCCGCGGACATCCAGGCGTTCGCTGACCTCGAAGCGCAAGTGCTCGGGAACCTGAGGGCGCGCCTTGGGTTCCAGATCCAGCCGGTAAAGATGCCGCCGGTTCTGACGTCCGATGGCAAGGGTGTCGGCAAAGCCTTGGGTGGCGATCAGCGCCACCTCCGCCAGGCGATCCTCGACGATGGCGTTGGTGATCATCGTGGTGCCGTGCATGAGATCGTCCACCCGCTCCCAGGGGATCCCCACCGCCTCCAGGGCCGCCAGCAGTCCCGCGATGGGGTCGTCCGGGTGGCTACGCACCTTGGCTTGTGCGATTTCTCCCGTCGACGGCTGAAAGGCGATGACATCGGTGAAGGTGCCACCGATGTCGATACCCACCTGCCAGGCGCTACTCCTGGCACTACTCGTGGCACTACTCGTGGGGCTGTTCATTGGACAGGCGTGCGGAAAGCGATTGCGCCGCCGCGCGCAGATCGCCGGCAAGCTGTGCTTCCGTGTAGCGTGCCAGGCGCGCCGACAAGCCCACCACACCGACGCTGTAGAGAACGCCTGCGCCTTGCACGTGCACCGGCACGGCAACGCTCAACACGCCGGGATCGAGCTCGTTGGCACAAACGGCGTAACCTTTGCGCCGCACCGCCGCCAGATCACGTTGCACATCCGCCGCATCCACGCGGGTGTCTTTCGTATAGCGGGTGCGCGGGCGTTCCAGCGCACGCGCGATCAGCGACGAGTCCTGAAAGGCGAAGATGGCCTTGGCGGATGCGGCGGCGTGGATCGGCATGTCCCTGCCCGGGTGCACGTGGGACTGGCCTTCACGGCTGGGCACGGCGGTGGCGAGAGACTCGACCCCAACGCCTACCAGCCCGGCGAGGAAAGCGGTTTCGCCAAGCTTCTCCACCAGGCCATCGAGAATCGGCTTGGCCATGGCGTCCACGGTCGCCGGTGATGCGCCCAGTTGCAGCAATCGCTTGAGGCGCGGGCCGAGCACGTAGATCTTGCGCTTGTCCTGGTTGGCGAGATAACCCACGTCCTGCAAAGCACCCAACAGGCGATGCACGGTGCCCCGGGGCAAGCCGGTCGCCTGCATGGTCTCGGTCAGAGACAGACCGCCGGGCCGCCCGGCGACGGCGTCGAGCACCGCCGCGTAACGGGAGAGTATGCCTTTTGCCCTGTTCATGGATCGGTGGTGTTCCGTTAAACGGAACTTATTTCCACTCGATGAAAACTATGCGCCCCCTGGAAGACCCCTGTCAAGGGGCCGTTGGCGAATGGATTGTCCCTCACAAGGTGGATAAGCTCCGGCGTATGCCGAAAAATGCCGTTTCCAGCAAGCTCACGGCGATACTCTATGCCGACGTTGCCGGCTACAGCCGCTTGACGGGCGACGACGAGCTGGGCACCCACCACCGGGTCATGAGCGCGCTGGACTCCGCCACCGAATTCATCAAGACGAGCGGTGGCAGCGTGCTGCGTTACGCCGGCGACGCTATCCTCGCCGAGTTCTCCAGCGTCGTAGCGGCCGCCAATGCGTCCATTGCCATACAGAATGAGCTGCAATCGCGTAACCAGGCTACTCCCGAAGATCAGCAGATTCGCGTCCGCATCGGCATCAACCTTGGCGAAGTCCTGGAGGACCGGGGCGAAATCTTCGGCCAAGGCGTGAATCTCGCGGCGCGCCTGGAAGCGGCGGCGCTGCCGGGCGGTATCTGTGTGTCTGCCGCGGTCCACGAGCAGATCGTCGGCAAAGTGGATGTCGAGTTCGCAGACGGTGGCTTCGAAGAATTCAAGAACATCGCCAAACCCGTTCACGTTTTTCATTGGCAGCCTGGATTGACGATTACCGGTCAAGATGGAACGGTGCTGGCAAAATCTTCCGTGGCAGACCTGGTCCTCCCCGATAAACCATCTATCGCGGTCCTGGCCTTCGAGAACATGAGCACGGATCCGGAACAGGCCTTTTTTGCCGATGGCATCAGCGAGGACATCATTACCGAGTTGTCCACGTTCCGCTCACTGTTCGTGATCGCGCGGAATTCTTCTTTCGCCTTCAAGGGTCAGTCGATAGACGTCAAGGAAGTCGGCAGAAAGCTCGGTGTGCGCTACGTGGTCGAAGGCAGCGTCCGGCGTAGCGGAAACCGGGTACGCGTGACCGCGCAGCTGATCGATGCCGTCAACGACAAGCATTTATGGGCCGAGCGCTACGACCGCGAGCTGGAAGATATTTTCGCTGTGCAGGACGAAGTCACCCATGCGATCGTTTCCACCATCGAGCCACATCTCGCGAGCACCGAGCGTCAGCGCGCGCGACGAAAGCCCACCGAGAGTCTCGGCGCCTGGGAGTGCTATCAACGCGGATTGTGGCATATGTATCAGTTTCAGCACGATGATCTGATACAAGCGCTGCAGCTTCTCGAACGTGCAGTCGCACTCGATCCGACCTTTTCGTCGGCGCACGCGGGCCTTGCCCTGACACTTCACTACCATGTGCTTCTGGGATTTGCTCCCGATCGCGACGCGGAATTGGCGCGCGCATTCGAGGCGGGGAGAACCGCTGTAAAGCTGGATGAAAACGACTCCTTCGCCCATCTCGCACTCGGACGCATCCACACTATCCACGGAGAGCACGACGCGGCAATTGCGCGGTGCGACATCGCAATCTCGCTAACGCCAAGCTATGCGAACGCCCATTTCGGCCGCGCCCACAGTCTCTGGATGTCAGGCCGCGCGTCGGAAGCCATCGCCTCCCATGACGAGGCCATGCGCCTCAGCCCGCGCGACCCGATACTGTGGGCGTTCATGGCGAGCAAAGCCATCGCTCTCATCTTGCTCGGCCGCTACGAGGAAGGCCTCGACTGGGCACTGAGGGCGCAGCGGCAACCCAACGCGGCGCTCTGGGCATTCCTGCCCGAAGCCGCCGCACTGGCGCTACTCGAGCGAATCGACGAAGCGCGGGCCTCTCTCGAACGCGCGCGAGAACTGCAACACGATATATCCGTGAGCTTTGTCGACCACGTTCTACCGATCACCGACACGGACTACCGCGCGCTCTTTATGGGCGGCCTTATCAAAGCAGGAATGCCCGAGTGAATTTGAACTGGAAATCCACAACGCCGTGACCCGGCGCACCCGCCAACGGGCGCGCTCTCGCCGCGGCCGGCGCCGAGGTGGAAAAAGGCGGCCTGCGCGTGCGCTTCGACCGCGAGCTGGTGATGTCCCACATCGCCCACATTCCCCCCGAGTTCACTTTGCACGCGCGCAGCCCCGAGCGCTCCCTGGTCTTCGGCGGCAACGCCATCAACTTCTCGGCGGTGGGCAGCCCGCCGAACTGGTCGGATCTGACCAGCGGGCGCCGGCCCGGCACCTTCGATGCTTACTGCAACTTCCTGCGCCTGACCCAGAGCTTCAACATGGCGCAGCTCACCGCAGGACACTCCGTCGAGCCCATGGATATCGAATCGCCCGTGCGCCATCTGGACGCCACCATGGCGATGATCGCGCTCACGGACAAGATCTTCCGCATCTACTCCCTGGGTCGTCAGCGCGTGCTCGACGTGCTGGAGATGGTGCGCATCCTGTTCGGCGTCGACGAGTCGGAGTAGGCGAACGAGGCGCGCCGACGCAGTAGCTTGCCGCGTCGAGCGACGATATCGAGCCCCCCTCACTCCTTCCATCGGTGAATTGAGCATTCCTGCGGACTCGCTCATTGACAAGAGTATAACCGTGGTTATACTCATGCTCGATGAAAACCGCCATCTCCATTCCAGATCCGGTCTTTGACGCTGCAGAAAAACTTGCTCGACGGCTAGGCATCTCCAGAAGTCAGCTCTATTCGACAGCTATCGATGCCTTGATAGAAAAGTACCGTTACAGCGGTGTCACAGAAAAATTGAACGCTGTTTATAAGGTAAATCCCGAGGGGGGACGCCTGGAGCGAGAAGTTGAAGAGTTGCAATCCCAGTCGCTGACCGAAGAAAGCTGGTAGTGCGACGAGGGGATATTTGGTGGGCTTCTCTATCTACCCACCAAGGCTCCGGCCCAGGATTTCGTCGCCCGATTTTAATCGTCCAGTCTAACGACTTTACTCGCAGCCGCATCAACACAGTAATTGCGGCCGTGATCACATCCAATCTGGCTCTTGCCGATGCGCCGGGTAACGTTCGCATCCCCGCTCGAGCGACTGGGCTGAAAAAAGCATCAGTAGTGAATATATCGCAGATCATTACGGTAGATAAATCTTATCTAACAGAGCGCGCAGGTACATTGAAGGCGAATTACATGAAGGAAGTCGACGATGGCCTACGTCTGGTATTGGCGGTTTAATGGCAAAGGGGAAGAGGAAGAAACAGAGGACGCACTTATTTTCCATAGAGTAAACCTGCCCCCTTGTTCCCGAAGTTCGGTGGTTCACGTCCAATGTGGATATGAAAGCGGATCGCCGGCTTGCGTATACACACCGAAACTGCGGACGTAGACCACGTGCCAGTCACGGCGATTCGTAATCCACCGGCGTTGCATGCCAGCCCTGCTCGTGCTTGCGCCAATACAACTCCCGGATGCGCAGCGTGACTGGCCCGGGACGGCCATTGCCGAGAATGCGCTGGTCGACCCGCGAGACCGGCATGACGCCACCGGCGGTGGATGAAACGAACACCTCGTCGGCATCGCGTAGCTCGTCCGGGGTGATACGCGTCAGCGCGAATGGAATGTCCAGCTCCTCGCACAGCTCGCGCACCGACGCCCGAGTGATTCCTTCGAGGACCGTGCCCTCCGGTGTCGTCACACCTCCTTGGTGGACGCGAAAGACGTTGAAGCCCGGGCCCTCAGACAGGTAACCATCGCCGTCCAGCAGCACGGCCGAGTCGCCGCCACGGTCGAGGGCCTGAAACAGCGCCCTTGTCAGATCGCCCCAGTGAAAATTCTTCACCGTCGGATCGACACTGACGGGAGCGATGCGCGGCACGTCCGAAATGATCAGATGCGCGCCCTCCTTCTGGCGCGACCGTGAGAAAATCCAGACGAAGGGAATCGCGAATGCGAAGAATTGGTTGCGGCACAGGCGCGGATCCCTGGACCCGGGCGCGGGGACGCCGCGGGTGCAAATCATTTCCACGTAAGCCTCACGCAAGCCGCTGAGGCTTACACAGCGCATGAGAATTTCGCGCGTCTGGTCGCGCCCGTATCCCGGGTTTAGACGCAATCGGTCGCAGGAGCGCTGGAAGCGATCCAGATGGTCGTCGAGGCGGAAGAAACTCCCCTTCCATACATGGACGACGTCGTAGGTAACATCGGAACGCGTGAAGCCCCAATCCAGCAGCGGCAGCCGCGCCTCGCCGATGGGCACGTAGGCGCCCTCGACGAAGGCCGTACCGTCACTGAGTGGTTTGACCGTTGTGCCTTCCTGCCTGGTCGCCACCATGCCTTTCCCATCTCCACCCGGAACCCAAGCATGATAGCGGATGCAGGGCGATGAAAGGGAGGCAGCCAACTGTTAATGGAAGGCGCTCGCCGACCGGGCTACTCTTGGGACACTGGAAATCTGATCATGGATGAAGGCGAACGAATGAGGATAGAGAAGATGAAGGAATCGGCTCGTGTTGGAACGCGCGTGTGCGGCTGCCTGTTGGTCGCGGCGTCGTTGCTGCTAGTCGCATGTGGCGGCAGCACCTCGCTGATCAAGAACTGTTGCTACGAAGGTGACGCGGCGCTGGTCCATCTCGATCGCGTGCAGTTCGTCGCCCCCGACGGAACCACCTCCACATTCGACGAAATTTACCCCGGCTTCACGCCCCAGGACAGTTTTGCCACCAAGTCCTTCCCGTTCAGAAAGGTCGACTACGCGCTGATCACCTACGACGCGTTGGCGGTAATCCTGCCCTTGTACGATGCCAACAAGAACAAATCGCTGGAAGAACCGGAGATCGCCGTTCTCTATCTTCGCGAAGGCGCCCTCGGCATGGGGCACAAGGTGGACCATCTGGCCGTCGACGGGAAACGTGTGGATGCCATCATGACCTCGCGCTCGGATGTGGGCGGTCTCATGCGCTATCTGGACGCACGCATGGATTCCTTGACTCCCGAAGCGCAGGCGATATTCCGCGACATGGAACGCGTCGGCCTGGACATCATCCAGCGCGGCAGCGAAGGCCCCGATCGCCAGAAGAAATTCACGCCATAATCAATCGGTATCGAGGGCTAAAAGCGGTCTACCCGGTAGGGATCGAGATCGATGTTGGGCCTGCGTCCGGCCACCAGATCCGCAATCAGCCGGCCGGTCTTCGGCGCGCAGGTCAGGCCGACGTGCTGATGGCCGAAAGCGTAGTAGACGCCCGCGTGGCGTTGTGACGGACCGATGATGGGAAGACTGTCCGGCAACGACGGCCGCTGACCCATCCACTCACTGTAGTCGTCGACGTTCACATGGGGAAATAGCTCTCGCGCTCGCCTGCGCAACACCTGGGCGCGTCGGTAGTCCGGTGGCGCGTCCAATCCGGCGAACTCCGAGGTTCCGGCGATTCTCAGTCCTTCGTCCATGGGCGTAGCGAGAAATTTTCCCTTGGCCGAGCCGACCATGGCACGCGGCTTTACGCCGGGGTCGTGCAGCGTGACATGGTAGCCGCGCTCCGCTTCCAGGGGCACCGCTTCACCACATCGTGCCGCCAGCTTCCCCGACCAGGCGCCCGCGGCGATGACGACTTTTTCGGTGACCATGTCGCCGTCGTCCGTGGCAAGCCGGACACCGCTCTGGTCCCGCGGCCGGATGTCGATGACCTCCCGGCGCAGCAACGTCGCACCCTGGCGTTGCGCATGGTCCGCGAGACCCTTCACTAACCGAGATGGATCGGTCGTGTACCCGCAATCATCGATTACCATCGCGCAGGGCAGATCCGCCGACAGAGCGGGTTCCAGTTCGCGCAGCTCCCCACCCCGGACGATCCGAGGGTTGACGCCGTAGGGCCGCCGCCAGTCCCAGTTTTTCATCCCCCTGGAAAGACTGGCCTCATCGGTGTACGCGTAGACCAGCGGCGCGGCGCGCAACAAGTCGTCGAGGCCGGCGCCCCTGGCCAGATCGCGATGCTGCTCGAGGCTGTCGTGCACGAGGAAGCTCAGGGCACGCGCCGACGACTGCATGCGGTCCATGCGTCCTGCGCGCAGGAACTTCACCAGCCAGGGAAACAGCGTGAGCCAGTAGCTCAACCGAATCGTGAGCGCGCCGGCCGGATCGAGCAGCATGCCGGGCACCGACCAGACGAGGCCCGGAAGGGACATCGGCAGGCAAGCATAGCTCGCAAGCACACCCGCATTGCCGAAGGAACAGGCCTCACCGGGCGGCAAGCGATCGACGATGGTGACGCGGTGCCCGTCCCGCAGCAGGTGGATGGCGCAGGCGATGCCGATTACGCCCGCGCCCAGCACCGTGATGGAATGCGTGTTCTCTTGCATCGCCGGCGGGTCAGGAATCGGGATTGATTGTCGCGATATACGGCAGTGTGCGATTTTGCTCGCCGTAGTCCAGGCCGTATCCGACCACCCACCGGTCCGGGATCTCGAATCCCAGATAATCGACTTTCGCTGCCACTTCGGCACGATCCGGCTTTCGGACCAGCACACAGGTTTTCACCGAGCTGGGCTTGCGCGCAGCCAACAAATCCCCGAGAAACCCGAGCGTGCAGCCGGTGTCGACGATGTCCTCCACCAGCAACACGTGCTTGCCCTCGATATTCTTGCGCAGATCCATGACCAGCCGTACGGCGCTGCTTGCCTGATCGCCGTTCTCGTAGCTGGACACCGCCATGAACTCGATGCTGCGGGGGATGGTCAGACGCCGGGACAGATCGGCGAGAAATATGAACGCGCCCTTGAGCACGCCGACGAGAACCAGCTCTCCTTGTCCCGCGTAGTCCCTGGAGATTTCGTCGGCCAGCTCCTGCACGCGGCGTTGAATTTCCGCCTCGCTGATCAGGACTTCGAGCTGCATTTCCGCCGTCACGCGCTACCTGGGCAGCTTGCCCTGCACACCCTGCACGTACCAATCCATCTTCTGCAGATCGGCATCGCTGATGGTGGTCCCTGCAGGGATCCGGACCTCGCCCGCCTGATCGGTGACCGGTCCCTGAAACGGATGAAAACGACTGCTTCTGATCGCGTCTTCTTTTTCCTTCACCCGGGCGACCAGGTCAGCGGGCACGACGGGATTGATTGGCGCCAGGCTTACCATGCCCGCATTGATGCCGCCCCAGATATCGCTGGACTCCCAGTTGCCGTCGATCACCTGTTGCGTCATGCGGGTGTAGAAGTCGCCCCAATGATGGGTCACGGCAGTGAGGTGTGCCCTGGGGCCGTACTTCGACATGTCCGAGTGGTAGCCCACCGCGTAAACACCCTTTTCATCCGCCGCCTGCACCACCGCAGTGGAATCCGTGTGGTGGGTAAGCACGTCGGCCCCCTGAGTGACGAGCACGCCGGCGGCCTCTCGCTCGCGGCCCGGGTCGTACCAGGAATTGGTCCAGATCACTTTCGTGCGGGCCTCGGGATTGACGCTCTGCATGCCTAAGGTGAAGGCATTGATGCCCATGAGCACCTCGGGGATGGGAAAGGCGGCGACATAGCCCGCGATGCCCGACTTGCTCATCCCGCCAGCCACGATACCGGCGAGATAACGGCCCTCGTAGAAGCGCACGTTATAGGTCCCGACGTTCTTGCCGCGCTTGTAACCGGTGGCGTGCTCGAACGTGGTGCCGGGGAAGCGCTTGGCGACCTTGATCGTCGGGTTCATGTAGCCGAAGGAAGTCGTGAACACGAGCCCGTAACCATCGGCAGCGAACTGGCGGATGACGCGCTCGGCCTCGGCGCCTTCCGGCACGGTCTCGATGAACTTCGTGTCGACCTTATCGGCCAGGGCCGCCGCCATCTGCCGGCGGCCGGTCTCATGCTGGAAGGTCCAGCCGGCATCACCGATGGGGCTCACGTAGACGAAGCCCACCTTGAGGGGCTCGGAGGCCGGTGCCAACCCACCGGCCATGGCCAATGCCGCAGCCAGGACGGCGAACAGCGGGAATTTTGATCCTGTCACGGCGGATTCTCCGGTTGCTCAGGCAGCCGGATAATACGATATTCCCAGGGAGACAGGCGTGTTCAATCGAATCGTCCTGGGATCCCGGGAGATCAGCACCAGCACCACGATGGTGGCGAGATAGGGCAGCATCGACAGGAGCTGGGAAGGCAGATCGGCGCCGATGGCTTGCGCATGGAATTGAATAATGGTGATAAAGCCGAACAAATAAGCGCCCAGCATCACCCGCAGCGGCCGCCAGGTGGCAAACACCACCAGCGCCAGCGCAATCCAGCCACGCCCGGCGCTCATGCCTTCCACCCACAGCGGCGTATACACCAGCGCCAGATAGGCGCCGCCCAGACCCGCCATGGCCCCGCCGAACAGCACAGCCAGATAGCGGATCCGGATCACCGGGCAACCGATGGCATGGGCCGACTCCGGGGCCTCGCCGACGCCGCGAAGCATGAGACCCAGCCGGGTGCGGTACAGAAACCAGCTGACACCTGCGAGCATCACAAAAGACAGATACATCAATGGATCCAGGGAGAAAAGCAACGGCCCCACCACCGGCAGCTCGCTCAACCACGGAATATGAAGCGGTTGCATGCCGGTGAGTACGACGCTGGTGTAATCGAGGCCCACGTAAGCGCTCGCGCCCAGCCCGAAGATGGTGAGTGCGAGTCCGGCAGCCACCTGGTTTGCCTGGAAGCTCAAGACCAGCACGGCGAACAGTCCGGCCATGGCCGCGCCCGCAAGCCCCGCCGCCAGCACGCCCAGCCAGAGACTGCCGCTTTGCGCGGCAACCACGAACCCGCACACTGCGCCGACCACCATCATGCCCTCGATACCGAGATTGAGCACACCGGATTTTTCCGTCACCAGCTCCCCCAGGGCGGCAAACACCAACGGCGTCCCCGCCCCCAGTGTGGCCAGCGCAATGGCAATCACGGTTTCCACTTAAGACGCAGCCTCCTCGGTCGCCAGCGACGCGCCCACCGCCAGGCGCACGCGGAAATTGATGAATAGATCGGCTGCCAACAAAAAGAACAACAACACGCCCTGAAAGATCCCGGTCACCGCCGGCGGCAGGCCGAGCTCCATCTGGGCCGACTCGCCACCCAGATACAACAACGACATCAGCAGACTTGCCAACAAGATGCCGAAGGGATGCAGACGCCCTACGAACGCAACGATGATGGCCGCGTAGCCGTAACCCGGCGATACGGACGGCAGCAGCTGGCCGATGGGTCCGGCCACTTCGCAAAGCCCGGCGATTCCGGCCGCCGCCCCGCCGGCCAACAGGCCGATCCACACCATGCGCTTGCGATGGAATCCGGCATACAACGCCGCCCCATCGGCGAGTCCGGCGACGCGCATCTGAAAGCCGATAAAACTCTTGCGCACGAGTATCCAGCCGAGCACCACGGCGGCCAGCGCGATAGGCAGTCCCAGGTGCAGCCTGGTGTCGTCGAGAATCACGGGCAGGATGGCGGCGTCCGGGAACAGGCGCGACTCGGGAAAGTTGAACCCTTCCGGATCGCGCCACGGGCCGTGCACGAGATAAC
>SMUX01184807.1_pt1 | contig 15140 bp, 13 predicted proteins | sample 2456431 | NCBI WGS metagenome assembly SMUX01 (sample SAMN11095930, study PRJNA526329) | marine sediment metagenome | biome: Marine sediment; feature: Surficial sediment; material: Deep marine sediment; isolation source: Hadal surficial sediment | place: Pacific Ocean | collected 2014-11 | depth... | reverse complement strand
CGGATATCCCGGTGGTGCAATTGTCGTTACAGCCGGTACTGGGACCGCGCCACCACATCCGGTTGGGCCAGGCATTAAGACCATTGAGGGACGATGGTGTGTTGATTATGGGTAGTGGCGGTGCAACGCATAACCTAAGTGAATTCCGCGGGCAGTCCATTGATGCCGCCCCGCCTGCCTACGTGCAGGCATTCGATGTCTGGCTGGAGGAGGCCTTGACCAGCGGCAACACGGAGTCGTTGGTGAACTACGAGCAAGAAGCGCCCAGTGCGAGACGTAACCACCCTACGGTAGAGCACTTCATGCCCCTGTTTGTCGCTCTGGGTGCTGCCCGTATGGACGCCAAGGCAAGCAAGATCCATAGCGCCTTTACTTACGGCGTTTTATCAATGGCCGCCTATGCCTGGGAGTAGAGAGCTGCTGAGAAATGCGGGCTGACAAAGCCACAACAATAAGCTATATCGCTAACCCCCAGGCACGAGACCGGCACCAGGATAAGGCCGGCACGGTCCACTTCAGTACTGACGTTGCCACCTCGGTTCAGAATTTCCACCATCGCTTTGGGGGTTACGAACCGAGCCCGCTCGTGTCTCTGCAAGACCTGGCCCACTCCTTAGGCGTTGCGGCGATATCGATCAAAGACGAATCAAACCGCCTTGGCCTCGGTGCGTTCAAAGTACTGGGTGCATCCCATGCGATGGGGAAATTCTTAGCAGATAAGCTCGATACAACATTGGATCAACTTTCGTTTGATGCCGCTAGTCTATCGAAGCTAAAAGCGAAGCTCGGCGAATGTACGTTTGTCACCGCTACCGACGGCAACCACGGGCGCGCAGTGGCGTGGGCGGCGAAGCAGCTCGGTCAACGGGCAGTGGTTTATCTGTCCAGTGGCTCTGCCGCCGCGCGGATAACTGCCATCCAGTCGTTGGGTGCCGAAGCATACGTGACCGACGTCAATTATGACGACAGCGTTCGCCATGCGGCAGCCATGGCAGAACAACATGATTGGATCTTGCTGCAGGACACCGCATGGCCAGGTTACGAGCAGATACCTTTGTGGATCATGCAGGGGTATCTGACTATGTACGCCGAGGCGCTCGAGCAGCTTGGCGGAGACAAACCGACCCATGTTTTCATTCAAGCTGGTGTGGGATCGTTAGCGTCGGCGTTACAGGCTTACTTGCGCGAATGTTATGGCGATGACTGCCCGCTTGTTGCTGTGGTCGAGCCGACGAACGCGGCTTGTTTCTATCATTCAGTGAAAGCGGCGAGTGGGAAGCCCAAAACTGTACCGGGTGAACTGGAAACAATTATGGCTGGGCTTGCGGCGGGCAGGCCAAGCGATCTCGCTTGGCCCATTATTCGAGATTATAGTGATTATTTTTTTTCCTGTTCCGATTCGGTCGCCGTAAAGGGCATGCGACTTTTGGCCCATCCAGTCGGCGACGATCGTTCAATGGTCTCTGGGGAGGCGGGGGCAGTAACGATGGGTCTAGTTGCCTGTCTGTGTGAGGATACCCAATATCGAGATATCGCCAATGGCATCGGCATGGGCCCGAACTCTAAGATACTATTGTTTTCTACTGAAGGCGCAACCGATCCTGGTGCCTATCAACGGCTGGTTACGCAGGCAAATGAGCAAAGTCGGCGTTAGAAATGGTGACTAAATTCCCGCGCCGGTGGTCACACCGACTTACCGTCTTGCTTAGGGATCTCTGGCGTGTCCAAGTAGTAATGTTTGATAGTGTTGGCGTCGTCATCGAGCTCATAGATGAGGGGGATGCCGGTTGGAATGTTCAGTTTGGAGATGTCATTATCAGAAATGGCATCTAGATGTTTTACCAGCGCACGTAAAGAGTTGCCGTGCGCCGAGATGATTACTTTGTTCCCCGTACGTAAGATAGGTTCGATGGCATCGTTCCAGTAGGGTATGACACGGTCCATTGTGTCCTTTAAAGACTCAGTTGCGGGTAGTTGCGAACTGTCCATGTCGGCATACTGTGTATCGAATCGCGGATGCCGTGGATCTTCTAGGATCAATGCCGGTGGCCGCACGTCATAGCTTCGACGCCAGATATGAACCTGTTCCGCACCATATTGTTCGGCAGTTTCGGCCTTATTTAGCCCCTGCAAAGCGCCATAGTGGCGCTCATTAAGATGCCAATCCTTATGAACCGGCACATCGGTCTGCCCCATCTCCGCTAATACGATCCGCAACGTTTCGGTTGCCCGTTTGAGCTGTGACGTAAAGGCAACATCAAACACATAGCCAAGTGCTTTGAGGGTCCTGCCGGCTTGGCGCGCCTCTTCCCGTCCGGTTTCGGATAGATCCACGTCGGTCCAACCGCTAAATAGATTCAACCGGTTCCACTCGCTTTCGCCATGACGTAGTAGTACCAGCCTATTCATAGGTCCTTTCAGCAGCGCGGCGAGGGCGCAATACAGCCTTGCGCATGGCAGGTCCTAGTTATCGGGCTTGCAATCATCCCTACATTAGACATGATGCGAATATGACTCGTCCAGGGGGCTGGGAGTGGCCATAGATACACAAGACGCAACGCACGCACAGAGCGTTGTCGCTAACAAGGCCGAGAGGTTGTTGCAGATTGTCACGGTGTTGGCCGGTGAGATACACCCGCATAGCCGACGCCCGCCAGTGGCCAGGTTGAACAGCGCGTTAGAGCGCGAACTCGGTTTCGACAGCCTTAGTCGCGTGGAGCTCCTCACTCGAATAGAAAAAGTGTTTAGCGTACGCCTGTCTGACCAGATGTTTACTTTGGCGGAGACCCCAGCCGATCTCCTTAGACTCATATCCGGCGCCGCTGCATCACAACCGCGAATGACTTTGCCGGAAAGCAAAGCGGATACCCTGAGCGAAGTACACGCTGTACCACGGGAAGCGAATACACTGACCGAGGCACTCGAATGGCATGCGCAAAACCATCCTGAACGGCCACATGTATATCTATGTGTCGACGACGAACAAGAACAAGCAATCAGTTATCAGGCGCTATGGTGTGGCGCCGAGGCCGTCGCCGCTGGCCTGCAACATGCCGGCCTCGACCCCGGTGAGACAGTGGCTATCATGCTACCGACCAGTGAAGAGTACTTGTTTACTTTTTTTGGTATCTTGCTTGCTGGCGGTATCCCGGTTCCCATCTATCCGCCTGCGCGCTTGACGCAAATTGAGGATCACCTGCGTCGTCATGTGGGTATTCTCTCCAATGCCGGGGCAGCCATGCTGGTTACGGTGGCCGAGGCAAGCAGGTTGGCACGTTTGCTCAAATCACACATTGCATCACTGCGGCACGTTTTCACCGTCGAGGAGTTGTCATCATCCGCACAAACGTTGGCAAGACCAACTTTGAAGCCGGACGACATCGCATTCTTGCAGTACACGTCAGGCAGTACTGCCGACCCAAAAGGTGTGGTGCTTACGCATGCTAACCTGCTCACCAACATCCGCGCCATGGGTAACGTGCTCGAAGTGGATTCCACCGACGTGTTCGTGAGCTGGTTGCCGATGTACCATGATATGGGATTGATCGGCGCCTGGCTCGGTAGCCTCTATCACGCGATGCCATTGGTGTTGATACCACCACTGAATTTCCTCGGGCGCCCGGCCCGCTGGCTGTGGGCGATACATCGACACCGCGCCACGCTGTCTGCGGCACCAAACTTTGCCTATGAACTATGTTTGAGCAAAATCGATGAGCAAGACATCAAGGGTCTTGATCTGAGTTCATGGCGGATGGCTGCTAACGGTGCCGAGCCTGTCAGCCCCGACACGCTGATTGCTTTCGCAAAACGTTTTGCTCGCTATGGTTTTCGTGAAGAGGCGCTGTGCCCGGTTTATGGGTTGGCCGAGGGTTCGGTCGGCCTGGCCTTTCCGCCAATGGGGCGAGGACCGATTATCAACCGCGTCGATCGCGAGACGTTTAGACGTGAGGGTAGGGCGATTCCCACCGACAATACCGAAACACAAACGTTACGATTCGTCGGCTGCGGTCAGACACTTCCCGGGCACGAGATACGCATTGTCGATGCAGCCGGTCTCGAAGTGGTGGACCGACAAGAGGGGCGCTTACAGTTCCGTGGGCCCTCCGCCACAAGCGGTTACTATCGCAACCCGGAGGCGAGCAATCGCTTGTTCGACGGTGACTGGTTGGAATCTGGCGACCTCGCTTATGTGGCGGACGGTGAGGTCTTTATCACCGGGCGCGTCAAGGACGTCATCATTCGTGCCGGACGCAATATCTATCCTCAAGAATTGGAAGAGGCCATCGGCCACATCCCCGGCATACGACGTGGTTGTGTCGCAGTATTCGCGGCGACCGGTATGGTTGCTGGTACCGAGAGCTTGGTGGTGTTGGCGGAAACCCAGCAAACCGACGCCAGCGCGCGTGATGAGCTGCATGCACGAATTACTGTCCTTGCGGTTGATTTAGTCGGCACGCCGCCGGATGACATTGTGCTGGCGGTACCGCATACCGTGCTAAAGACATCAAGTGGAAAGCTGCGTCGTGCCGCGAGTCGTGATCTCTATCAAAGCGGCAAGCTCGGTGCACGCCGGCATGCCCCATGGTGGCAGCTCGTACGATTTGCTGCAGCCGGCTTGCGGCCACAGTTGTACCGATCGGGTCGCCTCCTTACAGATCTTCTGTACATGGTTTACACGTGGGCTATCTTTGCGGTGGTGGCACCGGTGACCTGGCTGTGCATTGCCGTATCGCCGCGGCCTAGATGGTGCTGGGCCGTGCTCCGTGGTACTGGCCGTTTGTTGCTGCGACTTTCGGGAACACCGTTCCGAATTGAAGGCCTGAAGAACCTACCATCATCTCCATGCGTGATCGTCGCTAATCATGCTAGTTATCTAGATGGTCTGGTCTTGAGCACGGCTTTGCCGCGCGCGTTTAAGTACGTCGCCAAACGTGAACTAGACGATAATTTTGTTTCGCGAATCCTGCTTCGTCGCCTCGGCGTGGAATATGTCGAGCGTTTCGATAAGCAACGTGGCATCGATGATGCTCGGCGAACCGCGCACTCGTTACGGCACGGGCATTCACTTATCTTCTTTGCGGAAGGTACGTTTGTACGCACACCCGGCTTGCTTCCTTTTCGCATGGGTGCGTTCGTGGCGGCGGCGGAAGCCGGCGTACCGATCGTCACAGTAACCTTACGCGGTACACGCAACAAGCTCCGTTGTCATCAGTGGTTTGTGCGTCGCGGCGGTGTCAGCGTAATTGTCGGTGAGCCCATCAGTCCCCAGGGGCGCGACTGGTCCGCGGCTGTAGCCTTACGTGATGCCGCCCGTCGCGAGATACTACGTCGCTGCGGTGAACCTGACCTGGCCCAGGTAAAGTCGCCCATATGAGACGGGCCTGTTAAGGCGCAATGATTAAACAACTCACAATAGCGGTGAGCGGCCAGGGCCTGCACGAATTTACGTCTGAGGTGCAGGCAGCGGTACGCGACTCGGGCGTGATAGACGGATTGTGCACGTTGTTCATCCAACATACGTCCGCCAGTCTGATGATTCAGGAAAACGCCGATGCTTCTGCCAAGCACGACCTCGAGCGCTGGCTCAATCGATTGGTGCCGGAGGATGACTCACTATACACGCACAATGCGGAAGGGCCAGACGATATGCCAGCGCACATCAAATCCGCGCTGACTGCAACCAGCTTGTCGGTGCCGATTAGCGACGGGCGCTTGGGGCTAGGCGCTTGGCAGGGCGTCTATCTTTGGGAGCACCGCCATGGTGCGACTAGGCGTCGTGTTCTGTTGCACATCGGTGAATAACTGCGGTATATGGCGTATATTTTGCATTGGATTTTCAGTCACTTGGTCCCGAGACGAACTATGCAAGCTAGCCACATAGAACAAGGCCGGTCGAAATACAGAATTGTTGTGCCTTTGGTTTGCGTGTTGCTCATGACCAACGCCTACGCCGGCCAGGATGAGCGGGCATTTGAGCAAGCCAGGCAATACACGGCCAAGGTTGTTACGAGGGTCGAGCTGCCTTTCTACGGTGATAGGAAAGGCACCACCATCGGTGCTGGTTTTGTTGTCGATGCCGATCGTGGCTGGATCATGACCAATGCCCATGTGGTGGCGCGTTCGCCTTCACAGGTGAAAGTCGCGCTTCTCGATGGTGACTACTATGTAGCACGTAAGCTCTATGTCGATCCCTACATAGACATCGCAATTTTGGAAATGGTGGATAGGCCGGCGAAGAAACACATCGTAGCCGCGAAGTTAGATTGCGAGGAGACGCCCGCAGTTGGCCATACGGTGGGCGCCTTCGGCCATCCCTGGGATCTATCGTTCACCGGTACGCGCGGCATTATCTCCGGGATCACATCCAAGTTCACCGGCATGGCAGAGATGTTGCAAACCGATGCGCCGATCAATCCTGGCAATTCCGGCGGTCCACTCATCAGCCTACGGACCGGCAAAGTCGTAGGCGTGAACACCGCGTCACGACGAAGTAGTCAAAACACCAACTTCGCCGTGCCTATGGGCCACGCTTGTCGTATTCTTACTTTGCTGCGACAAGGCCGCGATCCTTCTCCGCCCGAGTTACCATTCTTTTTCTATTTGGACCTTGACGAGAATAACGAACTTGCTGTTGCCAAGGTCTTCGGCAAACACCATGGGCTTGATCTTCAAGAAGGCGATGTCGTGCGGCGGGTCAGCGGTACCGATGGTGAGATCCAAAACCGTGGACAACTCATCCATGCGTTGCGCGGCCGCTTGGATGATATCGAGCTAGAAGTGACCAGGGGCGATGAAGATATCGTAGTTCACGGGCGGCTTGCATCAGCAACACTCGTGGCCGAGCGAACCGGCGTGCTTGTTTCGGGCGTCTTGTTTTCAAGGAACCCATGGCGCGATTCACGTGACTTTGTTGACGGGCGCCGAGCCCTGATGGTGCATCACGTGGAACCCGGGTCCATCGGCGATGGCGAAAAACTGCAAGCCATGGATCTGTTGTTGGCAGTAGACAATCAACCAGTACAAACGCTCGAACAGCTATTGACTTATTTACGCACGGCTGAGTCCGAGAAAAATAAGGTAATACTAAAGATGGTCAGAGTAGGCAATTTGGATGACAGTATATTTGCCTACATCGAGCGCCCGTTAGAGGTGACAGGGTTAAGAGTTATCGGTGGCTCGGCGTTGTGAACCGGCCTAGAGACCCTCAATCACCACCATTTTCGATAAGGCGGTTTCGTGGCGCAATGCGCGGGCCTGGCGATACGCCGGGGATTCGTGCCATTGCTTAGCCCTTTCAACACTTTCGAATTCCAATATTACGAACCTATTTAGCGGCCAGTCTCCCTCGAGCACCTCGGTTCGCCCGCCGCGCGCCAGGTATTTGCCGCCGTAGGCAGCAATGGCGGGCGGCGCAAGCTTTCTGTATTCCTCATATCGATCCGGGTCGTAGACCATAACATCGACTAGGACATAAGCGGCCATCGTATTCTCCAGTATGTTTCAGGTAGCTAAATGATTGACAATATAGGTTCCGGCGGCCGACCGATAACAGCCTTATGAGCGGTTACCACGGTAGGACGCGCTATCAGCATGGGGCTATCTACCATCATCTCCAACCACTCATCCTCGGTTCGCGCATCACTGGCAGACAGGCCCTTTTCCTTGGCCACGTTCTCGCCGAACCTAATAATCTCTTGTGGTTTCTTGCCTAAGAGCGCAAGGATGTACTTTAACTCTGATTTGGATGTAAGCGACTAGCCGCATTATTTTCCCGCGTACCAAAAACTGCGCCGCCAAGCGTGTTTTCTCAGCTTGGCGATAAGGTCGCTGGACAGATCGGGCGAATCAGACACACCGGCGTTCATCTTGGCCTGTGCGACATTGCGAATGCCAGGGATGACGCTACTGACGGCGCTTTGAGCGAGGATGAATTTGAGTGCAACCTGCACCATGGTTTGCTCATTGGTATCGCTTTCGGATTTGATCTTTTCCACCCTGTCGACCGTACGTACCAATCGGTCACCGGCAAAATAATTGGCCCGAAAATCGCCTTCCGGGAATGTGGTGTCGTTGCTGAACTTGCCGGTGAGGGCGCCTTCATCAAACGGTACCCGCACGATCACCCCGATGTTGTGTTCTTCAGCCGCTGGTAGCAGTTCGGCCGCTGGCTCTTGTTCGAAGATGTTGTAGATAAGCTGCACGACATCGACGTAGCCTTGTCGCATAAGATCGATCACACAGTTCTGATCGTGCTCGGGTGTAGACATACCAATGTAGCGGATCTTGCCCTCCGCCTGTAGTTCCTTCAGCGTCTCCAAGGCCCGCGGGTTTTTGTTCCAGGCCCGCGTCCACGTGTGTAGCTGTAGGATATCCACACAAGCGGTGTCTAGGTTCTCCAGTCGCTCTTCGACCTTCTGTCGCAGATAATCGGCGGGATAACGCGCATCGATATCGCAGTAAGGCGATGGTGGCCATGGCCCAGGTAGTGGGTGGATTTTTGTTGCGACGTAGACTCTTTCGGTGCGCGCCTTGAGTGCCCGCGCTATGACACGCTCGCTTCGACCCTTGCCGTAACCGGCGGCGGTGTCGATAAAGTTAATGCCGAGATCGATGGCCCTGTCCAACGCCGCCAGTGACTCCCGGTCTTTCTGATTACCCCAGGCGCCGCCACCCAGCGCCCAACCACCGAAACCAATCTCGGAGACCTCGAGCTCAGTACGGCCCAGCCTACGGTATTTCATAACGTTGAGCAGGAAAAGCAGATGTCCGGCGTAACATAGCGTTGCAACTCTTGTTCGCAGAAAGCAATCATCTCGTCTCTAATCGGTGCTTGGTAAGACACCATACCATTGCTCGGTTCGAGCGTCGTCGCGAACAACGGCTCATCGGGGTACAACCGTAGAATGTTACGGTGGTAGGGCGCCGGCAAACGGAAGGCGCCTAGGGTTACCGAATGCAGGCGTTCGCTATCGAGTTGTTGGAACAGGTCGCTGAACAATCGTCGATAGTGCGCCTGGTAGTCTTGGTGGTAAATTACAGGATCGAACCGCAGACCCAGCCTCCATCCCTGGTGTTGCAATCGCACCATGGCGTCTATGCGTTTCTCCACCGAGGGTACGCCATTTTCGAGCGCGGCCGATATTTCTTTGGGTGTAAAGCTAAAGGCGACGACACAGTTTGGTAACGGTTTTGTTCTGAGCAGCGATCGTACCTGTGTACTTTTTGTACGGAGTTCGATAAAGGCGTTGGGATGGCGTGCAAACAGCGGTAACACATGCTCGACAAAACCTGTGATCGGTTCTAACGCCAGGCTATCGCAGTCATAGCCAGAGAAAAACCAGATAGTTTCGCCGTTGACTTCGCTAATCTTGGATACAATTGCGGTCTCAAAGTCTTCGTAATTGACGAAAAGCACGTAGTGCGCTGAGCGATACATGCCTTGCAGAAAACAATAGCGGCAATCATAGATACAGTTCAGCATGTGTGAAAAGTAATAGTTGTGGTTGCCGCCGATGCCGTAACCCTTGGGCGTCTTGAGGACCATGCCGTCGTGTTTGCGTGCCAGGATAAGGGCCGGACGTTGCTTCTGTAACCTGAAATTCTGTGCCTTAGGGTTGAATACCTCGCCATAGCGCTCACAGATAATCGTTACCGCATTGCTAAAGTTCTCGCAGATCCGACGGACGCGAGGGTGATCCGCAATCTCTCGCTCGATATAGATCGTATTGATCATGATTTAGAGAACTCGATGGGCAAGATGTCGAGTTCTTGCCGCAGGTAACGCAGTGCATCGTTGGCGCTAGGCAAGGCGGCGAGCTTAGCGCTCCACACCGTCTTGGGTGAACGGGCCCGCCAGTGCAACAGCAGGCGCCTAAGCTGGTGTTGTTCCGAGACCGTAAACCGCCAGTGTTCGAGAAACCGAGCCAGTTCACCCGGATCCGACTGAAACTCGGCTAAGCGGGCCGCAAACGCTTGGAGTGTTTGTGTTAATACGTCAATTGTATCCAGCCGTTGTTCGATCAAGGCTTGCACGGTCTTTGTGCTGACCTCTTCGCTGGGTGTGGCAAGGTTGTCTGAAACGATCTTGTAACAATGCACAAGCTCGGCAGTGGTGAATCGACATGCAGTCGCATAAAAGCCGGCTGCCTCCATGTCGTAGAGCTTGTTCTCGCGATATTCGGTCTCCGGTTCATCGACAGTAATGAGGTCATCGCTAACACAAGGGAGTCCGAACGTTAGTGGCGGATACCAGTTTCGTCCTGTGATTTGATCCGTGATTTTATGAACAAGCACGCCATCCCCGATCGCGCGTCGGTTGTGTCCAACGATACCGATATTGAGCCAAGCCGTGCACGAATGATTGCCGGTTTGAGCTTGCAGGTAACCGGTTGCCGCCGCCGCCGCGACCTTACCTATCCCGGAGACGATCAGTGTGATGTTCTCATTTTCATAGACAGGAAACGCGCCACCGGTATGCCGCACTAAACCGTAGTGCTCGATAAGTGGCTTGGCTTCGGCTGGTAGGGCGACGACGAAATGCAGCATGCTAAATCACCTCCACCGCTGTTGCATGACAGACATCTTCACGAAGGCTTAGGTAATAATGCTGCTTCTGCCGATATTTGGTGATCTCTTGTAGTTTGTCACGTTTGATCGAGCCCTGCAGATAGATATCGATCTTCTTTATCAGCATGTTCAGTGCCGCCCGGTAATACTGAGGCGACAGGTTCTCTTGCAAAATGTTTTCTAGCGCGATGATGCGAAATCGATCCATGGCTGGGTATCGATGGGACAACTGATCAGCATGGCCGCCGTGCTTGATGATCAACGGCTGGTCGACATAAAGCACAGGAAAACGGGCACAGATACGTAGCCACAGATCGTAATCCTCGCAGGCAGGCAGATCTTCGTTGAATAACCCAACTTCGTCGAATACCGAACGGTGAATCAGAACCGATGATGGTGAGACAACGCATAACGGCAAGCAGCGTTCAAAGATGAAGCCGCCAGCCTTAGCATGTTTCTTCATAGCGTTGACCCGCTTGCCGTCTCGGATCCAAATTTCGTCCGTATGGCAGATCTTGTATTGCGGGTTGGCCGCCAGCATTCGTTTTTGTGTAGACAGTTTTTGCGGTAACCACTCGTCGTCAGAGTCTAGAAATGCCAGCCAATCCCCGCTTGCGGCTTCGATAGCGCGGTTTCGAGCGCTGCTCACGCCCTGGTTGTGTTGCCAAATACAATGAATCCGCGGAAACCGCGTACGTAATATTTCTACCGTGCCGTCATCGGAGCCATCATCGACTACAATGACATCTTGGGCAGGTTCGGTCTGTGCGAGCACCGATTGCAGTGCGCGTTCGAGGATTTGGGCACGGTTGTATGTGGGGACGACGACGGAGACATCCATACGCGTTTGTCAGGCTCCCGCTGAAATTCACATTATACTTATCTCGCGCTGTTCTATTGGGCATTGTCATACTAATATATTTCGGGTTTAATCGATTAGTACACGCTAATCTTACCGACTACAGGTCGTAGTCCATCGCTGAGGGTCATGGGCGCCTCCAGAATCCCGAGATCTGCGGTCACTCCAGCCCGGCTTGCAAGAATGTCGGCCGTCAAGGGGGCCCGCAACCAGGCTCTGCAACTCGTCGACCAAACAAACAAGGCGGGTCGACTGCTTGCTGATGGAAAAAATGAAGGCGCATTACACCAGTTTCGCGTCGCACTACGTAGATTGCGCACATTTCTTCGTGGCTACGCTTCCCACCTATCAGTAACGAAGAAAATACGAGGCATCCTACGGCGGTTGGCCAAACGCACGAACGCGGCGCGTGATCTCGAGGTATCGATATTGTGGCTGAAAGAGCAACGCCGGGCCCTTAACGCCCGCGAGCGGATTGGCTTGGATTTGCTGTTGGAAGACCTGGAACGTAATCGCGACAAGGCCTATGAAAGTATCCGTGATCGCGTGTTGAAAGAATGGAGGCCCATAGAAGGGGAACTAACGAAGTTCCTTAGCGGTACGTTCAAAGATCAGCCTGTGATCCACACCTTCGCGCAGGCAAGTGCGGAGCTCGCCAGCGAGTACAGTTACGAGCTAGAGATGGGCCTGAGCCGGCTAGAGCGGCAGCAAAACAAAAAGATGGCGCATCGAGCTCGGATTCGTGGTAAACGTCTGCGCTACCTACTAGAACCGATGCGTCGCACCGTACCAGGTGTCCAAGGTGCATTGACAGCGCTAAAGCGGTTACAGGACGACCTAGGTTTGCTTAATGACTCAGGCGTGTTGCTTGAACAGCTTTCGGAGGCGGCCGAGGTTTTTTCGGCAAAACGTGTGCAGCGACTACTGGACCTGGCTACTAAGGACAATCCCAACCGTGCTCGGATGCACAGTGAGATGCGCGATGACGCCCTGCCGGGGTTGTTGGCACTAGCGCGGCGTGCAAAAATTCGCAGGCAACAGGCCTTGCTTAAAGTAATGGAAAACCACGTACTGGCACGCGCTACCATCATAGACCGCATCCGCCAAGTGGCAACCCGATTGGGTGACCAGACAAACCAACCGCCGAGAACACAAGCTAAGAAGATTCCGCAGCGTCAAACTCGTAGAAAGATAACTACAAGAGCTCGCCGATCGCGCGCTGCCAGACCACGGTCTCGCTAGCAGCCGAGGAATGCGAGCGAAAGCATCCAGTACCTCCCCCACGTTGGCAGAAGCCGACGATACCATCGCGGCCATAGACCTCGGTTCCAACAGCTTTCATATGAAAGTGGCACGTCTGCGCGATGGCGAGTTGAGCGTGCTCGACCGCTTACGCGAGATGGTGCGTCTGGCGGGTGCCCTGGATGAAGACAATCGTTTGGTTCCGGCGGCGACAGCGCCTGCCTTAGCTTGCCTGAAACGTTTCGGCGAACGCGTGCGTCACATGCCAGTCGGCAGTGTCCGCGTCGTCGGAACCAATACCTTGCGGCGCGCACACAACAGCGCTGAGTTCATCGCTGCCGCTGAAGCAGCCCTTGGACATCCCATCGAGGTGATATCCGGTGTAGAAGAAGCGCGCTTGGTTTACCTCGGCGTTGTTCAAAGTGTCGCCAACGATGGCCAACGCCGATTGGTCATCGACATTGGTGGTGGTAGCACCGAGTTAATTATCGGTGAGGGCCTACAACCGATCTACATGGAAAGCCTTTACATGGGTTGCGTCAACATGAGTGAGGCGTATTTTCCTGACGGAAAACTCTCACGCAAACGGCTTCGTCGCGCAGGTATTGCGGCGCGTATCGAGTTCGAACCACACGAGGCGAGATTCCGACGGTTAGGTTGGGAAGAGGCGATCGGTACATCCGGCACTATCCGGGCCGTCGAGCGTATTGTGACCGAGGCAGGTTGGAGTAACGAAGGTATTACGTGGCCGGCGCTAAAACGTTTGCTTGCCGCGTTGGTCAAGGCGGAGCAGGTAGAAGGCCTAAAGTTGCCCGGGCTTAGTGCTGATCGGGCGCCCGTTTTTCCGGGAGGAGCAGTGGTATTGCATGCTGCGTTCGAAGCGCTTGGCATTGAACGTATGCTGTCCTCTGACGGCGCACTACGCGAAGGGCTGCTCTACGATTTGATAGGACGTATCCGCCATGAAGATGTGCGTAGTCGCACGGTGACCGCGCTTGCCAAACGACACGACGTGAATCCAGACCAGGCCATGCAGGTGGAGCGAACGGCGCTACGATGTTTCGCGCAGGTCGTGGAGGATTGGTCATTAGGCGGTGATTTACCACAGCAATTGTTACGCTGGGCCGCGCAGCTCCACGAGCTTGGACTCGACATTGCGCATAACCAGTACCATAAACACGGCGCATACATTCTAGAGAACGCAGATCTCCTCGGCTTTTCCCGACAAGAACAGCGCCTGCTTGCCGTGCTCGTGCGTGCCCACCGCCGGAAGTATCCCACAAGCGTGGTTAAGGAATTACCAGCAAACTGGTTGCCAATCATGCAGCGGTTGATTGTCCTACTACGTTTGGCCGTTGTGTTGCACCGCAGTCGCTCGCCCGACCCATTGCCGCCGATTGAGCTAAAGGGAAGGCCAGGTTCGCTGGTAGTACAGTTCCCGAAACGTTGGTTGAGAGAGCATGCGTTGACGCGAGCCGATTTAGAAGAGGAAGCAGAGTTCCTAAGGGCTGCTGACATCCAACTGAAAGTGCGCTAAAGACTGATCTGTGAAAATGCATCGTTGGCCCAAGACGGTTGCTGTGGCGCGATCCATCCAAGAGTGCCTTCGCCACGAAGTAATCGAGAAAGATGTATTGGCGAAACCTCGGCGAGTAGCGGGTGTCGATGTGGGATTTGAGCAGGGTGGGACAGTAACGCGGGCTGCCGTTGCTGTGTTGGATTTCCCAGAGCTGACACTGCGCGAACACGCCATCGTGCGTCGCAAGACACGCTTTCCTTATGTGCCGGGATATTTGTCCTTTCGGGAGGCCCCCGCTATCTTGGCAGCACTGAAAAAACTGCGCGAGAAGCCCGATTTGCTCTTATGTGATGGCCAAGGGTTGGCGCATCCACGTAGATTCGGATTGGCATGCCATCTCGGTGTGCTTGCGGACATTCCCAGTATTGGTGTCGCCAAGTCGCGGCTCATCGGTGATCATGACCGGCTGCTCGAAAGTAAGGGCGCCTGGGTGCCACTCTCAGTTGACGGCGAACGCATCGGTGCCGTCCTACGCACCCGTACGGGTGTGCGCCCCCTCTATATTTCTATCGGTCACCGAATAAGCTTGAGGACGGCGATTAAGTACGTACTGTTGTGTACCACCAAGTATCGATTGCCGGAGACGACGCGCCACGCCCATAGGCTCGCATCTGGCTGAGTTGGCATCACCGATTACCCTGAGCTGAAACGCCCAGTCAATTTCACGGCTTCACCGCGAGCACTGCGTAGCATTGTACTTTTGGGCCGCGCGAGGCGTTGGTGGTAAACACTTACACGGTGCCTTGGTAATCGGGCGCTGCTCGCGTACGATGTCGCGGGTGAAAATCTGCACAACGGCCAGTTTCCCTCGAGTAGATGCCACGAGTAATTCGCTAGAGAGCGATTGCTGATGGAGACTACCCAGCAGTTTCTCGACGTTGCCTGGATTCTCGT